>Ga0066473_100001_pt1 | contig 346863 bp, 307 predicted proteins | sample LakWasM109_LOW13_2_FD_59552 | JGI IMG/M metagenome (GOLD analysis project Ga0066473, IMG submission 59552) | Freshwater sediment methanotrophic microbial communities from Lake Washington under simulated oxygen tension - Sediment Metagenome 109_LOW13 | ecosystem: Environmental > Aquatic >...
TTGACACTTGACGGATTGAGTGGAGCGGTTTCCCAAATGATTGCCCACGGATTTGTAATCGTAGGCTTGTTCTTCGCCGCAGAAATTATTTTCAGAAGATACGAAACCCGAACCATTGCCGATATGGGTGGCATCAGAACACAAACGCCTAAGTTCTCTTCGATGTTTATGATTTTGGTTTTGGCATCCGTTGCCTTGCCGGGAACCTTCAACTTCGTGGGAGAGTTCACAGTGCTGTTCAGCTTAAGTCAGGCTAATATTTGGTTCGCCGTTTTAGGTGGAACTACCATTATTTTGGGTGCTTACTATATGTTGAAAATGTTCCAAAACACCATGTTGGGAGAAACCAACACCAAAGTGTTTGCAGACGTAACCACCAATGAAGCCATAACGCTAATCATTATCATCGCCTTTTTGTTATTCTTCGGCTTGTATCCAAAACCGATTGTCGATTTGGTAACGCCAAGTTTAAAAGTCATTTTACAAACTATAAATAGATAAAAGTCCAGAAATGAATACATTAATTGCCATATCAGGTTTAGGTGTTTTTTGCCTCATCGCTGAAATCTTTAATTTAAGAAAGCTGTTAGTTCCGGTTGCCGTACTAGGACTATTGGCTATTCTTGGACTTACCGTTTCTGAATTCAACACTCCGAATGCGTATTACAACAACATGATTGTAGTCGATAAATTTTCGGTAGCGTTTTCGAGTTTGTTTATTGTCCTTACCATTTTCTTAGTGGCGTTGAGTGGCGATTTCTATAAAGAGCATCCCACTAAAATCTCGGATTTTATCGCCATCAAAATATTCCTTTTGGCCGGAGCTGTGGCTATGGTTTCTTTCGGAAATTTATCGATGTTCTTCTTAGGAATTGAAGTACTGTCCATCTCCCTATACATCTTGGCTGCCAGCCGAAGATTAGACGTGAAAAGCAACGAAGCCGGAATGAAATATTTCTTATTGGGTTCTTTCGCTTCGGGAATACTGTTATTCGGAATTTGTTTGATTTATGGTGCCACCGGTTATTTTGACATTGCGGAAATCAAAGATTTATCGTCAGGATTAGGAATGCCTATTTGGTTCCCCATCGGGATTACTTTGATGGTTATTGGTATGCTGTTCAAAATTGCAGCAGCCCCTTTCCACTTTTGGGCTCCCGATGTTTACGAAGGCTCCCCATCTATGACAACTGCTACTATGAGTACGTTGGCCAAAGTAGTAGCGATGGCCGCTTTATACAAATTACTAAACGGCATGACCACCGCATTAACACCAACTTTTGAAATGGTAATTGTGGTCGTTTCCATACTATCCATGACTGTCGGGAATATCATGGCTTTGCGTCAGGAAAATGTAAAACGTATGTTGGCATTCTCAGGTATATCGCATGCCGGATTTATGTTGATGGCTATTTTAAGTTTAGCTACAGCAGCCAGCACGCTTTTATATTACACTGCTGCTTATGCCTTGGCCGGTATCGCTTCTTTTGCCGTAATCATTTATGTTACCCGAAACAAAGACAACGAGGATATTGCCAATTTCAACGGCTTAGGAAAAACCAATCCATTACTAGCCGCTATCTTAACGGCTTCGCTTTTATCCATGGCCGGAATTCCGATTTTTGCCGGATTCTTTGCTAAGTTTATGTTGTTCAGTCAAACCATCAAAGCCGGATTTTTAGTTGTAGTTATTGCCGGGGTTATCAACTCAATTATCAGTGTGGGCTACTATTTCAAACTGATTTTGGCGATGTATACCAAAGAAGCTCCCGAAGCAAAACAACCGGTTCCGTTGGTATATTATGCTGTGGCAGTACTAGCTATTTTACTAAACATCCTAATGGGAATTTATCCGTCATTCGTGACCAATTTATTGAACTAAAAAGAGTTCTCCATAACTATACCGAAAACCATCAAGAGTCATTTTGATGGTTTTTTCTTTTAAATAAAATCTTATATTTGGGTAACAAAATATATTGCGCATGGAAAACGCTACTAAAGTATCGGCTGCTTACAAAAAAGCTCCTTTAGATATTATTGCCTTTTATCTCTTTGCTATTGCCATTTCGGTATTCAGTTTTTATTTGAATTTGGATAGCAATAAAAACCTAAAAGCTACCCTGGTTCCCTATACCGGCTGGGGGTTTGGACTAGGCTATTTGTTTTTGATTTTCGCTATTTCGAGCAGTCTGTTCACATACAGAGTTTCGGTAACCAAAACCCTTAGAAACCTACGTGTTTATATTATCATTTTTATGCTAATAAATGTCTACGAAGGCGTTCAGGATTGGCTCTCGGTTACCCCCGAAGATTACACCAATCCGAATCCGTATTTGCGCTACGACACCTTGACCCCTGTTTACACTATAGGCGTACCTCTGTTCTGGACGTTACTCCTGGCAGGTTCATTACTGTGGCATTACTTCCAAAACAAAAAAGAAAACAACCTTAATCCTGACGCAAAATCTTAAAACCTATCTAAACCATCAAGTACCATTTTGATGGTTTTTTTGTTAGTAAAAAATCCTCGAAATTAACTTTTGTTCCGCTGTCAATAATCGACTATTGTGTAATTTTATACCATGTATGCTTTAGTCGATTGCAATAATTTCTATGCTTCCTGCGAACGTGTTTTCCAGCCACACCTGGTAGGCAAACCCATTGTGATTTTATCCAATAACGACGGCTGCATTATTTCCCGAAGTGATGAAGCCAAAGCACTCGGCATTCCCATGGGTGCTCCCGAATTTAAAGTGCGGCAGGAACTCAAGGATAAAAACATTCATGTCTTTTCTTCCAATTATCCTTTGTATGGTGATTTGAGCAGTCGCGTGATGAGTATATTGGAAGGCTTCACACCGCATACAGAACCGTATAGTATAGACGAAGCTTTTTTGAATTTTGATGGCGTACCGGTTCCTGATTTTTATGACTATGGCGTACAGATGAAACGGCGTATTATGAAATGGCTCAGCATTCCGGTTTCGATTGGTTTTGCCGAAACGAAAGCCCTCTCAAAAGTAGCCAACAAAATTGCCCGAAAGTATCCGGAAAGAACCCAAGGGGTCTATTGCATCGATTCTGAAGAGAAACGCATCAAAGCCTTGAAATGGACTAAAATTGAAGACGTATGGGGCATTGGTTTTCGGTTGAAGAAAAAGATGAAAGACAAAAACATCAACACCGCTTACGATTTCACATTGCCACAGCATGAAAACTTCATCAGAACTACTATGGGAGTTACCGGTCTCCGCCTAAAAAGCGAACTCGAAGGCAAATCTGTTTTGACTTTAGACAATCCGTTGGAGGACAAAAAAAGCATTGCCATTACCCGAATGTTTAAAAAGAAACTTTCAGACTTTGACGGCATTAAAGAACGGATTTCAACATTTGCCACAGTCTGTGCCGAAAAGCTCCGCAAACAGCATTCCTGTTGCCACAGCGTGATTGTTATTTTGGTCAAAGACAAACAACTGACCTACGACAAACGCTATTACCTCAGTCAGATGGAAACCCTGTCTTTTGCCAGTAATTCCAGTTTAACGATTAGCAATGTCGCTGTTGGTCTTTTGAAAAAACTCCACCAACCTGGTGAAACCTATCTGAGAGCCGGAGTCATTGTAACCGGACTTGTAGCGGAAAACCAAAAGCAACTCCATCTGTTTGAAGAAGAAAATCCAAAACATTGGAAACTGATGCAGGTGATGGATGCCTATCATAAAAAAACGGGCGAACGCAAAATCCGTTTGGGTAATCAGGATTTACAAAACACCTGGATTATGAAACAAAATCATCTGTCTAAAAAATACACTACTGATTTTAACGAAATACTGGAAGTACAATGCCGATAAAAAATAAGCTTTCTTTTTTTGTGTCAGATACAAACAATAATCTGGAACTCCCTTATTTCAGTGGTGGTATCAAAGCCGGTTTTCCATCACCGGCAGCCGATTTCGACGAAACCAAAATCAGTTTAGACAAAGTACTAGTCAAAAACCACGAAGCCACTTTTTATGCCAAAGCCTCAGGAACCTCAATGATTGGTGCCGGTATAGACGATGGCGACATTATGGTCATCGACCGAAGTTTGGAACCACAAAACGGAAAAATTGCCGTATGCTGCATTGATGGAGAATTCACAGTGAAGCGCATCAAAATAGAAAAAGACGGTCTGTTTTTACTTCCCGAAAACAAGGACTATCAACCCATAAAAGTCACCGAAGAAAACGATTTGATTATTTGGGGCATTGTGACTTATGTGATTAAAGCGATGTAACCGAACACTTTTCTGAAAATTTCACAGCATTTACGCTCAAAGACCTAAATGTCTTTAGAATAATTGTTAAATAATACAGTCAGAGAATGAATGATTTATATATTTGCCGCAACTAAACTAAACCACATCTAATACCACATGAAAACTATTTATTTTTTCCTGCTTTCTTTTTTTATAGTGACCACAACAAGCGTCGCCCAAGACAAAAAAGAAGCTTCGAAGATTGTTGAAAATTATGACTTAGCCAAAATAAAAGAGCGTCAGGAATTTTTCAAAAAGAAAGAAACAACAGAAAAAGCAAAAGCCGAAGCAGCAGCCAAAATCAATCATTGGCCTATCAAAATCGTAAAAGACAGCTCCATGAGTGAATTGATGCGATTGACTCCGGATGGCCATCCCATTTATTACACCACCGACAATGCCAATGCCGCAAAATCTACCAGAGCCAACCATTTAAATACTGGCGGCTCCCTTGGTTTAGACCTTAACGGACAAGGCATGATTGCCCGGGTTTGGGATGGAGGAACCGTAAGAGCTTCACATACTTTATTTTCAGGCAGAGTCACTGTTGTTGACGAACCAAGCAGCAATACATATGTAGTACATTCTACCCACGTAACCGGAACCATCATGGCTTCCAATGCACAGGCAGCGACCAAAGGAATGGCCTACCAGGCAAGCGCCCGAACTTTTGAATGGACCAATGATCTTTCAGAAGCATTAGACGAAGTACAACAAGGAATGTTAATTTCCAATCACTCCTACGGAACTCCTATAACAGGGACAACCGATGCTTTACCAGCCTGGTTTATTGGCGCCTATTCTTCCGAAGCCAGAGATTGGGACGAAGCTGCTTATCTTTCGCCTTACTATTTAATGGTAGCTTCGGCAGGAAACGATGGGTATGACAACAATAATGCTAATCCTATTGCTTATGGTTTTGATAAATTAACGACCAACAAAACCGCCAAAAACAATCTAGTAGTGGCCAATGCTCAGGATGCCGTGGTAGCCACCAACGGAACCTTAACCAGTGTAGCCATTAATGGTTCCAGCAGCCAAGGTCCAACGGATGATTTAAGAATAAAACCGGACATTACCGGTAACGGTACCGCCGTTACGTCTACCAGTAGTACCAGCAATACCGCAACGGCTACACTAACCGGAACTTCTATGGCTTCTCCAAACGTAGCCGGAACTTTATTACTGCTGCAACAACACTATAAAAACATAACCAATAGCTTCATGAAGGCGGCAACCTTAAAAGGCCTGGCTTGTCACACCGCCGATGATGCAGGCGAAGTAGGCCCGGATGCAGTTTTTGGATGGGGATTATTGAATGCCAAAAAAGCAGCAGAAACCATTACCGGAAACGGACTCACCTCCTGGGTTTCGGAAGAAAATTTAGCGCAACACCAAACCTACAGCATGACGGTAAAATCGGATGGGGTTTCCCCGCTGATAGCTTCCATCACTTGGACCGACTTACCGGGTAATGCCAATTTGGGTGACTTAGGAGACAACGATCCAACACCAGCATTAGTAAATGATTTAGACATCAGAATAACCAAAAACAACTCCACCTATTACCCTTGGCGATTAGATCCTGATCCTAACAATCCGGCTATCAGAACCGGAGACAACAATGTTGACAATGTAGAGCAAGTCAAAATCGATGCACCAACCGCTGCGGGTGATTATACAATAACCATTTCACACAAAGGAAACTTACAGGGAGGCAGTCAAAATTACTCTTTGGTAGTTACCGGAATCACTTCTTCTTTTTCGCTAAACTCAACCACTTCCGATTTAGTAGTTTGTGCTAATCAAACAGCGGCTTTCAGTTTTAATTACAAACAAACCGGAACCGGAACCACCACTTTCAGTGCTGTTGGGTTACCAACGGGAGCTACGGCCAGTTTCAACAATAATTCCTTAAGTGCTAATGGTGTAGTTACCATGACTCTTTCGGGCTTATCCAACATAGTGCCCGGAGAGTATATTATCGGTATAAAAGGTACCAGCGGAACAGAATCGGAAACCCGATACAAAACCTTAAGAGTTTACAATTCCACCTTTCAAAATATCAGTTTAAGCTCGCCAACCAATGGACAAACCGGACTTTCCACTTCGGTAAATTTAAAATGGAATACCAATGCCAATGCAGAGAGTTATACCGTTCAGGCTTCTACCTCATCCACATTTGACACAACCATCGTCAATGATGTCGTTACTACAAACGAATACGTAGCTACCGGTTTAAACCAACAAACAAGATACTACTGGAGAGTGATTCCAAGCAATCACTGCGGCAACGGAATTCCGGCCAACGCTACCGTTTATAGTTTTGACACCGGAATTGTAGTATGTGGCTCCACTTCATTTACCGCTACCGATTTCTCGAATGCCTTTATCGACTCTGTTTCCAATTCCACAGCCAGTGTTCCGGTAACCGTTAGCGGTGGCTACACTATTGGAAATCTAAAAGTACGTCTTAACATTACACATACCTATGTTCAGGACATGACCATCTCCTTAGTGGGTCCGGCAGCTATTGGAAGCCCAACCATTATTTTGTTAAAAGAACCTTGTGGTGACAATGACAATATTGCCTGTACTATGGATGATGCAGGAGGCGCACCGGCTTGTTCCGGCAATCCTTCTATATCAGGAACCATTGCTCCTTATGATTCTTTAAGCTCCTTAAATACCTTGCCAGCCGATGGCGAGTGGACCTTACACGTAAACGACCCATACAATGGCGACGGTGGAAGCGTCAACTCATTCAGCATCGACCTTTGTTATGTGACTCCGGCTTTAGCAACTCCCGAAAATGAGTTAGCCAATGTAAAAGTCTATCCAAATCCAACCAAAGGAATCATCAACATCAGCCTGCCTTCAGCGTTAGATAAAACACTATTGAAATTGCATGACATACAAGGCAGAGAAATTCTTTCCAAAGAAACCAATGCCGCCAATGAAGTCATCAACATAGAAAACCTGCAGGAAGGCGTTTACCTGCTTTCCATTGAAAACGGCAAAAACAAAACCACCAAAAAAGTAGTTTTAAACAAATAAACACAGCAGCATAAAAAGTAAAAAGGAGTTCCAATGGAGCTCCTTTTTTTATGGAAATATATTTATATCTTATTTAATTGCTCTAATTCCGCTGCAATCGCTTTTCCCACAGCAACGGCCGACTGTGGATTTTGTCCGGTAATGAGTCGGTGATCGCTTACGACATGGGATTGCCATAGCCCCGACTTCTCAAATTTCGCTCCTCTTTCTATGAGTTTGTCTTCTAAGAGGAATGGAACTACTTTTTCCAATCCGACAGCAATTTCCTCTTCGTTGGTAAAAGCATTTACTTTTTTGCCATCCACCAAATACTTTCCGTTGCTGAGTTTGATATTGACAAGCCCAGCCGGACCGTGACAAACAGCGCTTACTATCCCATTGTTTTCATAAATTTTGGCCGCAATAGTGGCGATTGCTTCATTATCGGGAAAATCCCAAACGGCACCATGTCCACCGGCAAAGTGAATGGCCACATAGTCTGCCGGATTGACTTGTGATGGTTTCAGCGTGTTTTCAACCTTATGGCGATACACTTTATCCTCCCAAAACTTTTTGTTGACCGGGTCGCTCAAATCAAATCCGTCAACCGGCGCTTTCCCCCCTTGAGGGCTTACAAAATCAATCTCATAACCTGCTTCATGCAGTATTTCCCATGGATGGGACACTTCGCTCAGGTAATACCCAGTAGGCTGATTGGTGGAACCTTTTTTATCATGACTGGTCACCACAAATAAAATTTTCTTTTTCATTTTCGTATTGTTTTGCGTTTGGGCAGTAGCTTGTGAACTGATTATCATTATGGTGCCAACTGCGATAACCATCATGACTCTTTTTAAATACGGTAGTATTGTTTTCATTTGATTTGTTATTTTCTTGAAATTTTTGAACTGAATAAAGTGACCACTATGGCAAGCAATACAAATAGTGCTCCTACCCATGGCGTGGCTCCAAGGCCTAGGGAAGATTCTACCACCAATCCTCCGGCGAATGCCCCAATGGCGATACCCACATTGAAGGCGGCAATGTTAAAAGCAGAGGCGACATCTTCGGTACCCGGTAAATGTTTTTCGGCAAGTTGCACTACGTACAATTGAAGTCCGGGTACATTGGAAAAAGAAAGCGCTCCCAAAACAAACAAAGTTACGATACTCCAAACAGAATCACTAGCTGTAAAGGTGAATAGTAACAGTGCGATTGCCTGTAAAACAAACATCCACAACAAAGCCTTTAATGGGTTTTTATTAGACACTTTTCCTCCTATCAGGTTCCCAAAAGCAATGGCAATACCATACAAAATCAAAACCAGAGTAACCATAGATTCTGAAAGCCCTGTGATTTTTTGCAATATGGGAGATAAATAGGTAAAGGTCACAAACGTTCCTCCATATCCTAAAGCGGTCATCAGGAAAGCCAATAACAAGCGTTTGTTGGTAATGACTTTAAACTGCTCCTTAAACGATACCTGTGCTTCATTCTTAATAGTATTGGGGACCAATATCCAACTCGAAACCAAACCGATAATACCCAGCAAAGCCACTCCTATAAACGTTGCCCGCCAGCCAAACTGCTGTCCGATAAAAGTCCCTAAAGGAACCCCGGTAACAATAGCAATGGTCAAACCGCTAAACATGATGGATATGGCCATGGCTCTCTTATGAGCAGGCACCAAACCCGCAGCAATGGTTGACCCAATAGAAAAGAAAACACCATGGGCAAAACCGGTAATGATTCGGGCCATGACTAGGGTAAGGAAGCTTGGGGCTATAGCGGCTAAACCATTGCCTACAATAAACAAGGCCATTAAACCGATGAGTAATTTTTTGCGGGGAAGGCGACTCGTTAAAGCTGTCAGAACCGGTGCCCCAATGGCGACACCAATGGCATAAAGGCTCACTAACAATCCGGCGGAAGGGATGGTGATTTTTAAATCATTGGCCACGGTAGGCAATAAACCTACAATGACAAATTCGGTCGTCCCAATACCAAAAGCACTGATGGTCAGAGCCCATAGCGCAGCCGGGATACTGGTGGCAGTAGTTGTTTTGGGGGCATTCTCATACGTTATTGATTTCATCCGTTGTACTATTAAAATTAACAGTACAAAATTCGGCCACCTAGAATGGCTGTGCGAGGACAAACATCACCATTTTGAAGTGATGTAGATCACATATACGCTATCCCTTAAATCGGCTTAAGGTTTCACGGGTAACCCCTAAATAAGAAGCCAGTAACTTCTTAGGAACCCGTTGCACTAAATGCGGGAGTTTTTTGAGTAGATTATTGTAACGCACTTCGGCCGTTTCGGTAAGCATTGACAAGATACGTTGTTGCAAGGCAATATACCCGTAATGCGATTTTATCCGAAAGAAATTAGCCATCTTAGGCATCTCCTGACACAGCTGTTCCCGGCCTTCTTTCCCGAGACAGAAAAATTCGGAATCTTCGATACAATCGATAAACAAGGTTGCCGGGGTTTGGGTTTGAAAAGCCTGAAAGTCGCTTGTCCAATAGTATTCCATAGCAAACTGAAGTATATGCTCCTTCCCTTCGCCATCAATGGCATACGCTTTTAACAAACCCTTAATCACAAAGTATTCGCAAGAAACCGGTTGGCCTTTTTGCACAAGGAATTGGTGTTTTTTGAGTTTTTTATGGGTAAAGAATGGATAAATGTATTGCCACTCCATATCGGATATCGGGCAAATCTCTTCTATATGCTTTCTAAGTACTAAATACTGCTGCTCCATAATCTAAAAACAGATTACAAAGGTAGCAAAATACTTTAGGGAATAATCAAAATAGGTTTTCCGAAGACAGTAAGGTATGGAAATAAAAAAAGACCATCATTTCTGATAGTCTTTTTGTTTTTGCTCCCCCTCTTGGGCTCGAACCAAGGACCCTCTGATTAACAGTCAGATGCTCTAACCAACTGAGCTAAGGAGGAAGATTTTATATCTTTTAAGCGGTTGCAAAGATAGAACGAATTTTATTTTTTGCAAATAAAAATGAATAAAATTTCGAAAAATATTATTTGCCTACAATCGCCTTGTAAATATCATTCCCATTAGCAAAAAGCAATAAGGTAATAAGTAGTACAAATCCAACCAGTTGGGCTCTTTCCAAAAATTTATCACTAGGTTTTTTACGCGAAATGATTTCATACAATAAAAACATCACATGCCCTCCATCCAATGCCGGAATCGGCAATAAATTCATAACACCAAGCATAATGGATAACAAAGCCGTAATGCTCCAGAAAGCTTCCCAGCTCCAAGTATTCGGGAAAATATTGAAGATAGCCGCAAAACCACCCACCCCTTTATAAGCTCCGGTCTTTGGATTAAAAATAGCTTTCAGTTGTTTGCCGTAATTGCTTAATTGCGTAAAACCTTTATTTATTCCCACCGGAATAGACTCAGTAAAACTGTATTCTTCTTTGCTGATTTTGTATAAGCCTAATTTTTCTAAATCGTCATAAGGCGTTCTGAAAGCGTAAGCCACTCCCAACTTCCCTTTTTGATTCACTTTTAAAGCAACAGCAACTTCTTTCCCGTCTCTTTTAACCAGTGCCGGTACTGTTTTCCCTTTTAGGGTATCTACTGCCGCAATAACATTGTCAGCGTATTTAACTGATTGCCCATTAAAACTGGTGATGATGTCACGCGGTTTTAATAATCCTTTGTTTTGAGAATCATCCTGTACTTCCATCACCACAAACGGCACACGCAATTCAACCAACGAGGATTTTTTCCCCTGCATCAGTTGATCAATAAAGTTTACCGGAAAATGTACTTTCACTTCTTTTCCATCGCGAAGCACCACAATCTCTTTAGACAAGAACAACTTCTCATTCGACTCATAAAAACGATTGACTTTCTCGCCATCAATCGAAACTAGTTTGTCACCTGTTTTTAATCCTGCTTTTTCCACTACCGGATTGGTAATCCAGATTCCGTCTTTTACTTCACTATTGGCAATGTATTGTTCGCCATAGAAAAAAGTCATTCCGATGTAAATAATAAAAGCCAAAATAAAATTCACCGTCACACCACCCAACATGATGATTAAACGTTGCCAGGCCGGCTTAGAACGGAATTCCCAAGGCTGTGGCTCGGCTTGCAATTGTTCCGTATCCATGCTCTCGTCTATCATTCCGGCAATCTTAACGTAACCTCCAAGTGGCAACCATCCAATACCGTATTCGGTTTCCCCGATTTTCTTTTTCAGTAAAGAATATTTGATGTCAAAAAACAAATAGAATTTTTCAACTCTTGTCTTAAATAATTTGGCAGGAATAAAATGTCCTAATTCGTGAAGTATAATTAATATTGATAAACTCAGTAAAAATTGAGATAATTTGATTGCAATTTCCATTTCTTATGTATCGGTTTCTTTTAAACGCACAAAAGTAAGGTTTTCACCTTACTCCTGCATAGATAATTTGTTTTTGATTATTTTTTTATGAATTTTTTATGATAAGTACCTTCACCCGTCTGAATATCCATATAATGTACACCCGATGACAAAGTACTCACAGAGAAATCAGATGTGGCACTTTCCATAACTTTCTGACCCAGATTGTTATAAATCGTAACTTTTTCCAAAGTCATAGTGCTCGGCATTTGAACATGCAAAACATCAGAACTAGGATTCGGATATACCGTAATGGCTTTCTCTAAATCAAAACTCTGATTGCCTAAAGTCACTGTAGAGTTATTGGAAATAATATGACGCTCCGGATCAAACTCCAAACTGGTAATTGGGAACGGTACACTCTTAATGATTTCTTCCCCATCATAAGTATTGTCTAACACCAAATCCGCTTGTTGTCCTCCCGCACCATAAACCCTAACCGGAACCGGCATTTCAAAATAAGTTACCGAGGCATCCGATTGGGTTTGACTTACGGTAAATTTAGCTTGTCCGGCTCCCCAGTTCTGAGCCGTTATGTTGTATGTCGGATAGCCTTGATTGTACACCCAGTCATTAAAAAACTCCGTTAAACTTTGTCCATACACCGCCTCTAAATGCGCTTGCAAATTAGACGTTACCGCATATTTATAGGCCAAATTAGTATCGGCTAAATAATTTTTCAGAGCTTGAAAAAACATCACATCTCCCATTTTGAAACGCAGCATTTCCAAAACCATAGCGCCTTTATCATAACTCAATCGGCTGCTGAAAATTCGGTTTACATCTGTCGCTTGGGCATCCGTAAGATAAACAGCTCCGGATGGATTGGAAGTAATGTAATTAATCATATCGGCCTTATCGGCAACAAAAGCATCAAGACCATCAAAGTTTTCAATAACCAAATCGGCTAAATACGTAGCAAACCCTTCATTCAACCAAATGTCTTTCCAGGAACCACAAGTAATTTTATCGCCAAACCATTGGTGTCCCATTTCGTGAGCAATCAATTGTCGGTCAAAACTAACCATGAAAGAAACTGTGGTGTGTTCCATTCCGCCTCCCCAACCAAATTGGGCATGGCCATATTTTTCATTGTGAAACGGATACACTTCGAACAAACTTTCATATAAATTCAAAATCAATGGTGTTTGATCCAAATCGGTTTGCACCGAAGCTAAATCTTCCGGATAGATGTAATTGATAATTGGGTAGGTATTTGGAGCAGTTCCCGCCGTTTGATTGTAAACACTGTAATTGGTAACCGCAATAGCAATCAAATAAGCCGGAATAGGATAACCGTGATGAAAATGAGTCGTTTTATTACTTCCGGAAATCACCGGAGCAGTCGTTTCAATTCCGTTAGCAACGGCTTTGTATTGGGATGGAGCCGTAATATAAACATCAATACTATCCACTTTATCATTCAAATCTTGTTTGCATGGCCACCAGTCTCTGGCGCCAAAAGGTTCGGAAAGTGTCCAAATGATTGGCGTTCCATTGTGTACATCTTTAGTAAACGCTTGTTCCGAAGTTCCCGGAGCTCCCGAATAATTAATCTCAACGGTAGCCGAATTGCCAATGGTTAAAGTGCTTGGCAACGTAATGACTAGTTCTTTACTGGAATTTTGTACAAAAGTCAAATTAGTAGTCCCGCTTTTTACCGAACTAACCGTTAAAACATTGTTCAAATCAAACGTAACGGTAGTCATATTGCTCAATGCTCGGAAAGTAGTGGTCACTTTTCCGGTTATAAAATAAACCGCCGGATTAACGGTGAATTCTAACTTATGATACGTTATATCATAATTTTGAGTGTGAGGATTGGCTTGAAAATTGGCAATTTTTGCTGCTGCTTTCATCTCAGCCTCTGCTATCGAATTTAAACGTTTCCGATTGTTTTGGGCAAATGAAAAAGATATCGAAAGGCACAAGCAGAAAATGTAGATTTTTTTCATGGTATTTGAGAAATTTTTGCGAATATAATAATAAAGATAATGAGCCGTTATTAAATTTTTGGTAAAATGATACCTTATGAACAGATTCGTAATCATTTACCCTAAAAATAAGTTTTTTTATATCTCAAATTTTATACAAAACATTTCCTTAAATTTGCGACCTTATAAAGAAATGTCATGTTACAAATAAGTTACATCAGAGAAAATCAGGAAAAAGTGATTACCGCTTTAGCCAAAAAGCACATGGATGCCAAGGCTATCGTTGAAGACGTAATCCAATTAGACGAAAACAGAAGAAGCACACAGGTGGCTCTTGACAATACTTTGGCAGAAGCCAACAAACTATCATCCGCTATCGGCGATTTGATGAAAAACGGCGAAAAATCCAAAGCCGAAATATTAAAACTAAAAACAGTCCAACTCAAAGAAACCAGCAAAGAACTTTCTGAGAAATTGGAAACGTTTGCCACGGAACTTACTCAAAAAATGTACTTATTACCGAACCTCCCTGCTGACATTGTGCCAGAAGGAAAAACGCCGGAAGAAAACTTAAATGTTTTTGAAGAAGGTGACATTCCTGTGTTACACGAAGGAGCGCAACCGCATTGGGAATTGGTCAAAAAATACGACATCATTGATTTCGAACTGGGTGTAAAAATTACTGGTGCCGGATTCCCGGTTTACAAAGGAAAAGGGGCTCGTTTGCAACGCGCTTTAATTGCCTACTTTTTAGATAAAAATACCGAAGCCGGGTACCAGGAATTTCAAGTGCCTCATTTAGTAAACGAAGCTTCCGGTTTCGGAACCGGACAATTACCTGATAAAGAAGGGCAAATGTACCACGTTGGCGTTGACGATTTATACTTAATTCCAACTGCCGAAGTACCGGTAACCAATTTGTTCCGCGACGTCATTTTACAGGAAACCGAATTGCCGGTTTTGTGTACAGGCTACACGCCCTGTTTCCGTAGAGAAGCCGGTTCGTATGGCGCGCACGTTCGTGGTTTGAATCGTTTGCACCAATTTGACAAAGTAGAAATCGTTCGCATCGAACATCCTGATAATTCTTATGCTGCTTTAGACGGCATGGTAGAACACGTAAAAAACATCATGCGCGAACTGAAATTACCGTTCCGTATTTTAAGACTTTGTGGTGGAGACATGAGCTTTGCTTCGGCCTTAACCTATGACTTTGAAGTGTTTTCAACAGCTCAGGATCGTTGGTTGGAAATCTCATCGGTTTCCAATTTTGAGACGTTCCAAGCCAATCGTTTGAAATTGCGTTTCAAAGGAAAAGACGGTAAAACCCAATTGGCACACACCCTGAACGGAAGTTCCTTAGCCCTGCCAAGAGTTTTAGCTGGAATTATAGAAAATTACCAAACCCCGGAAGGTATCGTAATCCCAGAAGTATTGCGCCCTTACACCGGTTTTGACATCATTAACTAAAACGTTAATCTTTCGTAAACAATGTACTAAATCGACACAAAAAGTGTTACTTTAGTACATTGTTCGTTTTAATGGAAATTATGAAAAAACTCCTGTCTGTAGCTTTATTATTCTTGTCGCTTTCGGCTTTTGCTCAAAACGAGCAATTGGCCAATAATTATTTTGACCGTGGCGAATTTGAGAAAGCCTTAATCAGCTATCAGGATTTATTGAAAAGTCAAGTTGGGAATTTTAATTATTTCCAAAGAGTGGTAGAATGTTATCAGCAATTGCAACAGTACGACAAAGCCGAAAAAGCCATTCAGGAGCAATACGACCGATTCAAACAAAACCAATTGCTGGTGGAGTTAGGTTATAATTACCAACTGCAAAAAAATCAAGAGAAAGCCGTTAAATATTTTGATCAAGCCATTGATAAAATCAAAAAAAATGCGAATGAAGTATACGGAATCGCTTATGTTTTTGAAAAAAAATCATTGATTGATTATGCTCTATTAGCCTATAAAACTGCTTTGGACAAAGATCCTAAATTGAGTTTTAATTTTCAAATGGCTATGCTCTATGGGCAACAAGGTCACACCGATTTAATGATTGAAACTTTCTTAGACGAATCCATCAAAAACCCACAAAATCTTCCTGTAATTCAGAATCAGCTATCGCGATTTATGACTGAAGAAACAGATGCCAATTTCAATGATGCTTTGAAAAAAGCACTGTTGGTCAGAGCTCAAAAAACACAGGATGTTTTTTGGAATGATTTTCTGAGCTGGTATTTCGTGCAACTTAAAGAATATGGCAAAGCGTTCATTCAACAAAAAGCCATCTACAAAAGATATCCGGAATCGTTTGCCAATATTGTGAATTTAGGTCAAATGGCGATTGAGGACAACGACCAGGATTCGGCCAAAGAAATCCTGACGTTTGTATTAGACAATACCAATGATTTAGAGTTGCTCATCAAGTCGCATTCCTATTTGGTGCAAATGAAAATTGATCACGCTTTAGAAAAAGACTATCCGGCCATCACAGCAGAATTGGAAGCCTTGATTAAAGAATTTGGCGTAAGCCCTTACACGCTTTCCTTATTAAAATTACAAGCCGATTTCACCGCTTTTCATTTGAAAAACCCGGAAAAAGCAAAAGTGATTTTGAAAAATGCCATGGAAATGCCCATCAACAAATACCAATTGGCAGAAGTAAAAATGGAGTTGGCAGACATTCTTTTATTCGAAGAAAAATTCAATCAGGCGCTGATTTATTATTCGCAGATTGATGAAGAAATGAACGGGGATGTCATTGGTCAGGAAGCCAGTTTAAAAACCGCCAAAACCAGTTATTTCAAAACCGATTTTGCCTGGGCTTCCCACCAATTGAAAGTCTTAAAATCAGCTACCTCCGAGCTCATTGCCAATGACGCTTTGGATTTGTACATGTTGATTAGCGATAACACTGTGGAGGATTCCACGCAAGTAGCTTTGAAGAAATTTGCCCGTGCTGATTTTCTTTTGTATCAAAATAAAAAAACAGAAGCCTTATCCCAATTTCAAGCCATTTTAAAAGAAAACAAAGGCGATCAGATTGAAGCAGTAACCTTGTTGCGCATCGGAAAAATATATGAAAAAATGGGCGATTTCACCAATGCTTTAGCCAACTACAATGAGATTGTCACCAAGCAAAAAGAGAGCATTTACATAGATGAAGCGCTGTATTTTTCGGCAGAAATTTACAATACCCAACTCCACGACAGTGAAAAAGCGAAGCCTCTTTACGAAGAAATTATTTTTCATCATGAAGACAGCATTTACTATGTCGACTCGCGGAACAAATACCGAAAACTGCGTGGCGACACCAATTTATAATCTACAAATTTCAAGACAATGATACTTTACAACGTAACCATCAACATACACGAAAGTGTTCACGACCAATGGATGCAATGGATGCAGGAAAAACACATCAACGACATGCTGGCTACTGGAAAGTTTTCTTCGGCTCGTATGGTAAAAGTATTGGTGGAAGAAGAAATGGGCGGAACCACTTATTCCATTCAATTCACAACAGACAGTAAAGAAACCCTGCAACGCTACTACGACGAAGATGCGCCAAAACTCAGAGCTGAAAGCGCCCAATTATTCGGTGACAAAATGTTGGCCTTCCGCACGGAATTGGAATTAATCTCCGATCATTAACAGACAAAATTCAGACATCTTAGAAAAGAGTCTAAAACGTCTAACAACCTAACAATCTATCATGAGTCAAGTAAAAGCCAAAAAACACCTCGGGCAACATTTCTTAACCGACGAAACTATCGCCAAAGACATTGCCGACACTTTAGCTTTTGAAGGCTATGACAATGTATTGGAAATAGGTCCGGGCATGGGCGTGTTGACCAAATATCTTTTGGAAAAACCAATCACCACTTACGTTATCGAAATCGATACAGAGTCAGTGGAATATTTGAATACCCATTACCCAAAACTGGAAGGCAAAATCATTTCCAAAGATTTTTTAAAGTACAATATCAACGAGGTTTTTGAAGGCAAACCGTTTGCGATTATTGGCAATTTCCCGTATAACATTTCGACTCAAATCGTTTTCCGCTGTTTGGATTTACGCGAACAGGTTCCGGAGTTTTCGGGCATGTTTCAGAAGGAAGTGGCTGAGAGAATCTGTTCTAAAAAAGGCAGTAAAGTCTATGGTATTTTATCCGTTTTAGTGCAGGCTTTTTATGAGGCGGAGTACTTATTTACCGTTGATGAAACCGTTTTCAATCCGCCACCAAAAATAAAATCGGGTGTTTTGCGTTTGCGCAGAAAAGCGGATTTTCATTTATCGTGTAACGAAAAGCTATTTTTTAGTGTTGTAAAAACGGGCTTTCAGCAACGCCGCAAGACCTTGCGAAATAGTTTAAAATCCTTCAACCTTTCGGATAATTTAAAAGAAGATAGTATCTTTGACCTCCGTCCGGAACAATTATCTGTAGAACAGTTCATAGAACTTACCCAAAAAATAGAAGCCAATGCAGTTTAAAATCAGCAAAGAACTCTTAGCGCAAATCGAGCAACTCATTCATGACAAGAACGACCAGGAATTGGAAGTATTGTTGAATGACATGCACCATGCCGATATCGCCGAGATTTTTGATGAGTTAAACATTGAGGAAGCCACTTATATTTTCAGAATATTAGATAGTGAAATCACCGCTGAAATCCTTCCTGAACTGGAAGATGATGTGCGTGAAAAAATCCTTCATGGCCTTTCGGCTAAAGAAATTGCGGAAGAGTTAGATGAATTGGATACGGATGATGCTGCCGATATCATCGCTGAACTTTCGCAAAGCAAAAAAGAAGAAGTAATCTCGGAGCTCGAAGACGTAGAGCACGCCAAAGACATTGTGGATTTGTTGCGTTACAACGAAGACACAGCCGGAGGTTTGATGGGGAAAGAGCTGGTGAAAGTCAATGAAAACTGGAATGTGCTCACCTGCGTCAAAGAGATGCGGATTCAGGCAGAACACGTTACCCGCGTACATTCTATCTACGTGGTGGATGATGAAAACCGATTGAAAGGAAGATTGTCTTTAAAAGACTTATTGACCACTTCTACCAAAACTCCGATTAGCGAAGTTTATATCAAAAAAGTAGATTACGTAAAAGTAGATACTCCCAATACCGAAGTGGCGCGCATCATGCAGAAGTATGACCTGGAAGCCATTCCCGTTGTGGATGAAATGGGCCGATTGGTAGGTCGTGTAACGGTAGATGACATCTTAGACGTTATCAAGGAAGAAGCCGATAAAGATTACCAAATGGCGGCCGGTATCACGCAAGACGTAGAAGCTGGCGATAGTGTTTACGAACTCACTAAAGCACGTTTGCCTTGGCTTTTAATAGGAATGGTTATTGAAATCATAGCTTCGTTTGTGTTAAAAAACAACGAGTCTGCTTTTCACAAATATGAAACCTTAATCATTTTTGTACCGCTACTTTCGGCAACTGCAGGAAATATTGGCGTTCAGGCATCAGCTATCGTGGTACAAGGTTTGGCCAACGGCACTTTGAAAGAATTCAGTAGAAAATATTTCAGCAAGGAACTCACCGTAGCCATGATTTCGGGAACAATAATCTCATTATTCTTATTGATATACCATTCTGTGATGTATCAGCAATATCAAGTGGGATTGGCGATTTCTATTTCTATCATAGTGGTGATTCTTTTTGCCGCTACTTTGGGAACCTTAGTACCCTTATTTCTTCACAAAAATAAAATCGATCCGGCTATCGCTACGGGGCCTTTTATTACTACCACCAATGACGTTTTTGGTATTATTCTATACTTTGCCATTGCCCGTTTGATTCTTGGATTTTAATACACCCCTTTCCAAATAAAAATAGTTGGAAATTCAAGTAAAAGAATTCATTGAATGCAGTTAACACATACTGCTATAAAATAAATTCAAAAGAAACTTGACATAGAATTACGATAGAATTGACTTTTAATTTTGCTTTTTAAAAGTAAAATTTAAATGAAAAAACTAGGATTCTTTACGCTTCTTCTACTAACATTAAATACCAACGCCCAAATCAAAATTTTATTTGACGCGACCAAAGCTGAAACCGCCGGAAATGCAGATTGGGTTATTGATGCTGACACTCATAATTTAGGATTTTCATCAGGTCCTGCCATAACGGGAACAGGTAATGAAGCCAACCCGCAAAGAACACCATCTCCTTTACAATCGAACATTACTTCCTCAACACCGGAGACCTACTGGAATGGCGGTTTATCGAATTGGGGAATAGATTGTGTTAATCAAGGCTATACGGTTGAAAGTTTGCCTTATAACGGACAAATCACCTATGGCATGACTTCGAATTTACAGGATTTGAGTAATTATAAAGTTTTTGTAATTGATGAGCCTAATATTTTATTTACCGATACTGAAAAAGCGGCCATTATCACTTTTGTCCAACATGGCGGTGGTTTGTGTATTATTTCAGACCATACCATTTCAGACAGAAACAATGATGGAGCAGATTCGCCTCAGGTTTTGAATGATTTGCTGAGTAACAATACGGTTCAGAATAATGCCTTTGGTATTGCCTTTGATTACAATGATATTTCACAAACATCTTCGAATATTGCCAATCTTCCAACAAATCCTATACTGCACGGGACAGCTGGAACAGTATCTCAGGTTAAATGGTCAAACGGCACGACAATGAGTTTGAATACAGCTCAAAACAGTTCGGTAACCGGTTTAGTGTATAAAACAGGAACAAGTTCAACAGGTTCTACGAATGTATTATGTGCTGCTGCTACCTATCAAAGCGGCAAAGTGGTTGCCATAGGGGATAGTTCTATAACTGATGATGGCACAGGGGACAGCGGTGACACACTGTATAATGGTTATATCACGGATGCTAATGGCAATCATCAGAAATTGTTGATGAATGCTATTATTTGGTTAGCTACTCCCAGCGCATTGGGTATTGAAACTTCTAATTTAACGAATATTGATTTTACAATAACTCCTAATCCTCTTCAAAATAAAGAATTGAAATTTTCATATTCAAATATAGATAATGAGCCCACTCAACTTGCAATTTATGACACTTTAGGAAGATCTATAAAAACAATTCCATTATCTAATAATGAAAACTCTCTAGCTTTAGCGGAATTGAACTCAGGGGTTTATTTTGCTAAAATTTCAAACGGAAAACAATCTAAAGTACTTCGGTTTATACTACAATAGAAATTTTCATACCATAGAATCTAAATAGATTTAATCAGTAGCATTACCCTTTAATTTAAAAAAGATACGCCATAAATGAAAAATTGGATATTGGTTTTTTTTTGTGTTTTTTCCATTAGTAAGTTTCAGGCACAAGCTTTAGACACTTTATCAGTTTTGAAAAACGACAGCACTCAGGAATTTAGAATTACACCAACGCTTTCCTATCAGTATCAAAAACCAAAATTCTTTGATTTTATTACCAAAATTCCAAACGATTTTGGCATCATGGGTACTATGTTTATCCAAAAAGAGAATCTTATTGGGTTTACTGCTACCGTTGGAGCTACAGTTGCTTTACTTCCGTATGATCAAAAGATAACCAATGGCTCCAGAAGTTTTGGACAACAAATAGGATTTGAATCGGGACACAGTTATTCAGGGCCTATTAAAATGTTTCCTAAGAATATTAATTCTACCATTTTTAGATTGGGCAATGGTTTTACAGCACTATTGGTTGGTGGAGGATTGTTGGCCTATGGCGCCATCAATCATAATTACCGAGCGCTACATACCTCGAGTGAATTGATGGAGGGACTATTGGCTTCAGGGCTGTTAGTACAACCCTTTAAAAGAATTTCAGGACGGGAAAGCCCCTTTGTGGCTGAGGATAATGGAAATAATGGTGGCGATTGGGACTTATTCCCTTCATTTAGTGCCTATCAAAAAAACACGCCTGCTTATGACGGAATGCCATCGGGTCATATTACGACGCTAATGACATCCGTGATGATTATCTCTGAAAATTATAAAGAAATCAAATGGATAAAACCTGTTGGTTTCGGTATGATGGGGCTGATGAGTTTTGAGATGTTGCAAAGTAAAGTGCATTGGGCTTCGGATTATCCCATTGCAATATTTATGGGATACATTATTGGTAAAAGCATTGTGAAATCAAGGGTTACAGAGAAAACAACTACAGCCATTGGTGGTGTAAAAAGCTTTAAACCTAAGTTCCACTATTCGTTCCGTTCAAATCAAAACTTTACTTTAGTGGGAGCCAATATGATTTTTTAGGTGTTTGTAAATTAACTTAGTTACTTTTATAGTGCACAATTAAATTTTTTTACTGTTATTAAAATCGCTTATAATTAATGAAACTATTACTGATAGAAGATGAACCGGAATTGCAGGTAAGCATCAGACAATACTTTGAAATGGAAAGTAATGTGGTTGAAGTAGCCGATGATTTCAGTAGTGCTGAGGAAAAAATTGCCCTTTATGATTATGACTGTATTTTAATTGATATTACTTTACCCAGAGGATCAGGACTTGATTTGATTAAGACAATAAAAATCAAAAAATCTAAAGCTGGCATTATCATCATTTCGGCTAAAAATTCTCTGGATGATAAAATAACAGGGCTCGACTTAGGTGCTGACGATTATTTACCAAAACCTTTTCATTTGTCAGAACTCAACTCCCGAATCAAAGCATTAATTAGGAGAAAAAAATTTGACGGAAATTTGGAAATCGTGATCAATGAAATTAGAATTTCGCCTGTTGAAAGATCTGTTTATGTGCATAACAACCCTGTAGTTTTAACTTCAAAAGAATATGATTTATTGCTTTATTTCATAACCAATAAAAATAGGGTCGTTAGTAAAAGTGCCTTAGCAGAACATCTTTGGGGAGACAATGCGGATCAACTGGATAACTTTGATTTCATATACAACCATGTGAAAAATCTGCGCAAAAAATTATTGGAAAAAAAATGTGAAGATTACCTGCAAACCATTTACGGAATAGGATATAACTTTAAAACCAAGGAATGAGACTGTTAACTAAGACAAGTTTGTATTATTTAGTGTTAAGTATCCCGATGCTGCTACTGTCTGGATTTGTTTGTTATTATGTTATTACCCAAGAAGTAAAAGACAGCAATAATGAACTATTGCTTAATCGTAAAATTCAAATAGTGCAGTATCTTAAAAACAATGATACGGTTGCCCTACACTTTATTGTCAATAGCGGGGAAGCACAGATTAAACGGGTTTCAAAATTTAATTCCCAACTGGCAGGTAAAACTATTTTCTCAGACACGCTTATTCTGGACAAAGCTGAAAATGAAATGGCTCCCAACCGGATTATTACCACTGTTGTACCTATCGGAAAAGAAAATTATCAAATCAAAATTTGGCGAAGCACTTTAGAATTTGACGAATTAATAGAAGGCATTTTATCATTACTTGCTATCATCTTGCTTTTCCTTTTTATCATTTCAATATTGATTAATTTTTGGGTTTCCAAAACCTTGTGGAAGCCTTTCAATACTACAGTAACTTCATTAGAGACGTTTAGTGCCAGCACTAATAAATTACCCAGTTTTGAAAAAACTTCCATAAAAGAATTTGCTGCGCTGAATAATTCGCTCAATACCATGATGGAAAAGATGATAGCGGATTATAACAGCCAAAAACGGTTTACAGAGAATGCATCGCACGAAATTCAGACTCCACTAGCGGTCATAAAGTCAAAGATTGATTTATTGATGCAGTCTGATAATTTGAAAGCGTATGAAATGAAGTTAATAGCCGGTATTGATGATGCCTGTTTTAAGTTAACGCGCCTAAATCAATCCCTTTTATTGTTGACAAAAATTGAAAACAGGCAATTTAAAATTGCGGAAAAAGTATCCATAGTTGGAATAATTGACCATTCGCTGCTTTTATTTGATGAGCAAATCAAAGCCAGTAAACTAACGGTAAGCAAAAACATTGAAGAAGATTTTAGTATTGATATCAATCCTGATTTATGTTTGATTCTGATTAATAACTTGGTGCAGAACGCTATAAGACATAATATCGAAGGTGGAAGTATTGTTTTTTTTATCGAAAATCACAGTGTAACTATTTCTAATACCGGAAAAGAAGAATCACTCGATACCACCACCCTTTTTGAGCGTTTTCAAAAAAAATCAACATGCCATCTTTCTATAGGGTTAGGTTTGTCTATCGCAAAAGAAATTGCAGAAGTGAGCGGATTGACCTTGGATTACAAGTATGTTTCAGATAGGCATCATTTTAAGTTAACTACACGATAAAAGAGGATATCACCGGTTTCCCATAGATTTAAAATAGAATTGTGTTTCATCTTTGTACTTATACTGAGAAGCAATTAATTTTAAATCGATAAAAAATGAAAACAATATTCCTGGCCATAACTATTGCACTAAGTGCTGTGGTAACGGCACAAACGGAAACAAAATCGAAGACATCTAAAATTCCGACAGTGGTTACAGAAGCTTTTGCCCAAGAATTTCCGAAACGAAAAGCAAAATGGAGTGCAGAAGACGGCGGATATGAAGCCGAATTTAAAATAAATGGGACTGAAACTTCAGCAGTTTATGATAAAAAAGGGCATAGGAAAGAACTCGAATCAGCTATTAAAACAAACGAACTTCCTGCAAATGCTTTAGCATATTTGAAAAAAAAATATCCTACCGGCAAAATTACAGAAGCTTCCAAAATTACAGACGATAAAAATGTGATTACGTATGAAGCCGAAATTAAAAAAGACGGAAAAAAGTTTGATGTGTTACTCGACAGCAATGGGAAATTCATAAAAATTGTTGATGGAGATTAATTCTTTCAAAAATCTTTAGTAATCTTTTTTTCAAAACTCTGTAATACCTACTTTAATGAATCCTACTAAACACTTACTGATACTATTAATTTCAGCACTTTCATATGGTTATTTAAATGCACAAGAGTTGTCAAAAAAAGACTCGCTGAATACTGAAAATATAAAATTTAACTACAAACAATTAATCATTCCAACAGCATTGATCGGCTATGGTGTTATTGGCCTTGGGAGCGATGACTTAAAAGACTTCAATTTAGGAATACGAAATGAAGTGACTGATGATATTGACGGAAAAATTACCGTTGATGATTTTTCACAATATGCACCGGCATTATCAGTTTATGCTTTAAATTTAGCGGGAATTAAAGGTAAAAATAATCTAAGAGATAGGTCAATAATACTGGGGACCTCTCTTTTACTGATGACGGGCACTGTGACCGGCTTGAAGAAATTAACCAAAGTGGAGCGGCCTGACGGTAGTGATTTCAATTCTTTTCCATCAGGGCACACGGCTACCGCTTTTGCCGGAGCTGAATTCATGTGGCAGGAATATAAAGATGTTTCCGTTTGGTATGGCATTTCAGGATATATTGTAGCCACCGGTACCGGTTTTTTCAGGATTTATAATAATAAACACTGGTTAACCGATGTGGCGACGGGTGCAGGTATCGGAATTTTAAGCACTAAAGTTGCTTACTGGATATTCCCGTATGTGAATAAACATGTTTTTAAATCGAAAAAGAATATCAGTTCCGGAATGGTAGCTCCGTTCTACAACGGTAAACAAATGGGCTTAGGAATGATTTTGAACCTAAAATAAATGATTGTTACCAAAGTAATTCAGATATTTACATAGAAAATAACATTATGAAAAGACTATTCTCAATACTATTCTTTGGCTTCTGCATCACTAATGCATTGGGTCAAACCTATAAAATTTCTAAGAAAATAAGTATTTCCGGTGATGAAGGCTGGGATTATCTGGCAGTAGATGATGTGAACCAGCATTTATTTGTTTCGCATGGCAGCGTGGTGAATGTTGTTGATTTAAAAACCGACAAAACCATTGCTACCATTCCTGATACCAAAGGCGTTCACGGCATCGCCATAGCTAATGATTTGAACAAGGCTTTTATTACTGACGGAAAAGATAATGCCGTTACGATTGTCAATTTAACCACGTTTGAGTTACTGGAAAAAGTGACTATTGCAGGCCAAAAACCCGATGCTGTTTTGTATGACCAATTTTCACATAAAGTATTTACCTATAATGCTAAGAGCAGCGATGCTACCGTTCTTGATGCCGTTACTAATAAGGTAGTGAAAACGATTCCGCTTGACGGTAAACCTGAATTTTCGGTAACCAATACCAAAGGTTTGATTTATGTGAATATTGAAGATAAAAACCAAATCAAAACCATTGATGCGAAAACCCTTGAAGTTATAGCAACATGGAGTATAGCTCCCGGTGATGAACCTTCGGGGTTAGCCATAGATACAGAAACGAACCGCTTGTTTTCGGTTTGTGGTAATAACTTAATGATAGTCGTTGATGCTGCTAACGGAAAAATTATTAAAACCCTTCCCATTGATGACGGCTGTGACGGAGTGGCCTTTGATGCTAAAAAGAAACTGGCGTTCAGCTCTAATGGAATAGGAACTATTACCATTGTAAAAGAAGAAAGCGCCAATAGTTTTGTAGTTCAGGAAACGGTAAAAACCCAAAAAGGTGCTCGAACCATAGCATTGAATAAAACAACACATCAGTTGTATTTATCTACCGCTGATTTCGGAACCAAACCCGAGCCCACTACTGAAAACCCGAAACCCAGAGCGAGTCTTATCCCTAATTCATTTGTAGTTTTAGTTGCAGAAAGCGTTAAATAACTCTATGTTGATTTTGCATAAATTTGTACTATGAAATCAATCTTTTTTTTCATTCTTATTTGGTTTAATGTCAAGTCTTTTTCGCAAGAAAAGGACTTACGCTTTTTTATAGAAAAAGCGCAAACAAATTCTCCTTTACTAAAGGATTTATCCAATCAGATGAAGTCTAATACCTTAGACAGTTTATTAAATAAAGCCAATTACAAGCCACAACTTACCGGGAATCTGAATGCCAATTATGCTCCGGTTTTGAATGGCTATGGCTATGATACGACTTTGAGCAACGGGCAATCGATTTCTGGTTTAGTAGGAGTGAATCAAAGAATTATCGGGAAAAACCAAATCAATTCACAATCCGAAAGTTTCCAACTGATTAAGCAATCGTTAGTACTTAATAAAAAAATAGCCGCTAAAGATGTAAACAAGGTAATCATTGCCCAATACATCACTGCTTCGGGAAGTGATGAGCAAATACAATACAATCAAAAAATGGCAGCGCTTTTAAAAGACGAAGCCATTATCCTGAAAAAATTAACCCAAAACTCGGTATACAAACAAACCGATTACCTAATATTCCTTTCTACGGTAAAGCAACAGGAATTGCAAGTGCTGCAGTTCAAGCAACAATATCAAAATGATTTGAGCCTTCTCAATTACCTATCCGGAGAAACAGACACTACTTTCGTTACTTTGAAAAAACCGGAAATCAGTTTAAAATCCATTTCATCAACAGATAAAAGCGTGTTCTTAAAGCAATTTGAGGTGGATAGTCTAAAGATTCTGAATCAAAACAAACTCATTGATAATGCTTATAAACCTTCGGTATCATTATTGGGAGATGCCGGCTACATGTCAAGCCTTACGTATGAAGCACATAAAAACTTTGGGGTTAGTGTAGGTTTGGGCTTATCAATTCCAATTTATGACGGGAATCAAAGAGCACTGCAACACCAAAAAAATGAAACAGCTTTGGCAACAAATTTGGCTTATAAAGCAAATTTTAACAAACAATACCAACAGCAGGTTCTGATGTTAAACCAGAAATTAAGACAAGCTATTGCTATTGAAAACCAACTGCAATCGCAACTTCAAATTGCCGATGCGCTCATTGAAGCCAACAAAAAATTACTGTTGACCGGTGATGCACAAATCACTGATTTTGTACTTGCCATCGGAAACGTGATTACGATTAACAATACCATAGCACAAAATAAAATCAATAAACTGCAACTAATTAACGAACTTAATTACTGGAGTACTAACGAATAACGACATGAAGAACTTTTTTCTTTTTTTGATGCTGCTGCCGTTTTTGCTGATTTCCTGCAAGGATAAAACGGAAGCTGAAAAAAATATTGATACCCGTGTTCCGGTGACAATAACCACTATAGATACCACCGGATTGGAAAGTTATATTGATTTGAATGCCACAGCAACTTATCTGGTAAAAAACGTGATTAAAGCCAATGCTACCGGGTATTTGAATTCGGTAAATATAGCGGTGAATGATGCAGTGAGTAAAGGAGAGGAATTGTTTTCCATCAAAACAAGAGAAGCCAAAGTTTTAGGCAATACCATCAATAAAATAGATCCTACTTTAAATTTCGGCAGTGCTATAAAAGTACGCTCCAATACCAACGGAATCATAACGTCGGTTACTGTGCAACAGGGCGATTACGTTCAGGATGGCGATGCTTTGGTTACCATTAATGATACTAAAAGCTTCGCCTTGGTGTTGAGCCTGCCCTATGATTTAAAAAAATATGTTACTGTTGGAAAAGTGTTTACTGTTTTATTACCTGATGCTACTACAAGACAAGCTACTGTTCAAAAATTTATGCCAACTGTTGATGCGGCTTCGCAAACGCAAAATGTAGTGTTGAAAATTAGCGGGCAGCAAGACCTACCAGAGAATTTAATTGTAAAAGTCAGAATTACAAAATCAGCAAATGTCAAAACAATATCCCTGCCCAAAGCAGCTGTTTTGAGTGATGAAACCGAAACCGATTTTTGGATTATGAAACTGGAGAACGATACTACAGCAGTCAAAATCCCGATTAAAAAAGGTATAACAACCGATGATAAGGTAGAAATTCTATCGCCGGTTTTATCCCCAAAAGATAGAATCCTACTCACTGGAAATTATGGTGTGGCAGATACCATTACAGTAAGAATGGTTAAAAACGAATAAGTATGAACAACTTTTTTGTAAAACATAAAAACGGATTAAGTACCCTTATTTTTCTAATCATTTTGGGAGGGATTTTTACCTATTCTAAAATGCAGACGAGTTTATTCCCCGAAATAACCTTTCCAAAAATAAAAATCATTGCCGATGCCGGCCAACAGCCCATAGACAAGATGATGATTACGGTGACTAAGCCATTAGAGAATGCCATAAAAAAAGTTCAGGACCTCAAAACGGTGCGCAGTACCACCAGCCGCGGAAGTTGCGAAATCTCCGCCTTTATGGACTGGAAAGCCGATATTGATTTGAGTAAAACCCGCATTGAGGAACAGGTTAATCAAATCAAAAATAACCTTCCTCCGGATACGCAAATTACTATTGAAAAAATGAATCCTTCCATATTACCAGTAATTGGGTATGCCATTGAAGGAAAAGGAAAATCGGCTATCGAACTCAAGAAAATAGCCAATTTTACCATAAAGCCTTTCCTCTCTCAAATTGACGGAGTTTCCGAAGTGAGAATTATTGGAGGTAAAGAAAAGGAATATTGGTTATCACTTGATTTTGATAAAATGGCAGCATTAGGTATTACACCCGCAGCCATTACACAGGTAATGAATGAAACCAATTTCATCAAATCGAATGGGTATTTAGCCGATTACCGTTATTTATACTTAACGATAACAGATGCTCAGGTGGATCAAAAAGAAGAACTTGAAAATTTAGTTATTCGCAATAACGGCAAAGGTATAGTGACTTTGAAAGATATTGCAACGGTTGACATTAAAGAAGCTAAAGAATATATAAAAGTTAATGCCAACGGCAACGAAAGTATTCTGGTAGCAGTCATCAAGCAACCTAACGCCAACCTGATTTCACTTAACGAGGCTATGAGCACGCAACTTGATGGCTTAAAAAAAATACTCCCGAAAGGCATCAAAATTACCCCTTATTACCAGCAGGCTACTTTTGTTAATGATGCGGTGAAAAGCGTTACTGATAGTTTATTGATAGGATTACTATTGGCGATAATTGTAGCCGTTATATTTTTAAAATCAGCCAAAGCCAGTGCTACCATTTTAATTACTATTCCGGTCACCTTAGGGCTAACCCTCATTGTTTTGTATCTCACCGGGGAGACGTTCAACATCATGACCTTGGGAGCTATTGCTGCAGCTTTAGGATTAATCATTGACGATGCCATTGTAGTGGTGGAACAAATTCACAGAACCCATGAAGAACATCCTGAAGAGCCTACGGTTTCCCTGTTGCAAAAAGCCATCGGGTATTTATTTCCGGCTATGGTGGGGTCATCTATAAGTACAATAGTGATTTTTATTCCGTTTGTGTTGATGAGTGGTGTAGCGGGAGCCTATTTTAAAGTACTGACCGATACCATGATCATTACTTTGGTCTGTTCATTTTTTGTAACCTGGTTATTGCTTCCGGTAATATATTTGTGGCTTACGCGAAATGAAAATACTAACTCTATAACTAAAAATAGTACTGAATCCCATGAAGTAAAAACACAGAACTGGGTAGCTTATTTTATCCATAGGCCTATAATGAGTATCCTATTTTGTATTGTTTTGGCGCTTTCGGTTTTTATTATTTTACCCCGTTTGGAAACCGGATTTTTACCTGAAATGGATGAAGGTAGCATTGTTTTAGATTATGAAAGCCCGCCGGGAACTTCCTTGGAAGAAACCGACCGAATGCTGAAAGAAGTCGAAAAAATAATCGTTAAAATTCCCGAAGTAGCGGCTTACAGCAGAAGAACCGGAACACAAATGGGCTTCTTTATCACAGAACCTAATAGAGGAGATTATCTCATTCAATTGAAAAAGAACAGAGATAAAACCAGTAACGATGTCATTGATGAAATAAGAGCAAAAGTGGAAGCAACACAACCTGCTTTACGTATTGATTTTGGCCAAGTGATTGGCGATATGTTGGGCGATTTAATGAGTTCAGTGTCACCAATAGAAGTAAAAGTGTATGGAAATAATCAAGCAGAATTACAAAAAACAGCCAAAGCCATTGCGGCTATAGTCGAAAAAGTAAAGGGCACTGCTGATGTTTTTGATGGTATTGTTTTAGCAGGACCTGCTATTAACATTGTCCCTAATTATACCCAACTGGCACAGTATGGCATTTCACCAAGCGACTTGCAGTTTCAGTTACAAACTGCCCTCGAAGGGAATGTGGTGGGTAGTTTATTAGAAAATGAACGGGCAACACCTATACGGTTGATTTATGCTAACGGACAAAAAAGAAGTCTGGACGATATCAAAAAGCTAAAACTGTTTTTACCCAACGGACAATCTGTTCCCATTTCAAGCTTAGTAACTATTACACCTCAAAAAGGTATTGCCGAAATTGAGCGCGAAAACCTGCAAATGATGAGTGTGGTCACTGGAAGATTAGACAATCGTGATTTGGGAAGTGTCATGCAGGAAATTCAGGATAAAGTAGCTCAGGATATTCATCTGCCTAATGGTTATTATATCGAATATGGTGGTGCCTATAAAGACCAACAACAATCCTTCCGGGAGTTATTAATGATTCTGATAAGTTCTTCATTGCTCGTTTTTGGAGTGATATTATTTTTGTATAGGGATTTTAGAGTGGCTTTAACTATTCTTTTAATTTCGGTCTTGGGAATCTCGGGCAGTTATTTGTTGCTCTTTATTACAGGAACCCCATTGAATGTGGGTAGTTATACCGGTATCATTATGATTGTGGGGATTATTGCTGAAAATGCTATTTTTACATTCCTGCAATTTAGGGAAACCTTCAAAGTGACCCGAAATGTCAATCAATCGATCATTTATTCTATTTCCACGCGCTTGCGGCCAAAATTAATGACTGCTTTGGGAGCTATAATTGCACTTTTACCATTAGCAATTGGAATAGGAACCGGTTCAGAATTGCATCAACCATTGGCTATAGCTGTAATAGGTGGATTTATTATAGCCATGCCGTTACTGCTTATTGTACTGCCTAGTTTATTATGTTTGGTGTATAAAAATGAAAAGCATTTTAAACATCTCGAATAGTCAGCATTCTTAAAAGGAGTGAGTTTTAATGTTCTTGATTATTCGTTTTAATCCCAAATAAAAAAACCTCCCATTACTGAGAGGTTTAGTACCCGGAGTGGGAATCGAACCCACACACCTAAGTACACGAGTTTGAGTCGTGCGCGTCTACCAATTCCGCCATCCGGGCTAAGGATTGAATGACTAAAATATAGTCATCCGGACATTGATGTTTATCAATTTGTGGGTGCAAATGTAAATAAATTTTCTTCATACTATCAAAAAAATAGTTAAAAATATCCTTTCAGAGTCGGATTTAATTTCTAAATTTGCACCGCGTTACAGCAACACACAACTAACTAACTACACCCGAGGCATTTATACACCTAAAGCTTTTGACAAATAAAAAGGCCAAATTGTATCGAAAGCAGCGGATAAAAACAACAAATTATAATGTCGCATTTAGAACCAGAAGCAAAGATATTTGCGTGTTCGCAAAGCGTCTATCTAGCCGAACAGATATCCAGTCATTATGGAGTTCCGCTGGGTAAAGTTACGTTCTCAAAATATAGTGATGGTGAATTTCAACCTTCGTTTGAAGAATCGATAAGAGGATTACGCGTTTTTATTGTCTGCTCTACATTTCCGAGCGCAGACAATTTAATGGAGCTTTTGTTAATGATTGATGCTGCCAAAAGAGCCTCAGCCCGACACATAACTCCCGTGATTCCTTACTTTGGTTGGGCAAGACAGGACAGAAAAGACAAACCCAGAGTTCCGATTGGAGCCAAGCTAGTAGCCAAATTATTGGAAACTGCCGGTGCCACCCGAATCATGACGATGGATTTACACGCCGATCAGATACAAGGGTTTTTCGAAAAACCGGTAGACCACTTGTTTGCATCGACTATCTTTTTGCCCTATGTTAAAAGTCTGCAATTAGATAATTTAACAATTGCTTCGCCCGATATGGGAGGTTCCAAAAGAGCTTATGCTTATTCTAAGTTTTTAGAATCAGACGTGGTGATTTGCTACAAACAACGAAAAGCAGCCAATGTGATTGGCACGATGGAGTTGATTGGAGAGGTAAAAGGAAGAAACGTGATTCTGGTTGACGATATGGTCGATACCGGAGGCACGCTAGCCAAAGCCGCTGATTTGATGATAGAGAAAGGAGCTTTGAGCGTGAGAGCTATTTGTACGCATGCTATCCTTTCGGGAGATGCTTATGAAAAGTTGGAGAATTCTAAATTGCTGGAACTGATCGTAACCGATTCTATTCCGTTAAAGAAAGAATCCAATAAAATAAAAGTGGTGAGTTGTGCGCCTCTTTTTGCTGAAGTAATGCACATGGTGCAACACAACAATTCCATCAGTGGTAAATTCCTGATGTAATTCAATTACGTATTTTTTATTAACTATATATTTTTACAATGAAATCGATTACGATTAAAGGATCAGAAAGAGAAAGCGTAGGCAAAAAGGCAACGAAAGCCGTACGTGATGCTGGAATGGTTCCTTGCGTTATTTACGGAGGAAGTCAACCAGTACATTTTGCAGCAGAAGAAAAAGCATTCAAAGGCTTGGTTTACACTCCAAACGCACACACCGTTGTAGTTGATTTGGCTGGAAAAACTACCAATGTTATTCTTCAGGACATTCAGTTTCACCCAGTGTCTGACAAAATTTTACACATTGATTTCTTTCAATTAAACGAAAGCAAAGAAATCACTATGGAAGTTCCCGTTAAAGTTGTTGGAACCTCTCCAGGTGTATTGTTAGGTGGTGATTTACGTTTAAATCAAAGAAGATTGAAAGTGAAAGCTTTACCAAAAAATCTTCCTGATTATGTTGAAGCAAACATCTCAGAATTGCAAATGGGTAACAAATTATACGTTACCAAATTAGAAGCGAAAAACTTCAAATTGATGCACCCGGACAACACTGTGGTAGCTCAAGTGAAGATTTCACGTGCTGCTATGAAAGCCGCTCAGGAAGCAGCAAAAGCAGCAAAAGCTCCGGCAAAAGGAAAGAAAAAATAATTTTCAAAACCTTATACCTAAAAGCATCAGTTCACACTGGTGCTTTTTTTATGAAATCAAATTAGCTACTTTTACCAAATGAATTGGTTTGCCAAATTATTTACCAAAAACAAAACTTCAGAAAACGCAGAAGGAATGAAAAAATACCTCATCGTCGGCCTTGGGAATATCGGTGCCGAATATGTCAATACGCGCCACAACATCGGCTTCAAAGTGTTGGATTATGTGGCTCGGGAAGAAAACTTGTCATTTGAAACAGCCAAACTGGGTGCTGTTACCGAATATACTGTAAAAGGAAGAAAACTAATCCTTCTGAAACCGAATACTTATATGAACCTCAGCGGTAAAGCGGTAAAATATTGGATGGAGAAAGAAAACATTGCCAAAGAAAATATACTAGTCATTACTGACGATTTGAATTTGCCTTTCGGAACCATCCGTATTAAAGCAAAAGGGAGTGACGGCGGCCATAATGGTTTGAAAAATATTCAGCTTATTTTAAATACTGCTGAATATCCGCGTTTTCGATTTGGTATCAGCGATGAATTTAAAAAAGGGCAACAGATAGATTATGTTCTTGGGGAATGGCATGAAGCTGAAAAGGTAAAACTTATGGAACGCTTTGTGATTGCTAAAGAAATCATAGAATCGTTTGCTTTAGCTGGTTTAGCCAATACCATGAACAGCTTTAACGGAAAATAAAAAAACCTCTCAAATACTGAGAGGTTTTTATTTTTGTTATACACTATAGTTTTTATTCTATAGTTATTCTTTTAACAACTTTTCTGTTACCATCAATAACTGTTACCAGATAAATTCCGGTTTCAACATTATTCAATTGAATATTTTGATTAAACGATGGCTCATTAGAGTAAGTATTATCAAATATTTTTCTTCCTCTCATGTCGTAAACATTCACTTTTATTTCATTTGAAATAGCCGAATCAAACTGGATGTTAAAACTTCCTTTGTTTGGATTTGGATACAATACAAAATGTTGCAATCCGAAATCTTCCGTTGCTAAGTTTTGAGTGATTGTAAAATTCTTAGAATTTACTGCAAAGAAAATATTCCCGTTTGCTCTTACCATAAATCTACAGTTAGCAGAAGTAGCAGCCAAATTAGGGATAACTACTGTAGCAGAACCATTATTAGTTACTCCGGTTGCTAAAACAGTATCAAATGTAGCGAGGTTACCCAAATTGGCATTGGTTGATAACAAGATATCAACTGTAGCGCCTCCGGCCAAAGCATCAGTACTTAAAACATTCCAAGTAACTGTTTGTGTTGTACTTCCTGCATAAGTTATTCCGGTTGTAGCTTGTGATGTTACAGCAAATGGCCCTTTTGTCACATCCACAGTTACTTTCATAGCATCCGTTTGAGTTTGACCACCACCAGCATGATTATCTCTAGCTGTAAATGTAAAATTAAAATCTCGGTTTGCAGTAGTAGCATTATAAACTGATTCCCAATTGGAAGCTGTTGTCAATTGAGCTAATAAAATTTTACTCATTTGAGGCAAATATCTTTTTGGTGTGCTAACTACTGAAAAAGTTCTAAAGTTAGGTCCTACTGCTTTTGTTGCAGATACTTTACTAGAGTTACCTGCCGTTGCAGAGGTTCCTAAATCATTTTCTTCCCAAACATAAGTCATAGCATCTCCATCAGCATCTGTAGCAGTACCTGTAAGTAAAAATGGGGTACCTCTAGGAATTATATAATCAGCACCTGCACTTACTACTGGCACTGCGTCTGTCATTGTTACTTTAACAGGACATGGTTTTGAATTTAAAATCGATTGGATTTGAGCAATGTTTTTATATGCAAATAAGGCATCCGAATGCGCTTGAACATCGTAAAGACTTGTTACACCAGCATATCCCATAATAGTAGACCCACTACCTGGTTCCACTTGAGAAGTTGTTCCTTCGTACGAGTGAGTAAAAGAGTGTGTCGCTCCAAGTTGGTGACCCATTTCGTGGGCAACATAATCGATATCATAATTATCACCTTGTGGGATACCATCATAAGGCGAAGTAAAACCACTTCCTTTATAGTTTGTTGGGCTGCCATCTGTATCTACTGACATATCGTTACTACAAATACAACCTATACAACCGGCATTACCCCCTCCGCCACTTTGTCCAAAAAGATGACCAATATCAAAAGGAGTGTCGGTTAATGTATTGTGCAATGCATTCATCAACTGAGCATTCCATGTAGAAATATAGTTGTTAGTAGCACTATTTCCTGTTCCTATATCAGCATCATCATAAGGATCTGTAGCTGCATTGTAATAAATTACACTAGTGGTTGAAGCAATAATATTTAAATGCGCTGCAACATCTCTTTCATAAACACCATTAACACGTGTCATGGTAGCATTAAAAGCCGCAATAACTAATGACTCTCCAGCAACACTGGTTGCTCCAAAATAATTAGAGTACTCAGCAGTACAAGAAATAGCTAACTTTAATGTGCTGTATTTTTTATTATTTGATTTGTTAGTCAAATTTAACTGATTCCCCAAATCAGAAATTATAGTTCTGTCAATAGTACTACACTTGAATGGTAATTTCCCTTTGTTTCTGTTGTTTGAATTAAAGACAACATAGGCATTGGCTCCTTTATCATAGGCTTCAATAAACTCCATACCGCTATCCGCTCTGAAAATCATAGTTTGAATTCCTTGAGGGGAAAGACTAAAGTTTATGGTCGCTTTTGCATCGGTAACTCCTTTTCCTGCATAAGCTCTAATGCTTGGATATTTGGCTTGTAATTCTGCATCAAAGTTAGAATTTTCCCAAACTTCAAAAGTTTCGATTTCTCCATTCATGTTAGGAATTTCCACTAAAACTCCCGGTTGATTAGAAAATTTGTCTTTAGCATTTACTAACGTTTGTTTAAAACTGTTAAGGTCTAAAGAAAAATATTGCTCATCCTCAGCAGTAATGTTTTCTCTAACTCTGGTGTATTTAGAAACATCTTGCAAACTGATTTTTCTCCAACTTGTTCCCGCCTGTGCTAGCATTTGTCCAAAAGAGAGAACAATGGCTAAAAAAAGTAATAATTTTTTCATTTTTATAATTTAAATTGTTTTTTGGCAGTCAAATATATTATTAATTTACGCAAATAAAAAAAAATTAACTCATTAGGGTAAAACCTCTAAGAATATTCTTTTTAATTGTGCTTTTTTGAGATGTTTTTTAACAATTTTCAATTACCAATTAACTTTTTATAATTTCAATTAAAAACCGTTATCTGACAAATCACAATATATTTGACCAATTTTTGTGATTATTTTGGTTTGATTATCTATAATTAACCTTTAACGCTCTTTTTACCCTACTTTTTCACCGAAACTTTTTTCCATTTATTTTATAACCTTGAAAATTGTTGTTTTTCAATTCAAAAATCTATTTTTGCGTTTTACTTAGTGTAGCCTTGAAAATAGTCAACTCCATAAAATCTTTCAACACCACAAAACCAACCATTGTAACTATTGGAACTTTTGATGGTGTTCACCTTGGGCACAGAAAAATAATAGACCAAATCACAACTAATGCCCATCGGTTAGATTGTGAAAGTTTGGTATTGACCTTTTTCCCTCATCCCCGAATGATTTTACAGGAGGATACCGAAATGAAACAACTCAACACTCTCGAGGAGAAAATAGCTTTACTCGAAAATTTAGGAGTTGACAATTTAGTTATTCATCCCTTTGACAAGGAGTTTTCCCGATTAACGGCTGAGGAATTTGTCAAAGAAGTATTGGTAGACACTTTTAAAGTAAAAAAGATAATCATAGGCCACGACCATCGTTTTGGACGAAACAGAACCGCCAATATTGACGATCTGATTGCTTTTGGGGAAACTTATAATTTTGACGTAGAACAAATCTCAGCCCAAGAAATCAATGAAGTTTCCATCAGTTCTACCAAAATCAGAAATGCACTAATAGAAGGAAGTATTGAATTAGCCAATAATTATTTAGGATATAACTACTCACTAACCGGAATAGTATCAAAAGGAAAGCAATTGGGTCGAACCATTGGCTATCCAACGGCTAACCTAAAAATTGAAGAAAGTTATAAACTCATCCCATCCAATGGAGTTTATATTGCGAAAAGCATCATTGACGAAACTACGGTTTATGGTATGATGAACATTGGCATTCGCCCAACGGTTGACGGTACATCGCAAACCATAGAAATTCATTTTTTTGATTTCAACAAAGACATTTACAATCAAAAAATTACTATTTCTCTTTTAAAAAGGATCCGTTCAGAGCAAAAATTCGAATCCATTGATGGGCTCAAAGCACAATTAGGGTTAGATAAAATGGCAGCTCAAGATTACATAAGTCAATTATAATAATTCTATTTTTATTGACTTTTAGATAAAACATTCCTTTCTTTTTTGTTAAATGATTAAATATTTCAAGATATTTTATTAAATTTGATAGACAACTTTTGATTACTCACTTAAAAACCTATCAAGATGAAACTGCCAAAAGAACTCGCCAACGGAATTGTAATCTTCGCCGGAATCGCTATTTATTTTTTGATTATGGAATTTTTTGGTTTGTCAAAAATTCTTTACCTGAGAGCCTTTAATGCCGCCTTTGTATTCTATGGGGTCAGCCGAACATTGAAATCCAACATAAAAGAAGGCAAATCAGGTTATGTCTCCAACCTGCTTTCAGCCGGAATAACCGCTATTATAGGAGTACTTCTCAGTGTTGTGGGCTTACTCACTTACATTTATTTAAGAGGCGGAAATCAATACATCGACAATCTTTCTGGTGAATTTTTATTTGGTGGCAAACCAACCGCCAATGAGTATTGTATCGGCGTTTTATTTGAAGGAGTGGCCTCAGCTGTAATTATGGTTTTTGTAGCGATGCAATTATGGAGAAATAAAACCTCAGCCGAAGATTAAAACTTTCCCCCTTTAATAGTCCACAAAATTGTAACTTAATAACAAATTAACTACTTTTGGTGCAATATAAAATGGCACCTATGAGTATTACCAAACACAATTGGACTAAAGAAGAAATCATCGCGATATACAACAAACCCTTGATGGATTTGCTTTACGAAGCTGCTACAATTCATAGGGAGCAACACGATCCAAACGTAGTTCAAGTATCCACTTTATTATCCATAAAAACAGGCGGTTGCCCAGAAGATTGTGGCTATTGCCCACAAGCTGCCCGTTATCACACTAACGTGGAAGGCAATGATTTAATGACCGTAAGTCAGGTGAAAGCGCAAGCACTTCGTGCTAAATCTAACGGCTCTTCCCGAGTTTGTATGGGTGCTGCCTGGCGAAATGTAAAAGACGGAGAAGAATTTGACCAAGTATTGGAAATGGTGAGAACCATCAACAAACTGGATATGGAAGTATGTTGTACTTTGGGAATGTTAACCGAGAATCAAGCTAAAAGATTAGCCGAAGCCGGATTGTACGCTTACAATCACAACTTAGACACTTCGGAAGATTATTACAAAGAGGTTATTTCTACCCGTGGTTTTGAAGACCGATTAAATACCATTGAGAACGTTCGTAAAACCAACGTAACAGTTTGTAGTGGTGGCATTATCGGAATGGGAGAAAGCATCGAAGACAGAGCTGGAATGCTGGTCGCTTTATCCACTTTAAACCCACAACCGGAATCAGTGCCAATCAATGCGCTAGTTGCCGTAGAAGGAACTCCAATGGCAGATGAAAAACCGGTGGAAATCTGGGAAATGATTAGAATGGTGGCCACTACACGTATTGTAATGCCCGAAACCCAAGTACGCCTTTCAGCCGGAAGAACCGAAATGTCTCGCGAAGGTCAAGCTATGTGTTTCTTTGCCGGCGCCAATTCAATTTTTGCAGGAGATAAATTGTTGACAACTCCTAATCCGGATGTAAATGAAGACATGAAAATGTTTGAAACACTGGGACTAGTGGCACAAAAACCTTTCATCAAAATAATGCAACCTAAAACGGTAGAAGCTGTAGATTCGGAATACCAATCTCTGGGCGAAAAACCAAAATGGACTCGACCGGGCCACACCATAGAAAGAAACTTAGAAGCATCCACTAAAGGCAAATAAGATTTTAACACAACTTGTTTACTTTTTGGGAAACCTTTTTTAAATTTGCTCTTAGCCACAAGCTGAGAGCATTTTTTTTGTAATTCCCTTTAACCACTATCTATGGCGTTAGCACTGTCAGAAATTGAACGCGTAAAAACGATTAGCAAAGAAGATTTTTATAACAACTATGTCAGGAAACAAAAACCGGTTGTTATTGAACAACTCACCGCTGATTGGCCAGCCTATGAAAAGTGGAATTTAAATTACATCAAAGCTGTAGCTGGTGATAAAACGGTACCGCTTTATGACGACAGACCGGTTTCGCACAAAGACGGTTTTAACGAAGCTCATGCCCAAATGAAAATGTCTGACTATATTGATTTGCTTCAATCAAAACCAACCAACTATCGCATTTTTCTGTACAATCTAATCAAAGAAGTTCCTTCTTTAAAGAAAGATTTTAAATGGCCAGACATTGGACTAAAACTAGTAAAACAACTCCCTATGCTGTTTTTTGGTGGAGAAAGTTCAAGAGTGTTTATGCATTACGATATTGATTATTCGAATATTTTGCATTTTCATTTCCATGGCAAAAAGAGATGCATGTTATTCGCTCCAGACCAAACCCCTTATCTATACAAAGTCCCGCACGCCTTGATATCCAGAGAAGATATAGATTTTGACAATCCCGACTTCAACAAATGGCCAGCGTTAAAAAAAGCAAAAGGGTTGGTAACTGAACTCAAACATGGCGAAATGCTCTACATGCCTGAAGGATATTGGCATTATATGAAATATGTTACTCCGGGATTTTCCATGAGTTTGAGAGCTTTCCCAACCAGCATCACCAATTTGTCAAAAGCTGCTTATAATGTTTTTATCATGCGGAATTTTGACACTATAATGCGCAAATGGAAAGGGCAAAAATGGATAGAATACAAAAACCATAAAGCCATAGAAAACACCAATAAGCACCAATAAAAAAGGACTGATACTATCAGCCCTTTTTTATTGGAGTCCCTACCGGTTAAAGGATTATCTTCTTTGTAACTACTGTACCGTTATCTAAAGTTATTTTCACAATCAAAGCCTGCTGAACAGCTGAGATGGTAGCACTGCTATAGTCATTACTATCTAAATTTTTAGCTTCAAAAAGTTGTCTGCCCAACAAATCAAAAACCGTTATGTCTTTCATTTTTTCGACATACGATTTCACTGTTAATTGACCATGATTGGCCGAAGCCACAACACTATTAGCAATACTGTCAAAACTAGGATTACTTAATGCTTCATTCGTGTATCGCAGCACAAACCTAGTATCAAATGTTCCGTAATTAGAAGTAAATGTATAAGGTGCTTGTTTCAAATCGTGTATAATATTCAACTCGTTATCTTGCAGATAAATGTTTTCATTTTGAAAAACACCATCAAAGTCAGCCAGGCTAATACTATAATTCCCGGTGGAAGCCGTAAAGAATCCCAGCGGAACCATATCATCCAGACTGAAACCCGATCGTGTTTGAATTCTATATTTATCCATATCAATAAAGGAATAGAAACTCACGTAATTTCTGGAAACATTAACCGCTCCATCATAGCCTTTATCAAACCCCAATGTAGCATTGTTATTATAGGCAATTAACTGTTGGCTAAACATCCCATCCGGGTTTTGCAAATTCAGCCAAATTCTGCTTCTGGCAATTTCATTTGTTTGTCCTTGGTTGGAGGTATGCTTATAAAAATTAGAATTATTATATGTTTTCCCTCTCATAGAATTATTGAACAAAGCACTGTTGGCATTTATTGCTTCTATAAAAAAGCCTTCTCCTGAAGCAATGTAACCCGTTGGTTGTGAACTACCAGTTGCACTAGCTACTCCTCCGGACAAATTATACATCGCATAATCACTGGTTATGAAGTTATAAACATCCGGGCCAGGATTTGAAGTAGATATGGCTACGTTATGCGTCCAAAAATACAATGTCCCTGAAATATCCGGATTCAAATTAATAAAAGTATCTCCAAAAATGGAAGACGGATATGGATTCCCTATCAAATTAAAATCGTCATTAGCATTCCCCGAATTGCCGCTCAAAGTCAATGGCAATGAGATAATTCCGTTATTTTGTTTTCCGGAAAAAGTAACAGATGTGGTGGCTGTTGGAGAAAACGTTAAGGTTGTTGGCCCCATAATGGCATATCCTTTTCCTACCGTCATAGCTCCGGTGTAATTTTGCCATGCCCAAGGCGAATAATCATCAAAACCATCAGGTGAACTTGCCGTTACAGCCCCTGCATTATTAATAGTAAGGGTATCCGAAAAATTAGCGGTTGTAAACTGGAATGAATAATCCGTTCTCCATCCTATAAATGTTGAGCTAATGGTAGCATTCTCAACAGGAGATGACCAATAAGTATAATCATATTTTTTAAATGGCGATGTTCTTCTGGCAATGCTGGTCACTCCGTTATTAGTATTCACAGCTTCATCATTTAACTGAACAAGACTTCCATTATTAGCCACATTTAGCGTACCGTTTGTTGTTAAATTGCTTTGTACCTCTAAATAATCCCCTGCGGAAACATTAAAGGTATTACCTCCATTAATTGTACATTCACACGCCTGTACGCTTCCTCCATTTGTGGTTGTATCATAATAACCATCAATGATTGCCTTAGTACTGCTTGTTGGCGCACTCGGATTCCAAGTCGTTCCATCCCAAGTTGTAGTTAACGGTAACTGTCCTTTGACAGCTATATTATCAATCGCCCATATCTCCAGAGCTTTATTAGATAAAATACTTACTTTAATTCTTAAATCAGCCACATTAGGGAGACCAGTTATTTTAAAAGTACTCGCCGTTGTGTTAGTTGAACTTGTTAACGTTCCAAAGCGTGTCGGATTAGTTGAATTAACTTTATAAACCGCTATATTAGTCGACAATGCATTATTAATATCAAAAATTGAATTAGCATTCCCGGTAATTTTAAGTTGCGGGTAATAGGTAACACCTCCATCTATACTAGTAGAAATCAAAACATAATCCGATGTTTCCATCCCATCGCTTGTAGTTGTTCCATATGCACCCATGTTGAAACTAAATTCAATATTTTGATAACTTTGAGTATTTAAGGTAGCAAATGTAAAAGTGTTTAAATTGTTAAAAGACTGGAGGCTATTAGACCCTAAGAACATACTAGTTTTTGAACTCCTATTATCGCCATAATTAGTACCTCCTGCAATACTAGTGTTCAAATTTGAAGTACCTGTTGTATAGGTATATGAAACATTACTATCAAAATCTTGTTGGGCAATGTAACTTGGAGGTAACAAAGTGCATTTTGTGTAATTGAAGACCAGCGTACTAATTAAAAAATTAAACGCTCCCTCATCCGCATCATCACTATTAATCGTTACGGTAGCATTTTTAAGACCCGTAAAATTTGAGGAGAACGTAATGGTAAAAGTAGCACTTTGCCCGGCTGTTAATGTTGAACTAGACAATCCACTAGTAATGGTGTAAAAAGTACTCGCTGATATTGACAAACTTGATAAATTCAAAGTCCCGGTTCCATTATTTGTCACCACAAAAGTTTTTACAATCGGAGTATCTCCCACAAAATAATTGGGGCTAAAATATGTATTGTTGGTTACTGAAACAGCTACAGAATTATTGGCAATAGTTGTTGCATTACCAAAAACTTCAATTTCTTTTGTATTTAAATAATCGCAAATACTCAAATTATCAACATTAAATCTAAATGAAAGTCCACTTTCTGTTCCAGAGGCAAAAACGATTCTAACTCTTATAGGGCCTGATTGATTTACCGTAGCACTAAATGTATTTATAGTTGACGATGATGGCACTACATTTCCTATATATATCCAAGTATTCCCGGAGTCTTTACTATATTCAACATTGAAAACTTGGTCAATATATGTATCCGTTCCGTATTTTTTGTAATCAAAAGATATTGTCCCAATTCCGTTAGGTTTATCTTGTATCATAGTTGCAGCGGCATCATAACTTGATTTCATTCTTAATGCGTAAGTCCCTGTACCAAAGTCATTGGATAAACCACCTACCAACGTTTCTGATAAATTCCACAGTTTACCGTTAAGTGAAACATCATCTGCAACATAAGAAGCTTTGGTCGATCCATCATCAAAATTTACCGTATAACATCCGGCAACGTAAGACACTATCGTGAAAGAAATAGTAGCCGAAGCACTCGTTCCTCCCGAATTGGTGGCTGTTACATCAATAGCATAAGAACCTGTTGATGTTGGCGCCCCTGAGATTTGCCCGGTGGCTGTATTAAAGGAAAGTCCAGCTGGTAATGTTCCACTGGTGATAGCATAACTGGTAGGGAAATTAGTAGCAACAACATAATAAGAATAGGCCGAACTTACTGTAGCAGTCTCTGTAGCCGCAGTAACTACGGGTGGATTTACAGTGGTGGTGGTACAGTTAACACCTATGTCATCAATAGCGATATTCCCTACGTCTTTTTTATAAGTAAGTCTGAAACGCACATACCCTGAATTCAAAACAGGTGTTGAACCTGAATTATAAGTTCTGGTAATGGCAGCACTACTACTTGAAATAAGGGTAGCACTACTAATTACTTCAATATTTGTCCATGATGTACCATCATAGCCATCTACCTGCAAGGTTGATGTAGAACCTGTATTTATCCCTTGTCCTTTAAACCAAAATGAAAGTTGTGATGCGGCATTACCCGTTGGTAAAACTTCCGTAGTAATAACATCATTGGTGGAATCCATACTTAGAGAAGGAGAAGCAAGTCCATAATTCCCCGCTGAAGAATAAGTTCCTGTAATTCCTGTAAAAATCCATCCTGACGGTGGTGTCGTTCCCGAAGCAAAACCTTGAGTCACACAGGCTGTCGAAATTATTGTAAAACTAATTGTAGCCGCCGGGCTTGTTCCGCCGGCATTGGTTGCCGTAACGGTTACAGAAAACGAACCCGAAGCGGTTGGTGTGCCCGAGATAACTCCTGTAGTCGTATTTAAGGATAATCCTGTTGGTAATGTCCCACTGGCCAAAGCATAGCTCGTTGGCGAATTGGTTGCCGAAATAGTGTAAGTAAAAGCACTTCCCACTGTCCCCGACAATGATGCCCCTGTAACCACAGGAGCTATAACTACAGCTATATTAAAAGTTATGGTTGCCGCAGCACTAGTACCACCGGCATTTGTAGTAGTGACATTTATAGTGGAAGAACCTCCCGCGGTAGGTGTTCCGGTAATGGCACCTGTAGTGGTGTTAAATGAAAGTCCTGCCGGTAATGTTCCGCTAGTGATAGCATAACTGGTTGGCGAATTCGTAGCGACAATGGTATTACTAAAAGCTGTTCCTACTGTACCCGAAAAAGTGGATGCCGTGACAACCGGTACTGGTGGTGACGCTATATTAAAAGTTAAAGTGACAATCGCACTGGTTCCGGCACCATTGGTAGCGGTAACATCAGTAGTAAAAGTACCCGCTGCTGTTGGAGTTCCGGTGATGGCTCCTGTGGTTGTATTTAAGGAAAGTCCGGCAGGCAAAGAAGTAGCATTGGCTATGGCATAACTCGTTGGCGAATTCGTAGCTACTATACTATTACTAAAAGCGGTTCCCACTGTTCCTGAAAATGTTGAGGCGGTTACTACGGGAATAGCTGGAGGCGTTCCTGTAGCATACATAGTAAAGTCATCAATTCCAACATGGGCATTACTACCAGAACTTGGTCCATTAGCAACTGAATATTTAAAATCTACCGTTGAACCTGCAGCTATAGTCAAACCAGTAACTGTGATTGAATAACCCGTTTGAACCACTGAAAAAGTTGTTGAAGAACCTGTTGTTGAAGTGTACAACGTTGTTCCTGAAACTCCTGTCGTACTGTATGCTCCCGCTCCAATTCTATAAGAAAAATCAACTGTAGTTGCTCTACCCTGAGAAGAAAATTGTTCAACATTCCAAGTAATTACAAATCCATCGATATTTGCTCCTGTGCTATTTGTTGCACTAAAAACAAAAGTTGTTGAGCCAGAAGTTGCCTGTTTTTGTAAAATAGAATAATCCGAACTTGCACTAGAGGCTCTTCCTGCATAACAATTATTCCCACTTGCATTTGCAACTGTTGGCGATGCTGCACCAGATGTTAATATTGGATATGTGGCATTATAACTGGCGGTTGTAACAGCCCAATTTGTTGGCAAAGTTACAGCAGTACCTCTAAATGCATCAAAATTTTGAGTATAAGTGTTGCCCGACCCAACTCCTGTTATGGCATATTGTCCCCAAGAAACAGCACTCACTAACAAGGCTAAAAAAAGTATCTTTATTTTCATTATAAAATGAATTATGTTTTCTCATTAATTTCCATGACAATACACCAATTTTTGGCGCACAAAAAAAGGTCAAGGCTTAACTCGTAGAAAATGGGACAACAAATCTATACTAAAATTACTGAATTACAGACACTTCTTCTTAAGAAATTATTAATAAAGTGTACTTTTTTTGTTAACTTTTGTAGGGATACTTTAAAAAACCTACTTTTTTAAGGGTTTTTTAATAGCTTTTTTAACAATTTTTCCGGTAGTTTTTTGTTTTTTAGGGGGGTTACAAATTTTATTGTAACTATTTTATTATAACAACTTTTGTTTTTTACATAATTTTCCTCACTAAAAAACACTTTTTTAATGAGGAAAATTAATGATACCGGTCTAAACCTAGAGTATCGTTTTTCGGATTACTACCATCCCATTTGCCAGTCTGATTTTTACAAGTAAGGCTTGTTGACTCATGGTAATGGTATTGGTTACAAATTCATTTTGCCCAATAGCATCGGCTTCAAACAACTGTCTTCCCAGCAGGTCGTAAACGGTTATATTTTTGATAGTTTCAAGAGATGATTTAACCGTCAATTCACCATGACTGACTGCAACAACAACACTGTTCTTTATGGTTTCAAAATCCGGTGTTGCCAAAGCCTCATTGGTATAACGCAATACAAATCTATTGTTAACGGTGCCTGATGTTGCGTAAAATTCATACGGCGCTTGTTTTAAATCATGAATTATATTTAATACTTTATCTTCCAGATAAACATTTTGCCCTTCTTCAAACAGTCCTTCCAAATGATCAATAGCAATTTTATAATCCCCCGAATTCGTAATCTTAACCCCTAGAGGAACTAGATCTGTGTTAACAAAAGGCAACTGTCTCCCTTGAATTACTAAAGGCTCATTATTTAAAATAGAATAAATATTAATCGGATTGTATGTTATGCTAGTCCCATCATAAAGATTATCATAATCATCGGTAGCTCCCGAAACATAGCCCACTAATGTTTGTCTGAAAGCATTAGCATTATACAAATTCAACCAAACTTTACCCGTTGGAGCCTCAATATCATTACTGTGATTATTTCTGAAAAACTGGGAATTATCAGTCGTGGTTCTAAGTCTCATGCTGTTGTTAAACGTAACATCGTAATCCGCTTTCAAAACAGCAAAGAAGCCTTGACCTGAAGCAATTTTACCTGTCGGTTTCAAAGTAGTAGTTCCCGAAACATCGCTGACAGCTGTGGAGCCGGTTCCGTTCCAGGTGGCATAATCATTTGTGGTATACACATAATTGGTTACAGGAGTGATGGAGGTCCAAAAGTATAGCGTTCCTCCAATTTTATTCAAATTAGCAGGATCGGTAACAAAGCTTGAAGCACTAATAGCACTCGGATAAGGATTGCCCAACAAAATGGTATTCCCGGTTACAGTCGTTGTAACCCCGTTATCGTAACTGTCTCCATACGTTTTAACTACACCATTATTTGGCGTTCCGGTGAAATTGAAATCGGTTGCCGCACTTGCGGAACTAAATCTCGTGATAAACCCTTTTCCAGGTGATGTAGTGGAAAGATAATTCCATGTTCCGTCAATAGCCCCACTCAAATTCCAATCAAAACTGGCACTAAAAATGGCCGGAATCTGTGAAAAGACACTTTCTTTAACCGGTGACCCCCAATAAATATAGTCAAAAATCTTCATGGCTCTCGACGTTCTGGTCATTCTTATGTTTCCAACATTGGTATTAGCGGTAGCATTATCCACATCGGTGACTTGAACCAAATTACCTCCGTTTAAGACTACTATACTATTCCCACTGGTATTGTTGATTGCATTTCTAACCGTCAACAATTTATTACTGTCAACCTGTAACGTTGCTGCGGTGACATTTAATTGGTTGTCAATAAAAATTTCTGAAGCAGTAGCTATCGATTTTGTCCCCGTTCCGGAAACAGTCATGTTATAATACGGATTTGGAGAAGAGATGGCTGTCAAAGTCTGATTGGCTCCGGCATATTCAACCGTTGATCCGGTATTCAAATTAATAGTGGGTGAATTAGCGGAACTAACAGCCGTGGCGGTACTTCCGTTAAATCCATTTGAATTGTATTGTTTAAAAACTCCGGTTGATTTTACAGCAAAAGTGGTTCCTGACTGTAATGTAATTACATCAGAAGCCCCATTGGTTCCTACATTTGAACCTACTATATCTATATTGGCATACACCGGTGTCAGGTATATTCTTTCCATCGTTGCTAACGAATTGGTAAAGGATATTTTAGTAGCAGTTCCTAAAGTATAGGTTCCTCTGGCATCAGGCTTAGTTGTAATCCCGGCAGTGCTATATTGTGCGGTATCGGTCATGGTTAAATTAGTCCCGGTTCCTCCCATCGCATTATCGGCAACATCAAGTATGGTGGCGTCTTTAACTAAAACCGTTCCGGTGATAGAAGTTGTATTAGTGGATACTGTTTTTGTTCCACTTGTGGAGAATGTTAGGTTTCTGTAGGTCCTGGATCCTCTTAAATATTGATCGTATGCCAATGTTATATCATCTGTGGCATTAAGTTCAATGGTTGAAGCCCCTGACAGTACATAATCGCTTGAAATACCAGTAAGTCTTGGAATCAAATCCGTTGCATCCGTTGACAATGAAGGAATTTGATACAACGTTCCATCGGCCATTGTCAAACCTCCACTACTGGCAGTAATATAATTGGTTGTTGATTCTATAACCTGACCTTTACGAATATCCAACAAGCCCGGTGAGGTAATTCCGGAAGTGCTGGTCAAACTTAATTTTGTGGTATTGGCATTAAGTTCGCAAACAATTGTTTTAGCATTTGATCCTGCAATTCCGTCACCGGTTTCCTGATCAACAATCCCAATGTAATGAAAAGTAGAAGCGTTGGTAAAAGTTCTTGTATCGGTTACTACATTCCCGTTGTTTGGAGCGGCATTAGTAGTTTTAATCAATCCTTTCGGAGACGTGATTTTTGCTGTCCCGGCAGTATTCAATGTAAACGCAGTACTTGTTGCGCCAGCAGGAACTTCTTTTACCAATAATGGTGTGGAACCGTTAAACCCAAAATCTAAAATACCGGCAACGGTTACGCTGCTGTTATTCCCTAATTCTAAATCCTGATTTATAAGTTGTGCATAAGCACCGCTATTTACTTTGAAAGCAATATTTTGATTTTCGGTGGCTCCGGTAGAGGCAACATCTATCGTTTGAGGAGTGGCTACGTAAGTTCCCGCAAAATTAAAGTTTGACGCTACTGCTGAAGTCAGTGTACCGGTGGAACCTACCGTCAAATTTCCTTTTAAATTAACTACTGACGTTCCGGTAGTTGCTAAATTAATGGTTCCAGCATTAGCATTGGTAGTATTGACTTTAACATTGCCATTAACAGCCAAGGTAATATTTCCGGAAGCATTATTCACTACGGTAAAAGTCTTTGCCGATTCATTTATAAAATCGCCATTAACGGTCAACGTACCTGTTATAGCAGAAGTTGTGCCTGTTATAGTGGTATTCGTATAAGTGTCTTCTATTTTTAGATTTCCGTTGATGGTTAAATTAGTCGCTCCATAAAATAAATTGACGTTCGTACTGCTATTGGATGTTCTGAAAATCAAATCATTATAGGTCAATATTTTACCATTGAAATTACTGTTATCTGTGGCCGTATTGCTACTGGTTAATCTAAAAGTATTATTATCGCCTGCTGAACCCAGATCAATAATCAAATTCCCGAAATAAGCGGCAACACCATTATAGTTTTGTGTACTGATATTGGTATCTGCTACAGGCAAAAAGTAATTTCCTGCACCTGTCTTATGATCTTTGATAATAAAATTGGATTTAGGGTGAAATTTCTCCGTACCATTCCACAGAGCTCCTCTTACACTAGCTGAATTACCCGCATTTGAGCTATAGTTATAAATAAAAGTTCCATTGTCTTCAATCTCAAAATCATTAGTTATTTTAAATGGATTAGCACTAAAAGAGGCTGTTCCTCCATCATAAATATATAAAGAAGCGGCCGTTGAATTAAAAGTACAATTAAACGTTCCTCCAGAAAGCACCTTTATATTAACGCCTCCAAACGAACTTCCGGTTGTAATTGTGGTACCATTTGAAACATAAACTGCATTGGCCGTATTGCTCGCAGGCTCCGTTGATGCTGTCCACAAACCGGTTACGGTACTATACTTTTCCCAGGAAGCCGTTGACGTTCCTAACCAGGTTCCGCTGCCGGTACTTCTGTAATCTCCGTGTGCATAAACAATAGAAGTGATATCAAAAGTATTAGCATTATTAACGTTAGTATTATTAGCCAATCCGGTTGTGGTTGCTGTTAAATAAAATCCTGTTCCGATAACAGTGTGGGTTAATGAACTAAAGGTGGCCAAACCTGAAACAGCGGTACTCGTTACAGGGCTTCCTGTCAAAGTTCCAGTGGAAACAATACTAACCGATCCCACAAAATCTGTATCTCTATTACCCAAAATATCATTGGCAGAAACAGTTACCGATGGTGCCATGCTAACATTAACACTGGTCGTGGTAGGTTGTGCTACAAAAGTCAATCGGTCCGCTGTTACCACTATCTTATTGCTGTTTCCTGAAGCAATACTGGCGGCACCTCCGGCATTAGCCGCTGCAAATGTAGTTCCGGCTACATTGGCGGTAGCACTGGTAATCGTTACGCCTATGTTTTGGTTGTCGGTAACAGCCGCATTGAAACTGGCATAAACGCTAAACGTTTTACTGCCATTATCCGAAGCGGTTAAAGTAAGACCGCTAAAGGTTACACTGGCAGCTCCTGCCTGTTCTGTACCAACAAACGAGGAGGTCGTGTTTTCGTATAAAGCCAATCTTCTAATATTTGCTGAATTTGTAACCGAAAATGTTATCGAATTTAAGATGGTAGCCGCACTATCATTATCACTGGTTCCGCCACCGTCTTGTATTGTAAACTCAGCAATTTTTATATTGCTAGTTCCCGCTCCGGAACCTGATATACTTGCGGTTTGATAATTACCATAAGCAATGTTTGAAGGTTCCGTAAAACCGGAACTGCGAATAATATCCGAAGCGCTATTTGTCGTTACTGTTCCTGTTAAATTGATAACATAAGCCGTTTGATTAGCTGAATTATTATTGATAACCAAATTACCCGTACAAGCACCAACTGTACTGGTTGAAAACTGTACCGTAACTGCAGCACTACTTCCTACGGCAACAGTAGTAGGCACAGCACCCGAAATAGAAAAACCGGTTCCGGTAGTATTGGTTATAACTATACTCGAAATAGTCATCGAAGCGGTTCCGGTATTAGTAATAGTAAATGTTTGTGTAGGTGGTGTAACTCCTGCTGCATAACTTCCAAAAGCATAAGTACTGTTATGGGCATAACCCGTAACTCCTATCGTGGCTGATGGCGCAATTACATTAAACGTACTGCTGTTGCCGGTAGCCGTCAACGAACCCGAAGTAGCTGCCATCGTAAATCCTGTACCTGATGCCGTATGGACTATTGAACCATAAGTAGCCAAACCTGACGAAGCGGCAACCACCAGTGGAGCACCCGTCATTGTTCCAGTTGAAGTAAGAGATACGTTTGTGCTATATCCTAAATCCCTGTTGCCGTTAGCATCTACAGCACTGATCGTTACGGCAGGTAACATGGTAGCATTTTGATTTACAGTGGTCGGCACTTGTACAAAAACTAATTTCGTAGCCGCAACATCTACCGCATTATTGGTTGATCCTGATTCTACAACCGTTCCGGCACCAGTTTCAAATTGCGTCGAAGTGGCTGAACTCGGAGTAGTAAAATTGGTTCTGTCTATTTTAAAGGCTAAATTCAATCCGTCAACAGTGGTTGGCAATGTACCTCCTAAAGCGGTTTTCAGCCACACTTTAAGGGTATAAGTTTTAGTACTTCCATCCGTAATATTTCCTAAGGCTCCCGCCCCGGTTCCAATACTCGAAAAAGTAATATTCGTTGCATTCACCGTTCCGGTTAAAGTATTGGTTCCATCATTAAGTTCCGCACCGGCTATGATTTGTGTCCAATCGGCGATATCATTTCCGGTTCCTTGCGGGATTACTATCTGACTGATTAATGTTGGCAAAACATCGTTCCCACCAGCAATATTGGCATCATCGGTAACTAAAAAATCAAAGTTTAAAGACGATGCTGCCTGGGTGTTAATTAGCGATGAAATAGTCCCTGGTTCTGAACCGGATCCTGTGGTAACGCCTGAGTAGGAAGTGGATGTTGAAGAGGTTGTAACTGAAACACTAGAGCCATTAGTAATACGGCATGTTGTAGTCGAAGCTGTCAGTGTATTTGGTATAACATAAATAGTCAAAGTAGTACTTGCAGGAACACTGATAGTTGAACCAGGAGTGATACCATATGTAGCAGAAGACGCAGTAGGTGTATAAGCTCCTATTACATTCTTAGTAGTACCTCCATCTGTACTGTACTGAACACTAACATTTGGAGTACCCGTTGCGGAGCTAACTTGAGAGATTAAACTCAAAGAATTCAAAGTGAAACTTGTTGTGGCATTACTAGTGATGGTAAAGGTATACCAACAGTTATTAGTAATATTATTGGCTAATGTACCATTAAATCCAGAACCTGTAATCCCCGTTGTTAATGTACTACACGTAACCCCTGAACCCCTTGTTATATTCGAAAAAGTCAAACCTGTTGGTGGTGTGGTCCATGTTGTGGTAGGTGTACCTGGACAACTAGCAAGAGTCATTCCGCTTGCTGTTACTGTAGTCTGCCCCCAAGAAAAAGAGCTTAGGAAAAGCACCATTAAAAGTATCTTTGTTTTCATTCTAAATGAAGTATTTATAGCATTAATTTCTAATACCATTTCCTCACTATTTGACACAATTAGACACACCAAAGGGTTCAAGACTTAGCTAGTAGAAAATGGGACGACAAAATTACAGTATAATTACCGAATTAGCTATGCTTGTCCTTAAGAAATTATTAATTAATTGTACTTTTTGCCAACTTTTGCAGAGCGCCTTATAAACCTTACTTTTTTAAGGATTTTTTAATAGTAGCTTTAGGTGGTTTTTTTGGCTTTCAGCAGTATTACAAAAAAAAGAGGTTATTCAATTAGGAGTGTTTTTGCCTTTTTACAACTCTATTCTGCACAAAAACTATTTTTTGAGGGTGCCAATTACTGTTATTAACTTAACCCTAAAGGATTATTTTTCGGGTTAGCTGAGTACCATCTTCTAATCTGATTTTTACAATTAAAGTTTGTTGGCTTAAGGTAATTGTATTGCTTACAAATTCATTTTGTCCAATAGCATTGGCTTCGAATAATTGTCTCCCGAGCAGATCGTAAACTGTTACTTCTTTAATGGCTTCGAGATACGATTTAACGGTCAGTTCCCCATGATTGGTAGCAACAACAACACTGTTATTTAAGGTTGCAAAATCGGGTGTTGCCAAAGCTTCGTTAGTATATCGCAATACAAATCTAGTGTCAAAACTACCCGAATTAGTAGTAAATGTATAGGGCGACTGTTTTAAATCATGAATGATATTCATATCCAAATCTTCTAAATAGATAGCCGTTGCTTCTGCATTGAATACGCCTTCCTTTTGATCGATACTGATAGTAAAATCACCGGAAATTGCACTGAAATAACCTATCGGCACTACATCCGAGGAATCAAACGCTGGTCGGGCCTGTATCTTATATTTATCTTCTGCCGAAAGAGAATAAAAACTCAAGTAATTATTAGACGGATTGACTCTTCCATCATAGGCCCAATCAAAGCCAAGCGTAGTCTCGTCAAAATAAGCTACTAACAATTGGCCAAACAATCCATCGGCATTTTGAAGATTTAACCAAATTCGGTCTTTTTCCGATCCTAAACCTGATGTTCTGAAAAAATCAGTATTCGAATACGTTTTACTTCTCATCGAATTGTTAAACACTAAACTGTTATTGCCTTGTGCTTCAATAAAGAATCCTTGACCGGAAGCGATATAACCGGTTGGGACAGTACTTCCTGTAAAACTGGCTCGAGTACCTCCCGACATATTATAAACAGCATAATCATCGGATATAAAATTGGATGCAGAAGGCCCGGGATTAGAAACCGAAACATTAGCGACATGCGTCCAAAAATAAAGGGTTCCTGAAGTTTTTGCTCCATTATCCGTAATGAATTTATTGGCCCAAACAGCTGACGGGTATGGATTTCCAATTAAGTTATAATCATCTGTCGTACTCGAAGCATTAGCACTTTCCACAACAGGGATGGACACAATTCCATTGTTAACTTTACCCGAAAAAGTTACCGTGCTAATTGCTGTTGGACTAAACACTACCGAAGTAGGTCCCATAATAGCGTAGCCTTTACCATTTGTCATGGTTCCGGTATAATTTTGCCATGCCCATGGAGCATAATCATCGAAACTGTCGGGCACTGCCGCAGTAACGGTTCCGGCACTGTTGATGGTAAGGGTGTCCGAAAAATTTGCCGTAGCAAACTGGAAGGAATAATCAGTTCGCCAACCCGTAAAAGTAGTAGCTATGCTGGCATTGTTAACTGGCGAAGACCAATACGTATAATCGTATTTTTCATATGGTGCTGTTGTTCTTATCACTTGAGTTGTTCCATTATTAGTAACAATTCCAACATCATTAATCATCACTAAAGAACCATTATTTTCAACCACTAAATTCCCGCTGGCATTTACCGTTAAATCATTTTGAATGGAAACATAATTCCCCGATTTTATATCTACCGTAAATCCATTATTAATCGTAACACTACAGGCATCAAAACTACCATTAACCGCCGTATCATAGTTGCCGTTTATTATCACAGCTGTGTTTGTGGTCGGAGCCCCGTTAGACCACAAGGTTCCATTCCAGGTGGTAGATTGTCCTGAGGTAATCATAATAGCGTTGGAAGCCGCATAACAAGTCGCACTATTTTCTCTAATTTGACAATAAAATTGATAGCCAATAAGTCCGGAAATATCTGTTATTGACAAAGTCGCGGCTGATGAACCGGAATAAACCCCAGTATCTGTTAAAGCTGTCCAGGCACTGGTACTTGGTGCTACAGCATACCATTGATAAGCCAGAGCATTTCCGCCAGCAAATCCTTCAGTTCCGGCCACCGTTAACGAAGTAGCTTTACAGGTAGGAGTATAGACCGGATGTTGCGTAACCGTTGGGGATGCCGCTGTTGTCATACTGTAAACTCCAATATTAGTGTAATCATTATTGGCACAGGAACCACTACCGGAACCGGTATAATCTGTAATGGTCCAGTCGGAATTACTGTAAGTGGTATTTGGACTGACGACATTGGTATTTCTTCTAAAATCGGCACCTTCCGTTCCTATAGTCAAGGCAGATGCCCAGGAATTATTGCCAAATACTCCCCAACTATCAATTTGTGCCAGCCCGTTAAACAAGGCAACATGGTCATTCCCACTGGCTGCAAAATTTACGGATCCGCCACCGGTGCTTTGTGCGGCATAAGTCCCGTCTCCTCCCGGACTTGCCGGACAAGGAGCATCATTTCCTAAAGCTACCACATAAGTACTTCCAGAGGTTAAACTGACATTGTTTAATTGAAGTGTAAAACCGTAAGCTCCACCATTACTGGCCACACTTAGCGAATAATTAGCTAAATTTTTGGTAACCCCGGTGCCATTGTATAACTCAACATAAGAAAGATTCCCGGCATTAGAATCGGTAAATTCACTGATGAACAAATCGGTAGGTTTATACCCTCCTTCACAAGGTTGAGCTAAAGTAGTCAGTACTGTAAAAGCATTAGCAGCTGTACATCCTTGCGAGTTAGTTGTCACCAAATTTCCAGAAGTGGCGCCACTCGGGACAATCGCTTTTATTTGGGTAGAAGACACCTGAGTAACCGATGAAGCACTGGTACCATTAAACGTTGCTCCTGCTGTTGTTAAATTATTTGTTGTTGCTGTAATGGTAACTTCCGTACCAACCGGTCCTGATGTTGGAGTTATGGTATTGGCTGTGGCCAAACAAACTCCGGTACCGTTAATCAAATAAGTATATGGGTTTTCGTCACTATCATTATTGGCAATAGAAACAATTGCCGATCTTGAACCTGCATAAGTAGGCGTAAAAGTGATGATAAAAGTGGTACTGGAACTTGCTGCTATAGAACTCGTGGCAGGAACAGTGGTTACCGAAAAATCCCCAGGATTAGCGCCTCCAATACTCACTAATGGCGCTCCTGTTAACAGTAATACGGAAGTTCCTGAGTTTTGTATTTCAAAATCTTTAGTATTACTGGATCCCAAATTAACACTGCCAAAAGCCGTATTTTGCAAACCATTAGTGGTCGTGACGTTGCCACTAGTGATATTGCCAAATCCACCTGAAGCTGCCCTCACATTGATTTCCGCTGAAGGTAACTGGCCAACACCTGTAAAATTAATCACGTATGGATTCTCGGAACCCGAAGTATCATTATTCGAAATACTAATGCTTCCTGTAAATGTCCCCGCTCCCGAAGGATTAAAAGTAACCACAAAAGTAACACTACTTAATCCCGTCACCGAAGTGCTATAAGCCGTAGTATAGGTATAATTTGGCGAGCCTGTAAAAGTTGCTGCTGCTAAGGTTAAAGTCTGTGCCCCTAAATTTTGTATCGTAAAAGTAATCGATGACGGAACGGTGGTAACAACAGTTCCAAAATTATAAGTACTTGCGTTTAAATAATTAGTGCTTGCCTGTTGAATGTTAATTTCCGGATCTCTGGATCCTGCTGAAAAATGATTGGTAGCAGGCAAAGTTGTATTTCCTGTTTTAGTCATGGTATTTGAACCTATCGCCGTTCCACCATTAGTCCAAGCCGTTCCATTCCATTGATTGGACTGACTTGACGATTCTGTGCCAAAAATATCTACCGGCAAATACGTTCCGGTAACACTATAACTAGTTGGTGTTATACCCGATGAAAACATAGACCAGTAACGGGTAATATAATCATTGGAAGCATCCATGTTAGGCTCTTTCGTATCTCCAACCGCAAATCCGGCATATCCGGCATAAGTCCCGCCTGAAAAGGTGACCGAAATGGGTGAGTATTGCATCCCATCAGCTGAACTGGCACTGTCCCCTATTGGGAAAACAAAAGTCCCTGCTGCTGAAAATGTTTTTAGCAATGCCGCAGTACTTCCGTTAGCCACATCTGCAATAATGTAGTTACTGGAGGAAGCTCCTGTAATAGCTACTGCTGCTCCAATTGTCATAGCAGTATTGGCTAAATCAACAATTCCCGCTGTTAAAGCTAAACTAGTATTAACCGTTAGTGAAGAGCCCATCACACAAGCTACGGAACCAGTAGTTCGATTTACTGTAAAAGTTCCCAAATTAAGATTGGAAGAAAAGGTTACTGTTCCTACACTACCTGTTCCCAACAAAGTCATATTGGAGCTTGTGCTTCCTTTAAAAGTTCCGGAACCGGATATGACATTGGCAATGGCCGTGGTACCAATAGTTAAGTTATTCCCGTTAATATCAAGAACATCGGCAGCATTCCCAAAACTGATAGCATTACCGGTTAGCGGTGCTGAAACAATTAAATTATTCAACAATTGAACCGTTGTACCACTCCCTGTAGTAACCACATAAGGGATTGTCAAAGCTGTGGTTGAAGAAACCGTTTGCGTTCCAGTTTTAGTAAAGAAAACGGCTCTGTTATTTCCATTAAAAGTTCCGGTATTGATAAAATTACTGGCTATTTTTAAATCGGCTCCCGAAACGGAACCCAATGTTACCGTTCCGTTATTAGTGAAATCTCCGGCCACTAAGACCGCACTGGCAACATTTGCAAAAGTAAAAGTTCCGTTATTGGTAACGGTTCCGGCTATCGTCAAATCTCCCGTAGAAGCCGGGGTTCCATTAGCCATATCAAAAGTAGACCCACTGGCAATGGTAAGATTTCCATTGATTGCTTTTGCCAAAGGGGTACCATTGTTGTAATTTAAATTGGTATTATTAATCAGCTGAACATGATTGGGATAACCGGCAGTTGTAGCAATTGTGCCTACTCCAAGCGCCAGCCATTCAAAGCCTCTTCCATAAGTTCCGCCTGAATTGTAAATTAAAGTAGAAGCACTGCCGTATTTAGGCGAATTCGTTGTGCAATAGCCGCCCGAATCTATTCGAAGCGTCCCATATATCGTAAACAAATTGCTTCCGCAATTTAATCCGTTTTGCAGTATTACTATTGTATTGCTATCGGTAGATAATGCTCCTGCAACTCCTCCGGCTGAGATTTGTAACAAATTGGAGGTAATAATAAAATTTCCCGAAGCAACCGAACTGGTTATCTTTCTTGGATTACCGGCTAAACTTGAAGTTCCTCCCCCAGTAACGGTTAAGGTTTGTCCATTTAAATCTACAGTACTGGTAGCATTGGTAGACGCTAATTTTAAACCGCTTGTTCCACTGTTATTCCCATTTACAATGACATTTGTTCCTGTGGTGAATTTTAAAGTTCCGCTTCCCTGGACTGTAAGAAAATCAAATGTTTCTGTCCCGCTGGGAGAAACGGTTAAGTTTTGGGTAATACTGCTACTAAAAAAAACAGTTCTGTTATTTGGAGTGAAGGATGCTGTTGAAACTCTCGTCCAATTGCCACCTAACAGTAAATCCCCACCGGCAGTAAGTGTTAAATTACCACTGTTGATTGTCATGTCACCAGCCATACCTCTGTTGCTCCCTGGCATTGAGACTGTCGTTGAGTTTTGTATTGTAACATTTTGTGGTGTACCACTGCCTACAGTGGTGCCGTTTCCTGTCCATTCATTACCAACACCATAGGTGCCTGTTGTATTGTAAATCAATGTGGATAAGTTTCCATAAATCGGCGCAGCATTGAAATAGCCTCCCGAATTGATTTGACATATATTATTTAGATTTAATGTATTTGCTCCTAGTGTAATTCCATTAGCTGTCTGAAAAACACCATCAACAGTCCGGCTATAGCCCAAAGTTAAAACTCCGGCTGAAGTTACTGTTACGTTTTTAGGGCCTGAGGTTGTAGGCCAATAGATACCGTTATTAGCTGTATAAGTGGCATTAAAAGTCAATGTTGCCGTAGAACCATAAGTAAATCCGGCACTATTACCTGTCGCCCAGCCACCTGAATCCAATTGAAAAGTTCCGTTTACAGTTGTAGTTCCATTGCTGGTATAGGTAGCACCAACGGCTAAAGAAGCGCCAACATTTATAGTCGTTGTAGTATACAAATCTCTGGTTATGGCAGCTGTAGAAGTAACGGCATGATTAATTACAACCACATCGGTTGATGCCGGCACTCCTGAGGGAGACCATATAGCCCCATTAGCCCAATCTCCATTGGCCACAGTTGTTTTGGTTGATGCTGTTGTGGCCATCTGTATACAAGAATTACCTGTTGTTGTAGAGGCAACACTAATTCCTCTAACTCTGTAATAATAGGTTGTTGATGGCGTTAAGCCGGTAATTGCATACGATGTTACATTGCCAACATTCAAATTAAAGTAGCCTGTAACAAAAGAGGAAAAATCAGAAGCTGTTGAAACATCAATATAATAAACATTTGCCCCGGTTAAGGCTGTCCAGTTAGCTGTAAACCCAATTCCGGTCACACTAGTGGCGGCTGTTGAAATAGGGCCTTTTAAATAATTGATGAAAGCCGTGTTATTCGCATTATTGCCACTACCAAAAGTATATCCGGTGCCGGTAGTAGCCGCTCCGGCTACATTATAATCTGCTAAGAGAGCATTGGCATTAGTAACCACAACAAAATCATTCCCTGCAGAAAGTGCTGCAGTTCCCGTTCTTGTTCCATCAATGATACCCTGCCATTGCGTAGCTGAACCATTTCCAGCACCCGCTCGTAAAGTATGAATATTATCAATAACACCTGAAGTACTTACCGTTTTAACCATTACCATGTCATTATTGGCAATATCAAAACCAGTCCCTAATGATCCTGTCGTAAAATAAGTGGTGTTAGCAGCGCCAATGTTTAAATTAAAATCGGTACAACTAGTCGTAATATCTGTAGCGGTATTAGATCCGTATGTAATGACAATCAAAGTCCCTGCCCTTATTCCGTTCCAAAAAGCAATGTTATTAAAGACTATGTAACCACCGGTATCCGTACTGTTGCTACTCGTAAAATCTTTTACAATAACACCTCTTAAATCTAAATTATCCTGAACGACCAATAACTCAACAATATCACCGGAGGCACCCACATTCTGATATTTATTCACCACCACACTTTGCGAAAAAGCGGGAGCAAAACCAAGTAGCAAAAGGAGTACAATCAGTAATTTTTTATATTTCATAATCAACATCATCATCTTTATAACCTATTCACTTTTAGCTGACTTTAGCGCACAAAAAAAGGCCAAGTAATTTTAGTAGAGAATAGGGAAGACTAAACTAGAACAAAATTAGTAATTTACAACAAATTAGTTCAAACAAACACCGCATAAAGCACTGTTTTTCAGTATTCTCAACCGATTCGTCTAAAAACCTTACTTTTTTATATATTCTTCAGTATTAAATTACTTTCACCCATTTAATGTTAAATAATAACCCATTAGGAACTATTCGCTTTATTCCTTATTTTTACTTACTAAGGATTTGCCACCAAAAATGAACGAAAAACAACTTTCTATTCCCGAAATACAAACTAAATTAGAATATTACTGTTCCTATCAGGAGCGCTGTCATTTGGACATTCTTGCCAAATTAAAACAGTTAAATGTTAAAAAACCCGATACCGACATTGTAATCGTTCATCTCATCGAAAATGATTTTCTCAACGAAGAACGCTTTGCCCGAGCGTTTGCCCGAGGGAAACACCGCATCAAATCATGGGGCAAAAACCGAATTATCAACGAATTAAAGCAACGGCAAATAGCTCCTCCTAATATCAAACTGGCGTTAACCGAAATAGCAGAAGAAGAATATTGGGAAACTTTTGAAAAACTAGCCCAGCGATTCTGGGAGAGTCTTTTGGAAAAAAATCAACTGAAAAAGCGCAAAAAATTCTGTGATTATTTACTTAGAAAAGGATGGGAAAGCGAACTGGTTTATGAAAAAGTAAAAGAACTGGAAAATGCTATTTAGTCACTAAAATACTCACTGCATTTCCGCCAAAACCAACCGCGTTGATCAGTACTTTTTTGATTTGTTTTCTCTTCGTTTGGCTTTCGCCAAAAGGGACTCCGATAAAGGTATTCTGTGCCATCATCAGCAACGCCATTTCCAAATTCAAGATTCCCGAAGCGCCGAAAGTGTGCCCGATTTTCCATTTATTTGTCGTGAGCATTGGCAAGGTTTCGCCAAATACTTTTTGGATTGCTCTATATTCAGAAATATCGCCTTTTACCGTTCCCGGAGCATGCATCACGATGGCATCTACTTCATCAAGGGCTGTGTTTTGCAGAGCCATTTGCATCGATTTTTGGAAACATTTTGCCTCTTCCGAAATAGAAATGTTGTGTTCCAAATCGTCTGTCGCAAAGCCAATTCCGGTAATGTAGCCCAAAGCGTTTTGCTTTTCGCCTAACTCTAAGCAAGCCATGGCGGCACCTTCACCCAACACCATCGAATTTTTGGTTTTACCCAAATCAAAAGCCCGACAAGGATATTCCTGATTTTCTCTGGCATAAATTTTTAAAGCCTGCATTTGTGCTAACGTAAAAGCAGTCAACGGCGCTTCACTGCCACCCACCAAAAACTTAGTCGCCAATCCCGATTGCAACCAGGCCGCCGCATTTAAAATAGCGTGCAATGCGGTAGAACAGGTAATCGAATGGGATATTTCGGGACCCTGACTTTTTAAATCATGCGCCACCCAGGAAGAAATATTTCCCAAAGTAGTAGTTGGCGAAGTCAGTGTAGCCGTCTTACCGGTTTCCAGAAACTCCTGATGGTATTTCTCGAATAATTGCGTCGCGCCACGGGAGGAACCGATGTTCACTCCAAAATCATCACCTTGTTGCCAACCGGCATCCTCTATAGCTTTTCGCGAAGTTAGTATAGCCAATAAAACCGTTTCGTCTAAGGCTTTGTATTTGACATCTTCCTTTCGTAACCTTTCTAATTCGGCTCTGATTGCTGCCGGAATTGTGGCGACAAACTGTTCTTTTCCATTGAAATCTTTGGTTGTAATCAATGATTTTGGCGAAAGGTATTCCTGCCAAATTGCCTCAGGAGTATTTCCTAATGGCGACATCGAAGCTAGGGAAGTTATGGAAATATTGGTTTTCAAAGTGTGTTTTCTAATCGTGCAAAATTAAACCATATCTATCGCTTTTTCGACAATTGTATAGACTTTTTCCAATTCGTTATCGGTCATGACATAAGGCGGCAAAATGTAAACGATATTTCCCACCGGACGCAGAATGACACCTTGCTCAATAAAGAAATTGTAGAGTTTGTTGCGCATGGTTCCGTAGTAACTTTCATTGGCTTCGGTTTGAATTTCTAAAGCGAAAATCACTCCGAGCACTCTGGTCGTTGTTACTTTGGGATGCGTTTTTATTTTGGTTTCGAAAGCTAAATGGTTCGCATGAATTCGGGCAATATTATTTTGCATGGCAGCTGTTTGCAACAAATCGATACTCGCTAAAGCCGCTGCACAACCCGTTGGATTGGCCGTGAATGTATGTCCGTGAAACAAAGCCTTATTGACATCGTCATTATAAAATCCGTCAAAAACTTCCTGAGTAAAGGTGGTAATGGCCATCGGAATGGTTCCGCCAGTCAACGCCTTCGACAAGCACATAATATCCGGTTTGTTAACCAAATAATCGGTGGCAAATGTTTTTCCGGTTTTCCCAAAACCCGTCATCACTTCATCGGCAATCGTAAAAACCTGCTGTTTTTGGCAAATGGTTAGCATCTGATCCAACACTTCGGGAGCATACATTACCATACCAGCTGCGCCTTGTACCAATGGTTCAAAGATAAAAGCCGCATATTCTTTGGTAGCTACCAAATCTTGCAAAGCTTTCAAACTACGCGCTTCATTGCCAGTCGTTGGCACTGGAATACGAACGACTTCGAGCAAGGAGCCCTGAAAAGCTTCGGTATAAAACGTAATCCCGCTGGCGGCCATAGCACCAAAGGTATCGCCGTGAAAAGCATCTTCAAAAGCAATGACTTTGGTTCGCTTTTCGCCTTTGTTGTAAAAATATTGCAAAGCGCCTTTCAACGCAACTTCTACAGCAGTCGAGCCATTATCGGAATAGAAGATTTTTTTTTGATTGTTTGGTAAAATCGTCATCAGTTTCTCCGACAGTTCTACTGCTTTATTATGAGTAAAACCGCCAAATAAGACGTGTTCCAAAGTAGTAAGTTGTTGGTAAATGGCATCGGCAATGATTTTGTTGGAATGCCCAAACGGATTCACCCACCACGAGGCAATCGCATCAATATATTCCTTACCATTTTCGTCCCAAAGCAAAGCGCCTTCGCCTTTCACGATAGCGGGAAGCAAGCCAATAGATTTGTGTTGCGTATAAGGATGCCAGTTGTAAAGCTGGTCTTTTTCGGATAGATTCATAACCTAAAGTTTTAAGAGATTGTCTCTGAATTTATCGGCATAATAGCTGGTAACATTAGCATCGAAGTACGGTTCATTATCAATTCTGCCAATGAAATTTACTCCTGTTTTTTTAAGAATGATTGCTTCGGTAGCTTGGTTTTCATCACCCGAAAAAAGGATTCCGGCCACTTTAATTTTTCTGTTTTGCAATGCTTCTATAGTCAATAAAGTATGATTGATGCTGCCCAAATAATGACGCGAAACCACTATCACTTTATAATCCTTTTGGATTAAATCGATCACACAATCGCTTTCATTTAGTGGCACAAAAACGCCTCCGGCTCCTTCTATTACCAAATGATTTTTGGTTTTAGGCTCACTGATTTTTTTTAAATCGATAGTAATCCCATCTAACTCCGCAGCCAAGTGAGGACTGGCCGGTGTGTTGAGTGCATAAGCATTCGGGTGAAAAACGGATGTAGTATTAGCTACCTGTGCTCTGACTTTGTGCGTATCAGAATATTCTAAATCGCCGGCTTGTATGGGTTTCCAATAATCGGCTTCGAGTGCTTTGGTAATGATGGCGGCGGCTATCGTTTTGCCAACATCGGTACCAATTCCTGTGATAAAGATTTTCATGAAATTTTATTAGAACACAAAAGTACTCAACAATTCCAAGACATTTGAGATTTCTTCTTCGGAATTATAGCTGTGCAGACAAAAACGAAGGCGTTCCTGTCCTTCGGGAACCGTTGGTGATAAGATTGGTTTTACATCGAAGCCTTTTTGCTGGAATTGATTGGCAATGCTTTTCACTCTTTCATTTCCGGGAATGATGGCACATTGTATAGCCGATTTGCTATAAACAAACATTGGTTTTATTCCTAAACGCAACTTCTCTTGGTTAAAGAAAACGATATTATTTCTTAACGACTGCAAAGCCTTTTGTTCTTGTACCAAATGCTGATAGGCAATTAAAATCGTCGCTACCGAATGAGGTGACAATCCTGTGGTATAGATAAAACTTCGGGCAAAGTTAACGAGATAGCTTTTCAATTCCTGACTTCCTAAAATGGCTGCTCCGTGACAGCCCAATCCTTTTCCGAAGGTCATAATTCGGGCAAATACTTTGTCGTGTACTGCTAAATCGTGCAACAATCCTTCTCCTTTTTCACCAAAAACACCCAGCGCATGCGCCTCATCAATTACTAAATGACCATTATATTTTTCAGAAAGATTGACTAGTTCTTCCAAGTTGGGAGAATCGCCATCCATAGAGAAAACACTTTCGGTTACTATGTACATTTCATTTTCTGGTGATTGGAATTTTTGAAGTAAAACTTCCAATTGTTCCAGGTCATTGTGAGGGAATTTATAGCTTTTGGCATGGCTCATTTGAATGCCATCCCGGATAGAGGCATGACACAATTCGTCATACAAAATCACATCTGAACGTTGTGGAACGGAACTAAAAAACCCCACATTCGCATCGTAACCGGAGTTAAAAAGTAAGGCGGATTCGGATTGATGCAAGCTGGCAATGTAGTCTTCTGTGGTTTGGTAAAGACCATGATTTCCTGAAAGCAATCGGGAACCGGTAGCGCCGTTTGTTTTGATATTTTGATCTAAAAGATACTGATGGGTTGCATCGAAAATTATTTTACTTTGAGCAAAACCGATATAATCATTGGAAGCAAAATCGACCAAACCATTTGGCGCTGACAATTTGCGCAAAGCATTGTTGGCTTCGCGTTGACGGAGTTTTTCCTGTAGTGCTTTTGGGAGTTTCATTACTACAAATATAGGAAACCATTTTTTAGTCCTTTGAAAAAATATTATTGTTTTTTATTTATTAATTATTGTTTATCGATAATTTTTATATATTTGCTCCAACCTTTAAAACCATTTTTATGAAAAAACTAAACATCCTTAAGACCATTGTTGACTTTATTTGGATTATGTCTTTGATCTTTTATCCATTGATTATCATTTTTACTGTTATCGTTTTAGTTAGCGGCAATACAATGGTTATACCCATAACATTTAGCGGTATTACAGCAGATTTAACAACTAGTTTGGGCAAGTTGGCTTTCGCAATTAACGTTTTAAACTTTGGTTTGTTATTATATGCCCTTTATCATTTCCGAAAGCTGTTGAACGATTTTAGGAAGCGTATTGTTTTTGAAGATGGTATCTGTATTTTGCTGGATAAAATAGGAAGCATTGTCATTATCTCGTCAATCATTCAGTTAGTTTCCGGTTTCATTGCCGATGCATCGCAAAGCCATATCGGTATCCAGTTAGGTTATGGTCCTTTTTTGTATTTACTGGCGTTAGGCTTATTCTTTAAAGTCTTGTCAGAGGTATTTACTATGGGTAAAGAATTAAAAGAAGAGAACGAATTAACCATATAAATCATGCCAATCATTTTAAATCTTGATGTGATGCTGGCTAAACGCAAAATGCGTTCGAATGAACTGGCGGAGAAAATTGGGATTACAACAGCTAATCTGTCTATCCTCAAAACGGGGAAAGCCAAAGCCGTTCGTTTTTCTACGCTGGAAGCCATCTGTGAAATTTTGGAATGCCAGCCCGGCGATATATTAGAATATGTTAACGAAATAAAATAGAACCCATGAAAAAAGAACTTATCTTATTACTAGTTGGAATGGCACTGGTTATTATCGGAGCCTTACTAAAAATCTATCATTATGAATTTTCAAAATACGTATTGATTACAGGACTTGCTGTTGAAGTCTACACATTAGCCTCACTAGTTATTAAATCACTTAAAAAAGTGAAATAATAAATTGGACTTAAAATAAAAAGCCCAACAATAATGCTGGGCTTTCTCTGTTTATTTTGAATGGTATTAGTCAGCTAATACAATTACTTTATTGTCTTTCATTTCAATAGTTCCTGAATGAATTTCCAACGTGTAGTTTTGGTCGTTTACTTTGGTAAACTTCTCAGCTACTTCTTTGTTGATTTTAAAACTTTGCGCCGCAATTTTTACGGTTCCTTGTTTTAAGATAGAAACTATTGGGGCGTGGTTGTTCAAAATTTGAAACGAACCATCTACACCCGGCAACGAAACCGAAGTCACTTCGCCTTTGAATAATGTAGCTTCCGGTGATACTATTTCTAAAATCATAGTGTATATATTAAGCTTCCGCTAACATTTTTTGACCAGCCTCGATTACGTCTTCGATGGTTCCTTTAAGGTTGAAGGCGGCTTCTGGTAAGTGGTCTAATTCACCATCAATAATCATGTTGAATCCTTTGATAGTATCTTTGATATCAACCAATACTCCAGGAATTCCGGTAAATTGCTCCGCTACGTGGAAAGGTTGAGACAAGAAACGTTGTACACGACGTGCTCTTGATACCGATAATTTATCTTCTTCTGATAACTCTTCCATACCAAGGATGGCGATGATATCTTGCAATTGTTTGTATTTTTGAAGAATTTCTTTTACTCTTTGGGCACAGTTGTAATGCTCATCCCCTAAGATAAGTGGCGTCAAAATTCTTGAAGTAGAATCCAATGGATCTACCGCAGGATAAATACCTAACTCAGCAATTTTACGAGACAATACCGTTGTAGCATCTAAGTGGGCAAAGGTCGTGGCCGGTGCCGGATCCGTTAAGTCATCCGCAGGAACGTAAACCGCCTGTACAGATGTAATAGATCCCTTTTTAGTAGAAGTAATACGCTCTTGCATCGCACCCATTTCGGTGGCTAATGTTGGTTGGTATCCTACCGCAGAAGGCATACGTCCTAAAAGGGCAGACACCTCAGAACCCGCTTGTGTAAAACGGAAGATGTTATCTACGAAGAACAATACGTCTTTTCCTTGGTCAGAACCAGCTCCGTCACGGAAATACTCAGCAATAGATAATCCTGACAAAGCAACACGTGCTCTAGCTCCAGGTGGCTCATTCATTTGTCCGAATACGAAAGTAGCTTTTGACTCTCTCATACCTGGCTTGTCCACTTTAGATAAATCCCATCCTCCATTTTCCATAGAGTGCATGAAATCTTCTCCGTATTTGATAATGCCTGACTCAAGCATCTCACGCAACAAGTCATTTCCTTCACGGGTTCTTTCTCCTACTCCTGCGAATACAGAAAGACCACCGTGCCCTTTGGCGATATTGTTAATTAACTCCTGAATCAATACTGTTTTACCTACTCCGGCACCACCAAATAATCCAATTTTACCTCCTTTTGAATAAGGCTCAATCAAGTCGATTACTTTAATCCCTGTAAATAAAACTTCTGTAGAAGTTGATAAATCTTCGAATTTTGGTGCTTGACGGTGGATAGAAACTCCGTTAGCTCCGTCTTTTGGCAAATCTCCCAAACCATCAATGGCATCACCAATTACGTTGAACAAACGTCCGTAAACATCTGCTCCGATTGGCATTTGGATTGGCGCTCCTGTAGCTTTTACAGCAGTTCCTCTGCTCAATCCGTCGGTTGAGTCCATAGAGATAGTACGTACCGTGTTTTCTCCGATGTGAGATTGCACTTCTAGTACTAATATTGAACCATTTTTGTTGATGATTTCTAATGAGTCATAAATTTTTGGTAACTCAACATCTTTAGAGTCAAATACTACGTCTACTACGGGACCGATGATTTGCGAAACTTTTCCTATTGCTTTTGACATTCTTTATGTATTTATTAAATAGCTATTTAGGTTTGAAAAAAACACCTCTTTTTTCAGAGCGCAAAGGTAAATTTTCTATTTTAAAAATCAATACTTAAATAAAGTTTTTTTGTTTATTTTTTTGATTCATTAGTTGCTGAAATCATTTCAGAAATAACGATAAATAAAAAACCACCTGTTTTTGGAGGTGGTTTTACATATACTGTATTGTAAACAATTAAAAACTAGCCGAATCCTGCGGGAAAAGAACTCTGTAATTGCCCAAGTTAACTCCTTTGAAATTAGAGCCAAATTTTAAATTAATGGCTTCCAAAAATTTATTGGCAATCAAAGCATAACCTTTCGGACTTGGATGAATTCCGTCTAAAGAGAAAGTATTTCCTGTTACGTATGTAGCTGTCATTGTGTAACCATTCCCTACAATTCCGCCTGTCGTTAAATCATTCATAATCGATTCAGCATCAACAATAGCGATAGTCTCACTGTTTGCTACTGCAGCTGCCTCAATTGTAGCATTATAAGCCATAGTAGCTGTCTCTATTTCGGTTACTTCTGTAGGCAATAAAACATAACGGTCTGGTAAAGGAAAAGTAACTCCTAACTGATTTAATAAAGGACTCGGAGATGCTACCCCGTCAACAGCTACCGAAGGAGCTTGTCCTATTCTCGTTCCGGCACTCAAGCAAATTAAATCGGTTGGCAATGTTTGTCTTGCTCTTCCAAAAATTTGTCCCAAAGCAGTTGCTGTAGGAACATCAAGTCCTCCGCCTACTAAGACAGCTGTTAGCGAAGTTGATAAATTTGTTAAGTTTTCATCCACCATTAACATTGGATTATTACCCGTAGTAGACAATAAATTAATTCTATTGCCTTGACCTAAATAGGTAAGAGCATTGTGCAACGGCCCATATAACTGAGCATTTAAGGTATTTACCTGACTTACACCTCCAACCGTTAAATTGGCTTGTGTCAGTTGATTGTATTGTATTACGTGGAAATAAGGTAAAGTGGTAACATAAGGTAAATTGGCAATAACCCCTTTTCTTCCTCCGGCAACCAACTGTGAAATCAACATATTATAAGCCTGATCAAATATATTGGCAGGAGTTAGCGGATTTAAAGAGGCATCACCACCTGCTGTGGCATAACCCAGTTCATCATTACCCCCTATCCACAAAGAGAAGAAAGTAGGAGATTGTGCTAATGCATCGCCTAAAACAGTTGCTGAAGTGGAGGATGCAAATCTTCCAAAATAGGGGTTTGCTGCTGCGTATCCATCATATAAAAGATGATAGCTCTTCGCCCCAGGAACACCCATATTGTTATATAACCCTGTTAAATGGGCACTGATATCCGTTCCTGAAATTCCTGAGACAGGGTTTGGTGTATTAGTAGCTGTATTCAGGAAAAGTCTAGTCCCTAAACCCGGTACCTGAATGCCTCCTGAAGAAAACCCTCCGATATTATCCGACATAAATGGAGTTGTAAAGTCACCACCCCCAACTAGTGCAAATTGACTGGCAATAATTTTTGGATAAGCATTTTCCTGACCGGCTTTAAACAAAGCACCATCACTATAACCGGCAGCAAAGGAATCTCCCAAAGCCACATATTTTGAAAAATCTGCAGTCCCAGCCGTTAAAGGAGTACCATCGGTTGAATTTGGATCAACTATTGCATCATCACTATTGTTACATGCTACAAAGGTTAACGAAACCAACAGTAGCCATTTGAAATTTTTTATCATAACGTTAAATATTGTATTGTTATTACTTATGGATTAATTGTTATAGAAGCATACCATTGGTGACCAATAGCTCCGGCGCCAATAACTTGAGTATAATCTTTTCCAAATAAATTGGTTCCTCCAAATTTAAATACGGATTTCAATTGTGGAATAGCATAATTGATTTGCGCGTCAAAAACGGTGTTTTCAGGAACCATCCCGTCAGCAAAAGAAGCTTGCCATAAGTACTCTGTGTTCCATCTCACATTGGTATTGAAGCCAAAGTTTTTGAATAATTTTTGATTACTTAAAGTAGCTTTAATTCTGTGTTTTGGCGTATTAAAACTTGGAATAAAACTTGGGTCTTTTTCCTGATCAAAAGTATATTCGGCATAATTATAATTGGCTCCCAATTCGAAATCTTTGTAGATTTTTTTAGATAATCCGATGCCAAATCCGAATGAAGTAACCTGCGTTTTAGAATTGTCATATACCTGATACACTCTTCTATCACCGTTGGCAATAGCTGCATATGTTTTTTGAACTTCAGGATCTGTAGAATCTGTACCTACAGTACCATAATAAGGAGTGATAACTCTTGATTGATTTAAGAAGTCGTTATAAATATTGTAGTATCCGTTGATATCTACCGACAAATCATTATTGACAACCGAACGATACCCTACTTCAAATGCTTGTACCCTTTCCGGTTTAACTAAATTAATATTGGCAACCTGTAAATCGGCCGGATTTCCTGATTGACCAAATTGTTGAACAGAAGTCAAAGTATAAGAATTAGTATAGGCAGCAACACCATCCAATGTTTTGGTTGGGGCACCTAATATAGTTTGTCCTGCCGTACTAACTGGCAAAGTTTCGACATATCTTGTTAAGTTATCCGGTGCTGAACCAATTAAAGCAAATGGCCCTAAATCTAAACCAATATATTGATCTTGTGTTGTTGGGTTCCTGAAACCTGTTTGATAAGAGGCTCTAAAATTGTGAACTTTATTGGCTCCGGCAGAATAAACAAAGGATACTCTCGGAGAGTAAAATCCTTTAAAATTCTCAGATTTGTCATAACGAATCGAACCTGTAAATTTCAAGCGGTCTGTTACTTTCTTTTGCAATTGAGTGTACATCCCATATTCATTGTATTTAATTGGTCCGTCATAATCGGTAAAGATGGTTCCACCTGAATTTAAAACATACTTTCTGTAAGATCCACCCACTTGAATTTCGGCAATTTTGATAAGGTCTTTGAAATTATAGTTGGCATCTGCATGATACAATTTTGATTGATCTTTAAATTTTGAACCAGTAACTAAACTTGGATCTGCAGTTACTGTGGCTAAGGCATTTTCAAATTCCGGTGAGCCTGGTAAAAATCTACCTGTATCTGCAGTGGCTCTTGCATTAGCATTAGCTTGTTCTGGTGTTAAGCCAGCCAATGTGGATTGAATATAAGCTCCTGCATATTGTCCGAACCACGTTTTATCATCTTTCCAGGCTCTGTTCACATTCCAGGCTGCAAAACGCATATCATAAGAATCACCGGCATTTTCATCGGTCATATACCCTCTTAGGAAATAATTTTTCCCTTTAAACTCTAACTTGGTTTGATACATGATGAAGTTTTTCAAAGCGTATCTATTGGCTCCTTGATAAATTGTATTTCCAAAACCTACTTTATGTTGGAAGATAATTTCATTGTCATTTTTCCATGGTCTGAAATGCAACGAGAAATCTGCCTTAACACTTTTAACTTTATTATCATTTAAATCTTGCTCATTATATCCAGTTCTGGCTACGCTGTAATTAGGTAATAAATTAACTGCCGATTGAGGAACTAATCCTAAATTGGCTAATGATTGTCCCACACTTTTAATGTTGGTAGAAACTTCATCTCCGTATAAATTCAATCCGTCATAATTGGGATTCGTATCTGAGCCAGAGAAATTGGTTGTTAAATCTCTTTTGTCTGCAGCAATCCACTCAGTCGCTTTCATAAAAGTAAAGTTGGCTTTTGCTGCAAAATAAGGCGAGAATGCATGGGCTGCTCTCAAACCAAAATCCCAATAATCATTGGTCCCTGCAACATCTTGAGTGGTTTGACCATATTTGAAATAAAAACTCAATCCTTGGTTAGTGAAAGGGCTTTTACTATTCATAAACATAATTCCATTGAAAGCATTCGCTCCATAAAGAGCAGAAGACGCTCCAGGAAGCAATTCCACATTAGCAACATCTATTTCGGAAACTCCAATTAAGTTTCCTAATACAAAATTCAAAGCTGGTGATGAGTTGTCCATCCCATCAACCAATTGTAAAAAACGAGTATTGGCCACAGTAGCGAATCCTCTGGTATTTATTGATTTGAAAGACAAACTACTCATATTGAATTGCACTTCTTTTACATTCTCCAAACCATCATAATAGGTGGCCGCAGTACTGTTTTTAATTTGTTGCAAATTCATCCTTTCAATGGTCACTGGCGATTCAATAACTCTTTCCGGAGTTCTTGAAGCCGAAACTACGATTTCATCCAACTTAGTTTCTTCGTCTGTCAATACCACCGTAACTTTTTGATTGTTTGAAGCTACGCTGACTTTTTTGACTCCATAACCTACACTGGAAACTTCTACAGTGAAAGGCGGTTTCTTTGTCGTTGACAAACTGAAATTACCATCGCTGTCTGTGATAGTTCCCGAAGTTTCTCCGACAACTTTCACATTGGCCCCCGGAATGGGTTCGTTTTTACTGTCTTTTACCGAGCCCGATATTGAAGTTTGCGCAAAACTTATGCTACAAAAAAGCAATGAAACGATAAATAAATAGATTTTCATTTGGTTTTAAATTTGTTGGTTTATGTAGCCAATGTACAAATATTTTTTTTAGATTATCAAAAATCCAATCTTAAATTTAGCAATAATTCAATTTTCAGACCTAATAATGACAATGCTTTATTTGCGCTTTTTTAAGTTATTATTAACATTTTAATGGTATTGCTATAAAAAATACTATGCGTACATATAAAATGCAATTTCTATTGAATTAATCACAAAAATAAAAGCACAAAAAAAGCGAGAAGGAATCTCGCTTTTAAATGATTATTTCAGAACTACGTTATTCTACTGTAACTGATTTTGCCAAGTTTCTTGGTTGGTCCACATTACAACCTCGCATTACAGCAATATGATAAGACAACAACTGTAACGGAATGGTAGTAATTAGGGGAGACAACGCATCCGAAGTTTCCGGAATTTCAATAACGTGATCGGCTAATTCTTTTACTTGCACATCGCCTTTGGTTACTACAGCAATAATTTTTCCGCTTCTGGATTTAATTTCCTGAATATTACTGACCACTTTATCGTAATGCCCTTGTTTTGGAGCAATAACCACTACCGGCATTTGCTCATCAATTAAGGCAATCGGCCCGTGTTTCATTTCGGCTGCAGGGTAACCTTCAGCATGGATGTATGATATCTCTTTTAATTTCAAGGCGCCTTCTAAAGCTACCGGGAAATTATACCCTCTTCCTAAATAAAGACAATTGGGAGCATCTTTAAATTTGGCGGCAATTTCTTTGGCTTTGTCATTACACTCTAAAGCTTCACGAACTTTTTCCGGAATCACTTCTAACTCCTGCAGGTATCTGTGGAAATCAGAATTGGAAAGCGTTCCTTTGGCTTTCGCCAAACGCAAAGCAATCATCGTCAACACCGTAATTTGTGTAGTAAAGGCTTTAGTAGAAGCTACTCCAATTTCCGGACCGGCGTGTGTATAAGCTCCGGCGTGCGTTTCTCTTGAAATAGAAGAACCTACGACATTACAAACTCCGAATACAAAAGCGCCTTTTTCTTTGGCTAATTTAATAGCGGCCAAAGTATCGGCTGTTTCTCCTGATTGGGAAATAGCGATAACCACATCGGTTGGATTTATAATTGGATTTCTATATCTAAATTCGGAAGCATATTCTACCTCAACCGGAATTCTGGTGAATTCTTCCATGATGTATTCTGCCACTAATCCGGCATGCCATGAAGTCCCGCAGGCAATGATTAAAATTCGTTGCGCATGAAGGAATTTCTCCAAATTATCTTCCACACCAGCCATTTGAATAATACCTTGATTGGCCAGTAATCTTCCTCTGTAGGTATCTTTGATAACATTGGGTTGTTCGTAGATTTCTTTCAACATGAAATGATCATACCCTCCTTTTTCAATTTGCTCCAAATTCATTTGAAGCTCCTGTATGTAAGGATCAACCAAAGAGTCGTCTTTAATCTTTCTGATTTTAAGCGGTTTGTGCAATCTCACAATCGCCATTTCTTCGTCTTCTAAATAAATAGCATTCGAAGTATATTCAATAAAGGGTGAGGCATCGGAAGCAATGAAAAATTCATCTTCTCCTACACCAATTGCTAGTGGACTTCCTAAACGGGCTACTACAATTTCATCTGGATTTTCTTTGTCAAAAACACAAATAGCATAAGCCCCGACCACTTGGTTAAGCGCAATCTGAACTGCTTTTCCTAATTTCAGTTTTTCTTTTTTCTTTACTTCTTCTATCAGGTTTACCAATACTTCGGTATCTGTATCAGAGGTAAAGGTGTAGCCTCTTTTTAGTAACTCTTTCTTTAATGGCTCATAATTTTCAATGATACCATTGTGAATAATCACCAAGTTGCCCGAATTAGACACATGAGGATGGGAGTTAATATCATTAGGAACTCCGTGAGTGGCCCAACGGGTGTGGCCCATTCCTATCGTCGCTTTTGAAGCAGCAATAGTGGCTGATTTGGCTTCAAGGTCAGAAACCTTTCCTTTGGTTTTGGCAATTTGAAGTTGGGCACCGTCATACAACATGATTCCGGCACTATCATAGCCTCTATATTCAAGTCTTTTTAATCCTTTTATGATGATTGGGTACGCTTCTCTGTATCCAATATATCCAACAATTCCACACATAATTTTACTTATTCATTAGGTTTTGTATAATAAATCTCAAGCTTTAATCTTTTATCATCCGGAACTATCGGATTTGATCCGTATAAAATAGTTCCTAATGGATTCATTACTGACATGCTTGGCGCACTGAAAATGCCGTCAGTAACAGGTAGTTTTCGTTTGGATAACGCAACATTGTTGATGTTTTCTGTTACCGATAAACCGAGTCTAACGTTTGTCGAATCTTTGGTAATTAAATTTCTAACGTGGTTTGTGATTCTGATTTTATATTTGATGCCTCTTCCGTTATCAACATCTTCCTTTTCGATGATTCCACCAAAAACGTATTTATTAAATTTAGGATACGAAGTATTGGATGTGAAATCATAGGTGTAATCTACTAATACTTTTTTATTATTGATATCATACAAAAAGATACGATTAGGTTCTGCTATTTGCGTGTTGGCCATAGCATCTTTATCAATAACAAACGTTAGATTCGCTTCATTGATTAACCAATCATTTGCTTTTATATCATCTATTTCATCCGAAACACCATTAGGGCTATTGGTCAGCAGGTATTTTATATTACTGGCACTAATTGGAAGATTCGAATTGTAATTAGGATTAAGCGTGTATCCTTTCACGTCTGTTGACCCAAAAATGTCCACAATAGCCATCGAGCCTTCGCCTCCTTTTAAATATAATTTCTCTGCTTCTTGCGTAGGATTGTTGATAGCCGTTAAATAATTACCATTTTCATTCGAATTATTCAGCAAACTCACGGTATTCCCGCTCAAGTTTAAAACATAGGTTTTAGCGACTCTTGGATAAGTGGCTGGTTGTGTTCCAACAATGGTCTTTTTATCTTCGTGATAGTACATCGTAACCTTACCTCCTTTGAAATTAATCATGGCCATATTCCCCGGATTTCCTAAACTTTCTGTCTTAAAGTAAAGTCCTCTGAAGTAATTTTTAAACAAGGCATTACTCGCCAATTGATCAATATTGGAAGTGTTTAAAATAAGTGTATTGAAAACATCCGCTCTTAGATGCAATCGCATAGAAGGGACAGATCGGGTAACGACATCAGGTTGTGTAGTATCATCATTTGGAGCAGTAGTTTTGTGCTCTCTTTTGTCAAAATAAAATTGAGAATTCTCATGACCATCCGCATTTCTAGGATCTGATGCAGGCAAATTATTCAACAAAACAGGCACTTTATAACTATCGATATCGGCATCCTGATTGGTGTAAAACAACTGTTGCTCTCCCAATGACTGCGTCGGATCTAAATCTCTTAAATAATAATTAGACTGATAAACACTCAATTTAAATTTTGATGCCTCAGTACCATAAATGGAATCCAATTCATAAACCTTAGTACCATCCGTATTGGTTGTTTTTAAAGTACTGAAATAAGGAATATCCAAAACCACACTGTCAATAGCCGGAAGCATTTGGTACAATTCTGTGTCGGTATTGTTGAATACCGGACTTACAGAAGCCAATTCAACCTGAGTAACAAAATTGGCCTGAGTATTTCCAAAAGCCGGATTTTCATAAAATCCCAGTGGATTTATCGCTAAATTATTAGAGGCAATCGGGCCTAATTTTTCATTATACGTTTTCACCGTGGCACCGGTATATCTTTCAAAACCAAAATGGTCATTCCCCACAATATCGGTTCCTAATTCGTCATAATCTTTGTCGCAGGCAGCAGCAAAAAGAACTACTACTATTCCAACTAAAATCGGGCGTAAAAATGATTTAATGTGCATATTATATTGTTGTTTTTAGGAAAGCATTCCTTTGTAAAAGTTAGTGTATGCTTCGGCAAATTTTTCTTTCGAGGCGAAAGGTAAAAAAGGTTTTCCTGAAGATTCTATAATTTTTGTTAAACTTGAAGACACATTTTCAGAGGCGATTATCACGCCATCGGAATGGCTTATCGAAGCTGATATAAGATTTTCGTAATTAGGTATTTCTAATTCTTTAATTGCGTCATGAGGAATATTATCAAACTTGATTTTGTTGATCATTTCCGAATCTAAGGCGCCTTCAAAAGATTGTCCGTAAACCGAAGTCACAATTTTGGTCTCCGAAAACAACGCTTCATCTTTGTAATAATGCTTCATGTAAATTGGCAACAAACTCGCCATCCAACCGTGAACATGGATAATATCGGGAACCCAATTCAATTTCTTAACCGTTTCCACTACGCCTTTGGCAAAGAAAATAGCTCTTTCATCATTATCCGGATACAGCACACCGTCTTCATCACTAAAGGTAGCTTTTCGTTTGAAATACTCATCATTATCAATAAAGTAAACCTGAATTCGCTCTTTTGGGATTGACGCTACTTTGATAATCAAAGGCATATCCAAATCATTCACTACTAAATTCATTCCCGACAATCGGATAACTTCATGCAATTGATGTCTTCTCTCGTTGATATTTCCATATCTTGGCATAAAAATTCTTATTTGTCCGCCCTGATCATTAATCATTTTAGGGACGTCATACGACATTAAAGAAACCTCATTTTCAGCCAGATAAGGCACCACTTCAGATGATACATACAATATCCTCTTATCTTCCATAATCTATTTTACTTTATTTATTGGCAATAAAAAACAGGCAAAAGTACAAAAATTTATGCAGTTATTTATGAAAATAGTAAGTTTGCAACTCATTTACCGAAAGCCAATGCTGATTTTTAACACTCAAAATGAATTAGTTTCTCATCTGACTTCTGTTTCAAACGCAGCAACTTCGATTGGTTTTGTACCTACGATGGGCGCGCTTCACCAGGGTCATCTTTCTCTTATCAAAGAAGCTTTACTGCACAACACCATAGTAGTCGTTAGCATATTTGTAAATCCAACGCAGTTTAACAACGCCGATGATTTAGCCAAATATCCCCGAACGCTGGAGAAAGATATCGAAAAGATAAAAACTGTTTCCGATGCGATTATAGTTTATGCCCCAAGCGTTGACGATATATACAAAGGCAAAACCATTTCCCAGCATTTTGATTTTGACGGCTTGGAAAACCAAATGGAAGGCAAGTTCAGGCAAGGTCATTTTGACGGGGTAGGAACTATCGTAAAACGTCTTTTCGAAATCGTAAAACCAACCCATGCCTATTTTGGTGAAAAGGATTTTCAGCAACTGCAAATCATCAAAAAAATGGTTAGCAAATTTGAAATGCCTGTAAACGTAGTCGGTTGTCCCATTTATAGAGAAACCAACGGTCTGGCCATGAGCTCGCGCAACGAAAGATTATCCGAAAAAGAAAGAAATCAAGCGGCCATCATTTTCAAAACCATTACGCAAGCCAAAAAACTATTTGCCACAAAATCCGCTCAGGAAGTGACTGAATTTGTGGCTAAAACTTTTGAGAAACAACCCGATTTTGAATTAGAATATTTTCAGATTGCCGACGAAGCGACGTTGCTTCCCTGCCTTCGAAAAAACAAAACCAAAACCTACCGTGCTTTCATAGCTGTTTTTGTTAACAAAGTCAGATTGATTGACACCATTTCATTAAATTAATTTACTTTTGCCCCATGCAAATTGAAGTAGTAAAATCGAAAATCCACCGTGTAAAAGTAACGGGTGCCGACTTGAATTACATCGGCAGCATTACCATTGACGAAACCTTGATGGAAGCCTCCAACCTTATTGAAGGCGAAAAAGTGTCTATCGTAAATGTCAACAATGGTGAGCGTTTTGACACCTATGCCATCAAAGGCCCCAAAAACTCTGGCGAAATCACCTTGAATGGCCCGGCTGCCAGAAGAGTGCACAAAGGCGACATCATCATCATCATGTCCTATGCTTTGATGGATTTTGAAGAAGCCAAAAACTTCAAGCCGTGGTTGGTTTTCCCCAATGAAAAAGATAACTCCCTGACGTAATCCCTTGAAAAAACAAATTGGAAAATGGGCTTCAATTTTGCTCCCGCTATTGCTGGGAGTGTATCTGATTTACTATAAATTCAACGAATTCACACCGGCCCAAATTACCGAGATGAAAGGCTATTTCAAAAACGCCAATTATTTCTATATTTATCTGTCGCTTTTCATTGCGCTATTTGGATTTATTTCGAGAGCTTATCGCTGGAAATTTTCTATAGAACACATGGGCTATCACTCCCATTTTCACAACAACATGATGGCGGTTTGCGTGGCTTATTTTATGAACCTGACCATTCCGCGTTCGGGGGAAGTTTCCCGGGCTTTGATCTTGAAAAAATACGAAAACATTCCATTTGACAAGGCTTTCGGAACCATTGTTGCCGAAAGAGTGGTGGATTTGTTAATCTTCTTTTTGTTTGTGGCCATTTCCTTTTTTGTTCAGTTTAATGTGCTGAAAAACTACATATTGGAAAAAATTCCTTTCGAAAAACTGATGATCCTGGGGCTTATTGGCCTAGTAGGGTTTATCCTTTTTATTTTGATTTGGAAATATGCCAAGTGGAAAATAGTATTGCTGCTTAAAGAAAAATTTGCCGGCCTAACCGAAGGGATGCTAAGTATCGTACATATGGAAAACAAATGGTGGTTTTTATTCCATTCCTTCTTCATTTGGTTTACCTATATCCTGATGTTTTACGTTACCGTTTTTGCCTTAAAAGAAACCAGTAACATTGGTTTCGGGGCGATTATTATTGCTTTCGTTTTTGGTAGTTTGGCCATTGGTTTCACCAACAGTGGCTTCGGAGCTTATCCGCTTTTAATAGCCGAAATTTTTATGCTTTACGGAATTCCAGACACGGCCGGAACAGCATTTGGCTGGCTCGTTTGGATTTCACAAACTTTGCTGATGGTGGTTTTGGGTAGTTTATCGCTTTTATTGCTTCCCATTTTAAATAGAAATAAATAATTTTGTTATATTGCTTGTCGATTTAACAATCGTTCTATTTAACCAAACCTGAACCCATGAAAAAACTTCTTTTATTATTTATAATAATTTGCTCCAATACTGTTTTTTCTCAAAAAAGAGTAACAGACACCATTACGTCCCAAAAACTAAACGAAGACCGCGAAATCACCATTGGTTTGCCACCTTCCTATGAGAAAAACTCGAAACAAAGTTATCCAATACTGGTGCTGCTTGACGGCGATTTTCTTTTCGACCCGTTTCAAGGCGCTTTAAGTTATGGGTATTATTGGGATGACTTACCCGAAGTGATTATTGTAGGCATCAGTCAAAACAAAAACAACGAACGCGAAACGGATTGCACCACAGAACCAACTACAGGTTTACCCGATGAAAAAGGCGAGAAGTTCTTTGAATTTATTGGTATGGAATTAATACCGTACATCCAAAAAAACTACAGAACGGCACCATTTAAAATCGTGGCCGGTTTAGATACCACCGCCGGATTTCTGAATTGCTATTTATACAAAGACAATCCCGTTTTTGACGCTTACATCTCTATGAGTCCGGAGCTTCCCGCAGGAATGGAAGAACAAATTCCGGATAGATTAGCCGCCATTCAAAAACCTATTTTTTATTATCATTCCACAGCCGAGGGTGATGTCAAAAAAATGCGGAATCGGATTCAGGCCATGGATGAATTGATTAAAAAAGTAAGCAATCCAAAGCTGAATTACCGATACGAAGATTTTAAAGGAGCTTCTCATTACTCGTTGGTTTTAAATTCCATCCCGAGTGCGCTCTACCAAATATTCTCGGTCTACCAACCTATTTCCATTACTGAATTTCAGGAAAAAATTGCCACACTGCCTTCCGGTTATGTAGACTATCTGACCCAAAAATACGATGTGCTCGAAAAATCCTTAGGATTAAAAGTTCCCATTCGTTTGAATGATTTCAAGGCCATTGAAGCTGCTATTTTAAAAAACAAAGCCTACGATGAATTCGACCAATTGGCACAATTAGCAGACAAAAATTATCCGAAAAGCATGTTAGCCGACTATGAATTGGGACAGATGTTCGAAAAAAAGGGTGACAATGCCCGAGCAGTAAAATCGTATTTAAGAGCCTTTCAAATGCAGGAAATTGGCGATTTGACCAAAGACATGATGATTGAAAGAGCCGAGGAATTGAAAAAAACATTACCTAAAAAAGGACAAAAAGCAAAAGAAGAACCAGTGGTAGAAGAAACCCCGCCGGCCGACGCGCCTCCAACTGACACCCCACCAGCCGAGACCCCAACAGAAGAGAAAAAACCATAAAATGTCCAAACTCAAAACTACTTTTTTTTGTCAAAATTGTGGGGCTCAATACGCCAAATGGCAAGGGCAATGCAATTCGTGTAAAGAATGGAATACCATAGCCGAAGAAATCATTCAAAAGGAAGAAAAAGTAAGCTGGAAACCAACAGCTACTGACTCCAAAAGAGTTTCCAAACCACTCAAAATAAAAGAAATCGATTCCACTCAGGAAGTGCGAATGGATACCACTGACGGCGAATTAAACAGAGTCCTTGGCGGTGGCATTGTTCCAGGCTCCTTGATTCTTTTGGGTGGAGAACCTGGCATTGGAAAAAGTACGTTGCTACTGCAGATTTCATTAAAATTACCTTATAAAACCTTATACGTTTCGGGCGAAGAAAGCCAGAAGCAAATCAAAATGCGCGCAGAACGCATCAACCCAAATAGTGAAAACTGTTTGATTCTGACGGAAACCAAAACCCAAAACATCTTCCGTCACATAGTAGAAACCGAACCCGATATTGTCATCATCGATTCGATTCAAACACTGCATACTGATTATATTGAATCCACGGCCGGAAGCATTTCCCAGATTAGGGAAACTACTGCTGAGCTAATCAAATTTGCCAAAGAAACCAACATTCCGGTGATCCTGATTGGCCACATTACCAAAGATGGTAACATCGCCGGCCCGAAAATATTGGAACACATGGTCGATACCGTTTTGCAATTTGAAGGCGACAGAAATCATGTCTACCGAATTCTGCGTTCGCTCAAAAATCGTTTTGGTTCTACTGCCGAATTGGGAATTTACGAAATGCAGGGTTCGGGTTTGAGAGAAGTTTCCAATCCTTCCGAAATCTTAATTTCACACCGCGAAGAAGAACTTTCAGGAACCGCCATCGCCTCTACTCTGGAAGGCATGCGCCCGTTAATGATCGAAATTCAGGCTTTGGTTTCCACCGCTGTTTATGGAACGCCGCAAAGAAGTACAACGGGCTACAATGCCAAACGATTGAATATGATTTTGGCCGTGTTGGAAAAACGTGCCGGATTTCGTTTGGGAACCAAAGACGTTTTCCTAAACGTAACTGGCGGTATTTCTGTGGATGACCCTGCGATTGATTTAGCCGTTGTTGCTGCTATTCTTTCTTCCAATGAGGATATCGCGGTGGGCAAAGATGTTTGTTTTGCCGGCGAAGTGGGATTGTCGGGAGAAATTCGTCCGGTGAATCGCGTAGAACAACGCATACAGGAAGCCGAAAAACTGGGATTTGCTACTATCTTTGTATCTAAATACAATAAAATCGCCATCAAAAACGCTCTCATCAAAATCGTTTTGGTATCTAAAATTGAAGAAGTGGTGGAGCAATTGTTTGGGTAATTGTTAGTTCTAATTATACTAAAAGACCGAAAAAGTCGTTTTTAGTAAAACCAATTCGTTATGAAATCCAAAAAGCAAAAAGCGTTCCTTATTCTCAAAATAAGCGGCATAGTAGTACTGCTCGGATTGGTGTTGGTTTTTGCTTTTCGAAATACGATTTTAGAAAAAGTCATTCATCGCATTGATGCCAAACTCAACCGCGACTATCAATGCCGGTTCACCATTGAAAAAGCGCAATTTCACGGTTTGACCAATATTGAATTCCAACACATTTATCTAGTTCCGAAACAGGCCGACACCTTAGTTCGGATTGATGAGTTGAAAACGAGTGTGAACTTTTGGAAGCTTTTGGTGGGCGATATTCAATTGGGAAAATTGGAAATCAACAAAGGCTATGTACAATTGGTGAAAACCAAAAACGGCAGCAACTTCGATGCTTTCCTTCGTTCCAAAAAAGAAAAAACAGACAATACCGAAGTCAATTATGCCAAGCTCTTAAACCGAATCACCTCCAAATTAATGGACCTGGTGCCAACGGATATGAGCGTTAAAGGCTTTGCTTTTAAAATTGATGACAAAGGCAATAAAGTGGTTTTCGATTTTAACCAATTGGCTTTGGCCGATAAAAAACTCAATACGCTGATTCAGGTTACTTCTGATAATTTTTCGCAGCAATGGAGCATCAATGGTTTTGCCGATCCCAGAGACCGAAAAGCGGATTTGCAATTTTATAATGCCAAAAGCGATACGATTCGGATCCCGTATTTGGACAAGAAATTCAACTTAAAAACCGGATTCAAATCGATTCATTTCAACTTGGATAATCTTTCGATGGACAGTGGCGAATTGCATATTGACGGCTATTCCTCCATTCAGGATTTATTTGTCAACCACCCAAAAATTGCCGGAAAAGATGTGGTCGTACAAAATGCCCGCTTTGATTATCATTGGATTGTCGGCAAACGGTTTATGGCTTTAGACAGCACCTCAACCATGCAATTGAACCGTATCAAATGCCAACCGTATATTTCCTACACTAATGAAACGGATAAAATTTATGCGCTTAAATTAATCATTCCCAAAATGAAAGCGCAGGACTTTATCTCGTCATTGCCAAGCGGTTTATTCCGTCATTTTGAAGGCATGCAGGCACAAGGAAATTTCAGTTATGCCTTGAATTTTGAATACAACAATCACAAACCGAATGATGTTATTTTTGACAGCAAACTCAAACCCGAAGGATTAAAAATCACCAAATACGGAGAAGCCGATTTGAATAAAATCAACAGCGAATTCGTCTATCGTGCTATTGACAAAGGCGTTTTGCAGCGGCCAATAGTTGTCGGGAATTCCAATCCTAATTTTACGCCATTGGCAGCCATTTCTCCCTATTTGCAAAAATGTGTATTGACCAGCGAAGATCCTTCGTTTTTCACTCATCGTGGGTTTATCAATGAAGCTTTCAAACAATCGATTGCCAAAAACATCCGTACCAAAAAATTCTCCCGGGGTGCCAGTACCATCAGCATGCAGTTAATCAAAAATGTATTTCTGACCCGTGAAAAAACCCTGTCGCGAAAACTGGAAGAAATCCTGTTGGTGTATATTTTAGAAAACAATCACATCAGCACTAAAGAACGCATGCTCGAAGTGTATTTCAACATCATCGAATGGGGCCCGAATATCTATGGCATTGGCGAAGCGTCGCATTTCTATTTTCAAAAAAGCCCGCATGATTTGAATGTCAATGAATGTTTGTTTCTGGCCACCATCATTCCCAATCCGAAAGGATTTATGTCGCGTTTTGATGCTGACCACAAACTAAAATCCTATGCTGCTCAACAAAGTACTTTCCTGACCAAATTGATGTTCCGCCGAAACCTGCTGACGGCTAATGACACTATTTACAATTTCCCTTTATCCATTTCCGGTCCGGCACAATTATTTCTGAAACAAAAATCGGCCAACACCATCGAGAAAGACAGCCTCAGCACGGATGAATTTGAGTTTTAGACGGATGACAAATCCCTCTTTTTAAAAAAATTTCATACTATTCCCAACCTTTTTGCGTTATAACTACTCTATACTGTTATGACCTTAACTTGATATATTATGAAAAAACTATTTTTATTAGCCTTATTGGTTTCGGCAATTAGTGTTGCGCAAAAACCAATCTTCACCACCGCAAAAGTAAAAGCGGCTACTGTTTATTTTAATGCCGCCGAAATATCGCAAACTACTGCCGTAAATCTTCCTGCAGGAACGAGCGAAATCGTCATTAAAAACGTAGCCGATTATCTCAATGAAAACACCGTGCAAATTGGCGCGCCTTCAACGGTAACAGTCCTTTCGGTACAATTTACCCAAAACTACATTTCGGAATACGAAATTGACGAAGCCAATCCGGCCATCAAAAAAGTGCGCGACAGCATTACCTGGACCGAAAAGGAAATCAAAAAAGTACAGATTGAAACTTATACCAATCAACAAACCATTGCCTTATTAGATGCCAATCAAACGGTAGCAGGCGCTAATACCGGCATGAATGTAGGTGAGTTGATGAAGTTGGTTGATTATTATAAAGTCAAACGAACGGAATTGGACAATGGCATCGTAACTTTAAAAGAAAAGGAAACCAAACTCACGACCAAGCTCAATGCCTTGAAATCCAAACTGGAAATTAATACACAAAAAGAAGATAAAAACTCCAAAGGCAAGTTGATTATCCAAGTGATGAATGAAATTGCAGGCGCTGTAAATTTGGATATTAATTACATTTCCAATGCCGCTTCCTGGTCGCCGTTTTACGATTTGCGGGCCGAAAACATCACCACACCCATCAACATGATGTATAAAGGTCAGGTAACCCAATCGACCGGAATTGACTGGAAAAAGGTAAAACTGACTCTGTCTTCCGGCAATCCTAATCAGAACAATCAGGCACCGCTTTTGAGCTCTTGGTTTTTGAGATACCGGGAAGATAATGATAAAGATTATAATTATTATAGAGGGAATACCTATAGCAAATCAAATGATTTAGAGGAAGTTGTTGCTACAGGATATGAAGCAAAAAAAGCCAAAGTAGTTACCACATCATCGGTTTCAAATTACACGACTATAGCAGAAAACCAACTCAACGTGTCTTTTGACATCGACCTTCCGTATGATATTTTGTCGAATGGCAAACCACACAGTGTAGCATTGAAAGAAATCAAACTGCCGGCAACTTATAAATATTACGCCGCGCCAAGAGTAGAAAAAGAAGCTTTCTTATTGGCGGAAATTGAGGATTATTCGAAATACAATTTATTGCCGGGCGAAGCCAATATCATCTTCGAAGGCTTGTATGTAGGTAAAACTATGATCAATCCCAATCAGACTTCCGACACCCTGAATTTGAGTATGGGAAGGGATAAAAAGATTTCCATCAAACGCGAAAAAGTGGTGGATAAATCGGGAACTAAGTTTTTATCTTCTAAAAAAGAACAGACTTTTACCTTTGACATCACCGTTAGAAACAACAAAAAAGAAGCCGCCATTCTGCAACTGAAAGACCAATATCCGCTAAGCACAGATAAAGAAGTGGAAATTGAACTATTGGAAAGCAACGGTGCCAAAGTCAATACCGAAACCGGAATACTGACTTGGGATTTGAAACTTTCGCCTAACGAAACCAAGAAAATCCGAATCAGTTACAAAGTCAAATACCCTAAAGACAAAACCATCGATAATTTGTAAAAACCAAAACGCAATCCTCACCGATTGCGTTTTTTTATAACTGTTTGAGAATAACCTTTTTATTTATAACTTTACCAAAAACCCATTAGCTATGAAAAAAAATCTACTTTTTAGTTTCTTGTTTTTGGCTTCTGCTTCTTTAGCACAAACCATTGGGCTGCAAAGTTTTGCCACAGGCTTCAGTTCTATGGTCGAAATAACACATCCGGCAAACGACTCCCGCTTATTTGTGGTACAACAAGGGGGTATTATTAAGGTAGTAAGCTCTACCGGAACCGTAAATGCCACGCCGTTTTTGACTTTGACCACAGCTACCATTATTACCGGTAGCGAGAGAGGTTTGCTGGGTTTGGCCTTTCATCCTAATTATGCTACGAATGGTTATTTTTATGTCAATTATACCCGCGCCGGCGATGGTGCTACCGTTATTGCCCGCTATTCGGTTTCCGCTGATGCGAATGTAGCTGATGCTGCCAGCGGAACAGTTTTGCTCACCGTTGCCCAACCTTTTGCCAATCATAACGGAGGAAGTTTAAAATTTGGCCCTGATGGATATCTCTACATCGGAATGGGTGATGGCGGAAGCGGTGGCGACCCCGGAAACAGAGCTCAAAATAGCAATGAAAATTTAGGGAAAATGTTGCGCATCGATGTGGATTCGGGTTCCCCTTATGGCATTCCTCCCACTAATCCATTCGTTGGCGTTGCCGGTAATGATGAGATTTGGTCTATTGGGATGCGCAACCCATGGAAATTCTCGTTTAATCGTTTGAACGGCGATTTATGGATTGCTGACGTAGGACAGGATTTGATTGAAGAAATTGACAAAATCCCAAGCCCATTACCGAATACCGGATTAAATTTTGGATGGAATTGTTTTGAAGCGAATGCTCCCTATAGCGGTGCCCAAGGCCCTTGCCCTACTTATGCGGCTACGGTGGCACCTATCAATCAATACGCGCATGGTTCGGGCAGATGCTCTGTTACCGGCGGGTACTTTTATACCGGAAGCCTGTATCCGAATTTTGCCAACAAATACTTCTTTGCCGATTATTGTACTGCCGAAATAGGAACCATAAACAACGCCGGAACCTTAACCTGGATGTATGACGCTCCCGGTACCATCACCACTTTTGGGGAAGATAAAGACGGTGAGCTGTATGTAGCCGATGGTAGTGTAATCTATAAAATCATTGACACTTCTTTGGGTTTACACGACTTTACTAAAAGTGGTTTGAGTTTTTACCCGAATCCGGCGAAGACCGAAATCTTTATCAAAAACAGCTCAGAGGCAGTACTCACCCAAGCATTCGTTTTTGATATAACCGGAAAATTAGTATTGGCAAAACCATTGGAAAAATCAGAGACTCCTTCTGTAACCATTTCCTCTTTAGCCACCGGTTTGTATCTGATTTCCGTTGAAGATGTAACAGGAAACCACTACCAATCCAAATTGGTAGTAGAATAATTAAGGTGCCGGATCAGGATAAACTGCCTGAATTTTATTGATTTCTTTTACCAATTCCGAGGACAAAACCAAGTCAAAAGCCGCTATGTTTTCCTGAAGTTGCGCCATCGTAGTAGCACCAATAATGGTGGACATCACAAACGATTGTTGGTTTACAAACGCCAGAGCCATTTGGGTTAAAGTCATTCCGTTGGCAAGTGCTAAATCTTGATACAACTTGGTGGCTTTGTGGCAATTGTCATTATTGTAACGCGAGAATTGCGGAAACAACCCCAAGCGGGAAGTCGGTTGAATGCCATTCAAATGTTTTCCGGTCAAGAAACTAAAAGCCAAAGGCGAATAGGCCATCAGTCCCACGTTTTCGCGCAGGCAAATTTCAGACAAACCCACTTCAAACAAGCGGTTCAATAAGGAATACGGATTTTGGATTGTGGCTATTCTTGGCAAATGATGCTTTTCGCTTTCATGTAAAAACTTCATCACCCCATACGGATTTTCATTAGAAACTCCGATGTGTTTTATTTTTCCCTCTTTGATTAACCCGTCATAAATGCTCAACACTTCAAAGAAATTGTCCTGCCATTGCGCATCAATATTCGAAACGCCACGTTGCCCGAACATATTCATCACGCGCTCCGGCCAGTGCATTTGGTACAAATCGATATAATCGGTTTGAAGGTTTTTTAAACTGTTATTAACCGCTTCGTGTATGTTGTGTTTCGAAAAATTTAACGGCTTGCGGATGTATTCCATCCCGCGATTAGGTCCTGCTATTTTGGTAGCAATCACCATGTCTTCTCTTTTGCCTGATTGATGCAACCACGTTCCGATATATTTTTCGGTCAGTCCCAAGGTAGCTTGACGCGCCGCTACCGGATACATTTCGGCAGTATCTATAAAATTAACACCTTTTTCAACGGCGTAATCTAACTGAGCATGGGCATCACTTTCAGAATTTTGTTCGCCAAAGGTCATGGTGCCCAGGCAAACTTTGCTGACTTTGATATCGGTATTCGGTAACGTAGTGTAGTTCATTTGTAGAATTTGAAGCCGTTTTTGTGGTGCAAAAGTAAAATATTGTTAGCGGTTACGGGAAACGATTAACACATTTTTTGGAAACGTTTACAATAAAAAAGGCTCTGAGAAAACTCAGAACCTTTAGTAGCTCAGTGACTCAGCACCTATTTTTTAAAACTCGTTTAACATCTTAGAAATCTCATCCAATTTTGGCGTTAAGATGATTTCGATTCTGCGGTTTTTGGCTTTGCCTTCTGGAGTGTCGTTACTCATAATCGGGGCATATTCGCCACGACCCGCAGCCGTTAAATTTTTCTTTTGAATGCCGGCATTTTCACCAAGGATATTTACAATCGCTGTAGCTCTTTTGGTGGATAAATCCCAGTTGCTTTCAATGCCACCACCAATGTTTCCTAGTATTTTATCGTTATCGGTATGGCCTTCAATCAACACAGTAATATCCGGGTTTTGGGCTAGCACTTTCCCTACTTCAACTACCGCTTGTCTTCCTTGGGTACCTACGGCCCAGCTTCCGGTTTGGAACAATAGTTTGTTCTCCATAGATACATATACTTTCCCGTTCTTTTGTTCTACGGTTAAGCCTTTGCCTTCAAAAGCATTCAAGGCTTTCGATAGGGTTTCTTTCAGTTTTTTCATGCTGGCATCTTTGGCAGCAATCATACTCTCAAGCTCATTCAGTCTTTTGGTACTCGAGGCTAAGTCGTTTTTCAGTTTATTCAAACGGTCTTGCTCTGCAGCCAGGGCTTTTTCTTTGGCTTCCAACTGTGCCAATAACTCGCGGTTCTTGTTCATATTGGTCTCTAAGGCATCGTTGCTGTTTTTTTCCAAAGCGGCATACGAATCCTGTAAGGCTTTCAGGTTGTTACTCGTAGCCGTGCAATCAGCCGTCAGCTTGTCTTTGGCGGCTTTGGTTTTATTCAACTCGGCCGTCAGTGATTTGTTTATCGAATCGTATTCGGCATTGGCTTTGTGCAGTTCTTCATTTTCATCGGCCAAACTGCGGTTCTCTTTCTTTAAATCGGTGTATTTATTCTCTAAATCATTATAGATTTTTTTGGACACACACGAAGACATCAAAGTCAGCAACAGTATTCCTAAGGCAATTTTTTTTATCATATCTAAATTTATTATTGGGGTTTATTGTATTTCCACCAAAACCGGACAATGGTCGGAATGCTTGGCTTCGGGTAAAATGACGGCTCTGGTTAATCGGTTTTTCATGGGTTCGCTAGCCAGGCAATAGTCAATGCGCCACCCTTTGTTATTGGCACGGGCATTGGCACGGTAGCTCCACCAACTGTAATTATCGGGTTCCTTATTAAAAAAACGGAAGGTATCAATGAAACCGCTTTTCATAAAGTTGTCTAACCACAAGCGCTCTACCGGTAAAAATCCGGAAACATTTTTGTTTCTGATGGGATCATGAATGTCAATGGCTTCGTGGCAAATATTGTAATCGCCGCAAATAATCAGATTCGGGATTTCCTTTTTCAGCTCGTTGATGTACTTTTGGAAGTCATCCATATACATGAATTTATGGTCCAATCGATCGATATTCGTTCCGGATGGCAGGTACAAACTCATCACCGAAAAGTCATCAAAATCGACTCTCAGGTTTCGGCCTTCAAAATCCATGTGGGCAATGCCGGTGCCGAAAACTACATTGTTGGGTTTTATTTTTGACAAAATAGCCACACCGCTATAGCCTTTTTTTTGTGCCGGAAACCAGTAATGATAAGGATAGCCTGAAATCTCAACATCAATCAGCGGAATTTGATCGGGGGTAGCTTTTATTTCCTGCAGACAAATTACATCGGGGTTGGCTTGCTGCAACCAGTTCAGAAATCCTTTCGAAATGGCGGCGCGAATCCCGTTTACATTATAAGAAATAATTCTCATGAAGTCTTGTTAAGAGTTTTTCCAAAAGTATGTAAAAACATAAACATTTGAAACTCATAAGTCATAATAAAAAATTAAAATTAGAGTGGTGAATTCGCTTTTTTGTGAATCCTATTTCAGTAGAATTGTTATCTTTGTTTCTTACTCAAAAATCAAAAGTATACATGGGTTTAGTCACTGCTAAAGAAGTTGCAAAAGCAATAAAAGCTGATAAATACGGGGTTTTCGGAACTTTTTGTGGCTGGCTATTAATGAAGGCTTTACAAATTTCGACACTCAATAAAATCTATGACCGAAACAAACATTTAAGCGAAGTGGAGTTTCTGAATGCGATACTCGATGAATTCGAAATCAAGTTCGAAATCCCGGAAGAAGATTTTAAACGATTACCAAAAGACGGTGCCTATATTACCATTTCCAATCATCCGCTCGGAGGAATTGATGGTATTTTGTTATTGAAATTAATGCTGGAAAGAGAACCGAATTTCAAAATCATAGCCAACTTTTTACTGCACCGCATCGAACCGATGAAACCGTATATCATGCCGGTGAATCCGTTTGAAAATCATAAAGATGCCAAATCGAGCGTCATCGGAATTAAGGAAACCTTGCGCCACCTAAGCGATGGCAAACCGTTAGGGATGTTTCCGGCCGGGGAAGTTTCTACCTATAAAGACGGCCAATTAGTGGTGGATAAAGATTGGGAAGAAGGCGCTATCAAGGTCATTCGAAAAGCTCAAGTACCGGTGGTTCCGATTTATTTTCACGCCAAAAACAGTCGCTTTTTCTATTTGTTATCCAAAATAAATCCAACACTCCGTACGGCCAAACTGCCTTCGGAACTGTTGACCCAAAAAGGACGCGTCATCAAAGTGCGTATTGGAAAACCTATTTCCGTTGCAGAACAAAACGAACACAAAAGCATTGAAGAATACTCTGAATTTTTGAGAAAGAAGACTTATATGTTGGCCAATTCTTTCAACAAAGAAAACAATATTTTTGATCCCCAAAACCTCAATCTGAATCTGAATTTAAAACCGACGAAGAACCCAAAACAAATTGCCACACCGGCCAATCAGGAAAAAATGGTGGCCGAAGTGGATAAGTTAAGAGCCGCTGATAGTAGATTATTGCAAAGTAAAAACTATGAAGTGTTCTTTACCGAAGCGGATAAGATTCCGAATATACTGCACGAAATTGGGCGATTGCGAGAAGTCACTTTCCGCGAAGTAGGCGAAGGAACCAACGAATCTATCGACTTAGACAAATACGACCAATACTACCATCACATGTTTTTGTGGGATGATGAAACCAAGCAAATTGCCGGTGCGTATCGCATGGGGTTGGGTTCTGAAATTTTTCCGAAATATGGTATGGAAGGATTTTACCTCAACGATCTGTTCCGTTTTGAACCCGAATTGCATGAGATGATGCATAATTCCATTGAAATGGGACGCGCTTTTATCATTAAGGAATACCAACAAAAACCAATGCCGCTGTTCTTACTTTGGCGAGGCATCATTCACACTACATTGCATTATCCGGAGCATAAATTCTTGTTAGGCGGCGTAAGCATTAGCAATCAGTTTACGGAATTCTCTAAATCGTTGATGATTGAGTTTATGAAGTCTAATTATTACGACCCATACATTGCACAATATGTGCATCCGAAAAAGGAGTTCAAAGTAAAGCTGAAAGATGCCGACAAGGATTTTATTTTTGATGAAGCCGAAGCCGATTTGAATAAATTTGACAAGATTATTGATGAACTCGAACCGGGGAATTTGCGCCTTCCGGTATTGATAAAAAAATACATCAAACAAAATGCGCGCTTGGTGGCGTTCAATGTTGACCCTTTATTCAACAACGCTATTGACGGATTGATGTACATTCGAATTGCCGATATTCCGGAAAGCACCATGAAACCGGTGATGGAAGAATTTCAAGCGGAACTCGAACGAAAAGAAAAGAACTATAAATAGGCATAAAAAAAGCAACTCAATGAGTTGCTTTTTTGTTATTCTTTATCCACTAATTCCTTAAACGTTTTCCAGTCTTTTTCGGTTATGGATTCTTTGTTTTTTAGCTTTTTGCCTTTGATATAATCCAAGATATATTTGGCGCGTTCTTCTGATTCCGGGTGATCGGCAATCCAGCTCATCCCGTCCGGCATTTTGCTTTCCTGCGCCATTTGATACATAAAATCGGCCATAGGTTTTGGATCGATGTGTGCTTTGATCATATAGTCCACACTAGTGATATCGGCTTCTTTTTCTAGTTTTCTGTCATAAGCAGAAGACGTAAGTGTTTTTAGAATTTCTCTGGCCACTTGCCCTCCTTTGCTACCACCGGCAGCCGTTAACAAAACCGAATAGCCAATTTCTTTAGACAATTTTTTCATCACGTGGTTTTTTTGGATGTGTCCAATTTCGTGACCCAAAACACCTTGTAATGCTTCTTGTCTTTTGCAATCTTCTATCAATCCTGTGTACACCACTAAATGATTATTCGGCAAAGCAAAAGCATTGATTACATCTTTTTTCACGATATGAATCTTTAACGAATCCCTTTCTATATCATTCGCTTTGCACAATGGGTTGATTAATTTATCCAATGTTTTAACAATCGTATCGTTGGTCACCACATTTTCATTATCGGCGATTTGATTCCAAATCATGTCGCCTAGTTTGTTTTCCATGTTTTGAGTATGCTCCCGAACTTTGAAAAACTTCATGAAATCCAGTTGCGAAAATCCGAACCAAATCACAAAAAATCCTGCTACGATAAGCAATCCCTGTAAAAGTGTTTTCTTGATCATTAGGCTTTACAGATTAAGTTAGTAACGTTTCCGAAGAATAAAAACTCCACATGTTTCCCTTTTCGGGTTTGTACAGCCGCATAAATGGTAGAGAAAATCTCCAGCAAATTGAATATGATTACCGTAAAAATATAAGCAAAGTATTGATTGCTTGCTTTTTCATCGGAAAACAAAACGGAAATCGTCCACCAGAAACTGGCGCTGTTAATTCCTAAAAGTGCTAACTGCGAAAATAAAGCCTGAGTACAATGCCAACGCACATAATAGGTTCCTTTTCTATTGGCTAAATAGAAGAAAAATGTGGCCAGCAAATTGATAATCGGCAACGGCAATCCGGCAATGAGCGCCACCAAAGACATCAAATAACTATTGGATGCTTTCTCGCGTTCGTGTTCGCCCGGTTTGTAGGCAAAAATGGTTTCTTGTATCATAGATTTTTATATATATTCCAAATCCAATTGAGCAGTACTAAGAGAATTAGAATCGAGGCGAGCCAAGGTTTTCTGATAGTAGCTTCTGTTTTTTTATACCAAGTATAAAAGGTTTCTTTTTTTAAAATAATATCGGTTAAAATCCAAAAGGGACATAGCGTCATGATGACAGCAACAACTATTCCAAAAGGATTCAACAGTACCGATTCAATAATTTTTCCTTGCAAAAGCAAAGCAACTGCTCGGGTGGTACCGCAAGACGGACAAGGATAGCCTGTCACATTTTTGATGATACACACTCGAACAGTGTCACTTTGTAAAGTATGAATATGATAAAACAGATAACTAAATCCGGCCAAACAAGCTATAAGCAACAAGGAATATAACTTATTTCGGGTCATCTATTAATAGAATGTATTTTGGAAAATCTCCATGTTTTTCTCACGGGTAGCACCCATGATTAAGAACCAGTCAACGATGGCCCAGATCCCTAATCCGCCACACGTTAACAGTTTTCCAACACCCATTCCGGTATCGCCAATCATAAAACGGTCGATACCTAATTGACCTCCAAGTAAGGATACAATTAAGGATGTGGTTGGTTCTTTGAATTGAAGTGTTTGTACTAATCCCCATTTGGATTCGTCCAAGCTTAATAATTTTTCTCTAACAGCATTCAGATGATGGCTTTCGAAATATTTGGCGTTCATCATCATGAACATGTCCACTTTTTGTGCTTCCATAATACGTTTAATTTTGGGTTATGTTAATTGATGGCTCTAATATATAAAATTCTTATAAAAAAATACGTTTCGTCAAAAAACAATTCCAAAATATTACAGGGCATTCACGTCTGTAGGTTCCCAAAGCTCAATCTTATTCCCCTCCGGATCTAATATCCAACCAAATTTTCCATAACTGTGGGATTCCATTTCGCCTACAATCGTAACGCCTTCTTCCTTTAAAGCCGCTAACAGCGCTTCCAAATCATGCACTCGGTAATTGATCATAAAGGGTTTTTCGCTTGGCGCAAAATACTTGGTGTTAGCCTCAAAAGGCGACCATTGCGTAGCGGCATCATTACCATCCTGGTCCTTCCATCTAAAGGTCCAACCATAATCGTTTACCGGAATTCCGAGATGCGTGGCATACCAATCTCTAATCGCTTTCGGGTCTTCACTTTTGAAGAAAAACCCACCCAAACCTGTTACTCTTTTTAAATCTTTATTGCTCATTTTTTTCTTTTTTATAAAATAATGTTACTGCCAATAATAGCAAAATGCCTTCCACCGTGAAGAAAAATAAATGATTAAAAACTTCCTGAGCGATATAGCTACAGCCCAATCCGAAAGCAATTAATCCTATACTTACATACAAAACCTGCACTCTGGCCACGTGTTTTCCCTCCAAAATGGGTTTGGCCAAAAAGAACATCCAAATACTGGAAAGCAACATCATGATAGACGAATACAGCCAAATCATTTGCATCCCCTGAGTGGCTTCTCCGCTGATTTCGCCTTTTCGAATGTGTTCCAAAACAGCAGGGAATCCAAGGAAAGCGTGGGGAATGAATTGCAGGAAGGTTACTATTCCCACAATGACAACTAAGTAATAGCTAACTTTATTCATATAGTTTAATTATTTTATCCACTATGGTCTGCGCTAGTTTTTGATGACTTTCAAATGTCCAGCCGGCGATGTGTGGCGTTAGTAAAACATTTTCGGCTTGGAGTAAATACTCAAAAGCTTTAGGTTTTTCGGTATCGATAAAAAGATTTTCAAAAGACAGCTTCTCATATTCCAACACGTCCAATCCGGCACCAAGAATTTTCCCGGATTCCAATGCTGCGACCAAATCATCCGTCACTACATTTTTTCCGCGTGAGGTATTGATGAACCAAAACGGTTTGGCGAATGCCTGGATAAAATTGGTGTTAATCATTTTATCGGTTTCCGGTGTCCAGGGAATGTGCAAACTCAATACATCTGCTTTGGCTTGCAATTCAGAAAGGGAAACCTGCTTCGCATTGGCATCGCCTAGATTGGGAAGAATATCATAGCACAACACTTCCACATCAAAACCGCGAAGTTTTTTGGCAAATGATTTTCCCATATTGCCATAACCAATCAGCCCAATGGTTTTCCCCTCCAGTTCATAACCACGGTTGCCTTCGCGAATCCATTTGCCTTCGCGCACCAAACGGTCGGCACGATTTAATTTATTCATTAAAGATAAAAGCATTCCCAAAGCATGTTCGCCTACAGCATTTCTGTTTCCTTCCGGGGCGGCAATGAGGTGAATTCCTTTTGCTTCGGCATAATCGCAATCAATACTTTCCAAGCCAGCACCAACGCGGGCAATAAATTTCAGATTAATGGCTTTGTCTAAAAAGGCTGCATCCATTTTAAATCGGCTGCGGATAACCACGCCATGATAGTTGTGAATTTTAGCTTCGATTTCGGATTTCGATGAAGTAAAATCGGCTTCGTTTTGAAAACCGGCCTGTTCCAATTGTTCCCACAACAAAGGATGATTGCTGTCGATGTGGAGTATTTTAGTGTCTTTACTGGACATAGTTGTGTGTTGAAAAAGTAAAGATACTATTTATTGAAAGACAATAAAAAAAGCCGACAGATTTCTCATGTCGACTTTTACAACTAACTAAAAAATTCAATTATTTTTCTAAAATGCGGGTAACGGTTCCTAGCATGACATTGGCTCCAATCGCTAAATCTTCATAAGAAGCATATTCCAACGGATTGTGGCTGATACCGTCTTTGCAACGCACGAATATCATTCCGTAATCGCAAGCGTAAGACAACGCCAGTGCATCGTGGAACGGACCACTCATCAGTTCAATTTCATCCAAGTCTAATTTTTGACATTCGTCATGAATAATTTCCTTAATCCAATCGGCACAATAACGTGGATCACTTTTAGTGTCTTCTGAGATTTCGTAAGTCAATTTATGTTTGGCACAAATAGCCTCTATTCTATCCCGAAGTTGTTTCTCATAGCGGTTTCTTCTGTCTAAATCGATATCTCGCAAATCAACGGTAAAGGTTACTTCTTCCGGAATAATATTTCTCGACGCTGGAAAAATTTGCAACGTCCCTACGGTTCCCACGGTTGGATTTCCCGGAACTTGTGTTGCAATTTCGTTGACAGCGATAATGATTTCGGCAGCTCCTACCAAAGCATCTTTTCGAATTGGCATGGGAACAGAACCAGTGTGCCCGGCCATTCCTTTGAGTTTGACAGTCCACCAAAGCGGTCCCGAAATTCCGGAAACCACGCCAATCGGTTTGTGTGCCAAATCTAAAATGGGACCTTGTTCAATATGCAATTCCAAAAAGCAAAAAATGCTTCCTTGTTTATATTCAGAATCTTTGAATTTGGTGATATCACAGCCAAAATCCTTTAAAGCCTGACCACGAGTGATGCCGTCTTTATCGGTGCGTTCTAATTCGCCTTCTTCCAGTTTTCCTAAAATGCCTCGCGAACCGAACAACCCTTTATTAAAACGCCAGCCTTCTTCATCGGCAAACGAAATGACTTCAATGCTTCTTTCCGGAACGATGCCGTTATCGTGCAAGGTTTTCACCACTTCAATAGCGCATAACACGCCGGCCACACCATCAAAACGGCCGCCATAGGGTTGGGAATCTAAATGGGAACCCATCATCAAAACGGGGAGCTCAGGATTTTTGCCTTCTAGTCTTCCGATAAGATTTCCGAAATTATCAATGCGAACAGTCATTCCGGCTTCTTTCATCCAGGAACTGGCGATTTCAAATCCTTGCTTTTCCAACTCAGTATGCGCAGGACGACAAGTTCCGGTTTCACCGATTTTACCTATCAGACTCATCGCTTCGAAATGCTGTTGCAATCGGGCAGAATTAATCTTCATCTTAATGATCGTTTAAAGGTCTTCCTTCTCTTTGCCAGTCTTTCCAGTTCACATATTCCGGAGCCACACGGTGGACTTCCATAGTGATGCATTCATCAACCGGGCAAACTAATTTGCACAAATTACAACCCACACATTCTTCTTCTTTTACCGTGTAATTGTTATATGGATTTCCTCTTTCGACATTAATCGATTGGTGTGAGGTATCTTCACAAGCGATATAACACAAACCACAGTGGATACATTTGTCTTGATCAATTTTCGCGATATGATGGTAGTTGATGTCCAAATCTTCCCAATGGGTGATTTTTTCTACGGATTTACCAATGAAATCGGTCGTTTTTTCGAATCCTTTTTCGTCCATCCAGTTGTTCAAACCTTCGCACATGTCTTCTACAATACGGAAGCCATGGTTCATCGCAGCGGTACAAACCTGCACAGATGTCGCTCCCAACAACATGAATTCTACTGCATCTTTCCATGTGCTAACGCCTCCAATTCCTGAAATCGGAACTCGGGAAGCAATTGGATCTTGTGCTACAGTGGTTAGCATTTTTAAAGCGATTGGTTTTACGGCCGGACCGCAATACCCACCAAAAACGCTTTGTCCGGCCACATACGGATTCGGCACCAAAGTATCTAAATCAATTCCGGTTACACTTTGAATCGTGTTGATTAAACTCAACGCGCTAGTTCCGCCTTGCACTGCAGCCTGCGCTGTTGGCACCACCGAATGTACATTTGGCGTAAGCTTGGTAATTACGGGAATTGTTGCTTTTTCGATTACCCATTCGACTACCATTTTGGCAATTTCAGGATCTTGTCCGACGGCGGCTCCCATGCCTCTTTCGGTCATTCCATGTGGGCAACCAAAGTTTAATTCAAATCCCATCGCTCCGGCATCTTCGGCTTTCATGATTAAATCATGCCATGATTTTCGGTCGTTGTCTGCCATAAGCGAAACAATCATAGCCCTGTCCGGGAACATTTTTACCACTTGTGTAATTTCTTTTAGATTGATATCCAAAGGTCGGTCACTGATTAATTCGATGTTGTTAAAACCCATCATGCGTTTTCCACCATAATTCACTGATGAATAACGTGACGAAACGTTCTTAACTTGCGAGCCTAGGGTTTTCCATACTACGCCGCCCCAGCCGGCTTCAAAAGCACGGACAACGTTGATCAATTTATCGGTTGGTGGTGCACTGGCCAGCCAAAATGGGTTGGGTGATTTTATGCCTAAAAAATCGGTTGATATATCTGCCATAATCTTAATTGTTGAAGGTTGGTTTTAATTCGGATTCGATGATGTAATCCGGGGAAATAATGTGTTTTAAAATCGCTGCGGCTCCGTCTTTTCCGGCTTGCACCGCATCGACTACTTCTCTTCCACCGTTTACGCAATCGCCACCGGCAAAAACTCCAGCCATCTTAGCAGCCGATTTCCCGTTTACTGCAATTTTCCCATTATTGTTTTCGATGTTATTAGCATTCACTAAAGATTGGAAAGGCATTTGCCCAGCCGCTTTGATGACCATGTCTACATCAAGCGTAAAGGTTTCTCCGGAAGCTATCGGACTTCTTCTTCCGCTCGCATCGGGTTCTCCCAATTTCATTACATCGCAAACCAGTTGAGTCACTTTCCCGTTGTTTCCAAGGATTTCTTTTGGAGAGGCTAACCAGGTGATTTTGCAACCATCTAATTTGGCAATGTCTAATTCTTTTTGAGTACACGGCATTTCTGCTTGCGTTCTTCGGTAAACCAAAGTCACTTCAGAAGCGCCTAATCTTTTAGCTTGAGTCGCTGCATCAATCGCAGTCATTCCCATTCCGATTACGGCTACTTTATCGCCCACAGCAATTTTAGAATAGTCATTATCTCTTAATTCGTAAATGAATTTGATGGCATCTTCTACTCCTTCCAAATGCTCGCCCGGAATGTCCAATTGGCGCGCCATTCCTACACCAAATGCCATATAAACCGCGTCGTAGTTTTTTTGTAAATGTTCTAAAGTCACATCTTTGCCAAATTCCTGATTGTATTTGATTTCGATGCCGCCAATAGACATAATATAATTTACCTCATCTTCGCAGAATTCCGGCGTTACTTTGTAAGCTGCAATTCCGTATGTCATTAATCCTCCGCCTTTGGCTTCTTTTTCATAAATCGTTACATCGATTCCTTCGCGGCTCAAGGTGTGAGCGCAACTCAATCCGGCTGGACCGGCTCCTACAATCGCTACTTTTTTACCTTTCGAAGGTTTTCTATCAAATAGTTGCCATTTGTTATCCATCGCTTTTTCGGTAGAATAACGTTGCAAACGCGCAATGTTAATAGGTTCTTCGTGCATCATATTATAGACACAAGCTCCTTCACAAAGTTTTTCAACCGGACACACTTTACTGCATCCTGCTCCCATAATATTGGAAGCAAAAATAGTATGCGCCGAACCTTTGAGGTTGTCGGTGGCGATTTGTTTGATGAATTTCGGAACATTAATCGAGGTTGGGCACGACTTCATACAAGGTGGGTCGTAGCAGAACAAACAACGGTTGGCTTCTGTCAGCGCAGCATCTCTGGTTTCAAAAGGCGGGTGAATATCGGCAAAGTTTTCCTGATATTCCGCCGAGGTTAATCGGTTATTTTTTATGCTCATATTTTGGTTGGTTTATTATCTTAATTATATTTCTTGTTTCTTAAGGTGCTGTGATTTCTCCATAGGTTTCGGGTCTTCGGTCACGGTAGAATTGCCATTTCCCACGGATTTGTTCTATTAAGTCTAAATCGAATTCCGCTACCAATAATTCATCTTTATCTTCGGAAGCACAAGCGATGATTTCGCCTAATGGATTTACGAAGTATGACGTTCCGTAGAAGCGTCCGAGATTCCATGGTTTTTCAATTCCCACTCGGTTGATGCAACCCATGAAATAGCCATTGGCGACGGCGTGTGCCGGTTGTTCCAATTTCCATAAATTTTGGGATTGTCCAACGGTGGTGGCTGAAGGATTATATACGATTTCGGCGCCATTTAATCCTAAACATCTGGCGCCATCTGGGAAATGACGATCGTAGCAAATGTAAACGCCAACTTTGGCATATTTCGTTTGGAAAACAGGATACCCTAAATTCCCGGGTTTAAAGAAAAATTTTTCCCAAAAACCTCCCGTTTGCGGGATGTGGTTTTTGCGGTATTTGCCCAAATACGTTCCATCGGCATCAATGACAGCGGCGGTATTGTATAAAACACCGGCTTGGTCTTTTTCATACACCGGAACAACAATTACCATGTCATATTTTTTGGCATACACCTGCATTCTTTCTGTGGTTGGACCAGGCACACTTTCTGCCGAAGCATACCAAGCGCTGTCTTGCCCGGGGCAGAAATACGGCGTGTTGAAAATTTCCTGAAAACAAAGAATCTGAACGCCTTGCCTTCCCGCTTCTTCAATATAAGGAATGTGCTTTTGCAGCATCGCTTCCATAATTTCGGGAATCGTTCCTTCGCCTTCGGTTTTGGCCAAACTCAATTGGATTAACCCTGATTTTACTATTCTTGCCATAGGATTATATTTTTCCTTGTACTTTATTTCGTTTTACAAATTGACCGTAGCCTTTTTGCACTTTACACTCGTTATTGTCAATGACCACAGTACCGCGAAGCAAAACGGTTTTTACTTTTCCTTTCAATTCCCAACCTTCATAACCGCTATAATCTACGTTCATGTGATGCGTTTTGGCAGAAAGCGTATGTTTTTCATTAGCATCAAATAGCACAATATCAGCATCGCTTCCTATGGCAATGGTTCCTTTTTTCGGGAACATCCCAAAGATTTTTGCCGGATTCGTACAAGCTACTTCTACATATTTATTCAAAGTAATTCTGCCTTTGTTAACGCCTTCGCTGAAAAGCAATTCCATTCGGTTTTCAATGGCTGGATGCCCGTTTGGGATTTTGGAGAAATCGTCTTTCCCCATCAGTTTTTGTTCCCACATAAACGGACAATGGTCGGTGGCAACCACCTGAACCAAACCTTGATTTAATCCTGCCCAAAGTGTTTCCTGATCTTTCTTTTCGCGCAATGGTGGTGACATTACCCATTTGGCCCCTTCAAAATTTTGTTCGTACAAACTCGCATCCAAAATCAAATACTGAATACAGGTTTCCACAAATACATTTTGATTTCTTCTTGTGGCATTGCGCACTGCGTTCAAAGCGCCTTCACAAGTAAGATGCACAATGTAACCCGGGCAACCTGTATAATTGATCATGTCGACAAAACGTTCGCTGGCTTCGGCTTCGGTCACTTCGGGTTGTGATAAGTAATGATATAATGGAGAAAGCTTTCCTTCTTCTTTATGTTTTTGGATTAGGTAATCAATCATATCGCCATTCGTAGCATGAACGTTAATTAAACCGCCATGCTTTTTAACTTCTTCCTGAAGACCAATCATTTGACGGTCGTCAATCATCAGCGCTCCTTTATACGCCATAAAAGTCTTGAAAGACGTGATGCCTTCGACTTCTATAAAATGCTGAATTTCCTTTTTGGTTTCGTCATTGAAATCGGTCACCGCCATGTGGAAACTGTAATCGCCCACTGCATTGTTATCGCTCCTGCCTTTCCATTCCTGAAGCGCCGATTGCAAACTTTTACCTTGGGTTTGCAGAATAAAATCAATCACGGTTGTGGTTCCGCCATATAAGGCAGCACGCGTTCCGGTTTCGTAATTATCACTGCTATAGGTTCCCATAAAAGGCATATCCAAATGCACGTGAGGATCGATTCCACCCGGCATGACTAATTTTCCTGTGGCATCAATTACTTCCTCAGCAGTCACATTTAAGTTTTTACCAATCGCCGCAATCGTTTCCCCTTCTATATAAATATCAGCCACATAATCATCGGTAGCTGTTATAATTCTTCCGTTTTTAATTAAGATGCTCATGTTATTTTTTATTTTTCATTAAAACCCAATACACAATTCCGCTAATGCCGAAGCCTACAAACCAAGCGTAGTGATACAAGCCCGAAATCCATTCCGGAAAAACGGTTGCATCGACTACTTTTATGGTTAGTAAAAAGCCCGGAACATTGGGGAGAATTCCAAGGAGTAATGCCCAAATCGCTTTGGTGTTAAAGCCTTTGGAAAAACTGTAAACTCCTTTAGAGTTGTATAAATCATCCACGACCAAAGTCTGTTTTCGGATGAAATAATAATCGACGATCATGATACCGCCGACAGGTCCGAGTAAACTCGAATAACCTACCAACCAAGTAAAAATATAACCCGTTGGGTCGGCAATCAATTTCCATGGAAATATCAAAATTCCGATAATTCCAGTGATATAACCACCTTTTCTAAAATCGATTTTGGAGGGTGATAAATTGGCAAAGTCATTCGCCGGACTAACAATGTTTGCCGCAATATTCGTGGCCAAAGTGGAAATCGCCACGGCTATCATGGCAATGCTTACTAATAATTTGCTATCAAACTTTCCGGCTAAAATCACAGGATCCCAAATGGTCGTTCCGAAAACAATGGTCGTTGCTGAAGTTACTACCACGCCAACAAAAGCGAACATGGTCATCGACGTTGGCAAGCCGTAAATCTGTCCTTTTATTTGGGCTTTTTGGGATGTTGCATATCTTGTAAAATCGGGAATATTTAAAGACAGTGTCGCCCAAAAACCTACCATTCCGGTTAAAGCCGGAAAGAAGAAATGAAAGAAATCGACTGAATTGGTAAACTTAGAATGCGTTTCCAAAATGGGTCCTAAACCATGTGCCGCGCTAATCGCCCAAAACAAAAGTGCCAGAGCTGCGACCGGTAAAAAGATGGCTTTGAATACCAACAATTTCCGGATGCTCTCTACACCTAAATACACTACATACATATTGAGCAGCCAAAACAGGAAAAAGCAAATCGCTGGTCCAGTTTGTAAGCCAAAAGATTCTGGGAAAACTTGTGGCAAGGTCTCTATTGATGGAATCCACAAATGCACCATCTGATATATGGCAAATCCACCAATCCAGGTTTGAATTCCGAACCAACCGCAAGCCACAATGGCTCGAAGCATCGCCGGAATATTGGCTCCAGCTGTTCCAAAACTCGCTCTGGCAAATACCGGAAAAGGGATTCCGTATTTGGCTCCCGCATGACCGTTTAAAATCATTGGAATCAGTACGATTGTATTTCCTAAGAATATCGTCAAAATCGCCTGCCACCAATTCATGCCGCCTTCAATCAAAGAACTCGACAGCATATAGGTCGGGATACAAAGACTCATGCTAATCCAAAGAGCAGCATAATTCCAGGTGGTCCAGGTTCGTTTTTCATTCGATACAGGAGCCAAGTCTTCACTATACAAAGACGAGTTTGTATGATTTAGGTTTTCGGACATGTGTTTGATTTTATACTAAAGCAGCGTCAGAAATTTTTAAGGCTTCACTGATGATGGCTAAACCTTCATCAATTTGCGCTTCCGTGACGCATAAGGGTGGTGCGATAAAAATGTACCCCCAACGCACAAAAGTGTACATGCCCAATTCACGGATTTTACCTGCAATGGCATTCGATACTTTTAAATCATCACCAGCGCCGTTATATGGAGAAATCAATTCGCTTGTAGCTTTGCTTTTTAAGACATCCAAACAGCCCAACAATCCTGTGTTACGGAATGTTCCCATACTTGGATGTTGCGCTCTCATGGCTTCAATTCTGGATTCCAGATAGACTCCCATTTTTCGGGTATTTTCTATAAGTCTGTCACTTTCGTAGATATTGATTACGGCTAAAGCTGCAGCTAATGCTACCGGATGACCATTGTAAGTCAAACCAATCATCATTGGAGTAGCTTCAAATTTAGCGGCGATTTTATCGGACACCATCAAACAGCCTAACGGCAAATAAGAGGCGGTTAAACCTTTGGCCATGCAAACCATATCGGGAACAATGTCGTGGTTTTCGAAACCGAACCATTTTCCAGTTCTTCCGAATCCGCTCATTACCTCATCGGCAACGAACAAGATTCCATATTTTTCACATAGCGCTTTTACGCCTTTTAAGTAGCCTTTTGGATAATGCAAACAGCCCGAAGAACCGCTTTCGCCTTCAAAAATAAAGGCTGCGATATTGGTTTTACCTTCTAAATGAATGACTCTTTCTACATATTCTAAACTTAGATTTAACTTGGTCGTTTCGTCTAAATCTTTCATGCCAAAGAAATAATACGGATCATCTAAATGTACCGCATTGGGCATTTGTTGGGAATCGTTGGCTAATTTTCTCGGATCGCCACCCACGGTCATTCCGCCAATGGAGCCTCCGTGAAACGCTCTGTATCTTCCTATGATTTTATGTCTTCCGGTGTACAATCTTGCCAATTTGATAGCATTGTCAATAGACGATGTTCCGCACAAGGTGTAGAATGCTTTGTTCAAATCGCCCGGACAGATTTCAGCTAGTTTTCTAGAAAGCTTCGCTCTGATTTCTGTCGTACAACTTGGTGTCACAAAACTTACTTTTTGCATTTGCTCCACCACAGCATCGGTAACTCTTTGGTCACCATGACCAATATTTACGGACATTAGTCCTGAAGAAAAATCAATAATTCGGTTGCCGTCATAATCGTATAAATACACGCCTTCAGCTCTTTCTATCGCTATTGGATTGACACTTCCTTGTGCTGACCAGGAAAATAAACTGAATTCTTTGCTGTCGCTTATGATTTGTTCTTTGGTCAATGTTTGTTCTTTTGTAATCATTTCAATTGTATTTTATTAGCTCATCCAGTTCACACCAGCTTCCGCATTCCATTTAATAGTGCTCTTTTTCAATTTGGTCCAAAACTCTATCGAGCTTTTTCCAGTGATGTCGCCAACTCCGAATTTACTTTCGTTCCAACCGCCAAAACTGAAGGGTTCTCTTGGTACTGGAACACCCACGTTTACTCCTATCATACCAGCACTGGCTTTGTCAATAATATAACGCGCCATGCCACCATTTTGCGTGAACACACTTGCGGCATTTCCATATGGATTTTTGTTTTCGATAGCCAAGGCTTCGTCTACCGTATTGGTTCTGATAATGGAGATTACCGGACCGAAGATTTCTTCTGTCGCCACACTCATTTCTGGCGTTACGAAGTCGATTACCGTTGGTCCTACGTAGGTTCCGTTTTCTTTTCCGGCTACTTTAGTGTTTCTTCCGTCTACTAATATTTCGGCGCCGTCTTTTTCGGCTTGCGCAATGTATTTTTCAATTCGTTCTTGTGAAGCTTTATCGATAACCGCTCCTAAATTTACACCCGGAACAATTTTGCGGGCTTCGTCACAAATTTTGGCCACAATAGCATCTACATTTCCGACACCAATCATAGCCGAAGCCGCCATACAACGTTGTCCGGCACAGCCTGACATGGAAGCGGCCACGTTTTGTGCCGTCATCTCCGGAATAGCATCCGGTAATACCATTAAGTGGTTTTTGGCTCCGCCCAACGCTAAGCATCTTTTTAAATTTTGAGTCGAACGTTGGTATACAATTTTCGCCACTTTGGTTGAACCTACAAAGGAAACGGCTTCGATATTGGGATGGTCGCAAATGGCATTTACAATATCCACATCGCCATGAACGACATTGAAAACACCGTCCGGCAAGCCGGCTTCTTTTAATAATTCGGCCAAACGACCACAGCTTAATGGCACTTTTTCAGAAGGTTTGATAATCATGCAATTTCCTAAAGCAATCGCATTGGGAATCGTCCAGTTAGGCACCATCGATGGAAAGTTAAACGGCACAATGGAAGCCACAACTCCTAACGGAACGTGCTCTGTACGACATTCCACTCCGCGGCTTACTTCTAATAATTCACCGGTAATTAATTGTGGTAATGAGGTGGCAAACTCAGTAAGTTCGATACATTTTTCGATTTCGGCTACAGATTCTCCGTAAGTTTTTCCGTTTTCTTCACTGCAGAGTTCTGCCAGTTCTTTCAGGTTTTTTTCCAATAACGCTTTGTATCGGAAAAAGACTTGTACCCTTTCCTTAATAGGCGTTTTGCTCCAGGCTGGAAAAGCGGCTTGTGCTGCTTTTACGGCATGGTCTAAATCTTTGGCACTGGATAAAGGGACTGTAGATAAAAAACTCCCGTCTAAGGGAGAGATGACATTTAAAGTTTGTGTTGTTGTTGACGGGACGAACTGCCCATTGATGTAATTCTGAATTGCTGAATATTTCATTTAAATTATTATTATTTTACAAATATTTTAATAAAAGTAATAACAAATATAGAATAAACAAATTTTAGTAATGAATTATTATCATTTTGGTAATTTTAGCAGAAATTAATAAGCATTTTCAACAATTGAAATTCAAAAACTTTAAAACTAAAAGCCTACGAAAGCAAAAACCCTGTCTTTTGAGGACAGGGTTTCTAATAGTATTTAGGGGAATAAGCATTATTCGATAATAAACTTCACGGTTTTGGAAGCTCCTCCGGCTGTTGCTTTTCCAAAGTAAACTCCGGCCGAAAGCTGGTTACAATCTACTGTTTGAATCGCATCGTTGATTGTTGTTTGCTCAACCATCCTGCCTTGAGCATCATAAATCATAAAAGTAGCCGCATCCGAAAGGGAGGAATGGTAATTGAGTTTTAGTTGTTTGCTCTGAACCGGATTAGGGGAAACCACTAAAGAGACTTGATTGTCATCAAAAGTATTTGTTCCCAAATTTGGAGTAGTCAGCCATATTATAGCATTCATTAACAATATTTGATGATTGCCGGCAGCGTCAGCAATATAACCGTTATATAATGTATCCCCGGTATCTCCGGTTCCGTCATCCGGAATGGAGCTATCACCAATGGCTACTACTTTTCCGGCTTGGTATGTAGCTTGTGCCACCATTACATTAGCTGTTCCTGAATTACTCGCCCCTGTTTTATAAATCAGTCCTCTCACACTGCTATTAGAAGTGGTATTCAATGTCATCGTCGTTCCGTTAGACCATTGTGCTTTGGTTACATTTCCTTTGACACCATGCAAAATTGGATTGGTTGGCAAGCTAGCCACATTCGTTGTGGTTTGACTAAAATTGGCCAAATCAAATTGAATTCCGAAAGGATCGGTTTGAACTGAATTATTTAATAACAAATCATTCCAAATGTCTGGCGAATCATATCCGTCATTATTTCTATCGGAAATGGTATGATCTGATATCATCATTAGACCGCCGCCATTTTTTACAAAATTCACTATTGCATCTCTTTCGCTGGCCGAAAAAAGCATGTTAGGTTCATCGACTACAAAAACATTATAATTACTAAGGTCTTGTGCATTGCTGCCAACACCATAAGTAATTTGGGCATTAAACGGTAATGATTCAACCGTGTAACCTTGTTTCGCACAATCTACAGCCCAGTAAGACAAAGCCCCTTGCCAATAATCTTCTGTCGTGGCAGCTGTAATTCCGGATTGTGCCGGAGTAGGATACCGTTGCGGATTTGAAGCTCCGGTACTTCCAGTGCTGGCGTAAGGCAGATGTGTTGTGCTATTAAAATAAATATTATGAGCATCGGCGTCAATTACCCAATCGGCACTACCGGCCATTTCGGCTTTAGTAGCGTCAAACAATATTTTTACTTGAGCTAATCCAGTAAAATTAACCAGCAAACCCAATAGCAATGTGTAGTTTATTTTCATTTTTATTTTTTTAATACCGCGAACTTTATATAACATCTCGACCTTTTAAAACCCTAATACAATATTGCATTAAAATATAAAAGCTTGTAAAAATAACAAATAGCTGTTCTCTTTCATCACATCTTAACAAGTAACAATTCTGATGGCACAAATAAAAAATCTGTAACTTAGCCTTCTAATCAACGAAAACCAATCAATGAAAAACGTTAAAATTTCACTGCTGGCGGCAGTAATACTGCTGGTTTCCTGCAGCAAAAAAGAAGAACTTGTTTCAGGTATCAATAAAAAAAATATGGATACCAAAGTAAATCCGGGCGATAATTTTGCCAATTATGTAAACGGTACTTGGCTAAAGAAAACCAAAATTCCGGCAGATAAAGCTTCTTATGGTGCTTTTGATATGTTATACGATCAATCGCAAAAAGATGTGAAAGCCATTATTGAAGAAGCCGCAAAAGGAAGCAATGCAGGAGGCAGTGATGAGCAAAAAATTGGCGATTACTATGCTTCTTTTATGAACAGAAAAGAGCGTGATGCTAAAGGAATTTCCCCTATTCAACCCGAATTAAAAAACATAGATGCTATTGCAAATTGCACAGATTTGGCGGCCTATTTTGGTAAAGCTAACCGAACCGGCGTTGCCATTCCTTTACAAATATCTGTTTATACCGATTTTAAAAATCCAAAAGCCTACACGCTTATCACATGGCAAGGCGGATTAGGGCTTCCGGAAAGAGAATACTACCTTTCTCCTGAAGCTAAAATGGCGGACATCCGTAAAAAATATGTAGCGCATATCGAAAGCATGTTGAAATTATCCGGAATGGAAAATCCGGCGGAAAGCGCAACCAAAATCATGGCACTCGAAACTACATTGGCTACCCATCACATGAAAAAAGAGGAAACTCGCGATGTGGTTAAATTATACCATAAATATGCTACTGCCGATTTAAAAACACTGATGCCTGATTTCGATTGGACTGCTATGTTTAAAAATGCCGGCATTGACAAAGAAAAAAATATCGTAGTAACCCAAGTGGAATATACTAAAAGTCTAAATGACATTATCAAAAACACTCCTATTGATACTTGGAAAACCTATCTGAAATGGGGATTGATTAACAAATCGGCTTCCATTTTAACCACTACATTAGACAAACAAAATTTTGAGTTTTACGGCAAAACATTATACGGAACCGAAAAACAAGAAGAAGATTGGAAACGCGCTGTAAGCACTGTCAATGGTGGTTTAGGTGAAGTGGTTGGTAAAGTTTATGTTGAAAAACACTTTTCTCCGGAAGCCAAAGAACGCATGACCAACATGGTGAAAAACCTATTGAAAGCCTATGCCGAAAGCATTAAAAAATTAGACTGGATGAGTGCTGAGACCAAAAAACAAGCACTAGCTAAAGTTGATAAATTCATGATAAAAATTGGGTATCCTGACAAGTGGAGAGATTATTCTTCGCTCAAAATTGTCAAAAGCGATTTGTATGGCAATACGCAAAGAGCCACGGAATATGAATACAAAAGAAACCTTGACAAACTTGGAAAACCGGTTGACAGAACCGAATGGGGTATGACACCACAAACGGTAAATGCCTACTACAATCCATCCCTTAATGAAATCGTATTTCCTGCCGCTATTCTGCAACCGCCTTTCTTTGATTTAAATGCGGACGATGCTGTAAATTATGGTGGAATCGGAGCTGTAATTGGTCACGAAATTGGTCATGGATTTGACGACGAAGGAAGTGCATTTGATGGTGATGGTATGATGAAAAATTGGTGGACACCTGCCGATTTAACCGCTTTCAAAGCCAAAACAAAAGCATTAGTCAATCAATATAGTAGTTTTAAAGCCTTCCCGGATTTAAATGTTAATGGTGAATTTACTTTGGGTGAAAACATCGGTGATTTAGGCGGATTGAGTATTGCTATCAAGGCCTACAAAGAAAGTCTAAATGGTAAAGAAGCTCCGGTTATGGATGGATTTACTGGTATGCAACGTGTTTTCTTGGGTTGGGGACAAGTATGGGGAGAGAAATCTCGAGAAGAAGCATTACGAAGCCAAATTGCCGGAGACCCACACTCGCCAGCTAAATTTAGAATTAACGGAGTAGTACGTAATGTTCCTGAATTCTATGAAGCTTTCAAAATTAAACCAACCGATTCGCTTTATTTGGCTCCCGACAAACGGGTTAAAATTTGGTAATCTTTTATAATTAATCTTTAAGCCCGGCAGCAATGTTGGGCTTTTTTAATTAAGTTTGAAAAACGAATCCATTACACAACCATATCCTGAAAAACATGAACCTAAAGAACACTCTTTTACCGCTTATTACTTCAGTTCTCATCAGTATTCCCGCTGTGATGCACAGCCAGATTGCGATTACTAATGTAGGTGAAATAGCGAAAATAAAACAAGGAACTACTTTCTTTGCCATGAAAGATCCCAACTCTCCCAAAGTCAAAGAATATGTAGATATCATCAAAAAAACCTGGAACTTCTCAAAAGTGGAATGCATCAAATACACCGATGTGGAAAAAAATATAGCGCCCAATAACAGCTTTGTAACTGTTGGCGGCAACATGACAAGTGTAAGTACCATGGGCGGCAGCAACGCCGATTATTCCAACACGCATCTCTACTTCGAACTTTGGACTAGTGATGGCAGCTTTGTATATGATCCTAAAAAGAGAAAACATTTCGATGACAAAAATAAAATTCAAATCGCCCGATTGGAACTTTTTACCGATTTTGCCACACTGGTAACTCCGAGCTATTTATACCGCTCTGATTATGATGGTGCCGGGCACATCAGAAACTGGAGTCCGGGAATTTTAAAAAACTACATTCAATGCTTAACGGCTTATCTCAACAAAGGAGCAGAGCGCAAATTATATGATGAAACCCTGAATAAAGATGCCTTGAAAAAACTTAGCACCGAAACACTTTTTGTGCCTAATTATGTATTGACCAAGTTCAACAAATTCACCGGCGATGAAACCAAACAGCACGAAGAAAAAGACATTTTTGAAGACTATACTTTAAAATACCAACTGATTTCAAATGCCGAGTTGAGCACCAAAATAACAACCGAAACGACTCCTTTTTATTATTTGCTTTACATTAAAAGCAGCACCGATAAATTTGTCAGCGTTTTCAATTCAGCTACCGGAGAAATGATTTATTCGGTTTACACCACGCTTTCTTATAATTTAAAGTCTTCTGATTTAAAAGATTTACAAAAAGCCGTTCAGAAAAAATAATTTTCCCAGAATAGTAAACACAAAAGCCACAGCAAAATCTTTGTTTGTGGCTTTTCTCTTTTGGGACAACTTATGATTTACACAAAAAACACCCTTGTTTTTTTAAACATTCCAAAAGAAGCAGGAGTTTATTATTAAATAGATAAAAATCACAACACACCCCCAATAAATTACAAATATTCTATTCAAAATTTATGCTATTTTATATTTTTACCTAATAAAAAACAGGGGTAAATATAAAATATATAAAAATGAAATTAGAAAAGCGTTGGGTAATCGCCTTTGTCATCATAACGATAGTAGCCCTAACCGGATTGGTTTGGCCTCATCAATCTGCTGAAAACAATTCTGATTTTAATGCTGTTAACACCATTAATTTTGCCGATGTAGCCTGGCTTTTAACAGCATCCTGCCTAGTGTTGTTAATGACTCCCGGTCTTTCGTTTTTTTATGGCGGTATGGTGGGCAAGAAGAATGTCATTTCCACCATGCTGAAAAGTTTTATTTGTCTGGGTGTTGTTAGTTTGCTTTGGGTGGTTGTCGGATTTTCATTGTCCTTTGGCAGCCCGATAGGCCCAACACTAAACGGGATACATTACGGCGTTATTGGCAATCCGGCGGATTTTGCTTTCTTTAATTATGTAGAAATGCAGCCTCACAAAGCCATGGCTTCTACGATTCCCTTTATTTTATTTGCTCTGTTTCAAATGAAATTTGCTGTCATAACACCGGCCATCATCACCGGCGCACTTGCGGAACGCATCCGTTTTATTTCCTTTTTGCTCTTTATTTGTTTGTTTACCGTTTGTATTTATGCTCCTTTGTGCCACATGATTTGGCATCCTAATGGTTTGTTGGGAAGTTATTTTGGTGTCAAAGATTTTGCGGGTGGAACGGTCGTTCACATGAGTGCCGGATTTGCTGCTTTGGCTGGTGTTTTAGTTTTGGGCAAGCGGAAAAATAGCGAACACATTCCCACCAACATTCCGTTTGTATTGTTAGGAACCGGAATGCTTTGGTTTGGTTGGTTCGGATTTAATGCCGGCTCTACTTTGGCGGCCAATGCTACCGCAGCTATGGCTTTTGCCACCACCACTATTTGCTCCGCTTCAGCTATGCTTACCTGGGTGTTTTTTGACCGAATGAACGGTAGAAAAGTATCGGCGCTTGGCGCTTGTATTGGTGCTGTTGTTGGATTAGTTGTTATTACACCCTCCGCAGGGTATATTACCATTCCGCAAAGTATGTTTTTCGGATTCATTGGCGCCATTGTTTCCAATAAAATGGTGTATTGGAAAAAACTAAAACAAATTGACGACACCCTTGATGTGTTTGCCTGTCATGGTGTAGGTGGAATCATGGGAATGATCCTGACCGCTATTTTTGCGCAAGGCACTAATGCCAGTTTGTTACACGGTGGCTGGACTATTTTCAGTCATCATATGATAGCGCTTTTGTTGGTGTCTGTTTTTACTTTTGGTGGCGCTTATGTATTGTTTCTTGTTACCAATAAAATAATCCCCATCAGAGTCTCGGAAGAATCGGAAGTTCTTGGTTTGGATTTGTCGCAACACGGAGAGCAATTTTAGAAGACCCCCTTATTCTTCTACCAAAATGGCGGCCAAAGTATTGTCTCGGTCATAAATGTCTTTGTAGAAATGAATGGTGCCTTCATCATCCACCCAAGCGGTGAAATACCCAATATGCACCGGGATTTTATTTTTGAGCGTGTACCAGGATTCTTTTCCTTTATTCATGGCAGCTTCTATTTTTTCAGTTGTCCAATTAGAGTCATCCTGCAATATCAAACCAGCTAATTCTTTTGGTTTGGCTACCCGAATACACCCATGACTGAAGGCTCTTTTTTCTTCATTAAACAATCCTTTGGAAGGCGTATCATGCAAGTAAATATTGTTGTTATTGGGAAACAAAAACTTAATCAGACCCAGTGAATTATCAGGCCCAGGCTTTTGTCGGATATTGCCTTTGTACCACTCCATGTTGTGTTTTGCCAGATAGTTTTTGTTTTTGGCGATAGCGGGCAGAATTTCTTTTTCGACTATGCTTTTAGGTACATTCCAATAAGGACTGAAAACTATATAACTCATCATCCCGCTGAAGATAACCGTTTTGTTCATCGTATTGCCAACCACAACATTGGAAACCAAAGCTACCTTGCCATTTTTAAAATACGTCAGTCGATACGACGGGATATTCACCACGATGAATTCTCTGGCTTTGGTGACATCAGTCGAAATCCATCGGCAGCGTTCCATATTGACAATGATAGTTTTTATGCGGTCGCTGACCGGCACATTCATCTCGTTTATATGCTTAGCTACAATAACTTTATCGGACGCAAAACCATTTCGATTTTCATATTTCAAAAAGCCGTTCTGAAGCTCTTCATCATAAACAGCGCTCTTGGAGTCGGAAGCAATATCGCCCGTCAAAAACAACCGTGTTCTAATTTGAGCCACAAGCGACGAACTGTCTTTTGGCTTTAGGGCTTTGAAATCAGCAGGAACTGTTATCGTGCTCCAACCTCCATTCTTTTCGATGGTTCTATACCGCTGTAAAACATTTTTAAGTTTATAATATTGTCCTATCAATGGTTCTTTCTTATCTATCAAAGTAGGATCAACCAACAAAGAATCTAAATAGGAAACATAGGATTGTTTTTTTCTGGGCAAATACCAACCCAATTCGTTCAATTTGCTGTCGTCAATGCCCCGAAGTGCTTTGTTGATATAAAAAAAATAGTAATTAGACAGGAATAATTCGGTTTCAATATTGGGTTTTGCTGATTCCGTTTGAAACAAAGCATCTAAAGTTTCTTTATAAGGAACAACGGCATCAATGCCTTCTTCGTGCAGATTATTAATTCGATTATAAATCACATCTGCGGTTTCTTTTCTTCCTTTTTGGTCAAACCAAACAAAATCATACTGATGGTTTTGATACAAGTCAACTACTTGTTTTTTGTATAAAATCAGTTTCGGATATTTAGCATAAAAGGAAGTTACCAAAGTGCTGTCAAAGGAAACAACCAATGTCTTGGGATGATTTTTATTTGTTATACCACCGCTTTTTTTCTTGTCACAAAACCAACTGGTCAAAGAAAACCCCAAAGCCAATAACACTAATAAAATACCTAATAGTTGTTTTCTTTTCATTCCAATTTTTTATTTACACTATAAAATTACAAAAACTACCGCCATATTAAATCAATAGCAAATAGTATCTTTACTTCATCCAACAGAAATACAAGTATAAAACAAAATAGAACCAAAGGACTTATGAAAAAATACATTCTTTTTATAGTATTCCCACTTATTAGTATTAGTCTGAAAGCACAAGGGAATGCCCAAGAACAAATTAATCACACCCTCGACGCCTGGCACAAAGCTGCCGCCGAAGCCAATTATAAAAATTATTTTGATGCGATGACAGACGATGCTGTTTTCATCGGAACTGATGCTACTGAAAACTGGAACAAAACGGCTTTTCAGGCTTTTGCCAAACCTTATTTTGACAAAGGCAAAGCTTGGAATTTCACTTCATTAGAAAGACACATTTACTTTAGCACCGACAAAAAAACGGCTTGGTTCGATGAATTATTAGACACTCAAATGAAAATCTGTCGTGGCTCCGGAGTCTTAGAACTTAGCAACGGAATCTGGAAAATAAAACACTATGTGCTCTCCATGACCATCCCAAATGACAAGACAAATGAAGTGGTAAAAATCAAAGCTCCCATTGAAGAAGTGCTTATCACCGATTTGAAAAATAAAAAAAAGTAATTCTTTTTAACTTCCTGAAAACCATACACTTTATTTCTTCGTAATTGAGGATAAGAACCCCAATTTCTAATAGTATGGACATTAACAAAAAAATTAACGGGTTATTTGGAACCATCCTAGTTTTAGTGATGTTTTCATTAGTTATCCTAGTTTTCTACATGGCCTTTTCAGCTCCGATGTAAAAACGACTCAACTTTTCATTCCTTAACAAGTAATTATCCCCCGAAGAATACTTGATGTTTGGTTAGTTTTGTTTAGAAAGAAAAGCACTACTGTGATAAACCGTAGTGCTTTTCGATTTATATACTTCACTTCCACAAAAGAGCCGCCCAAAATATTTTTTTAGCTTTTATAAAACCAACCAAATACTTTCCTCGTAAATCACTTCATAAACAAAAACACAAAACATCATGAGTATTAATAAGAAAGTAAAAATAGCACTACTGAGCATCTTGGGATTTGTCCTGCTCCTATTCATCATATTGGTTTACCATATTGCAACTGCCAAACCCATAGAAAATGCCACCATTCAGGTAAGCCGAATTGATTTTGACAAACCTTTTGACTCGTTGAGCACCATTGACATCAAACAAAAATTGCACACCATTGCCGGTGTAAAAGACGAAATTATCGTAAAAAGAAACGTAGTTGTTTATTTCCATGACAACCGCATAGCCGACTCCAAAAAAGTATACAATGAATTAATGGCCAAAGGAAACTACAAGGCCGAACGCTTTATTTTACCTGCGAACTTAGCCAACAAACAAGTTTGTCCGGTGATGAAAAAGGACGGCATCAGCTACAAGTTCACCAAGTTTATTCAAGGAATTTTTAATTAATCTATTAAATATATTGTTATGACAAAGTTTTCAAAATTCGCACTCTGTGCACTAGTAATCGGAGCATCAGTCTTCACTTCTTGCAGCAAAGATGACTCAACAGCCGCAACACCTTCCATCTACCAAAGATTAGGAGGTACAACTATGGTTTCAGATCCGGACAATCCCGGACAAATGATTGAACAAGGCCGTTTAAGTTACCGCAAAGTGGTAAACACCACTATTGGTTTAATTGTAGCCGATATTCAATCTAACGCTTCTGGAAATTTAAGTGCTCACTTCGCCCCACTTTTGGCTGAAACTGGAGCTACACAAACTACAAATCTGGCTGAATTATCAGATAATCTAACCGACTTTTTCTCCTTCAATACCGGAGGGACCAATGCCGTAAATACCTATTCAGGACTTTCTATGGCCGATGCGCACAATCCAGCTGTCAACTCAAGAATGGGTGTAAAAGCTAATGCCGCTAACTACACTAAATTTGAAGGGTATGTTGGTGCCGCAGCCGTGCAAAATGGCGTTGCCGCGAATACCCAACTTTATACTGATATCGTAGCTGTTTTAGAATCCTTAAGACCTACTATAGTTCAACAATAAAGGTTTTGTTTTGTTTAAGATGAAAAGGCTGCCTTGGTTCTCAGGACAGCCTTTTTTATTGGTATTTATTTCAGATTTTCGAGCATTTCAACGGTCATTGAAGCTAAGTCAAATTTGTGCTTCCAGTTCCAATCGTGTTGCGCAGCACTATCATCAATAGAAGCCGGCCAACTATCCGCAATCTTCTGACGGAAATCAGGTTTATACGAAATGGTGAAATCGGGAATGTGCTTTTTGATTTCGGCCGCAATTTCTTTTGGTGTAAAACTCACTCCGGCTAAATTATACGAAGAACGAATTTTAATATTCTCGCTCGGAGCCTGCATGATTTCTACCGTAGCAGTAATCGCATCGTCCATATACATCATTGGCAAAGCAGTTTCTTCCGAAAGGAAACACTCATACTTTCCGTCTTTCAGAGCTTTGTGGTAAATATCCACCGCATAATCCGTTGTACCTCCGCCCGGTTCCGTGGACCAGCTGATTAAACCCGGATACCGAATGCTTCGCACATCCACACCATAAATATTATGATAGTATTCACACCATCTTTCCCCGGTTTGTTTACTGATGCCGTAAACAGTGGTAGGCTCCATAATGGTGAATTGCGGGGTGTTACTTCTTGGCGTTGTAGGACCAAAAACCGCTATGCTCGAGGGCCAGAATATCTTTTTTATTTTTTTGGCTTTCGCCAAATTCAACACGTGAAAAAGAGAATTCATGTTCAAATCCCACGCAAACGCCGGATTCTTTTCTGCCGTTGCCGAAAGTAAAGCGGCCATCAGATAAATATCGGTGATTTGGTATTGCTCTACCAAATGTTCAATTTGGTTAAAATCTAAAGCGTTTACCACTTCAAATATGCCTTCATTGACAATATCAATATTCAGTTTCCGAATATCGGAAGCAATAACATTATCAACGCCGTAAATGCTTCTCAGTTTTTTGGTCAGCTCCGTTCCAATTTGTCCGCAGGCACCAATAATTAGGATTTTTGTGTTCATGTAGTTAGTTTGTTTGTCGTACAAAGATACGTTTTTCAAAAAGTGCTGACTGTTAAATACCAGTAGCTTTTTAACAAATTTATCATCTCATTAACGGTCTCATAAAGAAGTTTCCGTTTACCTTTGTACCTTTGTTTCTTTAATTTTCAGCCATGAGAAATACCTTTTCCGCACTTTTTTTATTTTTAGTCTTCCTGACTTCCTGTCAAGAAGACCCAAAACTTCGTGCCTTGGAGCAAGAAAAAGCAGCGCAAAAAAGAGAGGTTATCTTCAACAACATCAATAAAGGCTGGAACTTTAAGGCACAACCCATCAACTCAACATCGCGATCGCTAACCAGTAATTGGGCAGAATGGCGGGTTTTTTTGAATGAATTGGCACAAAAACCCAAAAGCACTATTGGCGCTTTCCAACAAAAAGCCAAAACTCTTTCCAAAAGAGCCGATGATTTAAACAAAAACATCCCGATTATCTATGATTTGCCCGAAACAAAAAGTCGAATTCAAGTGATTGCCACCAAAATAAATTCGATAAACCTGTACATTCATCTCAATCAAATTCCGGATCAAAAAATAGTGCAGTTGGTACAAGAAATCAATACTGAATTGGTATCCTTCCAGCAACAATTAGACGAAATTGTGGTCAAAAAGCAAATCAAAATAGAAGACGGTGAAAATGATATGCTGAGAATGTTAGACACCACGCGCGCCATTCCAACCAACCCAAATACGAAAATCATAAAATAAATTTTGAGTCAAAACTCTTTATACAACAGTTATCTGCATTCGGCGAAAGTCAAACAAATTGCGGATGCGCTGGAAAATCCTTTGAGCAAAACACAACTGAAAGGACTTTCGGGCTCTTCGTTGTCATTTGTATTTCAGGCCATTTTTAAAAAGAGTGACAAACCGTTTTTGTTAATTCTCAACGAAAAAGAAGAAGCGGCATACATTCTCAATGATTTGGAACAAATGATTGGCGCCAATGACGTACTGTTTTATCCGAGTTCCTATCGTCGTCCGTACCAAATTGAAGAAACCGACAATGCCAATGTATTGTTGCGTTCCGAAGTGTTAAACCGAATTAATTCCCGTAAAAAACCGGCGGTTATTGTTACTTATCCTGAAGCTCTTTTTGAAAAAGTAGTAACGCGAAAAGAGCTCGACAAAAACACCTTAAAGGTTGCGGTTGGCGATAATGTTTCTATTGATTTTATCAATGAAGTCTTATTTGAATACGAATTCAAACGGGTCGATTTTATAACCGAACCGGGAGAGTTTTCCGTCCGTGGCGGAATCTTGGATGTCTTTTCGTTTTCCAATGACAATCCGTATCGTATTGAGTTTTTTGGCAATGAAGTCGACAGCATCCGAACGTTTGACGTAGAAACCCAACTTTCGGTAGAAAAGCAAAGTAAGATTACCATTATCCCTAATCTGGAGAATAAATTCATCAAGGAAAACCGCGAAAGTTTCCTCGACTACATCAGCGACAAAACCGTTTTATGTATTGAAAACACTGAGTTTTTAACTTCGCAACTGGATAAACTTTTCGCGAAAGCGATAGAAACTTTTGATAAATTATCGAAAGACGTCAAACACGCCGCACCCCAACATTTGTTCTTAAACCAAGAAGGCTTTTTGCGCAAAGCGTTAGATTTTTCCATCATCGAATTATCGAACAAACCGCTGTTCAAAACGACTAAGACTTTCGAATACCACATACAACCTCAGCCTTCGTTTAACAAGCAATTTGATTTGCTGCTGAACAATTTGAGCGATAATCATTTTAACGGCTATACCAATTATTTGTATTGTGCCAATGAAGGTCAGGCCAATCGTTTTCACGACATTTTTGAAAGTTTAGACGAAGAAAATCACGAGAATATCCGGAAACAATATCATACGATTGTAGCTTCATTATACCAAGGTTTCATTGACGAAGAAAACCAAATTGCCTGCTATACGGATCATCAGATTTTTGAGCGGTATCACAAATTCAGCATCAAAAACGGTTATTCCAAAAAGCAAACACTCACTTTAAAAGAACTGAATTCCTTATCCGTTGGCGATTATGTAACACATATTGACCACGGAATCGGGAAGTTTGGTGGCTTGCAAAAAATTCAGGTCGAAGGCAAAACACAGGAAGCCATTAAACTGGTTTATGCCGATAATGACATCGTGTATGTAAGCATTCATTCGCTCCATAAAATCTCTAAATACAACGGTAAAGACGGCACGCCGCCGAAGATTTACAAACTCGGTTCTAATGCTTGGAAAGTTTTAAAACAAAAGACCAAGGCACGTGTCAAACACATTGCCTTCAACTTAATTCAATTATACGCCAAGCGGAGATTGGAAAAAGGCTTCCAATTTGCGCCGGATAGTTATTTGCAAAAAGAATTAGAAAGTTCGTTTATCTACGAAGATACGCCCGACCAAATTACCGCCACGCAAGATGTCAAAGCCGATATGGAAAAAGACCGTCCGATGGACCGATTAGTCTGTGGTGATGTAGGTTTTGGGAAAACAGAAGTCGCCATACGTGCGGCTTTCAAAGCGGTAGACAATAGCAAACAAGTCGCGATCTTAGTGCCGACAACCATTTTGGCTTACCAACATTATAGAACCTTTACCGAACGATTAAAAGAAATGCCGGTAAAAGTGGGTTATTTAAACCGTTTCCGAACTGCCAAACAAAAAGCGCAAACCTTGGAAGAATTGGCTTCCGGGAAATTGGACATTATCATTGGCACGCACCAATTGGTCAACAAAAATGTACAATTCAAGGATTTAGGTTTGTTGATTGTGGACGAAGAACAAAAATTCGGTGTCAACGTAAAAGACAAATTGAAAACTATAGCAGCGAATGTCGATACACTGACTTTAACAGCCACGCCAATTCCGAGAACATTACAGTTTTCATTGATGGCGGCCCGCGATTTATCAGTCATTACCACACCGCCACCAAACCGATATCCCATCGAATCACAAGTAGTTGGGTTTAATGAAGAGTTGATTCGCGATGCGATTTCGTATGAAATTCAAAGAAACGGTCAAGTGTTTTTCATCAATAATAGAATTGAAAACATCAAGGAAATTGCTGGCATGATTCAACGATTGGTTCCTGATGCACGCGTTGGCATTGGTCACGGCCAAATGGAAGGCACAAAGCTGGAGGAATTGATGCTCGGATTTATGAATGGTGATTTTGATGTTTTGGTGGCCACCACCATTATCGAAAGTGGATTGGATGTCCCGAATGCGAACACCATTTTCATCAATAATGCTAATAATTTTGGGTTGTCTGATTTGCATCAAATGCGTGGTCGCGTTGGTCGTAGCAATAAAAAAGCTTTCTGTTATTTCATCTGTCCACCCTATTCTGCCATGACCGATGATGCCCGAAAACGCATTCAGGCTTTGGAGCAATTCAGCGAACTGGGAAGCGGATTTAACATTGCCATGAAGGATTTAGAAATTCGAGGAGCGGGAGATTTGTTGGGCGGAGAACAAAGTGGTTTTATCAACGAAATTGGTTTTGAAACCTACCAGAAAATTATGAACGAAGCCATTGAAGAGTTGAAAGAAAACGAATTCAAAGACTTGTATCAGGAAGAAAACGAAGATGAAAACAAAGAATACGTCAAAGATTTACAGATTGACACCGATTTCGAATTACTGTTTCCGGATGAATACATCAACAATATTTCGGAGCGTTTGAATTTGTATAATGAATTGGGCACCATAAAAGACGAAGCCGGTTTAATTGCCTACGAAACCAAACTGATTGACCGTTTTGGTGTGTTACCCAAAGAAGCTAAAGCCTTACTCAACAGCATTCGCATCAAATGGATTGCAACACAAATGGGCATCGAAAGAATCGTGATGAAACAAGGCAAACTGATTGGTTATTTTGTTTCTGACCAGCAATCGGCTTATTACAATTCGAAGCAATTCCGACACATGTTGCAATTTGTACAACAACATGGCAACCTTTGTAAAATGAAAGAGAAAGAAACCAAAAATGGTTTGCGGTTATTGCTCACTTTCGAAAATGTAAAATCAATTTCGAGAGCATTAGAATATATGGAATTGATGAAACAATAACTAAAAAAGCCACTCAAAACGAGTGGCTTTTTTATATCAAATACATATGAAATTACATTTTCAAAACCTTAAAATTGGCTTGTTGATTATTGAATTTTAATTTGAAGAAATACGTTCCGGCTGCAAACTGAGAAATGTCAACATTGGTACTTAGTTCATTCAGTTTTTGACTAAACAGTAATTGTCCTTCGACATTGTAAACTGTAATTTCGGTAATGGCATCTTTAGAATTGATGAATACTTTTCCATTGGTTGGATTGGGATAATAGCTGAAATCAAGGTAATCATTACTCACTTCCCCCAATGTACCCGTACAAGAAATTGTAGCATTCCATCCCGTATCATTTTCTAATTGATCTGAAACAAATTTAAACGTTAAAGCACCACTCGTCGCTGTTGAGGTATAGGAAGGAGGCAAAGAATAGCCGGTAAGACCCCCGTTTGTCAAGTCGGTAAAATACTCATCGGAACCATTGTAGATGTATAAGAAGTCATACGTATCTTCCAATCGGAAACTTGAGAAAGTCACTTTTATTTTTAATCCGGTACCTGTTGGCATCATGGTTCTTACCCATGATTCCATATTCGTATAATTAGCCGTTGTCCCTCCTGTATCCGTAAAAGCAAAACTGCAAAGATTAGTATTGGTTGTAGCAAATATTTTATCTCTGCTTGCTGCCACTGCTGCACCGGTACACATTGGTCTTACCCGAACTATATAATAAGTGTTTGGGCTTAATCCTGAAACAGAATAGCTATTCGTATTCACTGTATTCCATACAATTGTTGAAGAAGAAAAAGGAGTAACAGACACTTCCCAGGAAGTGGAAGAACCATTATCATTCCATGTAACAGAAACTGAGTTGTTGTTTAGACTGGTTATGGTGAGGTCAACAACCAAATTGATACACGTATTTACGCAATCTGTGCTCAAACAGGTTGAACTGTTCACGGCATTTAAAATTGCTGCCGTAGGTTGTGGCCCGAAACCATTGTTAAAACTAATTCCCACTCCTGAAACTAAATGGCAATAACTCATAATCGTTCCTTTTTCTGCTGCTGAAGGTATTGGCCCCTGAGCACAAGTTCCTTCATGATAACCTGCTTGTTGTCCACAGCCATCAATAGCCGTATTGTTTCCATTCCAGTAGCAGCCATGTGTGTGTGGCGACCCTAAAAGGTGACCCAATTCGTGCGTAATTACCTGAATTGTCCACGAATAGGTCGGCACACTAAGGTAATTGAAAAACACATCCGAATAACTGTAATTTTCTTGAGAACAAAGACCATCTATGGAAACCGCAACACCTCCAAGTCCACCCGGATCTATTCCAACCAATTGGCCAAGATCACCGTCAAAAACAGGGGTTTGAGTGTTAAATGCCTGCAAATAATCTGAAGAAGAAGTCCCAACTCCTTCGTAAGGATCCTGATCTGTCCAGATGTAAATGGATTTCAACGCTACCGAAATTCCATCATTATTGTCTAATGTTTGTACATTATTAAAAACCGATGTCATCCAATTGGTTGTATCTGTTGTATCGCCATTGTTGGCAAGAAACAAATTATTATCTACTTCAAAATAAATGGTCACACATCTGTTGCTAAGAGTACTTTTATTGGTGTTTTCCTTTGCCTTTACCGGAGGAATATAGCCTTCTTTGACATGACAGTCGAACTGGTTCAACACTTTCATTTTGGCATCAGAATACACAATATAGTCGGTTTGATTTTTGGGTTTTTCTAATTTGCCTACCACCACATTTCCTAACTCAGAACTTGACAGTACCCCATTAAATTCACCATTGAAAAAGTTAAAGGCTGATACCGAATTTGTTTCGCCTTTTATGATTCCGCGATAGTAAACTCCTTTTTGATAGGGAATGTATTTGCCTTTGTCTGTATCCACGTGAAAACCTTCAGCAAAGGGATTTACTTTGTACAAAAGCACCGGAATGATTTGGTTTTGATAAGGAATTTCTAATTCAATGTACTCATATTGATTGGCAACAACTTCATTGATTTTGGCAACATTTAACGTAGCCAATGTAGCATCTTTAACCACTTTATCCACATCAGCATTGATGGCATTTTGAGTTGGGGAAAGAACCGAAATGGTTTTAAAATTTGCTTTTAATCGCTGCAATTCTGATACTTTTTCAGCCACTTTATTTTGTGCCATAAGACCAACGCAATTCAAAAAAGCAGCTAATAGTAGATATTTTTTCATATAGGTTTTTTTATTTTTTTGTAAAGTTATTGAAATTCAGAAGAAAATTGATTTTCAGGACATTTTTAAGATTATTTTATTTAAAAATGATAAAAAGCATCTTCAATGTGTTCTATTTTATAGTTGTTTTCTTCTTTATGTATGGCTATGATGTCAAATCGAACCGTGACATCCAAATCATTAGAAATCACATATTCATTTACGGCCTTAACCAACAGTTGGATTTTCTTTGGCTTGACAAAATCTTGTGGCAAACCATAATCAATAGACGAACGGGTCTTTACTTCCACAATCGCCAAAACATTTTCTTTTTGAGCAATGATATCAATTTCTGCTTTTTGAAAAGTCCAATTAGTTGCTAAGATGGTATACCCGTTTTGCTGCAAAAAACCCGCAGCCAGCTCTTCTCCATATTTACCAAGTTCGTTGTGTTCTGCCATTTATTCAAAAACTACTTTGCTTTGTTCGGCAGTGACTTCCATCGAAATTTGCCTTCCGAAAATCAAACTGCGATTGTCTCGGATGTGTCCTGCAGGGAAGTTATAAATGATGGGAATATTTAATCCTTTTACAGCATCTTCAATAATTTCTAAAGCATTTCTTCCCCATGGAATATCATTGTCTTTCATTTCGGTCATGGCGCCTACTATAATTCCTTTCAAGCCGCCCAGACAACCATTGCGCTTTAAGTTCATCATCATCCGGTCTACATGATACAGGTATTCGTCTAAATCTTCTATAAACAAAATTTTATCGGTGCAGTCAATCGCTGATTCCGAGCCTAGCAAGCTGTATAAAATCGATAGGTTTCCGCCAACCAACTCACCTTTGGCTTTGCCCAAATGATTCAAGGCATCACACTCTAATTTATAGTCCAATTTATCACCGAACAAAGCCGCACATAAGGAATTTTTAGCTTCATCCGTTGCTCTTGCAATGGCCACCGGCATCGTTCCGTGAATGGATTCTATGCCCATTCGGTTCAAATGACTGTGCAAAACCGTCACATCGCTAAAGCCGATAATCCATTTGGGATTTTGTTTGAATTTGGTAAAATCCAATTTGTCAATGATTTTAACCGTTCCATAACCGCCGCGAACGCACCAAATGGCTTTGATATTCGGATTGTCCATTTGCTCCTGAAAATCAGCTGCGCGTTGGTCATCGGTTCCGGCCAATTGGTAATAATCTAAACCTATCGTCTTTCCAAGTTTTACATTCAAACCCCAGCCTTCCAATAAATCAATGGTGGGTTTTAAGTTGTCTTCTATGTTTTTTCGCGCTGTGGAAACAATGGCAATCGTGTCGCCCTTTTGTAAGTATGGAGGTGTTATCATCTTTTTTTGAGAATAAGAAGCAATGGATACTAGAGAAACTAAAATAAAAATCGTTCGCATTAAGCAATAGGATTGGTAAAATTGGCAGAATCAAAAGTAAACAAATCCCAAAATTAATTCGTAAAATCGTGGCTAAAAAGTTATTTTTGCTGTCTATTCAATACAGTATGTTAGAAAATCCAAAAAGATATACCATCACGGCGGCGTTACCTTACACCAATGGTCCGATTCACATTGGGCATTTGGCCGGAGTTTATGTGCCATCCGATATATATGCCCGTTATTTAAGATTGCAGGGAAAAGATGTAGCCTTCATTTGCGGAAGCGATGAACACGGTGTGGCCATTTCGATGAAAGCCAAAAAAGAAGGCATTACACCACAGCAGGTTATAGACAAATACGACGGAATCATTCGCCAGTCGTTTTTAGATTTCGGAATTTCATTCGATAATTATTCCAGAACTTCTGCCCAAATTCATCACGATACGGCATCCGAATTTTTTAAAAAATTATACGACAAAGGCGATTTCATTGAAGAAGTCACCGAACAATTATACGATGCCAAAGCCGAGCAATTTCTGGCCGACCGTTTCGTAACCGGAACTTGCCCGAAATGCGAAAACCCGGAAGCTTATGGCGACCAGTGTGAGCGCTGCGGTTCTACGTTGAATGCAACCGATTTAATCAATCCGAAATCAACGATAACCGGAGAAACTCCGATTTTAAAATCCACCAAACACTGGTTTTTACCTTTGGACCGATATCAGGATTTTTTAACCCAATGGATTTTAGTAGACCACGCCAAAGACTGGAAAGCAAATGTACTAGGCCAAGTAAAGTCATGGTTAGACGATGGTTTAAAACCTCGTGCCGTGACGCGTGACTTGGATTGGGGCATTGATGTTCCCGTAGCAGGCGCTGAAGGAAAGAAACTTTATGTATGGTTCGATGCGCCGATTGGTTACATTTCGTCTACCAAAGAATGGGCAGCTCGCGAAGGAAAAAATTGGGAACCGTATTGGAAAGATGCCGATACCAAATTGGTACACTTCATCGGGAAAGACAATATCGTTTTTCATTGCATCATTTTTCCGGCCATGCTGAAAGCCGAAGGCAGTTTTATTTTACCGGATAATGTTCCGGCAAACGAGTTTTTGAATTTGGAAGGCAACAAACTATCCACTTCCAAAAACTGGGCAGTTTGGCTGCACGAATACTTACAAGACTTCCCGGGCAAACAGGATGCTTTGCGATATGCTTTAACAGCCAATGCTCCGGAAACCAAAGACAATGACTTTACCTGGAAAGATTTTCAGGCAAGAAATAATAATGAATTGGCTGCCGTTTTTGGTAATTTCATCAATAGAGTTGTGGTGTTAACCAATAAATATTACAACGGTATTGTGCCTTCACCAAATGAGTTTTCAGAAGTAGACGAGCAAACTTTAGCTGAATTAAAAGCCTATCCGGCGGTGATTTCAAGTTCCATTGAGCGTTATCGTTTCCGGGAAGCGCAAGTCGAATTGATGAATGTAGCCCGACTTGGAAATAAATACTTAGCTGACGAAGAACCTTGGAAAATGGTCAAAACAGATCCGGCTCGAGTGCAAACACAAATGTATATTGCGCTGCAAATTGCAGCTGCTTTGAGTGTTCTGGCTGAACCATTTTTACCATTTACGGCTAAGAAATTGTCGACCATTTTAAAAGTGGATACTTTAGGTTGGAATGCTGTTACAGCCACTTCCGATTTGCTTCCTGCCGGTCATCAAATTGGCGAAGCTGAAATCTTATTTGCCCAAATTGAAGATGTCGAAATCCAAAAACAAATAGACAAATTAGAAGCCACCAAAAAAGCCAATGTTATGGAAAACCAAGTGACCGAACCGCAAAAACCAACTTCAACCTTTGAAGATTTTTCGAAATTAGATTTGCGTGTCGGAACGATTTTGGAAGCTGAAAAAATGCCAAAAGCGAATAAACTTTTAGTATTAAAAGTTGATACGGGAATTGATGTCAGAACAATAGTTTCCGGAATTGCCGAACATTTTTCTCCGGAAGAAGTGGTTGGCAAACGCGTAACCGTTCTAGTCAATTTAGCGCCAAGAGCTTTGCGTGGTGTGGATAGCCAAGGCATGATTTTGATGACCAACAACGCCGAAGGCAAATTGGTTTTCGTTAATCCGGATGCGGATGGTGTGAATAATGGAGCTTTGATTAGTTAAACTATAATTTATGAATCTAAAAGTAATAGCTTTCGATGCTGACGACACCTTGTTTGTCAACGAACCGTATTTTCAGGAAACGGAACAAAAATTCTGTGAATTGATGTCGGCATATTTGTCGCATCATTCGCTTTCGCAAGAGTTATTCAAAACCGAAATCGATAATTTAGATTTGTATGGTTATGGCATCAAAGGCTATATCCTTTCTATGATTGAAGCGGCCATGAAAATTTCGAACAACACTATTTCCATCGAAATCATTGAAAAAATCATCGAATACGGAAAAGAATTGCTGCAAAAACCGATTGAATTATTGGATGGTGTGGAAGAAACCCTCGAAGCTTTAAAAGGAAAATATAAACTGATTGTTGCCACCAAAGGCGATTTGAAAGACCAACAAAGTAAACTACACCGTTCGGGATTAGGACATTATTTTCACCACATTGAAGTCATGGCCGACAAACAGGAACTGAATTACCAAAAACTGCTGACTCGTTTGGAAATAAAACCGGAAGAGTTTTTTATGATTGGCAATTCTTTAAAGTCGGATGTGTTGCCGGTTTTGGGCATTGGTGGTTATGCGGTTCATATTCCGTTTCACACGACTTGGGAACACGAAAAAATAAGTCATAAAGTAGAGCATCCCAATTTCAGAACGCTTGAAAAAATATCAGATGTGTTAGACATTTTACTATAATTGTGAAGCAAAAATTACCTCTCGACACTTGGAACAGAAAAGAGCATTTCCAGTTTTTTAAACAAATGGAAGAGCCTTTTTTTGGCATCACTATTTCAATAGACTGTACCAAAGCCTATGCAAAAGCGAAAGAGCTAAACGTTTCTTTTTTTACTTATTATTTACATAAAACCTTGTTGGCTGTAAATACTATCGAGCCTTTTCGTTATCGAATCATTGACGATGAAGTTTATATCTTTGACACTATTGACGCTTCGGCAACGATTTTACGCGAGGATAAAACGTTTGGTTTTTCACTGATGGAATATGCCGAAAGCTTAACCGATTTTGCAGAAATCACTAAAAAAGAAATTGCCCGCATTCAAGTCACACCCGGACTTATAACACGTGATTTTGCTATCAACCTGATTCATTTTTCAGCTTTGCCCTGGATAAATTTCACTTCTTATTCACATGCCCGAAGTTTCACTTTTCCGGATAGTTGCCCTAAAATTTCGTTTGGTAAAATGATGGAAGAAAATGGCAAAAAAACCATGGCTATGGCTGTTCATGTTCATCACGCTTTGCTAGACGGATACCATATAGGGGAGTTTGTTGCACTGTTTCAGGAACTGATGAATGCTTAATCAAAGACCGTCCAATTCGAACCGTCACTTACCACCATCAGAGTTCTATAATGGTTATCATACATATAGATAGTTCCTACTCCTCCACTTGTTAAAGGCTTGAAGAAAAAATTCCCGGCAGCAGTAGTAAGTTTTGCCGTATTAGTATTGTTGATATTTCTCAAATAATAAACCCTCCCCGGATAAGTTATGGGACTGGGCAATTGAAACTCCTGATCTGTAGCTTGAGGATTTAAGGAAAGGTAAACGCCATCACTAATCAAAGTAGTTGAGCCGCTTCCATTTAGTGTCAAAACCTTAACTGAAAGATTGCCGTTAATATCTAAAGTGCTTAATGGGTTAGTGGTATTAATCCCAACTTGCGAAAATCCAACCGTTGACACCAATAAAAACAACACCAAAATCCCTATGGGATTCAGCATTTTAACTCTATTTTGAATGTTATTGACAGTTAACATAAAATAAATGTAACCAAATAATCGAATAATGATTACACCATTATTTTTAAATTATTACCGAAAACGTTTTCGTGTTGACAACTTTATTTTTTTTACGTTAATTTTTTACGAAATTGAAAATAAAAAAGCGGCAAAATTTTCACTTTACCGCTTTATCCTTTCAGAAGTTGTCTTTTTAAAGCGCATTCAAGATGGCCATAATATCCTCTCCATACTTCTCCGTTCTTGCCTTTCCGAATCCCGTTACTTTTTCTAACTCTTCAATGCTTCGGGGATTGGTTTTGGCCACGGCCATCAAATGCGAATTGTGACAAACTCTGAAAGCAGACCACTCTAATTTTTCAGCCAAATCATTTCTCCAAAGGCGTAAAGCATTATAAATATTACGCTCTGCTTGGGACAACTCTTCTTCTGAAAGCTTGGTGGTTGTATTTCCTTTTTTAGCCTCCTTTGGCAAATAGAAAACTGCTGCTGACCAAAAATCGGTAGTGCCGGTAGTCACGAAATTGGTCGATGTTAATCTCACCTCAACCGAATCCAGAAAGTGATTCATTTTGTCTTGATCAGCTTGACAAAACTCTTTGGCTAAACGGATATTAAAAACCTTAATATTCATGCTTCAGCTTTAGGAGTTATTTCCCTAACAACAAGATGTCATTAGCGACTACTTCAGTGACATACCGTTTGGTACCGTCTTTATCATCATAGCTTCGGTGAGTCAGTTTCCCTTCTATGCAAATTTCCTTGCCTTTGGTTACATACTTCTCGATGATGTCGGCAACTTTGCCCCAGGCACTTACCCGGTGCCATTCCGTTTGTTCGACTTTATCCCCTTTGTCGTTGATGTAATAGTCATTGGTAGCAATGGTGATGTTGGCTACTTTTTTTCCTCCGTCGAAGATTTTCACTTCCGGTTCCTGTCCTACGTGACCGATTAACTGTACTTTGTTTCTCATGGCGTTCATGGCGTTTACAATTTAAATGTTAGTGTTAAAAATTATTTTCTGTGTTGTTTGTTGTTTCCAATCAACGAGGCAAAGTTGTGGCAAACGGCAAAAATTAGTCGGTAGTTATTCATTTACTTTCGGTTGTAACTACTTGTAACCGTTTGTAAACGGAAATATTTTCTTATATTTGATGGAAGAAAAAGCATACAAACACAAAAGACAACTCCTAACCAGCCCTGATGGAAGCGGCACCGAAGTAGAGCGGACAGCAGGAAAACGGAACGCTGATAAAGCCCGAGCCATTCGCTCCTAAAAATAAAAATATGACCAAAGTTTGTTTAGAATGTGGTGAAAAAATTGTGGGTCGCGAGGACAAAAAGTTCTGCAGCGACGGTTGTCGCAATGCGTATAACAACAAAATCAATAAGGACAGCACCAATTATATGCGGAACATCAACAACAAGTTGCGCAAAAATTACCGTATTTTGGTGGAACTAAATCCGGAAGGAAAAGCGAAAACGACCAAATCGAAACTATTGAGTAAAGGGTTCGATTTTGATTTTTTTACCAATGTTTTGAATACCGGCAACGGAAACACTTATTATTTTGTGTATGACCAAGGCTATCGTTTTTTAGAAAACGATTTTTATATGCTGGTCAGAAAAGAACACTAATTTTATCCTGATGAGAAAAAACTATACTGCTATATATTCGCTGTTGGTGCTTGTGGCACTGGTGTTTGGTATTTTTTATTGTATGATGCCGCAGAGTTATGACAAAACCGAAGCACCGCTTTCGGAATTTTCAACCCAAAGAGCATTAGAAACCGTAAAAGCGATGTCAGCCCAACCTCATTTTGTCGGTTCTAAAAACCACGAAGCGGTGGCACAATACCTTCAAAAAGAATTACAAAATCTTGGCTTAGAAACCTCACTTCAGGAAGGTTTTACGATGACCGAAAAAGGCACTTTGGTAAAGTCAAAAAACATTTTGGCCCGCATCAAAGGTTCTGCAAATACCAAGGCATTGCTGTTGCTTTCGCATTATGACAGTGCGCCGCATTCGTTTTCCAAAGGCGCCAGCGATGATACTTCGGGAGTGGCGACAATATTGGAAAGTGTTCGGGCATTTTTGCACACTAAAACACAACATAAAAACGACATCATCATTCTTTTTACAGATGCGGAAGAACTAGGTTTGAACGGCGCAGCGTTATTTGTAACACAACATCAATGGGCGAAGGAAGTGGGATTGGTATTAAACTTCGAATCGCGTGGTTCTTCGGGGCCGAGTTATATGCTGATGGAAACCAATCAGGGCAATACCAAAATGGTAGAAGCGTTCAAAGCCGGAAAAGCCAAGTACCCGGTTTCGAATTCGCTGATGTACAGCATTTATAAAATGTTACCGAATGATACCGATTTAACTGTTTTCAGAGAAGCAGGAAAAATTCAAGGCTTTAATTTTGCGTTTATTGACAATCATTTTAATTATCATTCCGCACAAGATACTTATCAAAATTTAGACAAAAAAACACTAGCTCATCAAGGCACTTACTTGTTTCCGTTGCTGAATTATTTTTCAAATGCTGATTTGACGGATTTAAATTCGACTGACGATCAAGTCTATTTCAACATTCCGTTTGGTTTTGTGAGTTATCCTTTTGCCTGGGTTTTGCCAATGGTATTGGTCGCCTTTGGTTTGTTTTTATTGTTTGTTTTCATCGGTTTGGGCAAAAGAGCCATGCGGATTGATGAAGTTTTGAAAGGCTTTGTACCGTTATTGGGTTCGTTAGTAACCGCCGGTTTAGTAACTTATGTAGGTTGGAAATTGCTGTTGAATTTCTATCCGCAATACACTGATATCCTCCAAGGATTTACTTATAACGGGCACTATTATATTTATGCTTTTATAAGTTTGACACTGGCGGTTTGCTTTTTGTTTTACCAAAATAGCGGCAAAAGAAATCCCGAAATGAGCCAGATGGTTGCACCATTATTTGTTTGGTTGCTGCTTAATCTCGGCATTGCCTTAAAATTACAAGGCGCCGGATTTATGATTATTCCGGTGATGGCGAGTTCGTTGATGCTTGGCTTTTTTGTGCTGACGCAAAAATCGGGCTGGGTCTTAAATGTGCTGCTGGCCATTCCGACATTGATACTAATTGTTCCGTTTATAACCATGTTTCCGGTAGGTTTGGGATTGAAAATTTTGTTTGGAAGTTCCATATTGACTGTATTGGCGTTTACCTTATTATTGCCGATTTTCGGTTCGTTTTCCCAAAAGGGAATTTGGGCGGGGCTTTGTTTTTTAATTTCGCTTGGCTTTTTTATTAAAGCGCATCAATCTTCAAGTTATACCCCTGAAAAAGCGAAGCCTAACAGTTTGGTTTATATCTTAAATGGCGATACCAATAAAGCCAATTGGGCCACGTATGATGTGAATTTAGATGAATGGACAAAAGCGTATCTGGGCGATAAACCACTAGCGGCCACTTCATTAAATACGTATAAATTATACAGCAAATACGGTTCAGAATTTACTTTTATGGCCGATGCTCCGGTGAAAATCATTGCCAAACCAACCATTGAATTTTTACGCGACACTGTCAAAGGAAACCAACATTTGTATCGCATCAAAATCACACCAAACCGCCATGTAAACCGATATGATATTTTTGTCAAAAATGACACACAACTCCATAATTTAAAAGCCAACGGGGCTCATGCGGTTGACCTTAAAACCAATATTATCAATCTAAAAAGCAACAAACTTTTGAGTTATTATGTGGTGGATAATCTTCCATTGGAATTGGAATTTTCTATCAACACCAAAGACAAATTAGAATTGGAGTTGCTGGAAAGTTCGTTTGATTTGATGACTAACCCACAGTTCAGTGTTGCCAAAAGAAAAGCCTGGATGATTCCAACGCCGTTTGTATTAAACGATGCGGTTGTCATTAAAGAAAAAATAAAAGCTTCTCCAAAAGTTATCGAAGAAAAACCGCTTTTCAGAAGGGTTTCAAACAGTAGAGATAGTATAACTGCAACTGTTGACACTATTCACCGATGAGACAAATTAGCATTTTAGGTTGCGGTTGGCTGGGTTTGCCTTTGGCAAAATCACTACTGGAAAAAGGGTTTTCGGTGAAAGGCTCTACCACTTCTTCTGAGAAAATATCAATATTAGAAAATGCCGGAATTGAAGCTTTTTTATTGGAACTTTCAGCAACAGACATCAAAGGAGCCATCCATTCCTTTCTCGAAAATTCCGAAATCCTGATTATTGATATTCCACCCAAATTAAGAGGAATTAGCGCTGAAAATTTTGTGGCCAAAATCCAAATGCTTATTCCGTTTGTTGAAAAATCTACCGTTGAAAAAGTGATTTTTATCAGCTCAACTGCTGTGTATTCTGATGATAATTCGACAATCACCGAAGCTACAAAACCACAACCGGATACCGAAAGCGGCAAGCAATTATTAGAAGTCGAAACGCTTTTGCAAAACCATAAAAATTTCCAAACTACCATTGTCCGCTTTGGCGGATTGATTGGTGAAAACCGACATCCCATCAAATTCTTAGCGGGAAGGCGACAACTGGAAAACCCGGAAGGTCCCATCAATTTAATTCATCAAATGGATTGCATTGGCATTTTGGAAAGCATCATCGCCCAAGAGTGTTGGGACGAAGTTTTCAATGCCGTGACTCCTTTCCATCCGACCAGAAAAGAGTATTACACTCAAAAAGCAATCGAATTAAAGTTACCTTTGCCCGAGTTTGAGGAAAGCAAAACCTCTTTTGGAAAAACCATTGAAAGCACTAAAATCGAAACAGTTTTAGCGTATTCATTTAAAAACAAAACCTTATGAGCACTAATGATATGATAGGAACAGTAGGCGTTGGCCTGATTCTGATTGCCTATTTTTTAAACATCTTTTCATTGATAAAAAAGGACGGAATCCTATTTTACGTTCTGAATATTTTTGGTGGCGGGATTGCCTGTTTTTCATCCTATCTTATTAAGTTTTGGCCATTTGTGGTTCTCGAAGGAACCTGGGCACTAATTAGTTTAGTGGCTTTAGTAAAAAGCATAAAAAAACCTCAAGCATAACTTGAGGTTTTTTATTTAGTATCTGAAACTTACCAAATTTTAACTTGTTTTTCCGGAGCCACATACATTCCGTCTCCCGGTTTGATATCAAAGGCTTGTTGGAACGTTTGTAAGTTTAACAAAGGCACATAAGCACGGTATTGTGCCGGTGAATGCGGATCTGTTTTTACTTGATTTTTCAAGGCTTCATCACGAATCTTTCCTCTCCAAATGGTAGCCCAAGAAATGAACAAACGTTGTTCTGGAGTATAACCGTCAATTAATCCCGGTCTTCCGTTTTCTTTTAAATACAATTGCAAACCATCATAAGCAGCGTTGATTCCGCCTAAGTCCCCAATGTTTTCTCCTAAAGTAAATTTACCATCCACATGAGTCCCCGGTAGTGGTTCTAAAGCAGAATACTGATCGGCTAAGGAAGTACCCAGGGCCGTGAATTTAGTTAAATCATCAGCTGTCCACCAATCAATAAGGTTACCGTCAGCATTGTAACTGGCTCCTTGATCGTCAAATCCGTGTGAGATTTCGTGACCGATAACAGCACCGATTCCACCATAATTTACAGCTTCATCCGCTTTATAATCGTAAAATGGTGGTTGCAAAATAGCAGCCGGGAATACGATTTCGTTATAAGACGGATTGTAATACGCATTAACGGTTTGTGGTGACATGCCCCATTCGGTTTTATCTACCGGTTTCCCTAATTTATCTAAATCCTTTTTCCATTGCCATTTCGATACATTTCTGATGTTGTCAAAATAACTCCCTCCTTCTTCCGGACTTTTTACAACTAAAGCGGAATAATCTTCCCACTTGTCAGGATATCCAATTTTGATGGTTAGTTTGTTTAATTTTTCAATCGCTTTCAGTTTAGTTTCCGGCGACATCCAAGTTAAATTATTGATTCTGATTTCATAAGCACGAATAACGTTCTTAATCATTTTGGCTGCTTTTTCTTTGGCTTCCGCAGGGAACATCTTCTCTACATATAACTTTCCTAAAGCTTCACCAACTGTTCCGTTTACTACTTGCAATGCTTTTTCATGACGCGGTCTTTGTTTTAAGGCACCTGTTAAAGTTTTACCATAAAACTCCCAGTTCGCTGTTTCAATGTTGGTTGACAATTGATTGGCCGAACCTCTCAATAACATCCAACGCATGTAGGCTTTCCAGTCTTCTACTTTGTTTTCTGTGAAAATAGTTTGCAAAGCCGCCATATATCTTGGCTGCGAAACAATGATAGTGTCAATTTTTGTAAAGCCAACTCCTTTTAAATAAGTATTCCAATCCACTATTGGCATCATTTTTTGCAAATCGCTGATAGCTGTTGGGTTGTATTGTTTTTTGCTGTCACGACGCTCTACTCTGTCTAATCTTGGTTTTGACATTAGAATTTCTAAAGCCAAAATTTTATCAGCATCTGCTTTAGCCTGTTCTGGTTTTTCCCCAAGAAACTGTAGCATTTTAGCAACGTGAAGTACATATTTCTCGCGTTTTTCTTTTGAATCTTTGTCGTCAGAAACATAATAATCTCTATCCGGCAAACCTAATCCGCCCGGTCCAAGACTCACCACATTTCGGTTGCTGTCTTTTTCGTCAGCACCCACACCAACGCCAAAGAAACCAACGCCACCACCATCTGCTTCCGTTTCCATCATTAATTTTTGCAAATCTTTGATGTTTTTAACAGCATTAATTTTAGTCAAATACGGTTTCAACGGAGCAATCCCCTGTTTGTTTCTGGCCACGGTATCCATAGCCGATTTGTACATGCTGATGGCTTTCCCTTGATCAGTATCCGATTTGTATTTTGGATTTTTGGCAGCCTCTTTCAAAATGGCCAATGCATCTTTATCGGTGTTTTGACGTAGTTCATCAAAACTCCCCCAACGGGTTTTATCTGCAGGAATGGCGGTGTTTTTCAACCATGTTCCGTTCACAAATTGGAAAAAATTGTCCTTTGGACTTACCGTTTTATCCATCAAATCCGTGTTAATTCCCGGGGCTTTTTGCTGCGCATTTCCTTGCAAAACTCCTGTAAAAACCACTGCGGTCAACAAGGTTTTTGAGATTGTATTTATTTTCATAAATAGTTTAGTTTTTTGTTAATTGATACAAATTTATAGTTTCTGTGGAAAGAAACATTTTTTTAACTAAAGTATATGTCTTAATTGCTTTGGAAATGTTACAAACTAGGAGTTGCTTTTGTACTTTTGCAAAAAAAAGAATGCTGCAGCTTATCAAGAAATATAGAATTTTCATCGGAACTTTTATAATTTTTTCGATTATAACCATCTCCTTGTTTTACCATGTTTTGAAACCCGGAAAAACATTGCCTATCTACAATCCGGCTGATGTCAACCCTGAATTGGTGGACAGCACCGTGCAATATGTTAGCAAATACCACACGATTGGCAACTTCTCTTTCATCAATCAAAACGGAAAAACGATTACCCAAAAAGACTACGAAGGCAAGATTTATGTGGCCGATTTTTTCTTCACCACTTGTGGTTCTATTTGTCCGAAAATGACTTCCAACATGGTTGATATTCAGAAAGCTTTTTTACACAATCCGAAAGTTATGTTGCTTTCCCACACAGTAACACCCGAAATTGATAGCGTTCCCGTTTTAAAAAAATATGCTTTGGCCAAAGGCGTTGTCGATTCAAAATGGAACTTGGTAACTGGTGACAAAAAAGACATTTATACTTTGGCTCGAAAATCTTATTTAGCCGTAAAACTTGGAAAACCATCCGAGCTATTTGATATGGTTCATACCGAAAACTTTGTTTTGGTAGATTCCCATAAACGCGTTCGCGGTTTTTATGACGGCACCAAAAAAGAAGAAATCAAGCGACTAATCGACGATATCAATTGGCTTTGCGAAAACGATAAAAATTAGTTAAACTGATAATTGTCATTCTATATTCCTTTTTTATCGCTACTTTTGTAATCTTAATTCAATCTAAATAAGCATTGAAAACCACCGTTGATTTATTACAAATTGGAGACAAAGCCACGATCACTTATGTTGATTTGGATAAAATTCCGCTAAAGCTTTTAGAAATGGGATGTTTGCCAGATAATGATTTGGAGATTATCCAAATTGCTCCGCTGGGCGATCCTATTTATTTGAATGTAAACAACGGCTCTCATTTGGCAATCCGAAAAGAAACAGCTCGTGAGATTGAAGTGGAACTCCATGAGAAATAATCAAAAATGAGCATTCAAAACATCACTGTTGCTTTAATTGGAAACCCCAATACCGGGAAAACTTCGGTGTTCAATCAACTTACCGGATTGAATCAGCAAGTGGGGAATTATCCGGGCATAACGGTTGAAAAAAAACTGGGTTTCTCCAAACTCCCCAACAATATTAAAGCCAACATCCTTGATTTACCGGGAACTTACAGCTTAAACGCCAGCTCCATTGATGAAAATGTGGTTATCGAATTATTGCTCAATAAAAACGACAAACTCTATCCTGATGTTGCTGTAGTCGTAACCGATGTGGAGAATTTGAAACGAAATTTACTGCTTTTCACCCAAATCAAAGACTTAGAGATTCCAACCATATTGGTTATCAACATGTCTGACCGAATGAAACCTAAAGGAATTTCATTAGACATTCCATATCTCGAAGAACAATTGAAAACCAAAATCGTTTTAGTCAGCACCCGAAAAGGTATCGGTATTGACGATTTAAAAAATCAAATTGTAGAGTATAAATCGCTGTCAACAGAGCCTTGCCTGAATGCTTCAAGCATTGATGTAGATTATTTTGACAAACTTCGAAAAGCATTTCCCAATCAGTTGTTGTACAAACTTTGGTTGGTGATTACACAGGATGTTAATTTTTTGAATCTGGAACGAAATGAAATTCGGAGTTCCTTCACCAAATCGCATTCCGACTTAAAACGCCTGCAACAAAAAGAAACTATCAAACGCTATCAGTTTATCAATGATACTCTGAAAGTGGGGCAGGAAATTGACACTGCCAATGCTTCCGATTTGCGTTCTAAATTGGATAAAGTCCTTACTCACAAAATATTTGGTTACGCTATTTTCTTTGGAATTCTGCTGCTTATTTTTCAATCTATTTTTGATTGGTCGAGTGTACCGATGGCCTATATTGACAGTACTTTCGCTAATTTGGCTAATTATGCCAAAACCCATCTTCCCGGCGGTGAATTCACCGATTTAATCAGCGAAGGCATCATTCCGGGCATTGGTGGCATCGTGATTTTCATTCCGCAAATTGCGTTCCTATTCCTCTTTATTTCGGTGCTCGAAGAAAGCGGTTATATGAGTCGCGTGGTGTTTTTGATGGATAAAATCATGCGCCGTTATGGGCTTTCCGGAAAAAGTGTGGTGCCTCTGATTTCAGGAACGGCCTGTGCCATTCCGGCGATTATGAGTGCCCGAAATATCGAAAACTGGAAAGAGCGTTTGATTACTATGTTGGTGACGCCTTTCATTACTTGTTCCGCTCGTTTACCGGTTTACGCTATCATCATCGCCTTAATAATTCCGGACAAAAGACTGTTAGGTTTTTTTAGTCTACAAGGAGCAACGCTGATGATTTTATATCTTTTAGGGTTTGGAATGGCGATTTTTTCGGCCTTTATTTTGAATAAAATTTTAAAGCTGAAAACCAAATCGTACTTCGTGGTAGAAATGCCCAATTATAAGTTGCCGCTTTTCAAAAATGTGGCCATCAATGTGATTGAAAAAACAAAATCCTTTGTTTTTGGTGCCGGAAAAATAATATTGGCGATATCCATTATCCTTTGGTTTTTGGGCTCCCACGGCCCTAAAAAATATTTTGACAAAGCCGAAACCGTAGTGGCGGAAAAAGTAAAAACCGAAAACCGCGCGGAAGACAAAAACTATATTGAGGACGAAATCAGTTCCTACAAGCTCGAACATTCGTATATAGGTATTATTGGAAAATCTATTGAACCGGTTATAAAACCTTTGGGTTATGATTGGAAAATTGGCATTGCAGTGGTGAGTTCGTTTGCGGCCCGTGAAGTTTTTGTGGGAACGCTGGCCACTATTTATAGTGTCGGAAGTCATAATAATGAAGAGAAAACCATCAAAAACAGGATGGAAGAAGAGGTTTATGAAGATACCGGCGGAAAAGTTTTCAATTTTGCTACCGGCGTTTCCTTATTGCTTTTTTATGCTTTCGCGATGCAATGTGCCAGCACTCTGGCTATTGTAAAAAAAGAAACCAATTCCTGGAAATGGCCTTTGATTCAATTGATTTTCATGAGTGGTTTTGCTTATGTAACGGCGCTGATTGCGTATCAATTTTTGAAATAACGGCGCTTTTTCGAAAAATTTCGGTGTGATTTTTGTTGCCCATGATGAAAGTAAATTCCATGAAGAACCGTTTCTCTATTTTATGCCTATTACTAAGTTACGCTACTTTCTGTCAATCCAAAGTAGATCAATCCAAAAGTGAATTAAAATCAGGTTCCAGTAGCAGCAATTCAAGTTCAAGCAGCAACAACCATTCTAATTCAAACTCCTGTTCAAACAAAAATGATGACGATAGTGATGATTGTATTTGGTTAGATATTACTATCGGGTTTTTTAAATATGGACTCATTGGCGATTACAATAATGAAGACCATTTATACAACAACTTAACGGATTATCCCTATTACAACAAAGAATCGGGCAACTATGAAAATTACAAAAGCATTGATGCCGATACTTTAAAGAAAGATTTTAGGTTTGATTTGGAAAATAATTTACTGTACAGCAGCAACCGATTGTATGGCAATCATTTGAAAGTGAAAATTCGTCCGTTCCATTATTTTTATGTTCAGACCGATTTTCATCAATTATATGAAAAGAATGATTTATCAAATACTACAGACCGTCTTTCATTATTTCATTTCAATTTGGGCTACGACCGTGTCCGGTTTGAAAATGTAAATTTAGGATGGACTATCGGCGCAAGTTATGTAGGGAACGATGTGAAAAAAGCAGGGTTGTCTTTTGGCATCAACACCGAAATGTTTTTTAGTCACAACATCAGTTTGGCGGCGGCGGCTAAATGGAGTGCCATTAATGGAAAACCGGTCAACGTTTATGATATACAAGCAAGGTATCACACCAACAGATACTTTGTTTCACTTGGGTTTGAGCATTTGAGAATTGCTTCGCCCAACTATAATTTTATCTCGCTTGGCGGCGGAATTTATTTGAATTAATATGGCTTCATTACAAGAAATACTCGTTTACGTAGCCCTTGGCATCGCCATCGGATTTTTGGCACAGAAATTTATCGGCAAAAAAAAGTCGAAAAAAGGCTGTGACAAAGACGATTGTGGCTGTCATTAATGCTTCACTAAGAAGAGCGGAATCGTGATTCGGTGGCGCACATTATCTACAGTGGTTCCAAATACTAAATCTTTGAATCCTGTGTGTCCGTGTGTTCCCATGATTAGTAAATCATACTCTCCTTCGTTAATGATTTTCGGAATGATTTTCCCTGGTTTACCGAATCCTAATTTGGTATCCACTTTGAATCCTTTTTCATCCAGCATTTTATAATAATTCAACAACAATTGTTCATCAATTGACGTTTCATGATCGCTGATTTTGCTTCCATATATCATGGCGCCAACGGTTTCCACCACGTGAATCAAAGTATAATTTGCCTCTCTTCCACCCAAATCCAACGCATGCAAAATAGCTTTTTCATCCGCCGAAGAAAAGTCAACCGAAACTGCAATATTTTTTTTCCTGTAATCTTTATAATCTTCCAATTTTAAAGTCAAAGTATGCGGCGAATGGTTGTCAATTTCTGTTTTGGTTTTGGCTATAAATGGTTCAAATATAATGTACAGCAGCAATAGCAAAAAGCCAATGGCCATTGGAACTACCGTAAACCAGAGTATCATTGGATTATCTGAAGTCTCCAGCCAACCGTTGATTTCGTCAAAAACCAATTTGGCATTCAGTGAAACTATAATAGCCGCAATAATCCACGATGCCATTTGAGTTGTTTTACTGATGTGGAAGCCTTTCATTTTAGTCTTATCGCTTACAAAATGAATCAACGGAATGATAGCAAAACCGAGCTGTAAACTCAAAATCACCTGACTCAGAATCAATAGCTTTCCTGTTACGCTTTCGCCAAAATAGAGTATCGCAATAACCGCCGGAACAATAGCAATCAATCGCGTGATTATTCTACGAATCCAGGGCTGAATTCTTAAATTCAGATAACCTTCCATGATGATTTGTCCCGCTAATGTCCCAGTAATGGTAGAACTTTGTCCGGCAGCAATCAATGCTACAGCAAAAAGAATTGGCGCCCATTGTGTGCCCAAAAGCGGTGCCAATAATTGGTGGGCATCCTGAATTTCGGCCACTTCAAACATGCCATTTTTGTAGAATGTGGCTGCCGCCAAAATCAAAATCGCAGCATTGACAAAAAACGCCAGATTCAGCGCAATGGTACTGTCGATAAAATTATATTTCAGTGCCTGCTTGATTCCTTTATCGCTTCGGTCAAATTTTCGGGTTTGCACCAAAGACGAATGCAGATACAAGTTGTGAGGCATCACCGTAGCCCCAATAATTCCGATAGCGATATACAAGGCATTCGCATTAGGCAAACTTGGAATCAATCCTGCAAATATTTTTCCAGTTTCGGGTTGGGCAAAAATCATTTCAAATACAAACGAAAATCCAATAACCAGAACCAAAGCAATGATAAACGCTTCCATTTTCCGAATGCCTTTGTTGATTAAAAACAACAAAAGGAAAGTATCCAAAACCGTAATCCAAACGCCTTCAATTAGCGGAATGCCAAACAGCAAATTAATCCCGATGGCCATTCCTAAAACTTCTGCCAAATCGCAAGCCGCAATAGCAACTTCGGCCAAAAAATAAAGTACATAATTGATAAACTTAGAATAGGTTTCCCGCGAAGCTTGTGCTAAATCGTGCTGAGTCACAATCCCCAAACGCGCACTCAGACTTTGCAACAGCAACGCCATGATATTACTCATCAACAGCACCCAAATCAAAGCATACCCAAACTGACTACCCCCGGCAATATCAGTCGCCCAGTTCCCGGGATCCATATACCCAACGCTTATTAAATAAGCCGGTCCGAGAAACGCTAAAATTTTTCTGAAACCGGTGGCTTTGCCTTCAGTGGCAACGGATTGATTTACTTCTTCCAGTGATTTGCTCATAACTTTACATCGTTTTTATAAAAAGATTGCTGGCAATTTTGTTGGTAATCAAAAGTCTGTTTTCGTTAATTTCTATGATCAACGAATTATCAAAACTTTCTTTTTCAATGACTTTTATTTTAGAGCCCAAAGCTATTTTTTGTTTGTCTAAATATTGTAAAAATCCAACGGACGAATCTTTCACGCCTACACAAATTCCGGTTCTGTTGATGTCCAATTCGGATAACAATTGTTTTTCCACCTTAGCGATGTTTCCGTTTTTATCGGGAATTGGGTCGCCGTGTGGGTCTTTGGATGGAAAATCTAAAAACTCATCCAGTTTGTTAATCAGTTTATCGGATTGAATGTGTTCTAATTCTTCGGCAATTTCATGGACTTCATCCCAGGTAAAATCGAGTTTCTCGACCAAAAAAACTTCCCACAACCGATGCTTTCTCACTATCATTTTGGCAGCAAAAAAACCTTTTTCTGTTAAAGAAACCCCTTGGTATTTTTGATAACTAACCAATTCTTTTTCGGCCAGTTTTTTCAACATGTCCGTCACCGATGACGCTTTGGTTTGCATCTCCTGCGCAATGGCATTGGTAGATACATCTGTTTTGGAAACTACTGACAAGTGGTAAATTATCTTCAAATAATTCTCTTCAGAATACGTCATGCTTTACATTTTACAAGCACAAAAATAACAAATGTTTTTGGCAATCAAAATATATTTTTAGTTTTGTCTAAATTTTAATTTATGAAACTGAAAACATTTTACTTCCTCCTGTTGTTTTCCGGAATCTCTTTTGCTCAAAAACAAGAACCTATTGAAGCAGACAGACCAGACCAAACGGAGACTCCAGCCATTGTCCCCAAAGGCATGTTTCAAGTAGAAACCGGTTTTACCTTTCAGAAAAACGAAAGGCATAGTCAAACCTTGAATCTGCCATCTACTTTATGGAAATATGGTGTTAATGAAAATTTGGAGCTGCGATTGATAACCGAATTTGTTTCGGAAAAAATAAATGCCGAAAAACTATCCGGTTTTACGCCGGTTTTACTGGGCTTCAAAGTCAGTCTTTGTGAAGAAAAAGGCATCTTTCCCAAAACGTCTTTCATCGGACACCTATCACTACCAAACGCTGCGTCTTCGAATTACAAAACGGATTATATGGCGCCTGAATTCCGATTTACGATGCAACACTCGCTTTCCGAAAAGCTTTCGCTGGGTTATAATTTAGGATGTGAATGGGATGGTTTCACTCCGGCACCCACTTACATTTATACACTGACTACCGGATATTCCATAACGGAGAATTTGGGTTCCTATGTTGAACTTTTTGGCTTTGCTCCGCAAGATGACAGCGCCAACCACAATTTAGATGGCGGCGTAACGTATTTGATTACCGATAATTTTATGGTAGATTTGTCTTCGGGCGTTGGCTTGACTGACAATGCACCGGATCATTATTTTGCCTTGGGCTTTTCTTTCAGACACTAACCATGAAACACTACCATTACATCTTTACCGGCTCGGGCTTAGCGGCGCTGATGACAGTTTATGAAATGGTGCTTTCGGGAAAATTTGAAGATAAAACCATACTGCTTCTGGACGAAAATCCAAAAAAAACCAACGACAGAACTTGGTGTTTTTGGGAGGAAAAGAAAACTTTTGACGCCATAGTTTCCCAAAAATGGAATTCTGCTTACTTCAAAAATCAGAACTTTGAAAGACCATTGGATTTAAAGCCTTACCAATACAAATTGATTAAAGGGCTGGATTTTTATACTCTGGTTTTTGATGTCATTTCGAAACAAAATAACATCCATTTTGCCCATCAAAAAGTAGTTGATTTTGAAGAACTCGGCAATCACTGCGTGGTAAAAACCGAAATAGAAAGTTATACTTGCAATCAAATTTTCAATTCCATTTTCAATCCGGAAATTGTCAAAAGGCAAACCAAATATCCTTTTTTACATCAGCATTTTATCGGTTGGTTTATCCAAAGTAAAGAACCTGTTTTCCATCCGAATTGTGCAACTTTCATGGATTTTTCGATTGAGCAAAAAGGGAATACGCGCTTTATGTATGTGTTGCCCACTTCGGAAACCGAAGCTTTGTTGGAATACACTTTGTTTTCAAAAGACTTACTTCAAAAGGAAGCATACGAAACCGAAATCAAAAACTACATTCAAAAACTGGGAATTACCGACTACAAAATCGTAGAAAAAGAACAGGGAAACATCCCGATGACGTGTTATCCTTTTTGGAAACACAACACCAAAAACATCCTAAATATTGGCTCCGCCGGTGGTTGGACCAAAGCCAGTACCGGCTATACTTTTAAAAACACCATCAAAAAATCAAAGGATTTAGTTCGGTTTCTATCTAAAGAAAATGACTTGAGGAAATTCCATAAAACAACTAAATTTTGGTTTTATGATTTATTGCTTTTGGATATTTTGAACGAAAAAAACTATTTAGGATCAAGCATTTTTTCGGCTATGTTTCAAAAAGGAAATTCAACGGTTATTTTTAAATTCCTAGATGAGGAAACCTCTTTTTGGGAAGATTTGCAGGTGATTTGGAAATGTCCGAAAGGACTTTTTATCAAAGCATTATTCGGAAGGATATTCCATCGATGATTTTTCTATGAAATGATAACAAATCTTTATGACTTGGCTAAAACTTACTTTTAGAATTCTGCTTATCTTTGCGTCAGATTTTCATATCTAAATAATATCACTAATAGTTAAAAAATAAAAAATATGTATCCAGAAGAAATGGTATTACCAATGCGTGCCGAATTAACAGCCGCCGGTTTTCAAGATTTATATAGTGCCGCAGACGTTAAAAACGCTATCAAGGCAGAGGGGACAACTCTTGTAGTTGTCAATTCGGTTTGTGGTTGTGCTGCGAGAAACGCTCGTCCGGGAGCCAAAATGAGTTTAGATGGTGCCAAAAAACCAGATCATTTAGTGACCGTTTTTGCCGGTGTTGACAAAGAAGCGGTTGATGCTGCCAGAGAAGAAATGTTTCCTTTTCCTCCGTCATCGCCAAGCATGGCTTTGTTCAAAAACGGTGAATTGGTACACATGTTAGAACGTCATCATATTGAAGGCCGTCCTGCTGAAATGATTGCCGAAAACCTGAAAGACGCTTACGCAGAATTCTGTTAATGACTCTTTAAAAAACAAAATCAAACCACGATGTATCTCGTGGTTTTTTTATTTATAAAAAATTGTAAATTTGCCCCGAATTCTTCCAATTAGAATTCAACACCTATTTCTCACTTAAACGTTTATAGCATGCAACTGTATAACACCTTAAGCGCAGAAGAAAGAGCCGAGCTTATTGACCAAGCCGGCAAACAAAGACTGACTTTGTCTTTCTATGCGTATGCCAAAATTGAAGATCCAAAACAATTTCGCGACGAATTATTTTTAGCTTGGAACCAGCTCGATGCCCTTGGCCGAACGTATGTTGCCAAAGAAGGCATCAATGCCCAAATGAGCATTCCTGCCGAAAACATGGAAGCTTTTCGAGAAACCTTGGAAACCTATGATTTCATGAAAAACATTCGTTTGAATGTGGCGGTTGAACACGATGACCACTCGTTTTTGAAACTGACCGTGAAAGTGCGTGACAAAATTGTAGCGGATGGTTTGAATGATGAAACCTTTGATGTGACTAACATCGGAGTGCATTTAAAAGCCAAGGAATTCAATCAAATTTTAGAAGATCCCAATACCATTGTAGTCGATTTTAGAAATCATTATGAAAGTGAAATTGGCCACTTCAAAGGCGCCATTACTCCTGATGTGGAAACGTTTCGCGAATCCCTGCCAATCATTAACGAACAACTCAAAGACCACAAAGACGATAAAAACCTCGTGATGTATTGCACCGGCGGTATTCGATGCGAAAAAGCTTCGGCCTATTTCAAACACCAAGGTTTTAAAAATGTATTCCAACTGGAAGGCGGCATTATCAATTATGCCAAGCAAATCAAGGAAGAAAACTTAGAAAGTAAATTCATTGGAAAGAACTTCGTTTTTGACCACCGTTTAGGCGAACGAATTACGGATGATATCGTTTCCCAATGCCACCAATGTGGCAAACCGTGTGACAATCACACCAATTGCGAAAACGAAGGCTGTCATTTGTTGTTCATTCAATGTGATGAATGCAAAGCGGCGATGGAAAACTGCTGTTCGGCGGAATGTCAGGAAATCATCCACATGCCATTGGTGGATCAGGTAAAATTGCGTCGCGGTGTGAAAAACGGCAACATGATTTTCAGAAAAGGAAAATCAGATAAATTGCTCTTCAAACATTCGGGGGAATTATCAGATAAAGCTTTGGCAACAGCCGAAAAACCTAAAGATATTCGTCAAAAAATCAAAATCAAAAAAGCGCTGATTGGCAAAGTGGAACATTATTATGTGAAAGCTGAAGTGTGTCTTTTTATCATCGAAAATCAAGAACTAAATGTTGGGGATACCATCCTGATTTCGGGACCAACCACCGGAAACCAAGAACTGGTTTTGGATAAAATGTTTGTCAACGGAAGCGAAAACGCTTCTGCAAAACCTGGAGACAAAGTGACTTTTGCGGTTCCTTTTAGAGTGCGATTATCAGATAAATTATTCAAAATTATTAGCTAATGACCACTTCGGGGAAAATTGAATTGATGGCTCCGGCCGGCAATTTCGAATCAATGCAAGCGGCTTTAGACAATGGTTGTGATTCCATTTATTTTGGTGTCGAACAATTAAATATGCGAGCTCGTGCCACGGTGAATTTTGTTTTAGATGATTTACCGGAAATTGCCCGCCGATGCAGCGAAAAAAACGTTAGAACGTATCTGACTTTAAATACCATCATTTACGATCATGATTTATCGATTGTAAAAACATTGCTGACCAAAGCCAAAGAAGCCGGAATTACTGCCGTGATTGCTTCGGACCAAGCCGTACTCATGACTGCCAAAACAATGGGCATTGAAGTGCATATCTCTACGCAATTGAATGTAACCAACATCGAAACGGTAAAATTCTATGCGATGTTTGCCGATACAATAGTGCTGTCACGGGAGTTGAGTTTGCGTCAAGTGAAAAAAATCACCAATGACATCGAAAAAGAACAAATCAAAGGGCCAAGTGGCCACTTGGTAGAAATTGAAATTTTTGGTCACGGTGCCTTGTGTATGGCGGTATCCGGAAAATGTTATTTGAGTTTGCATTCGCACAATTCCTCTGCCAATCGTGGTGCCTGCAAGCAAAATTGCCGTAAAAAATATACCGTTATCGATCAGGAAAGTGGTTTCGAAATTGAAATCGACAACGAATACATGATGTCGCCCAAAGATTTGTGCACTCTCGATTTCCTCGACCAAGTAATCAATTCAGGGATTAAAGTATTGAAAATTGAAGGCCGCGGGCGAGCTGCCGATTATGTCGCTACGGTTATCAAAACCTATCGTGAAGCCATTGATGCCTATTACGAAGGAACTTTTACGAAAGAAAAAATTACCGTATGGATGGCAGCTTTGGCAACCGTTTACAATCGTGGGTTTTGGAGTGGGTATTATTTGGGACAAAAACTAGGCGAATGGAGCGATAATCCGGGTTCAAGTGCTACACAAAAGAAAGTTTATGTGGGTAAAGGGGTGCATTATTTCCAAAAAGCCAATATAGCGGAATTCAAAATTGAAGCCTACGACATCAAAAAAGGCGATACCCTTTTAATTACCGGACCAAGTACCGGTGCACAAGAATTGGTTTTGGAAGAACTTTTCGTCAATGACATAGATGCTGAAAAAGCCACCAAAGGCGATAATTGTACGTTGAAAGTTCCGTTCCGAATTCGTCTTTCGGACAAAATGTATAAAATAGTAGAAAACTAATGGTCATTATTACGCTACAACGAGACAAATGTATCGGATGTAATTACTGTGTAGAAATAGCACCCGGACAATTTCAAATGTCAAAAAAAGACGGAAAATCGGTATTGCTGAAATCTGTTAATGCCAAAGGTTTTTTTACTTTAAAATCTTCCGATCATACTATAGCGGGAAACTGCAAATTGGCAGTAAAGGCCTGTCCCGTAAACATTATCAGTATTAAGGAAACTTAAAAAATTTGCTTCCTTTTTTATCCGAAAAAACAATATCTTTACACTTTTAACGTTTATGACTAGTAGTGACGTGGTCACGATCAATATATACTCAAATTATGGCTTGTACAAGTTGCTCAACATCTGATGGCGGTGCGCCTAAAGGATGCAAAAATAATGGGACTTGCGGTACCGATAGCTGCAACAAATTAACCGTTTTCGATTGGCTGGCCAATATGAGTTTGCCCAATGGTGAAACTCCTTTTGACTGCATCGAAGTGCGTTTCAAAAATGGCCGGAAAGAATTTTACCGCAATACCGAAAAACTTACTTTAAGCATTGGCGACATAGTAGCTACCGAAGCTTCACCCGGTCACGATGTTGGTATTGTTACCCTTACGGGCGAATTGGTCAAAATTCAAATGAAGAAAAAAGGGGTCAATCACACCAGCCCTGACGTTCCGAAAGTATATAGAAAAGCTTCTCAAAAAGACATCGATATCTGGAGCGATTCCCGCGATAAGGAAGAACCAATGAAAGTAAAAGCCCGTGAATTGGCGATTGCCCACAAATTGGAAATGAAAATTTCGGATATCGAATTTCAAGGGGATGGTTCCAAAGTAACGTTCTATTATACGGCCAATGACAGAGTCGATTTCCGACTTTTAATCAAAGATTACGCCCGCGAATTCAGCACCCGTATCGAAATGAAACAAGTGGGTTTCCGTCAGGAAGCTTCCCGTTTGGGCGGTATTGGTTCTTGCGGAAGAGAATTGTGTTGTTCGACTTGGCTGACCGATTTCAGAAGTGTGAATACTTCGGCGGCGCGTTACCAACAATTGTCTTTAAATCCACAGAAATTAGCCGGTCAGTGCGGAAAACTGAAATGTTGTCTGAACTATGAGTTAGACACTTATATGGATGCGCTGAAGGATTTTCCGGATTTTGAAACCAAATTAAAAACCGAAAAAGGAGATGCTGTTTGTCAAAAACAAGACATTTTCAAAGGCTTAATGTGGTTTGCTTATTTTGACAATTTTGCCAATTGGCATGTGTTGAATATTGAGCAAGTGCGTGAAATCGTAGCGCAAAACAAACAAGGTAAAAAAGTAAGTTCTTTAGAAGATTTTGCTATTGAAGTAGTGGCCGAGCCTGAAAAAGATTTCAATAATGCTATGGGCCAGGAGAGTTTGACTCGTTTTGACCAACCTAGAAAAAGCAAAAACAAAAACAGAAATAAAAATAAGGCCAAATCCCCCAATCAGCATGCTGATCAAAACAAGGGACAAAACCAAAAGCCTCAAGAAAAAAGACCTATAATTCTTAAAAAGAATGAAGATAAAAAATAGTATCCTTTTTGTTTTACTGCTTTTTTTGGTCATCTCTTGCGACAAAAAAAGAGTGTTTGACGACTATAAATCCGTTGGAAATGCTTGGCATAAAGACAGCACCGTGACGTTTGAGTTGCCCAAATTAGACCCAAAGAAATTCTACAATTTGTATGTGAATGTCAGGGATAATGACGAATACCCGTTCAATAATTTATTTGTAATTGTTTCTTTGGAACAACCCAATCACCGGGTAAAAGTGGACACCCTTGAGTATCAAATGACCAACCCGGATGGCACACTTCTTGGTGATGGTTTTACCGATATCAAAGAGAACAAACTGTTTTACAAAAGCAAAGAAACGTTTACACAAAAAGGACTATATAAAATTCACATCAAACAAGCGGTGAGACAAACGGGCAAAATTGAAGGCGTAGCCACACTGCCCGGAATAACCGATGTTGGTTTTAGAATTGAATCTACAGAGTAAAAATTATGGCACAAAAAAGTAATCCTACAGTCAAAGACATCAACTACTATAAAAAGAAATTCTGGAAATTGTTTTTTTATGGATTGGGCGTGATGATTTTGTTTTTTGTTTTAGCTTCATGGGGCTTTTTCGGAAGCATGCCATCCTTTGAAGATTTAGAAAATCCGGAGTCTAATTTAGCTACCGAAATCATTTCCTCTGATGGGGTGACTATCGGGAAATTTTACAACGAAAACAGAACTCCAATTAAATACGAAGACTTACCGCCAAGCATCGTAAAAGCTTTAGTGGCTACCGAAGACGAGCGTTTCTACGAACACTCAGGCATTGATGCCCGAAGAACTTTTGGGGCCGCATTAAAATTGGGTTCCAATGGAGGAGCCAGTACGCTGACCCAACAATTGGCCAAGTTATTGTTCCATGGCGAGGGCTCTAGTTTTACTCCTTTTCGTATTATTCAAAAAGCCAAAGAGTGGATTATTGCTGTTGAATTAGAACGTCAATATACCAAAAACGAAATCATCGCTATGTATCTAAACAAAGCCGATTTTGTGAATACGGCCGTTGGAATTCGTTCCGCTTCAAAAGTCTATTTCGGAAAAGAACCTCGCGATTTAACGGTGGATGAAGCCGCTATGTTTGTGGGAATGTTGAAAAACCCTTCGTTATTCAACCCGTTGCGTCGCCTTGAAAAAGTAAGAGAACGCAGAAATACCGTTTTGGGACAAATGGTTCGTAACGGTATTTTAGACAAAGCCACCAAAGACAAATTAGCCAGCCAGCCTATCGTTTTGCACTTTCACCCGGAGAGTCATAAAGAAGGAACGGCCACCTATTTCAGAGAGTTTCTTCGCGAATACATGAAAAACTGGGCCAAAGAAAACAAAAGACCCGATGGTAGTGACTGGGACATTTACAGCGACGGTTTAAAAATTTACACCACTATCGATTCCAAAATTCAGGAACATGCCGAAGAAGCGGTGGGAGCTCACATGAAAAATTTGCAACAGGAATTCTTCGCCCAGCAAAAAACCAATAAGAACGCCCCTTTTGTTAACATTACCGAAGCCGAAACCAAAACTATTTTGGACAAAGCCATGAAAACTTCGGAGCGTTGGAGAGTCATGAAAGATTTAGACAAAACCGATGAAGAAATCACGGCTTCGTTTAGTGTAAAAACCAAAATGAAAATCTTCTCCTGGAAAGGTGAAATTGACACGACCATGACACCTATGGATTCCATCCGCTATTACAAACACTTTTTGCAAGCGGGCTTAATGTCGATGGAACCCCAAACCGGACACATCAAAGCTTGGGTAGGCGGCATCGATTATAAATATTTTCAATACGATCACGTAGGTCAAGGCGCACGTCAGGTAGGTTCTACCTTCAAACCGTTTGTGTATGCTACTGCGATTGAACAACTAGGCATGTCGCCTTGTGATACCATTATCGATGGGCCTTTTATGATTCACAAAGGACGTCATAATGTAACCGCCGACTGGGAGCCAAAAAACTCTGACCGAAAATACCGAGGCATGGTAACCTTGAAAAAAGCATTAGCCCTTTCCATCAATACCATTTCGGCCAAATTAATTGATAAAGTAGGCCCCGAAGCCGTAGTCACTTTGACTAAAAAATTAGGCGTGAAATCGGATATCCCGGCACAACCTTCTATTGCTTTGGGCGCTGTGGATATTACGGTAGAAGATATGGTGGCGGCTTACAGCACCTTTGCCAATCAGGGAGTATATGTAAAACCACAATTCATCAGCCGCATCGAAGATAAAAATGGGGTTGTTCTATACGAACCCGTTCCTGAAACGCATGATGTACTGAACAAAGACATTGCCTATGCCGTAATTAAATTGCTGGAAGGTGTGACCGAAATTGGTTCGGGGGTACGTTTGCGTACGCAAGGTGGTGGTAGTGGTGACAACCGTTGGACAGGATATCCATATATGTTTACCAACCCAATTGCGGGTAAAACCGGAACCTCTCAAAACCAATCGGATGGTTGGTTTATTGGTATGGTACCTAATTTGGTGACCGGAGTTTGGGTAGGTTGCGAAGACCGTTCGGCTCGTTTCAATGGCATCACCTACGGACAAGGAGCTACAGCTGCCTTACCGATTTGGGGCTATATGATGAAAAAATGCTATGCCGATAAGGACCTGCAAATTTCCAAAGACCCGTTCCAACGACCGGATAATCTTTCGATAAAAGTAGATTGCTATGAACGCAAAAGAGACACCGTGGCCGACTCAACCGCAGTAGATCCCGAGCAAGAACAAAACACAGATGAGTTTGGATTGTAACAATCCTAATTCTTTAAATATCAATCCCGTTTGCCTTTTGGTGGACGGGATTTTCAATTAACAAATAATTAAAAATCACATGACCGCAAGAATTTGGCACGGCAAAACCAGCTTGGAAAACTATGAAACCTATACTGAGTTTTTAAAACAAGTCGCCATTCCTGATTACCAAAAAACACCGGGGTTTGTAAGCTTGTCCTTCCTGAGACAAGTAAAGAACAACGAAGGCCACTTCACGCTCATCACCTATTGGGAGAATATGGAAGTGATAAAAAACTTTGCCGGAGCTGACTTTGAAAAAGCCAAATACTATCCGGAAGACACCTCTTTTCTTTTGGAGTTTGAAGAAAAAGTACAGCACCACGAAGTCTTTGCAACGTAAAATAAAACGCGTGCGAGTTCGGGTTTAAATTCCTAAATTTACGCCACAAACACACAAACGATAGTCAAGCGTTATGATTAACAAAAAAGTAAACTCTGTACAAGAAGCCCTGCAAGGCATCGAAGACAACATGACCATCATGTTGGGCGGCTTTGGTCTTTGCGGCATCCCTGAAAACAGCATTGCCGAGCTGGTAGCCAAAGGCACTAAAAACCTAACCTGCATTTCTAATAATGCCGGTGTTGATGATTTTGGCTTGGGCTTATTGCTTCAAAAAAGACAAATCAAAAAAATGATTTCCTCCTACGTGGGCGAAAATGCCGAGTTCGAAAGACAAATGCTCTCGGGCGAATTGGATGTAGAATTGACACCACAAGGCACCTTAGCTGAAAAATGTCGCGCTGCACAAGCCGGAATTCCTGCCTTCTTCACGCCTGCCGGGTATGGGACCGAGGTAGCCGAAGGCAAAGAAGTACGTGAATTCAATGGCAAAATGCACGTGATGGAGCTGGCCTACAAAGCCGATTTCTCTATCGTAAAAGCCTGGAAAGGTGACGAAGCCGGAAACTTGATTTTCAAAGGAACCGCCCGTAATTTCAACCCGTGCATGGCCGGTGCCGCCAAAATTACCATAGCCGAAGTAGAGGAATTAGTGCCAGCTGGGACTTTAGATCCTAATCAAATTCACATTCCGGGAATCATGGTGCAACGCATCTTCCAAGGCGAAAAATTTGAAAAGAGAATTGAGCAACGTACAACCCGAAAAAGAGACTAATCATGGCTTTAGATAAAAACGATATTGCAAAACGAATTGCCAAAGAAGTCAAAGACAAATACTTTGTCAACCTTGGTATTGGAATTCCAACCTTAGTGGCCAATTATGTTCGTCATGATATTTCGGTGGAATTTCAATCAGAAAACGGTGTATTGGGTATGGGACCTTTCCCCTTTGAAGGCGAAGAAGATGCCGATTTAATCAATGCCGGAAAACAAACCATTACCACTTTGCCGGGAGCCAGTTTTTTTGACTCGGCTTTCAGCTTCGGAATGATTCGCAGTCAGAAAGTAGATTTAACAATCCTTGGCGCTATGGAAGTAGCCGAAAACGGGGACATCGCCAACTGGAAAATTCCGGGAAAAATGGTCAAAGGCATGGGCGGCGCTATGGATTTAGTAGCCTCTGCCGAAAACATCATCGTGGCGATGATGCACGTGAACAAAGCCGGCGAAAGTAAAATTTTAAAACGTTGTACCTTACCACTGACAGGAGTTGGTTGTGTGAAAAAAGTCGTAACCGAATTGGCCGTAATGGAAATCACCCCAAAAGGTTTTAGACTCTTGGAACGTGCTCCGGGCGTAACGGTTGAACACATTATAGCTTGCACCGAAGCGGATTTAATTATAGAAGGAGACATTCCTGAAATGGTGCTTTAGTCTCTCTCATTATAAAACAGAAAACCACAAAACTCGTATTGAATTTTGTGGTTTTTTTATGGGAAAGTGGCACTTACTTTTTTGATGCCCAATACTCCAGAATTACTGGCGAGGCATTGCCAAAAGTAGGTGGCTGATTCGTAAGGCTGACGGCTTTTTTCTTGTTGAGTTTGTACACCAAATCAAATTCGGTAGTAAATAAAATGGCCGATGAAAACGGATTGTTGACAAACTCCTTCAGGCGCTCACAAGTATTTTCAATCGTATGGATTTCGAACAACTCTTCTTCCTGATGGCGGAATTTAAGCTCTAATTTCAAATCGCCTTCTTCAACAATTGGGCGGACGTAAATGTTTTTCAAATCCGTATTCCCAATGGTTTTAGCCATGGTTAGTTTGGCAAAAGTGCCGTCGGCTATGCTTTCTTTTACTTTGGTATAAAAATCGTCAAAGGCAATGTATAGGGACATGGTATTTAAATTATAAAATTACTATCTAGTTAAAAAAACCAACTCGCCACAAAAATGGCAGTGATCACACAAACCAAATCCACCAAAAGCATCGTGCCTAAAGTATAGCGGGTGTTCTTCACATTAATGCTTCCGAAGTAAACGGCAATCACATAAAACGTAGTTTCGGCGCTGCACTGGAAAATACAACTCAGCCTTCCGGTGAAAGAATCAGGCCCGAAAGTTCGCATGGAGTCAATCATAAATCCTCGTGACCCACCAGAGCTAAAGGGTCTTAACATCGCAACTGGTAGCGAATCTGTCACTTCTTTGCTTACGCCAATATGGGAAAACACAAACGAAATACCATCACTGATGATTTCAAACAAACCACTGTTGCGGAAGAAGGAAATCGCCACTAACATCCCCAGCACATAAGGGAAAATTTTAACACCGGTTTGCAAACCGTTATTGGCTCCTGTTACAAAAGCATCGAAAATGGTCGTATTCTTTTCCACAAATTTCTTCTCGTGGAGGAAGGAAAATATCAGTGTAAAAGCAATAATCGCTACCAACATCAATCCGGAAAGGTTAGAGGTAAACACATTTTTGCCAATTAAATCCAAATGGTTTATATAGAACAATAATCCTGTGATGGCTGCAATTATTGTCATCAAAGCTACCACCAAAGAAGCGCTTTTGAAGTTGATTTTTTGGCGAATACCTACAATTAAAAATGCGGCAATGGTTCCTATAAATGAGGTGATAATACAAGGTAACATTACATCGGCAGGGTTGCTGGCATTTTCGGCGGCACGGTATCCAATGATAGAAGTTGGAATCAAAGTTAAACCTGCAGCGTGTAAGCATAAGAACATAATTTGGGCATCGCTGGCTCTGTCTTTTTCGGGGTTGAGTTCCTGCAAACTCTGCATCGCTTTCAGTCCGAATGGCGTCGCAGCGGAATCCAATCCTAAAAAGTTAGCGGCAAAATTCAGCGTCATATAGGAAATTGATTCGTGGTTTTTGGGTATCGAAGGGAATATTTTGGAGAAGACCGGGCTTAGTTTTTTGGCCAATTTTTCGGAAGCTCCAGAGTCAATCAGCAATTGCATTAAGCCACAGAAAAACGCCAGATAGGCAATCAGCGGAAGGATTAAATCCATCAAACTGTTTTTACAAGTGGGCAATAAACCATCGGATTTTTGAACACCGCTGTAGATTTTTACAGTCTTGCTTTTATACACATAAGTGGTGTCAGCATTGAGTGTGTCGCGGTTGATGATCATGGTTTGTTCCGGCGCTTTTTTGATGCTGTCCATCACAAACTTGGGAACCTGATTTAGGTATTTTTCGGAAACCAAAATGGGATCATCTTTTTTTCCGTTCAAAATATTATCTACCGTATACGTGTTGCCGATGATTAAACTAACAACCACAAAGGCAATGGAAGAAACAAAAATAGCGAGCCAAAATCTACTTAATACCATATACTGATTTTTGGTAAATGTAACATTTCTCGATTTTGTAACGAAATTATTTTGGGCTAAACATGAATAATCTCATCGTCAATCAGCAAATCTTCCCGGCGCAGGCGAAGGAAAATTTGTGCCACGGCAATGACGTCTTTTTCACAATAAGTCACGATGCGGTCAATGTCTTTTTCTACATAAAAAACGTGAGCTACCTGACTTCCATCGATATCACCTTTTGGCGAGGGAATGCCGAGGATTTTGGTCAGTAATTTTAAAGACGTAAAATGTTTATAGTCACCGAATTTCCACAACTCCAACGTATCAAGATGTGGAATTTCCCATGGTTTTTTGCCAAATAAATTGAGTTTGTTCGGAATGGCGATTTGGTTGATGATCATTCTTCTTGCAATGAACGGAATGTCAAATTCCTTGGCATTATGACCACACAACACCTGTTGCGCTTGGTTAAAATGATTGTCGAGCAGATTGGAAAAATCTTTTAAAATTTTCTTCTCATCACCAAAAAACGACGTCACTCTGAAGTTTCGAATATCTCCTTTATTGACAAAATAACCCACCGAAATACAAATAATTTTACCGAACTCCGCCCAAATACCGGCGCGGTCGTAGAAATCTTCGGGCGTGAATTCGTCACGTCTTTGGTACTGTGTTTTTTGTTCCCAAAGCGCTTTCATATCGCTATCCAAAGCATTGAAGTTTTCTTCTTCAGGAACAGTTTCAATGTCGAGAAAAAGGATATTATTGAGGTGTATTTTTTCAATCATAATTAATTAATTTAAGAATTAACCGACTTAAAAGTACTAAATCGATTTTAAATATGAAAGAAAAAGTTTAAAAAAGTGATTGTTGTGGCGATGGGTTTTCGTGTTCCAATAACCATTTTTTGCGCCAAAGTCCACCAGCGTAACCGGTCAGCGAACCATCGGTTCCAATTACACGGTGACACGGAACCACTATCCAAAGTGGGTTTTTTCCATTAGCGGAAGCTACGGCACGAATGGCTTTGACATCGCCCAGTTTTTTGGATAAATCGAGATAGGACATCGTTTTGCCAAACGGAATGTTCAGCAATTCCTGCCAAACGCGTTGTTGAAAATCGGTTCCGGAAGGATTCATTTTGAAGTCAAAATCATTGCGGTTTCCGGCAAAATAATCATTCAGTTGCGCAATGGCTTTCTGTAAAACGGGAGGTATAGTTGCGGAAACTTCCCCTTCACTCAAGATGGATATTACAGCAATACCGTTGTCATCGCCAACAATTTTGGCCACGCCGAGCGGTGTTTGAATGAATGCAGTTTCCATTGGATAAAGGTAGCAAATTATTATTTCGAAAAGCTATAGATATAATCTTGTAACGCTTGTAGTTCTTCATCGGTCATCATTTTGGTGATGGCGAAATTGGTTTTCATAATATCGTATTGCGATGGATCAACCAATGGATCTGACTCTTCTTTTAAGAAAGCCACAATGTTGCCGTTTTTGGTTTTGTATATTTTGGCGATTTCCTGCAAACTTGGTCCAATTATTTTTTGACTGGGTTGATGACATGCGATGCAGTTGCCGGCACCTTCAAAAATTTCTTTGCCGGAAACTTTTGTCGTTGGTTTCTCCTTTGTTTTTCCGAAGTCCTCCTGACTTTCTTTTTTACAAGAAATAAAAAAAGTTATGGCTAAAAGGAATGCTACTTTCTTCATCTTATTTGTTCAGTAAAATGGCAGCTTCTTTGGCAAAATAAGTAGAAATTAAACTCGCTCCAGCACGTTTAATACACATCAGTTGCTCCATCATGATTTTGTCGTGGTCGAGCCAACCTCTTTCGGAAGCCGCTTTAATCATGGCATATTCGCCCGACACGTGGAAAACCGTCACAGGAACATTCACTGCGTTTTTGACTTCACGAACAATATCCAGATAAGCAATTCCGGGTTTTACCATGACCATATCAGCGCCTTCTTCTACATCCATTAAGGCTTCTTTGATGGCTTCGATGCGGTTGGCATAATCCATTTGGTATGTTTTTTTGTCTTTTGGAACGACTACATCGGCTTCTCTCGGAGCACTGTCTAAAGCATCGCGGAACGGTCCATAAAACGCCGAAGCATATTTGGCCGAATAACTCATAATCCCCACATTGGAAAATCCGGCAGCATCCAATCCTTGGCGCAAACGCAAAACGCGTCCGTCCATCATGTCGCTTGGGGCTACGAAATCGGCTCCGGCTTGCGCATGGGAAACGGCCATTTTTACCAGTGCCTCATTGGTAGCATCATTGGCAATATCACCGTTTTCAATGATCCCGTCGTGACCGTAAATAGAATACGGGTCTAAAGCTACATCGGGCATGACAATCATTTCCGGACAAGCGGCTTTGATAGCTTTGATGGCTCGTTGCATCAATCCGTTAGAGTTCCAAGCTTCTTTGCCTGTATTGTCTTTTAGACTTTCATCAACCTTTACATAAATGTTTACGGCGCGGATACCTAGAGCAAATATCTCTTTTACTTCTTCCACTGTCAAATCAATCGAACGACGATAAATGCCCGGCATGGATGGGATTTCGAATGAATAGTTTTCGCCTTCTGCAATGAACATAGGGAACATAAAATCGCTCGGACTTAAAGTCGTTTCGCGGACTAAGGAACGAATGCTTTCGTTCACGCGTAGTCTTCTGCCTCTTTGTAATGGGAACATAATTTTTATTTTTAAATTAAATCCAATCTACTGGATTCATCAATGTTTTTATTAGCTTTTCTTCTTCACTTCCAACTTCCGGATGATGGTCATACACCCATTGCACATGTGGTGGTAAACTCATCAATATCGATTCGATTCTTCCGTTGGTTTTTAGTCCGAATAGCGTGCCTTTGTCGTGTACCAAATTGAATTCGACATAGCGACCGCGACGGATTTCCTGCCAGGTTTTTTGTTCAGCTGTGTATGATAATGCCTTTCTTTTTTCCACAATCGGAACATAGGCTTCGCAGAAACTGTTGCCCACTTCGGTCACGAAATGGTACCAATCTTCCATTTTCATGGCTTCTGTTTCTTTGCAATAATCGAAGAATAAACCTCCTATTCCACGGGCTTCGTTGCGGTGAGCATTCCAAAAATAGGCATCGCATTGTTTTTTATACTTTGGATAAAACTCCGGATTATGCTTATCGCAAGCGGTTTTGCAGGTTTGGTGAAAATGTTTTGCATCTTCTTCAAACAAATAGTAAGGTGTTAAATCCTGTCCGCCACCGAACCAGGAATTGATTACATTGTCATTATCGTCATACATTTCAAAATAGCGCCAGTTGGCATGCACTGTGGGCACCATTGGACTTTTGGGATGAATAACCAAACTCAAGCCACAGGCAAAAAAATCGGCTTCGCCCACATTGAACATCTTTTGCATCGCTTCGGGCAATTTGCCGTGAACGGCAGAGATGTTGACGCCTCCTTTCTCGAAAACTTTTCCGTTTTCAATCACTCTTGTTCTTCCGCCACCGCCTTCTGGACGTTCCCATATATCTTCACGAAATTTTGCTACGCCATCGACTGTTTCTAAGGCAGAAGTAATTTGGTCTTGAAGTTGTAAAATATAGTTATAGAATTTGTCTTTCATTGTAGGTCTGGGGGTTCGAATCCCTCTTTCTCCGCTATTGTTTGTATTCTTTCACCGCTTCAATAAATGCTTTGGCGTGATCTACCGGAATGTTAGGTAAAATGCCATGACCCAGGTTTACGATATAGTTGTCTTTGCCAAATTCGTCTATCATTTGGTGTACCATTTTCTTAATGGTTGGAATCGGCGACAATAATCTTGACGGGTCAAAATTTCCTTGTAGCGTAATCTTTCCGCCTGATAAATAACGGGCATTTCTAGCTGAACACGTCCAATCTACACCAAGTGCTGAGGCTTTACTTTTCGCCATATCACCAAGCGCAAACCAGCATCCTTTTCCGAACACAATTACTTTGGTGTCTTCCGCCAATGCTTCAACAATTTGGTTGATGTAGGGCCAGGAGAATTCCTGATAATCTACTGGCGACAACATGCCTCCCCAGGAATCAAAAATTTGGATGGCGCTACAGCCGGCTTTTACTTTTTCTTTTAAATATAGAATAGTTGTATCTGTGATTTTTTGCAATAAAGTATGTGCGGCTACCGGGTTTGAAAAACAAAATCCTTTGGCGGTATCAAAACTTTTCGAGCCTTTTCCTTCAACGGCATAACAAAAAATTGTCCATGGTGAGCCGGCGAAACCTATTAACGGCACCTCATCGTTCAGCATTTGTTTGGTCAATTTAATGGCGTCAAAAACGTAACCCAAGGTTTCATTTACATCCGGTACAAAAACCTGATTCACTTGCTCCATTGTTCGGATTGGGTCGGGAATGATTGGTCCTAAATTGTCTTTCAATTCCACGTGAATGCCCATGGCTCTTGGCACTACCAAAATGTCTGAGAATAAAATCGCGGCATCCGGTTTTACAATTCTAATAGGTTGCACGGTAATTTCTGCGGCCAATTCCGGGGTTTCACATCGAGTAAAGAAATCGTATTTGTCGCGCAAAGCACGAAATTCCGGCAAGTATCTTCCTGCCTGACGCATCATCCAAACCGGCGGACGTTCTACGGTTTCGTTATTTAAGGCTCTTAAAAAAAGGTCGTTTTTAATCATTTTTAATTTTTAAAATATTCTATACATTTCATAATGGTGCTTTCCACCGTGGGTTGGTTAGCGATGATAATATTGGGCGTTGCGTATTTCAAAGCTTCTGCTGTGGTGTTGCCAATACAAAAGCAAATTTCATCTTCAATTCGGTTTTCCTGCAAATAACTTTCGGCTCCTGACGGACTGAAAAACAACACACCGTTCGGTTCAAAATCAATTTTATGTGGCGTCAGATGTGTTTCATAAACTTGGATTTCCTCCCAGTTAATTTCAACTAATGTCATGGCATCGGGTAAAATATCGCGACGCAGATTTCCGCTGAAAAAAGTGAAACTGTTTTTCAAATAATTGTTACAGATAATGGAGGCTAGCTCGGCCGCATAATCAGAATGAGCTTCGATTTCAAAACCGTTTTGTTCTAACATGGCTTTGGTTTTGCTTCCCACAGAGAAACATTTTTTGGTTTTAATTTCGTTACTTTTACTATTATTGAGAACACTTTCTACAGCGTTTTTACTGGTAAAAATCAAGTATTCCTTTATGTTATCAACTTTAAAATCTTTGTTTTGAATGGCAATAAAATCATTGTCAACTACAGAAAAATTCGCCTTCAACAAGGTTTGCTTTTGGGAGTCCGAAAGCTTTTTGGTTGCTACTATGCGAATTTGATTTTCCATCCTTAGTTGGTATTCGGTTTGAGTTGTTTCCTAAGTTCAATCATGATTTGATTTCCGCCGTTTTCAAGAATTTCCTGAGCGGCATGAAACCCTAATTTTTTCCACTCTTTTATCGGAACCACTTTATCAACTTCCAGTTTTTGCTTTCCGTCTAAGGATAATAAAGTTCCTTTAAATACTATTACATCTTCTTGCTCATTGTATTTTGCTAAAGCGCCAATTGGCGCAGTACAACCGCCTTCCAGGGTTCTTAAAAATTGTCTTTCTATATAGGTGCAAATCTCGGTTTCGATATCATTCAATTGGGAAACAGCATCCATAGTGAAATTGTCATTCCCCATCGCTACCACTACCATCGCGCCTTGTGCCGGTGCCGGAATCATCCAATCTAAATCGATAAACGTCTCCGGTTTTAAATTGATTCTTTCCAATCCTGCGGCAGCAAAAACAGCTCCGCTCCAATCATTATCCTGCAGCTTTTGCATGCGGGTATTGACGTTGCCACGTAAATCAACTACGGTATGATTTGGGTATTTATTTAACCACTGCGCCTGACGACGCAAGCTTCCGGTGGCAATCGTTCCGGTTTCGTTTAGAAAATCGAGGTTGCCTTTGTGCACCAAAATATCCAACACATTGGCTCTTTCTAAAACGGCTGCTTGTACTATGCCAATTGGCAAAGCGGTTGGCACATCTTTCATCGAGTGTACGGCAATATCCACTTGCCCATTGATCATGGCGATGTCTAAGGTTTTGGTGAAAATTCCGGTGATACCCAATTCGTATAAAGGTTTATCGAGTAGGATATCGCCTTGCGATTTTACGGCAACAATTTCGGTTTTATACCCTAAATCGTTGAGTTTTTTTTGAACGGTGTAGGCCTGCCAAAGTGCGAGTTCGCTGTCGCGAGTTCCTATACGTATGGTTTTTTCAGTCACTTTGTTGCTTATTTATTTTATGCGAAAGTCGCCAAAAATGGCGACCACTAAAAGAATGATTTCTCCTGATCTAATTGGAATACTTTTTCAATCCATTCGATACCTTCGTCCATAGAATCACCATCTTTTAAATGGTTTACGAAGTGATTGGTGATTTTTTGGATGATGCGGTTGCTGATTAATTCGGCTTGCTCTTCGTCGAAATTGGACAGTTTTTTACGTTGCACATTTAACTCTCCTTCTTTAATGGAATTCAGTTTTTCTTTTAAGGCCTGAATGGTTGGTGCAAATTTTCGGTTTTTGGCCCAAGCCATAAACTCTTCTTTGATTTCTTCAATAATAGCTTCCGCAGCCGGAATGTGAAGTTTACGGTTTTCCAACGTTTCATCTGTGATTTGAGAAAGATGGTCTAAGTGAATCAGAGTTACTCCTTCTATCTCTTGCACATTTTCGTTTACATTTTTCGGAATGGATAAATCTAAAATCAGCAATGGTTTTTTCAAGTTTAAAATCGTTTTGTCAATCGTTGGGTTTTGAGCCCCAGTAGCGACAACCACTACATCTGCTTTTTGCAATTCTACTTGCAAATCGGCGTAATCTTTTACTACTAAATCCAATTTTTGGCCTAATTTTTCGGCTTTGTCTTTGGTGCGGTTGATTAACGTAATTTGCTCGTGTTTGGTATGTTTAACTAGGTTTTCACAAGTGTTTCTGCCAATTTTTCCGGTGCCGAAAAGCAGGATGTTTTTATTGGCAATGTCTTCCACGTTTCTAATAATGTATTGCACGGAAGCAAAAGAAACCGAAGTAGCCCCGGAAGAAATCTCGGTATCAGTTTTGATTTTTTTGCTGGCCTGAATAACGGAGTTCACCAATCTTTCCATGAATGAATTCACTAAACCATTGGCTTTGCTTTCAACAAAGGCTATTTTGATTTGACTAATGATTTCAAAATCGCCTAAAATCTGGCTGTCTAGACCGGTTCCTACCCGGAACATATGGTTGATGGCTTCCTGATTTTTATAGATGTAAGCTACTTCCTGAAATTCAGGAACGGAGCCTTGGCTGTTTTCGCAAAGTAATTTGATTAACTCGTAAGGGTGGTTGGCGAAACCATATATTTCGGTTCGGTTACAGGTTGAAGTAACGATTAACGCTTCAATTCCTTCTGCTTCGGCTTGCATCAACAACGTTGCTTTCGCTTTAGCATCCAAACTGAACTTTCCTCTGATTTCAGCATCTGCTTTTTTGTAACTTAATCCAACGGCGTAAAAAGAGGTGTGTTTCGACATATTAAAATTTTCCATAAACTACTTTCCTTAAAAAGTTCAACAAAAATATTACTATACAATTTATAAAAGTAACGCTGTAGGGACTTTTTGTGTCGCTGTGAGATATTTTGTTGAGCAAATACCTTTTTAGCGTTATTTATTATAAATTTGCAATGAAATCAAGTCTTCACAAATTCTTTATATAGACTCATTCTAAATAATAATTTTACTTGCTTTCAAAATCATATACGAAAAAATATCGCTATGGGTTCTCAGGAAATAATAACAATTGAAAATGATTTCACCCTCATTCGCTTTCAAAACGATGAAAATGAAAACTTTCACGTGAAAAAGCACATCCAGCAAGGGCTTATCCAGTTTCACTTTGGCATTAAAGGCAAAGCTAAATTTGTCTTCAATCAGGGAAATTATGCGTTGGATTTGAAAGAAGAGAAGTCATTGTTATTTTACAACCCACAAAAAGAATTGCCTTTGGATTTGGAATTGGCTCCTAATTCCTGGGTAATTTCTGTGATTATTTCCATCCAAAAGTTCCATTCCTTGTTTACCAATCAGTCGGATCATATTCCGTTTTTGAGTCCGGAAAACAACGATAAAAAATATTATAAAGAAGAAAATATCAGTCCATCGATGGCGATTGTGCTGAGTCAGATGTTTCATTACACGCTAAATCCTTCCATCAAAAACTTGTATTATAAAGGCAAAGGGTACGAATTATTAAGTTTGTATTTTAATCGAAATGAAGATCCAAATGCAGAGCAATGTCCGTTCCTTATTGATGAAGATAATGTCATGAAAATCAAAAAAGCCAAAGAAATTATTATCGCCAACATGACGGAACCACCCGGTTTACAAGAATTGGCAGATGAAATCGGCTTGAATCTGAAAAAACTAAAAATGGGTTTCAAACAGATTTATGGCGACACCGTGTATGGCTTTCTTTTCGATTATAAAATGGATTATGCCCGACAGTTGTTAGATTCCGGTTCCTATAATGTGAATGAGGTGGGATTGAAAATCGGTTACAGCACCGGAAGTCATTTTATTGCAGCGTTCAAAAAGAAATTTGCCACCACACCCAAAAAATATCTAATGTCCATAAATCAAAATACACTATAACATCAATCTCGTATATGCGAGTATCACCAAAATAAAATTGCCAAATGAAAGGAGTATTATTAGTCAATCTCGGTTCGCCCGAAAGCCCAACCCCAAAAGATGTAAAGCCTTATTTAGATGAATTTTTAATGGATAAATACGTGATTGACGTACCATTTTTATTGCGGGCCTTGCTAGTTCGCGGTATTATTTTACAAACCCGACCAAAAAAATCGGCCGAAGCTTATGAAAAAATATGGACATCCGAAGGCTCTCCCTTAGTAGTGATTTCCAAAAAAATGCATCAAAAAGTGGAGAAACTAGTGGATGTTCCCGTGGCTTTAGCGATGCGTTACGGCTCGATGACCATTCAAAAAGGATTGCAGGAGTTGAAAGATAAAGGTGTAACTGAAGTCCTGCTATTGGCTTTGTATCCGCAATATGCCATGGCGTCAACGACTACGATTTGGGCTTTGGCAGACGAATTGCAAAGGTCGCATTTCCCCGAAATGATCATTACCAAAGTGCCTGCCTTTTACAACAAACCCGATTTCATCAAAGCCTTAGCCAATTCGATTAAAAAACATTTGGAAGGAATTGACTACGACCATTTATTATTTTCGTATCACGGCATTCCGAAACGGCATATCCGCAAAACCGATGTAACCAAATCGCATTGTACCATTGATGGTAAATGTTGTGTAACGGCTTCGCCTGCGCATGAATTTTGTTACCGCCATCAATGTTATGAAACTACAAAACAAGTGGTAGCATTATTGGGAATTCCTGAAGGCAAATACAGCCAAACCTTCCAATCGCGCTTGGCTGGTGACAAATGGTTAACGCCATATACCGATGTTGAAATCAACAACATGCCCGAAAAAGGAATTAAGAAATTGGCAGTTGTTACCCCGGCTTTCGTTTCAGATTGTTTGGAAACCTTGGAAGAAATAGCCATGCGTGCCAACGAAGACTTCAAAGAACATGGCGGCGAGGATTTTTTTGCAGTGCCGTGTTTGAACGATGAAGACGAATGGTGTCAAGTCGTTGCGAATTGGATTAAGGATTGGGCTAAATAAATTTTTATGGAATTCTATAACTACATAAAATCATTACATCTCATCTTTGTCATCACCTGGTTTGCGGGCTTATTCTATATTGTGCGCTTGTTTGTGTACCAAATTGAAGCCAATGACAAACCTTCGCCAGAGAAAGAAATTCTGCAAAAACAATACAAAATCATGACCTATCGTTTGTGGTACATCATCACCTGGCCGAGTGCGGTTTTGGCAACAATTTTTGCGGTGTGGCTTTTGTGTTTAATGCCGGCTTGGTTGCAAATGCCCTGGATGCATGTCAAACTTGGCTTTGTTTTTGTTTTGTATTTATACCATGTAAAGTGTCATCAAATTTATAGGCAGTTGCAAAACGACGAATTCAAATACACATCAAATTTCATGCGATTGTGGAATGAAGGAGCGACAATTATCCTGTTTGCAGTGGTTTTTTTAGTAATTTTAAAAAATGCTTTCAACTGGATTTATGGCGTAATCGGAATCGTTTTATTTTCCGTTTTGATAATGCTCGGCTTTAAATTTTACAAACGAATAAGAGAAAGAAAATAGTTCTCAGTCTCCGTCTCGGTTTACAGAAAAATATCTGAATACTGCCACGGAACACTGCGACGGAACACGGAACACTATGCTCAACGGTTTCAAAATGTCAATGCTGTCACTCCGAATCAGGATTTTCCTGTCGATGATTATATTGATTGTGATTGCATCCGTTTTGATGGCTTCCATTTCGATTATTCAGTTTAAAAACGAAGCCAAAGAATACCACCAAGAGCGCTTAGATCGGAAAGAGAATGCCATAAAAGAACACATCAACTATGTGCTTTCCACCACAACCTATCCGCTAACCCAAGCCAATTTGCCTTTGATTTTCAAAGATAAAATTCACGAATTGGCCGACATTCACAACGTGGACATTAACATTTATTCGCTAAACGGGAAATTGCTGAAATCTTCCAAAGCCACCTTCTCAGTAGATAAAGTAGCCCCGCCCATTCCGAAATATGTTATCAATTTGGTGGAGTCTTCCGTTGAAAAAAGATACATTGACATTAAAAATGTAAACGGTGTTAAAAACCGTTCTTCCTATAGTCAAATCAAAGATGATAAGTTCAAACCGCTAGGCATTCTGAATATTCCCTATGTAGAAGACGATGGCTTTTATGAAAATGAATTGCAGCAGTTTTTATTGCGGTTGAGTCAAGTGTATTCTTTTATGTTGATTGTGGCCTTTGCCTTAGCGTATTTCCTTTCGACGTATATTACCAAATCCTTAAAAACCATTTCGGATAAAATCAACGAAACGAGTCTGAATCAAAAAAACGAAAAAATCGTTATTGAAGCCAACAGTAAAGAAATCAATTTGCTGATTAAAGCGTACAATGGTATGGTGGATAAATTGGAAGAGAGTGCGGCGAAATTAGCACAAGGAGAAAGAGAACAGGCTTGGCGCGAAATGGCGAAACAAGTGGCTCACGAAATCAAAAATCCGCTGACACCCATGCGTTTGACGGTACAAAGTTTCCAGCGAAAATTTGATGCCAATGATCCCGAATTGAAACAAAAACTGAACGATTATTCCAAAACACTGATTCAGCAAATTGACACGATGAGCGCAGTGGCTTCGGCCTTTTCTAACTTTGCATCGATGCCCGCACAACAAAATGAAACGCTCAATGTGGTGCAGGTGGTGGAATTGGCGTTGGATATTTTCAATGAAGATTTTATCGTTTTTGAAAGCAATAAAGAATACGTTATTACCAAACTTGACCGAACCCAATTGATTCGAATCATTACCAATTTAGTCAAAAATGCCATCCAATCCATTCCGGAAGAACAGGAAGAAAAATCGATTTTAGTTTCCGTACAGGAAATTGAAGACAATGTAATCATCTCGGTAAAAGACAACGGTATTGGCATTGAACCCGAACATACCGAACATGTTTTTGAACCTAAATTTACCACCAAAACCAGCGGTATGGGATTGGGATTAGGAATTATCAAAAACATTATCGAAAATTACAAAGGAACTATTACTTTTGAAACAGAACTGGGAAAAGGCTCCACTTTTATTGTGTCGCTTCCTATTGTTAAATAAAACTACTCATTATGAACTTCGAAAACATACTCGTTGCTGTTGACAACGGCATTGGACAAATCACTATCAATCGTCCTTCAAAACTGAATGCGCTGAATGTAGCTACTATTCAGGAATTACATAACGCTTTGGAAAGTCTTGATGCTAATGAAGCCATCAGAGCCATCATCGTTACTGGTGAAGGTGAAAAAGCTTTTGTGGCCGGTGCCGATATTTCGGAATTTGCTCATTTTTCAATAGAAGAAGGCGCACAAATGGCAGCTCAGGGACATGAGTTATTATTTGACTTTGTCGAAAACTTAAAAACACCAGTAATAGCTGCCGTTAATGGGTTTGCCCTTGGTGGCGGATTAGAATTGGCCATGGCCTGTCATTTCCGAATTGCTTCCGATAATGCCAAAATGGGTTTGCCAGAAGTCTCGCTTGGCATCATCCCCGGCTATGGCGGAACACAACGCTTACCACAACTCATAGGCAAAGGGCGTGCTATGGAAATGATTATGACTGCCGGAATGATTAGTGCCGAAGAAGCTTTCAGAGCCGGATTGGTAAATCACGTAGTGCCGCAAACTGAACTTTTATCTTTTACAAAATCATTGGCGCAACGCATTATGAAAAATTCTCCTGTGGCCATTGGCAAAGCCATAAAAGCCATCAATGCCAACTTCAAAGACGGCGTAAACGGCTATGAAACCGAAATCAGAAACTTTGGCAAATGCTTTGGCACCGAAGATTTTAAAGAAGGAACCACTGCTTTTTTGGAAAAAAGAAAAGCCGATTTTAAAGGAAAATAATTTTCTTCTCTTTTAAAAGTTTTCCTATATTCGGCTCAACAATAAAAAACAACCAAAATCAAATGAAAAAAATTCTACTGGGCATAGTATTCACTATGCTTTCCTGGCAGTCCTTTGCCCAAGACATTCCGTTCAACATCCAAAAAAGTGATGTATTTAAAGATGAATACAAACATTCCACTATTGTTTTAGCCGAAAATGACGGCAATGGCGGTGTAATCATTATTCGCTCCTACCAAGGCGGTATGTTTTCTTCGGGAGTTGGGTATTATTTTGAGCACTATGATGCCAGTTTAAAACTCATCAAAGAATACGACTATTCGATGAAGTATTCCGATGTTGAAAGACAAAGTTCGGTTTTGGGATTAATCATGAACGGACAAAATATAAACATCGTTGATTTTCTTTATAACAGAGATCAAAAAGCTTATATCTGTTCGGCTATAACGGCTAATATTGCCGATTTTAATTTTACCAAAAAAGAATTATTCCGATTGAGTAGCGACGAAATAAAACAGTTCAGTTTCTTCAGTTCTTTCAGTGGATTTGATGGGGATTCCGGCGCTTCTATGATTATTAATGAAGACAAAACAGCCTTTGCCATTACCATTGACATCAAAGACAAAACAACCGAAACCCACAAAATATTTTTGTATGACAACAAACTGAATCAAAAATTTGAGCACGTATTCAAACGCGACATCAAAGACAGAAAGTTCCGATACGAAAACATTGATGTATCCAAAGACGGAAGTGCTTTGTATTTATTAGGAAAAGTATATACCGATGAGAAAAAGAAGAAAAAAGAAGGCGGAAAATACCAATATGAATTAACCCGAATTACAAAAGACAGCGAGAAAACACAGGTTTTTGACACTGATGAGCATTTCGCAGCCTCCTTAAAAACAATCGTTTTCACGGATAGATTAACCTGTATTGGATTTTATTCCGATAGAAATGACAGTCGCTTCAAAGGCATCAGCTATTTCGAATTGGATCCGGTGACTCTTGACATCCGAAAATCAAAATTCAATCCGTTTACAGAGCAATTCATGATTGACAAATACGGAAAAGACAAAGACAAAGAATTAAAAAACCTGTCGTTCAGAAGAATCATTGTAACCGCTAACAATGAAATTGTTTTCAATGCAGAAGAATTTTACATCATAACCAATTATGTTTCGACGCCACAAGGAAGTTACACCACAACGACTTATCATTATGATGACATCGTGAGTGCCAGAATAAGCACTGCCGGAGACATTGTTTGGGCAAGAAATATTAACAAACGTCAGGCTACTGGTGGCGATGATTCGTATATCTCTTATACCTCAACAGCAAAAGGTGGCGATGCTTACTTCTTTATTAATACCGGGGAGAAAGTGAAAAAACTGAGCAATGACCGAATTCAATTTGGGCAAACCAGCACTAAGCATTCCAATTTAAACATTATCAGAATCAAACAAAACGGTGATTTTGATTACCAGGAAATTCTGGATGATAAAGACAACGAAGTGCCGTTTATGGTATCTAACGGAGTCTTATCCGACAACTCTGTTTTCTTCATTGGCCGAAAGGGAAAGAAAAAACAATTGCTGAAAGTAACTTTATAACAACAAAAAAGAGAACCTATAGGTTCTCTTTTTTATTTCTCTCCATCCCATTCGGCATAAAACCGCGAGAGGAAATTTTCCATATACTGATGTCGTTCCAGAGCTATTTTCTTGCCGGTTTCGGTATTCATTTTATCCTTTAGCAACAATAGTTTTTCATAAAAATGATTCAGCGTTGGCGACTCAGAATTCTTGTATTCTTCTTTACTCATAGTAAGATTTGGGGAAATAGCCGGATTGTACAACGGTCGGTTTTTAAAGCCTCCATAGTTAAATGTTCTTGCTATTCCTATAGCGCCAAGAGCATCCAATCTATCAGCATCCTGAACGATTTCCAATTCTTTGGAATGGAACTTCTTTTCAAAATTGCCGCCTTTAAATGAAATGTTTTCGATGATGTTTATCACATGAACAATCGTTGGCTCCTCAACCTTTTCTTTTTCTAAAAAAGCGCGTGCCGTTTTGGGACCAACACTTTCATCGCCATCGTGAAATTTGCTGTCCGCAATATCATGCAGCAAAGCGCCTAGTTTGACAACGGTCAAATCACATTCCTCACCTTGTGCAATGAGTAATGCATTTTTATACACGCGTTCTATGTGAAACCAATCGTGACCTCCTTCGGCGTTTTCGAGTTGTTGCTTTACAAATAATATAGTGTTATCTATTGCTGACATCTGTTTTTGAATTTAAAAAATCCTTTCTTTGGGAAAGGATTTTGATTTTATTATCTAGCTAGTGCGGGTTCAACCCACTTGAAGATTTTTGTTTCCTCGGGCAATACCAATCTCTCGGAAACTTTAGCCATACGGGCTGGTAATTTCATCAAATAGTCACGCGCTTTTTCAGCTTCGGCGGTAAGGTTGCCAATCTTATCGATTTCCCATTTTTCAATCAGTTTCTGCATAATATCTACATAATCGGCAGCGGTATAAACGCCTATTTTTTGAGCCGAATTGGAAAACTCCTCAAAAGCAGTGCTTATTTTTTCTCCGGATTCTCTTAAGAAAACGGCAGGCATAACGATTTTGTTTTTCATCATATCGTGAAAAGCCATCATCATCTGACTCGGATCCACTTTAAAAATCTGATTTACGAATTCGCTGTATGCATGATGGTGACGCATTTCGTCTCCCGCAATCATTTTACACATTTTCGATAGTTTTTTATCGCCATACTGTTTGGCAATTTGCGACACCCGATTGTGTGAAATATAAGTCGCCAATTCCTGAAAACTGGTATACACAAAATTCTTGTACGGATCACGGCCCGTTCCGATATCAAACCCATCGGTTATCAAATGTTGTGTCGTCATTTCAACTTCGCGCATGTTCACACGCCCTGATAAGTATAAGTATTTATTCAATAAATCGCCATGACGGTTTTCTTCGCCCGTCCATTGACGCACCCATTTAGACCACCCATTTCTTTCTACATTGTCAATCCCCTCTACATCCATTAACCAGGATTCGTAGGTTGGTAAAGCTTCTTCGGTTATGGTGTCTCCTACTAAAACCACCCAAAAATCATACGGTAAATCTTTGGCAATTTCTCTCAGCTCTCTTACTTCTTCAAAGAAATTTTCGTTTTCTGAATTGGGTAAAAAGTCTGAGGGTTGCCATATTTGTTCTACCGGAATCAAAAACTGATCGACAAAACCGTCAACCTTTTTTTCCAGAAACTGCATGACTTCTAGTCTTATATTTTTTTGTGGCATTTTTTTACTTTTTAATTGATTGCACAATCGCTTGCTCTGTTTTCTCCATCAATTCTTCAAACGAAAACGCTTTTACAGCCAATGGTTCGTGAATTATGAATTGCAAACGATTTCCTAAACCCATGGGAAAGGCTCCAAATTTAACCATTTTCCACGAATTATTAATGGTAATTGGCACAACATAAGCAGATGGGGCGTATTTACATAAGATTTTTAAACCACTTTGGGCAAATTCTTTGGGTTTCCCGTCTTTGCTTCTGGTGCCTTCCGGAAAAATTACAGCTGATCGTTTATGCTTTTCTATGTATTCAGACATTCCTTTTATTAGTGGGATGGCTTGTTTTGGATCTTTTCTGTCAATAAGAATGGAACCACCATGTCTCAAGTTATAAGAGACACTGGGAATGCCTTTTCCTAATTCTTTTTTGCTGACAAATTTGGCGTGAAATCGGCGTAAATACCAAATAATACCAACAATATCATATAAACTCTGGTGATTGGCCACAAAGATAATCGGAGCACCATCCGGAATTAGTTCCCGGTTTTCAAACGTATAGGTTGTACCTAAAATATTGGTGCATTTGGTCAGGCAAAAATTGAGATAATCCACACTTTTTTTGTGTGCCTGATAGCCAAAAACATTGAAGCAAACCCACTGAATAGGATGAAAAATGACCAATGTCAATCCGAAACACAGGTAATATATAATTGAAATGGGATACGAGATAAGTTTTTCCATAACGTAAAAATAGAGAGCAAAAATAAGCAAAAATCAAGGGATGAAATATAAAACTGGGATAAAAAACACATCAAAAATTTAACAAAACATACACTTTTTCTATACCTCTTTGCCATCAAACCTACTTACCTTTAAAGGTGTTATATCAATATCCTGACCGTTACTATAATTTGTTCAAAACTCCTATAATTTGTATCCTATACCATCGAAAAAAGCATTATTTTTATGCCACTAAATTTTTTAAAAATGAGTTCAGAAAAAGAAGCAAAATTAAAAGCATTACAATTAACCCTAGATAAATTAGACAAAGCCTACGGCAAAGGAACCGTAATGAAAATGGGCGATAAAGCTGTAGAAGAAGTAGAAGTTATTCCTTCGGGCTCGCTTGGTTTAGATTTAGCCTTAGGGGTAAACGGTTATCCAAAAGGAAGAGTTATCGAAATATACGGCCCGGAATCATCCGGTAAAACTACTTTAACATTGCACGCCATCGCCGAAGCTCAAAAAGCGGGAGGTATTGCTGCTTTCATTGATGCAGAGCATGCGTTTGACAGAAACTATGCGGAGAAATTGGGTGTAGATATTGAAAACTTAATTATCTCGCAACCGGATAACGGGGAGCAAGCATTAGAAATTGCCGAAAACCTAATCCGTTCAGGCGCTATTGACATTGTGGTTATTGACTCGGTAGCAGCCTTAACCCCAAAAAGTGAAATTGAAGGCGAAATGGGAGATTCTAAAATGGGATTGCACGCTCGTTTGATGTCGCAGGCCTTAAGAAAACTAACCGGAACCATCAGCAAAACCAACTGTACGGTTTTCTTCATCAACCAGTTGAGAGAAAAAATCGGTGTGATGTTTGGAAATCCGGAAACAACAACCGGAGGAAATGCTTTGAAATTCTATGCTTCGGTTCGTTTGGATATCCGTCGTTCGTCACAAATTAAAGATGGCGAAAATGTTATTGGAAACCGAACCAAAGTAAAAGTGGTGAAAAACAAAGTAGCGCCGCCATTTAAAACTGCCGAATTCGACATCATGTATGGAGAAGGTGTTTCAAAAACAGGGGAAATTCTTGACTTAGCCGTTGAATTTGAAATCATCAAAAAAGCAGGTTCCTGGTTTAGTTATGGCGATACCAAATTAGGACAGGGAAGAGATGCTGTGAAAGTCTTAATCAAAGACAATCCGGAATTGGCCGATGAATTGGAACAAAAAATAAAAGAACTCATCAAAGAGAACAATGCTTAACACTTAAAACCCGAAAATTTTCGGGTTTTTTTATTACCTTAACGCAACCATACGCTCAAAAAAACATCTAACAGTAAATAGATTACCATTATGAAAAAAATAATCCCTCTTTTAGCGTTGTTTTTTATTTTCAATTCCTGTAACACCGAGGATAGTGGGCCGCGTTACCAATTAGAATTTTTACCTATTGAAAGTGTGGACATTCCTGCAGAGTTTACATTGGGTCAAACTTATCCTATAACAGTACGATTTAACAGACCCACTACTTGTTACCATTTCAACAATCTGTATTATGAAAAAAATTTGAATATCAGAACCATTGCTGTTGAAAGTGCTGTACTTCAAAGCAATGACTGTCAGAGTTTAAGTGGTGCCGATGCCGTTGATGAATACACTTTTAACTTTTATGTAACCAGTAACGGTTCCTATATTTTTAAATTTTATCAAGGAAAAGACGATACCGGGAATGACATTTTTTTACAATATGAAGTGCCCGTGAATTAATAACAATCAATTTTTGAAAATTGGATTTAAAACAACTCATAAATGATTGCAAAAACAACAATAGAAAAGCACAAGAACAGTTGTACCGGTTATACTCCACAAAACTGTTTGCTGTATGCTTAAAATATTCGCGCAATTATACTGAGGCACAAGACAATTTACAAGATGGGTTTTTAATCATATTTAATAAAATAGACCAGTTTTCGTTTAAAGGCTCGTTTGATGGTTGGCTGAAACGAATCATGATTAACAATGTTTTACAACAATACCGAAACCAAACCTTTTTAAGTTTGGTCAATGAGGAGGTAGAAGCGGATTATGAAATTGAACTGGATGATGAGAATATCTCCTTGGAGTATCTGTTAAAGATTATTCAGGAATTACCGGACCGCTATAGATTGGTATTCAATCTCTATGTTTTAGACGGTTTTTCGCATCAGGAAATTGCGGAAATGCTTTCCATTAACATTGGAACCTCAAAGTCAAATTTGGCTAGAGCCAAAATGATTTTAAAAGAAAAAATTGAACACTATAAAAACAACGAAAACAAAACTTTTCCTTCTGCAAAATGAGTGAAAGAAAAAATATAGAAAGGCTTTTTCAGGAAAAATTCAAAGATTTCGAGGTGGATCCCTCGGAAGATATTTGGGTCAATATTGAAACAAAGCTCGATGAAAAGAAAAAAAGAAGGGTTATCCCTTTTTGGTGGAAATTCTCCGGGGTTGCGGCTGTACTCCTGATTGGATTTTGGATTGCCAAATCGAGTTTCCAATCTAGCATAGTGCCCAAAAATGCTATTGTGATTGATGCCAATTCAGTCCAGCCAGCAAAAGCAACCAATATTATTACATCGGGAGACCCATTGAAAAATACGCTACCTGTTTCGAATGCTTCCCAAAAGGCAGTTACAGTAATTAACAAATCCGCTACTGTCGAAAAAAGTAGCATTTCTGAAGGGAAAAACAAAAATACAGTCAATGTAAATTCCTTCCGAAAAGCTGTAGTCGAAAATAAAACTGCTTCTCATCGCTCTTTGAAAAACAAACGGAATGCTGATAAAAACAGCATCCCGGCAACCGGAACTCTTTTGGAAGAAAGAACAAATCCAGTAGCTGAAAACCATAAAAAAACGAACAACTCCGTTCCGGAAAATAAACTTGTTTCTACCGAAAACAACAACAGCACTTCAAACAATAAAAATCTATCACAAAACACCAAAACTATAAATCTTGATGATTTAAAAGGGGCACCTAATGCAGACTCAAAAATTGTAACAACAGAAAAGAAAGTTAACGACACTACCAAAATTGCCAGTGTTGCTACGAATGCGTTGGAAGAATTGCTTAATGAAAAAGAAAGCAAAGAAAAACAGCAATCTAAAGAAAACAGATGGCAAATCACCTCAAATGTTGCCCCTGTTTTCTTAGGTTCTGTTACTAATGGTTCCCCGATTGACCCCATGTTTGAAGACAATACCAAGGAGTATAAAACAACCGTAAGTTTTGGTGTAGGCGTGAGCTATGCCTTAAATGATAAATTATCCCTTCGTGCCGGAATTAATAAAATGGCGGTAGATTATAATACCAATGGCATTGTTTTCTTTGCCGATTTAGAAAATCCGGGGATTGCCAATATCAGCCCATCAGCCAATGGTAAAGCCATTAGAATCGAAAATGCAACTACCGAAAATGCCGGTTTATTGCCTTTTGAAAATGCCTTTGTACACAAAAACAAAGGGTATATCAATCAGAAATTTGGCTATTACGAAGTGCCTTTGGAATTGAGTTATGCCGTCATAAACAAACGTTTTGGCTTTAAAATCATCAGCGGAATAAGCACCTTCTTCCTCAATGAAAACAGCATTTCTGTCATCTCTAACAGCATGAGTACTGATTTAGGAAAAGCAAACAACCTCAATGAGGTGCATTTCAGCACCAACTTAGGTTTAGGCATAAAATATGGTTTTTGGAAATCTTTTGAATTCAATGTAGAACCAACCGTCAAATATCAATTGAATACATTTAGCGATAATGCCGGTAACTTCAAACCTTACCTTTTTGGAGTTTACAGTGGCATTAGCTATAAATTTTAGTTTGTTGATGCTTTAAAATTAGTTAAGTGGTGTTATTGCTTTCGAGTAATAACGGAAAAGAGTTCCGAAATTTGGGACTCTTTTTTTATGAATTATAGACCTGTAATTGTTTTAAAATAACGTTTCGGACTTCTGCTTTTACCATTTTTTTGTATTCCGGTTTCTGATTTTTGGTGTCAAAGAAATGATGAATAGTCACGCGCATCTGTCCCGGACTTCCACTGAAAAACGTATAGGAAAATCGCTTTTTATTATCCGCGAAAGTAATGGGCACTATCGGAATTTGATGCTCAACCGCCAAGCGAAAAGCGCCGTCTTTGAACTCATCCAACACTACGGATTCATCATCCGGAACACCACCTTCGGGAAAAATACAAATGCTTAATCCCTGATTTAATCGTTTTTGAGCTCTTTCAAAAACCGCCATACGGCTCTTGGCACTTCCTCTATCCACCAAAATACAAGTTCGTTTATAGAAAAATCCAAATAGCGGAATCTTGGCTAATTCCTTTTTGCCAACAAAAACAAACGGATTTTTAACCACCGAAAGCATCAGCATAATATCGGTCATTGAAGTATGGTTGGAAACAAACATATAGCTTTTCTTTTCCTGAATTTCCTCTTCTGCTTCCACCTTCACCTGGAAACCCATACCAAACAAAATGAATTTGGCCCAAATTCTGGCCATCACAAAAAAGTAAGGATACCATTTTTCGGAAAGTATTGAAATAAAAAGAAACGGAAACATAACGATTATGGGAATCGCCATCAAAATGTAAAACCAAATGCGATAAAGGGTCCAAAAAACAATTTTCAATGCGCTCATGTTGTCAAATGTAATGAAAGGTATGCAATTTTTAATACAAAGGTTTAACTTTGCGATTAGAAAAAAGTTGAACATGTCTAAAATATTAACCGGAATTCAAAGTACAGGAACGCCTCATTTAGGAAATTTATTGGGCGCTATTTTACCTGCCATTGAACTATCAAAAGACCCAAAAAACGAATCGTTTCTTTTCATTGCCGATCTGCATTCGATTACCCAAATAAAAAATGGCGACGAACTTCGTCAAAATACTTACAGCACGGCTTCCGTTTGGCTGGCCTGTGGATTGGATGTAAACAAAGTGATTTTTTACCGTCAAAGTGATGTGCCGCAAACCGCAGAATTGTCATGGTATTTGAGTTGTTTTTTCCCTTTTCAAAGATTGACATTGGCGCATTCTTTCAAGGACAAAGCCGACAGACTGGAAGATGTTAACGCCGGTTTGTTTTCTTATCCCATGCTAATGGCGGCGGATATTCTTTTGTATGATGCGCAATTCGTTCCGGTGGGGAAAGACCAAATGCAACACATTGAGATTACTCGTGACGTGGCTTCACGCTTCAATCATCAAATGGGAGAAACCTTTGTCATTCCGGAAGGAAAAGTGCAGGAAGAAACCATGTATGTTCCCGGAACCGATGGTTTTAAAATGAGTAAATCCCGTGGCAACATCATCAATATTTTCTTGGATGATAAAGCTTTACGCAAGCAAATCATGAGCATCGAAACCGACAGTACGCCATTGGAAGAACCCAAAAACCCGGATACCTGTAAAGTTTTTGGCATCTATAAATTGGTGGCCAATGCCGAGCAAATTGCCGCTATGAAAATCAAATATGTCAATGCCAACCGCGATTTTGGTTATGGTCATGCCAAACAAGCTTTGTTTGAACTGATTACAGAAAAATTCAAAACGGAAAGAGAGAAATACAATTATTATATGAATAATCAGGCCGAAGTAGATGCTTTGTTGAAACAAGGCGCTGAAAAAGCAGGTAGTATTGCTAATACTGTCTTAAAAAAAGTTAGAGAAAAATTGGGATTTGAATAAAATTTATACATTTGATAAAAATCTGATTCTTATGAAAAATTCTGTTTTGATTGTTTTGGTGTCTCTTTTTTCATTTTCTGCTTTTGCCCAAGACCTTAAATATACTGAAGAAAAAAACCCGGAAACGAGTAAATTACTGGCCAAAGTTCATGCGATTAATGCCTATGGTTTTAAAAATCATTTGATAAAAACATTCGTAATAAACAATGATTTAGGCTATACCAAAAACGAAGAACCAACTGGTGCCAAACAATGTTTATATATTTCTGATACCGAATTTGGCAAAGAAACAACTACAAAATTGTATAAGGTTGCCGATTTGTACAATATGGAAGTGGTTGGAGTAGTTGAAGTCGATAGTGGCTATGAAATAACCCTTGACTACGGATTGAACGAGGATCGTATAGAAGACGCTTTTATTCTTAAAATTGCTAAAAAATAATCTTTAATCAGATTCCAAATAGTAAAGGCAAAGGACCACTGGTTTTTTGCCTTTTTTGTTTAATTGATTTTCAGAACTCCGTTTTTCAAAGCAATCGAAGCATCTTTCACAAAGCGATAATCGGTCTTTAAGATTTCTTTTGTTGATGGAATTAATTCGCTAAAACGATACTCAACTACCGAATGATTTCTGATAAAGAGATGCTTGCTGTTGGTTTGAAAAGTGGCCAATTTTTTTCCCAGATAAATATTAAAAACAGACTTCGCATCCGTTTCTCTTTTGGTGACTTCAAGCGTCTTTCCCGCCTTGATATAATACGCCGCTTTTGGAAGTTTTATAGTATCAAAAACCGTGGCATTTTCCAAAAGAATCATATCTAAATTGGTATTGTTTTTGACTTTTATGAAATTGTTGCTTTCGCCCTGCGGCAGGCTTTGATAAAACGTTTCAAAAGGATTTTGCCCTGTTTTTACAGTATCTATACTTGTCAATTGCTTAATTTCCTCTTTTTTATAATCCGCTAAAAAAACGAAGAAACTGTCAATTTGAAATTTCATCTGAGTGTAATACCGATCTATTTTTCTAGGTTCCGATTTGTATTGGGTCTCGGTGTCATAATCAACCGGATCATAGCGATGTCTTTGTTTTATGGCACTGATAAAGAAACTCAATCTAACTAAAACCAAAAGAGTTACCACACCATAAATTAAATATTGTTTTGTGCTTTTGGAAAAAAACGGACTGCTTACCGCCGCGGGTGCATATTTGGTTTTATCAATCAAGCTTGATAAATCATAATCTAGCGCTTTGTAATTGTTAACCGCAATGAATGCCTTTCCAACCAAGTCCGAACCGGAGTCCTGATGGTAAATCGCTTCCAACTTTTCTAAAACACTCTTTAGTTTTTCTTCGGTTTCCGGAGTTTTTAAATGATTCAAAAACACATAAAAATCAACTTCTTTAACATATAAAATTTTCGAAAAATCACCATAAGGGGGTGTCAACGCTATATTGATTTTTTCCAATTTATCAATCGCTTTTTGAGTCAGTTCGGCAAGAAATATATCTGGAAAAAAGTCCTTGGCTTCCGCAAGTTTACTAATCACTTTGAAGTTGTTGGCTTCTAAATTTTGATAAAAAAACAACTCTAGTTCTTCTGCCTCTGGGTGTAGTTCTTTAGTGGCATTTACCTGCGCCTCAATTTGAATTAAATCAGCATCGGTTATGCTTTTAATTTTTGAGCGGTTGGATTTTATATAATCTAATAATGCCGTTACTGTCATTTGCTGCAAAGTAGTATAAAACAAATGTAAAATATAATTTGGTTAAAATTAAACTGCCTCAAATAATTTTCCGGGCAAAGGTCTGACTACGCCTTTGAGTTCCATGTTTAAAAGGATGGAGGAAATTTTAAAAATAGGAAAATCACACTCCAAGGCTATCATATCCAATACTTGCTTTCCATTTTTTTGAAGGTAATCGTAAACTCTTTGTTCTTCATAATCTAACGAAACAAACAATTGTTTTTGTACCGGTTTGGCGGCTTTGGTTTCCAATTCCCAATTTAAAATATAGACCAAATCAGCCGCCGAAGTCAACAAACTGGCACGTTGTGTTTTAATCAAATCATTGCAGCCCTGACTGTATTTATCCGAAGTCCTACCCGGTACGGCAAATACATCCCGATTGTAATCATTGGCTGCGTTGGCCGTGATTAGGGAGCCCCCTTTTTCGGCACTTTCGATAACGATAGTAGCTTCGCTCATGCCGGCCACAATGCGGTTGCGACGAACGAAATTCTCTTTATCCGGATTGGAATGACTCCAGAATTCGGTTAGAAAACCACCGTTTTGCTCCATTTTGGCCACGTATTTTTTATGTGTTTTGGGATAAATTTGGTTTAAGCCATGCGCCAAAACGCCAATGGTTTGTAGCTTATTTTCCATAGCCGCTTGGTGGGCCACAATGTCAACGCCATAAGCAAACCCGCTAACGATTATCGGATTGAAAACAGCCAAATCTTCTATCAGTTTTTTACAAAATTCGGTGCCATAAGCAGTGATTTGTCGGGTGCCTACTATGCTAATCATTTTTCGGTTTTCAAAATTCATCTCTCCGGAAGCAAAGAGTAAGACCGGTCCGTCAATGCAGTGTTTTAATCGGTCTGGGTAAGCTTCATTTTGATAGGACAAGACGTTTATCTTTTCTTTCTCAAGAAAGCGCAATTCCTGTTCGGCTTTTTCAAAAATCGACTTATCTCTTAATTTCTTGAGCAACACTTCACCAATACCATCAATTCCTTTGAGCTGCGACGCTTTGGCTTTAAATACATTTTCACCTGAACCACAATGATTTAATAGTTTTTTGGCCACGATATCGCCAACACCATCAACGCGTAACAATGCTAAAATGTGAAAAAGCTCGGTAGTATTCATATCACTAAAGTACTACAAAAAAATTTATTTTTCTTAGGGATTGTTAATAAAATTTGTGGATAATTTTTTGATACTACTATTGTTTCTCTAAATTTGTTAACATGAAGATTGAACCATACATTTCCCAATTATTATATCGTTATCAATGTGTTACCGTTCCCGGATTTGGTGCTTTTCTGACCGAATTCCAGTCGGCACAGCTGGATGAAAACGCTCATTCGTTTTATCCTCCCAAGAAGTTGATTTCTTTCAATCCATTTCTCAAAAACAATGACGGATTGTTGGCTAATCATTTGGCGCAAGCCGAAAAAATATCGTATGAGATTGCTGTAAATGCCATTCAAAACGAAGTGTCACACTGGAAAACCAAAATTCAGGAATTCGGGCATTTCTCTATCAAAAACATTGGCGAGTTTTCTTTGAATACCGAAAAAAACATCGTGTTTGTACCGGCCGATCAAATCAATTATTTGAAAGAATCCTTTGGTTTGAGTTCGTTTGTTTCGCCTTCTGTAAAACGCGAAGTGTATAAAGAAGTCGTTGAAACTCTGGAAGAAAAAGCACCGATAGCTTTCACTCCCGAGAGAAGAAGAAGTTACAAAGCGTTGAAATATGCGGCAATTGTAGTGGTTTCATTAGGCTTGACCGGTGCATTAGGATACAAATTGTATGATAACTATCTAACACAAGTTGAACAACAAACGCTTGTCGTACAATCCAATGTACAGAAAAAAATAAACCAAAAAATTCAGGAAGCCACTTTCTTTATTGAAAATCCGTTGCCTTCTGTAACCTTGACCGTTCCCAATCAAAAAACACCTTACCATGTGGTGGCTGGTGCTTTCCGATTGGAATCAAACGCAGAGCATGCTTATCAAGCGCTGATAAAATTAGGCTTTAAAGCCAAAAGATTACCGGCTAACAACCATGGATTGTTTCCAGTGCTCTACGGAAGCTACTCGTCTTATGGAGAAGCCCGGGAAGCCATGAAAAGCATTCAAAAACTAGACAACAAAGATGCCTGGTTATTGATACAGGAATTATAAAATTGTCCCGAGAAATCGGGATTTTTTGTTTTCAGTAATTACCTTTGCCAAAAACTTGTTATGACTCCGAAACATCCTTCCGAATCGTTTACTATTTTAACGGATTTAGTTTTACCCAGCGAAACCAATCCGTTGAACAATCTCTTTGGTGGTGAATTACTGGCCCGAATGGACCGAGCTGCCAGCATTGCCGCCCGAAGACATTCGCGCAGAATTACCGTAACGGCTTCTGTTAATCACGTGGCGTTTAACCGTGCTATTCCTTTGGGAAGTGTGGTTACTGTTGAGGCCAAAGTCTCCCGCGCTTTTAATTCTTCGATGGAGATTTTTTTAGATGTTTGGATTGAAGACCGAGAATCCGGAAATCGAACCAAGGCGAATGAAGCCATCTATACTTTTGTGGCAGTAGATGAAACCGGAAACCCGGTAACAGTGCCGCAAATTGAACCGGAAACGGAATTGGAAAAATCAAGATTTGATGCTGCATTAAGACGAAAACAACTGAGCTTAGTCTTGGCCGGAAAAATGAATCCACACGATGCTACTGAACTGAAAGCATTATTTTTATAACTAAAAAAGTCCCAATTGCTTGGGACTTTTTTGTTACATATTATACAACCACGAAGCCGGATTGTTATAGGTCGTATTTTGAAGAATCAGGAATTTCAAAATGGTTTTACCGGTATCTCCATTGGTTCTGATTTTCCCCAGAGTTTCTTTGGTCGATACTTTGTCACCAACGCTAACATTAACACTACTCAGGTTTTGATATACGGTAAAGAAATCCCCGTGCTGAATAAATACAGCAATATTCAACGGCGATAATTTAATAACCTTGGTTACTTCGCCACCAAAAACTGCTCTGGCCGAAGCGCCATTTTCAGTTGTGATTTCTACACCACTGTTGTGAACGGTCAGGGTTTTGTATACCGGATGCGGTTGGTCACCATAAGGCAGCGTCACCACTCCTTTTTCTACCGGCCATGGCAATTTTCCTTTGTTGGCTCTGAAATTATTGGCAATCAATTGTCCTTCAGGAGTTAATACAATTTTGGCCGAACTTTCAACGGCTTTAGTTTCGGCTGCAGTTGTTGTTTTAGGATTCGCTTTTACTTTGGCTGCCGCTGTTTTTTTATTGGCTGCTGCAATGGCTTCGCGGATTAATTTTTGAATTTGAGCATCAATCTTTTTCGTTTCCTGTTGTTTCTTTTTGATTTCGGCTGCAATTTTGCCTTTGTCTTTTTTGATTTGATTGGCTATTTTTTCCTGCTCTTGTCTTTCTTTTTCAAGGCTTTGTCTTTCTTTTTCGTTTTCGGCAATCAGTTTTTCTTTGTCCGATTTTTGCGCGCCAATCTTCACATTGTAATCTTCGAGTTGCTTGGATTTTCCTTTTATTTCCTCACCTTGCATTTTGCGGTAACTCGCATATTGCTTCATGTATTGCGCACGCTTGTATGCCTGAAGGAAGTTTTGCGAAGACAATAAGAACATAGCGCGACTTTGCTCTGAACGGCTCTTATACGACTTTAAAATCATCTCTGCATAATCTTTTCTAAGCTCGTCCAAATCGCGGTTGAGTTGGTTGATTTTAAGTTGATTTACATAAATATCGTTACTCAGCAACTTGGTTTGTTTCTCGGTGGTTTTAATCAGTTTTTCTTTTAAACCGATTTTTTCCTGTTGAATCATCAATTGGGAAACCACCGATTTCTCTTTGCTTTTCATTGATTGCAGCAATTGTTCTTTCTCTTGGATTTCCAGTTGAATTTTGGCTTTGCGCTCTTCGAGTTGTTCTTGCGTAGGTGGTTGACTCCACATTGGTGTCGCTAAACAAAAAAATAAAAAGAATAAAAGGAATCTCGGCATAGTTAGGTTATTTTGGCAAATCTATTTAATATAAATTCTTTCATAATCATCCGGAACACTGTATGGAAATGAAAGCTCTTCGTTGAATGTTATATTGTTATAATCAATTGAAATTTCTGTTTTCCCCGATTTTTGAAACGCATTGATCAGCAAACTGGCCGGCAAATAAGCAGCAGAAACTTCCTGAAAATTGGGATAATTCACCTCTAAAGCTCTTTCCTGATCCTGTTGAATAATCTCTTGTTTCTTTAACAAATAATGTTCGCCTTCAAACAAAAAGGATTTTTCGGTGGTATTTTCAACTGTATTTAATTTATAAAACTTGTCAACAATGGAGCTGACATACTTTCCTTTCGTCAAATCGTCCATCGGTTTGCCAAGCAACATGTTTTGCACTTTCTGAAAATCTAAATCGGTTCCCAACCATTTGCTCAAAGCTGCATAATCGCCTTCGAAATACGTGCCGTTTATTTTTTCGTAATACTTCACTTCGTTAGGCGTAATTAGGGCTTTGGCCATCGTTATCCCCAAAAAACGGATGCTTACTAATATCTTCTCGTCTTTCTTAATTTTGATTTCCGCCGAAACATTCTGCGACTGCTTTTCGTCTTTGTATTTAGCGGCAGCTCTAATGTATAACGATGAAAAGTCAATTTTATTATCGTATTGTTTTTGAATGATTTTTTCAGAAGCTAAAACATCACTGGCTTTCCCTTCATTTAAAACGGCTTTTGCTTTACAGGAAACCAGTAAAAGAACCAACCATACAACTCCTATTTTTTTCATTACTTCTTTTGTTTATTAATCAGCTCATTGGCTCTGGTGAAATAGCTTTCCTTCTTTTTCATATCGCCCAAACCACTGTAGGCTTCACCTAATTGTATGTTGAAGTTGATTTCCATCGCCACATCATCAATCACAAAATCCAACCCTGCTTCTAAAATAGTAGCGGCTTTTTTAAAGTTTTTCATTTGATTGTAACCCAACCCGGCATAGTAATAAAACTGGGGCTGTGTTGGGAAAAACTGCATCAACTCTTCGGCTTTTTTGGCCAAAAGATCAAATTGCTGGTTCTCGGTATACGCCTGAAGCAAGAGCTGTTGCGTTTCCACATCGTCTGGAGCATTTTTCAAATGCATTTCGAAATACTTAATCGTTTTGTTCCAATCGGCTTTGGAATAATAAAACTTGCCGATTTCTTTGGCCACTTTCACTTCCTTGTCATTGTCAAAATAGGAAATGGCCTTGTCTAAATCGGGTTCGTATTTGGGATTGTTTTTGGCAAAAATCAGAAACTCATTCAGGATTCTGTGCTTGATTTTTTGGTCTATTTTTTTGCTTGGCAATACAATGTTCATGGCCTTCACCGCATTGTCCCCATCATTATTGTTCAAATGAAACTTAAACAAACTCACTTGTGCCCAATCAGACGTAGGAATTGCGGCCTCCAGTTTTTTGGCAATTTCCAATGCTTTTTCTTCCTGATTGCTTTGCGAATACATATAAATCAGCGAAATATAGTTGGATTCCTCTTTGGGGTATTTTTTGATTTGTTCCAAAAGGTTGTTCTTTTCAGCCGATTGGTATTTGGCATCTTTTAAAATATCCGCTTTATACAATTCGCGTTTGTCTGACTTCCCGAATTTTTCATTTAACTCGTTGATGAGCTCCAATGCTTTGTCAAACTGTTGTGTATTCATATACAGTGAAGTCAAATCTTCTTTGTAATCTTCCTTGAATTCTACCAGTTTTTCTACAATGGGAATGGCTTTGTTGTAATCATTTGTTTCATAACAAACATCATACATCCCCACCCAGGCCCAGCGGTTTTTGGGATCCATTTGGGTTGTTTTTTCGAAGTTGTCGTAGGCCTCTTTGTATTTTTTTTGTGCCAAATAATTTTTACCCAATTCGAAATAAACCACCGGATTGTCGGGCTCAATGGTTTTCCCTTTTTCTAAAGCTTCAATAGCTTTGTCGTAATTCTCAATGCTTTTTTGTTTGATAGCTTCATAGAAATAATCTTGAAATCCATCGTCTATCGTTACCACTTCCTTAGGTTCGTTTTGAGCCCAAAGAAAGCTAGGAATGAAAATCATTCCTAAGAGTAAACCATAAATCCCAAGTTTTTTCATTTGTCTTTTATTCTAAAACTGAGTAATCACCTATGCTGATGCTGGTAAAATCACCATCAAAACTGGCATGATTTCCAATCATGGCGTTATCTAAATGAGCATTTTTAATATGCACATGCGTTTGCACCAAACTGTTTTTTATTTCCGTGTTTTGAACATGGCAGCCATCACCCAAAGATACATTGGGTCCAACAGTTGCATTAATCAAAACCACATTTTTTCCGATATAACAAGGCGGAATGATATTCGAGTTTTCAGATTTCACATCATAATCAATCAAATGTTCTCCGTCATTGTGCAAAAAGCCCAACATTCTCGAATTGGTCTCCACGGTTACATCTTTGTTACCACAGTCCATCCATTCGTCTACTTTACCCGGTACAAATTTCATGCCCTTTGCCATCATTTGCTTAATACCATCATTTATTTGATATTCGCCACCGTGAATAATGTTGTTGTCTAAAACGGATTGCAGTTCGTTTTTCAACACCGCAACGTCTTTGAAATAATAGATGCCAATAACCGCCAAATCAGAAACAAATTCTTTTGGTTTTTCTACCAATTCTATAATCTCATTGGCTTCGTTTAAATTGATTACCCCAAAAGCTTCCGGTTGCTCTACTTGTTTTACCCAAATAACGCTGTCGGCACTTTGGTCTAAATCAAAATCGGCGCGAATTAAAGTATCGGCATAAGCAATTACGGCCGGACCGCTTAAGGAATCTTTGGCACACATAATGGCGTGACCGGTTCCAAGTGCTTCGTTTTGATAGTAAATGGTTCCTTTGGCACCTAATTTTTGAGCAATCGCAATCAAGTCTTCTTCAACTTTTTTGCCAAAACTTTCATGAATTACGAAAGCAACTTCGTCAATTTTCTGATTTAAAACGCCGGCTATATCTTCAACCAATCGATGAACAATCGGTTTTCCGGCAATAGGAATTAACGGTTTTGGGATGGTTAATGTATGTGGGCGAAGTCGTGAACCACGACCCGCCATAGGAACTATTATTTTCATTTTAAATGCTTTACTTTAGTATTTTATTTCACTCCGGTACTGCCAAAACCGCCTTCTCCTCTTGAGGTTTCTGATAGTTCTTCCACGGCAATCCATTCGGCGCGTTCGTGTTGAGCAATGATTAATTGGGCTATTCTTTCACCATTTTCCACCACGAAATTTTCATTGGATAAATTTACTAAAATCACCCCGATTTCTCCACGATAATCAGCATCAACTGTACCGGGTGAATTCAAGACTGTGATTCCTTTTTTGGCGGCCAGTCCGCTTCTTGGGCGAACCTGAGCTTCGTAACCAATGGGCAATTCAATAAACAAACCTGTTTTTACAATGGCTCTGTCTAATGGTTTCAGGGTTATCGGCTCTGATAAATTGGCGCGCAAATCCATCCCAGCTGAGGCAATGGTTTCGTAATTGGGCAATTCGTGTTGCGATTTGTTGATGATGTTGATGGTCATTCTTTTGCTTTTCTTTTGATGATTCGGAGCAATGTTTCTTTTTCACTGTAATAAATAAAATAGAGGAACACTCCCAATAATCCTATTTTTATAAAATAATTATCTCGCAATTGAGGGATGTAAAATGAGATGGCGGAAAATACTATAGTAAGGCCAAGGTAACTGAATATTTTATTAAAGTCATACGGAATCGGATAGCTTTTTTGTCCTAGTTTGTAAGAGATAATCATCATACTTCCATAGGCGGCAATTGTAGCAATGGCCGAGCCATAGTAACTCATCGTCGGAATCAAAAGATAATTCAGAATCAAGGTCACGGCAGCACCCACCAGTGAAATATAAGCGCCTATTCTTGTCTTATCAATTAATTTGTACCAAACGGATAAATTGGTGTAAATCCCAAGAAAGAAATTCGCCAGAACGATTAGCGGCACTACTTTCATGGCATCCCAATAATTGTCGTTAGGCACCAATACTCTTTTGAGTAAATCGGCAAAAACAATCACAAACAGCGTGATAAACGAACCGAAGATCACAAAGTATTTGGTTATGGTGGCATACGTTTGTTGGGCATTTTCATTGCTGGCATGACTAAAGAAAAAGGGTTCGATTCCCAGCGTATAAGCCGTCCGGAACAATACCATGAACATCCCGATTTTGTAACAGGCAGAATAGGCTCCAATGTCTGACATGGGAACATGCATCCAATCTAAAAGGATTTTATCAAAATGTTCGTTGATGGCAAAGGCTATTCCGGCAAACAAAATGGGCAAGCCGTATTTCATCATTTTTTTCCACAGTACTTTATCAAATTTCCAGGAAATGTGAATGTAATTTGGAATCAGGACAAGCAGTGTAACCAAACTGGCCACTACATTAGAAATGAAGATATAGCCAATCTGGAAATTCTCGATGTAAATGGTGCTTAAGAATCCATTCGGATTATTAGCCACGATTTTGGGTAAAAAGGCCAAAAAGAAAATATTAAGCAATAAATTTATGGTGACGTTTGTCATTTTTATGACTGCATATTTCATGGGTTTCCGTTCGGCTCTCAACTTAGAAAACGGAACGATGGCTAAGGCATCCAGCGTCAAAATCCAGATGGTATAGGTAATGTATTCAACACTTATATCTGACCAACCGGCCAGTGTTTTCCTAAACAATAAGGCCAGGCCTAAAAACCCAAGGGAAGACCAAAAAAGAGAAACGGTGGTGGTGGAAATCACATTTTTTTTATCGTCTTCGGAATTGTAAAATCGGAAAAAGGACGTTTCCATACCGTATGACAAAACCACATTGAAAAAAACCAAATACGCAAAGATTACGGAAACCTCACCCATTTTGCTTTTATCGGGCAAATAATACACAAACAACGGATTCAGGATAAAACTGATTATTCTGGGAAAAACAGTTGCCAGTCCGTAGATAAGAGTTTGTTTGAAAAGATTTTTATAAAGGCTCAATGAGAGTTTGTTTAAGGTATTGAACAAAAATAGCCATTAAATTCATTCCAAAAAAAAAGAGCGAACAAATGTTCACTCTTTCTTAGCAATTTATTTTTCCTTATCCTTTCAAAGCTTCTGCTCCACCAACAATCTCAAGGATTTCGTTAGTAATAGCAGCCTGACGTGCTTTGTTGTAAGTTAATTTTAATTGGTTTCTCAACTCCGTTGCGTTATCCGTAGCTTTGTGCATCGCGGTCATACGCGCTCCGTGTTCAGAAGCAAAAGAATCTCTTACGGATTTGTACAATTGTGTTTTCAATGATTTTGGAATCAATGTCAATACGATTTCTTCTTTAGAAGGTTCAAAAATATAATCGCCACTTGAAGCTGGTTTGTCAGAAGCAATAGGTGCCAATGGCAGGAATTGTTCTGTTTGTACCACTTGAGTTGCAGCATTTTTGAATTGATTGTATATCACTTCAATTTTGTCGTATTCACCGGAAATGAATTTTTCTGTCAATGCATCGGCAATTTCGGCAACGTTATCAAAAGTAAGATTGTCGAATACTTCGCTTCGGTTGGCAATAACACTATTGGTTTTTCTCAACACGTCGTTTCCTTTTTTACCAATGGCAAAAATATCTACTTGTTTTCCTGCGTAACCGTCCGCAACCAATTTTGCCTGCTTAATTACATTGGTATTGAAAGCACCACACAAACCACGGTTTGAAGTAATCGCTACAATCAACACTTTATTGATTTCGCGTTGCGTGGTGTATTGTCCACCGGCATCGCCATCCAAAGTAGCACTAACGCTTTGTAATAATTCCGTTAATTTTTCGGCATAAGGTCGCATCGCTGTAATCGCATCTTGTGCTTTTTTCAACTTTGCGGCAGAAACCATCTTCATCGCCGATGTAATCTGCATCGTCGACTGAACGGAAGTAATTCTATTACGGATTTCCTTTAAGTTTGCCATAGTTAAATTTGAAAATTATCTGATTTGAGAATTTGAAAATGGATTTACCGCTTCAAATTCTCAAACCTTCAAATTGTTATTTAGTTATATTTCGCTGAAATTTCTTTAGCTGCTTTTTCTAAAACATCAGTAATGTTATCGTCTAACTTACCGGCTTTAAGTGCATTTAAAGTATCTCTGTGTTTGTTGTTCAAGTACTCGATATAATCTTTTTCGAATTCTTTTACTTTGTTTACAGGAACGCTTCTCAACAAGTTTTTAGAACCTGCGTAGATAATAGCTACCTGATCTTCTACAGTAAACGGATCGTTTACGGCTTGTTTCAGGATTTCAACGTTTCTTCTTCCTTTTTCAATTACGTTTAATGTTACTGCATCCAAGTCAGAACCGAATTTAGCAAACGCTTCCAATTCACGGAACTGTGCTTGATCTAATTTCAACGTACCCGATACTTTTTTCATCGATTTAATCTGAGCATTACCTCCTACACGGGATACCGAAATACCTACGTTGATCGCCGGACGAACTCCTGAGTTAAACAAGTCAGACTCTAAGAAAATCTGTCCATCCGTAATCGAAATTACGTTAGTTGGGATATACGCAGAAACGTCACCCGCTTGTGTTTCGATAATTGGTAAAGCTGTTAAAGAACCGCCACCTTTTACGATTGGTTTCAACGAATCCGGTAAGTCGTTCATGTTTTTCGCGATATCATCATCCGCGATTACTTTACAAGCTCTTTCTAATAAACGAGAGTGTAAGTAGAATACGTCTCCAGGATAAGCCTCACGACCTGGTGGTCTTCTTAACAACAAAGACACCTCACGGTAAGCCACCGCTTGTTTTGATAAATCATCATAGATAATCAAAGCCGGACGGCCTGAATCACGGAAATACTCTCCGATAGCAGCACCTGCCATTGGAGCATATACCTGCATTGGAGCAGGGTCAGAAGCGTTAGCAGCCACAATAATCGTGTAAGCCATAGCGCCTTTTTCTTCTAATGTTTTTGCAATACCTGCTACTGTAGAGGCTTTTTGCCCAACAGCTACATAGATACAGAATACTGGTTGCCCAGCATCGTAGAATTCTTTTTGGTTCAAGATTGTATCGATACAAACGGTAGTTTTACCCGTTTGACGGTCACCAATAACCAACTCACGTTGTCCTCTACCTACAGGAATCATCGCGTCAATTGACTTGATACCTGTTTGTAATGGCTCTGTTACCGGTTGACGAAAGATAACTCCAGGAGCTTTTCTTTCCAATGGCATTTCGTATAAGTCACCACCAATTGGTCCTTTACCATCGATTGGCTCACCAAGTGTGTTAACCACACGACCTACGATTTGTTCCCCAACTTTCAACGAAGCGATACGTTGTGTTCTTTTTACTGTTGATCCTTCTCTGATCCCAGTTGATGGTCCTAAAAGTACCACCCCCACATTGTCTTCTTCTAAGTTCAAAACGATAGCCTCTAACCCGTTATCGAATTGTACTAACTCACCGTATTGTGCGTTTGACAAACCGTAAACACGAGCGATACCATCACCCACTTGAAGAACTGTTCCCACTTCTTCTAACGTAGCTCCAGATTGAAATCCTTCTACTTGTTTCTTTAATATTGCTGAAATTTCAGCAGCTTTAATTTCCGCCATTTTGATATATCTTTAATGGTAATTAATTACTAAATTCTCTTTTTAACTCCTGCAGTCTGTTGGCCACAGAAGCATTATATTGTTTGTCTCCGATTCTCAAAATAAATCCTCCGATGATGGCTGGATCTACGATGTTCTCGATAGTTATCTTTTTATCTGAAATGCTAGCAATCTTAGCCAAAACTTTACTTTCTAAACCAGCATCCATTGGGAAAGCTGTAGTAACTTTGGCTACTTCCACACCGTTCATTTCGTCGAACTGAGCGTTGAACTGAGTAGCAACTTCGGCTAAAATTTCAAATCTTTTGTTTTCCTGTAGCAATCTGAAAAGCGATTTTGTTTCTCCCTGAACCGAAGCAAATACTTCTGAAACCGCATTCATTTTTACATCTGTAGCAATGATTGGGCTTGACAAAAATTCGCTTAGTTCAGCGCTTCCTGCCATGGAAGCAACGATTGACAACATGTCGTCGTTTACTTTAACAGCATTTCCGCTTGAAACCGCAGTTTCTAAAATGGCTTTGGCGTATCTAATCGCAGCTCTTGACATACCGATTAATTTAATTTTACATCACCTAACATTTTCTCTACCAATTTGGTTTGAGCTTCTTTGTTAGATAATTCGTCTTTTAATAATTTTTCGGCAATCTCCAATGATAAAGAAGAAACCTGAGATTTCAATTCAGCCAAGGCTGCATTTTTCTCGCTTTCGATAGAAGCTTTGGCTTGCTCAATCATTTTTTGACCGGCTACTTGCGCTTCTGTTTTAGCATCGTTGATCATTTTGTCTTTGATTTCACGAGCTTCTTTCATCATGGTGTCACGCTCTAATCTTGCTTCAGCTAACAATTTCTCGTTATCTGATTTCAGATTTTGCATTTCTTTTTTAGCATTTTCAGCCGAAAGCAATGCGTTTTTGATGCCTTCTTCTCTTTCGTTAACGGCGTTAAGAATTGGTTTCCAAGCAAATTTTTTCAATAAGAAAATCAATCCTACGAAAATTAAGGTTTGCCAAAAAAACAATCCGAACGAAAAATCATTTATTAACTTTTCCATGTTATATAGGTAATTATAGTCTTTCTAATTTAATTAAGTAAACAAAAGCCACAACCAACCGTTATGGCTTTTAGTTTTTTTGATTATTTTACTGCGAATAAAGCAGCAAAACCAATACCTTCAATAAGCGCTGCAGCAATAAGCATAGCGGTTTGAATTTTTCCAGTAGCTTCTGGTTGACGAGCAATAGCGTCCATTGCAGATCCACCGATTCTACCGATACCAATACCAGCACCGATTACTACTAATCCAGCTCCAATGATTTTAGGAATTTCCATAATGTATATATATTTAATTAAACATTCAATTTATTAGTGAGCCTCTTCGTGATGATGCTCTTCTGATGCTGCTCCAAAATACAAAGCCGATAGCATTGTAAAGATGTAAGCCTGTAATAGTGCTACTAAAATTTCAATCATTGAAATAGCGAATGACAAGACAAATGATAAACCGCTTCCTACCCAATTGTGAAAGGTAAACATTAATGCAATCAAACTCATTAATACGATGTGTCCGGCAAAAATATTAGCGTACAAACGAATCATTAATGAAAAAGGTTTGATGATGGTTCCCAATAATTCAATCGGAATTAAGATGATTTTCATAGGAACCGGTACTCCTGGCATCCAGAAAATGTGTCCCCAATAATCTTTCTTAGCGGTAAACGTTGTGATTAAGTAAGTAACGATGGCTAAACCAAAAGTTACTGCAATATTTCCGGTTACATTAATTCCCAGTGGAGTCAATCCGAAGATATTTAAAAACCATACAAAAAAGAATATCGTCAATAAATAACTCATGTATTTTTTATAGTGCTTTTCACCAATGTTTGGGATGGCAATTTCGTCACGAACATACAATACGATTGGTTCGAAGAAACGTCCAACACCTGAAGAAATTCCATCGTTTTTGATGTAAGATTTGGCCAAACTTGTAAACAGCCAAAACATTAAAAATGCCACAACAATAATCGTTAAAACACCTTTTGTGATTGAAAAATCAAGAGGCTGAACATTCGTTGGATGCTCTTCGCCTTCTACTTTTTCAAGATTTAATTTTCCGGTAGCATCGGTTTTGTATATTCTTTCGTGGTGTAAAACATAGTAGTTTCCGTTCGATTCCGCAACAGCTTCCCCATTGTTGAATTTTGCAGAAGAGAAAACCTGTAACCCATTATCCCAAAGAATTATTGGTAATGAAAAGCCATAGTGCGCTCCGGTTTCTTCGTCAGCAAACAAAGAAAAACTGTGTCCGTCTAGAACGTGGTGTCCTATAACTTCGTCTATTTTTTCTTGTTTTTCTGCGGCTTCATCCTTTACTTCTTTCTTTTCAACAGCCACTACTTCTTTCTTTACCGAAAGAGTATCTTCTGAAGTATTGGCAAAACTAAATAAAGGCAGACAGGCCACTAAAGCGGCTATAATGAATTGGAGTGGTTTTTTTGAAATCACCATATCTGATAATTAACTTAAATTAACTTTTTTCAAATTTGGTGCAAAAGTACAATATTAATTAATATTAAAAAGTATATGTTTTGTTTTTTTTGGCGGAATTGTCAATTTAGAGACGAATTATTGTTTATTGTTTAAAATTCTGATGGTTACAATGGTTTCTATTGCTAAAAAGTAAATAAATATACTAAAAAAACTCATTTTTTCTGTTGGTGTTTTAGCCAAATTTGCCTCTAAAATTGGCTGTAAAAAAGCATAGGCCACAGCCATTTTTAAAGTAGTTAATAGCAAGAACGTGTACCCAACGTTATCAATGCTTTTCTCTTTTACTATCCTCAAGACAAACACAATGAGTAAAGCAAACACCCCAAAGAATACATACAGTGACGGTATGGAATACACAAAATTGCTTTCGAAAACTCCAGGGACAAACCAGTAAAAAATGATTTTATGAATGATAAGACCAATAATGGAAGCTAATAAAACGATAAAAAGAGAGTGGTATTTCTTTAAGTTCATTGTTATTCGTCGGATTTATTAATTTCTTTCAACTGGCGATTGATGTTATAAAAGGCAACAGCAACTCCTACAAGCGTTGAAATTTTTACATAAACAGTATTTGGATTGGGAAATTTTTGGTCAAGCCAATCGCCTAAATAGGAAAACAAGAAAATAATAATACCCATTTGAATGGGAATGTTAATCAGCGCCAACCATTTGTTACGCGATTTTTTCTTCTGAGGATTGTCCATTGGCAGGCAGGTTTTTTACGTGCGGTTTCATCACACAGGAAGCGCTAAATTCTGCTCCCGGTTCTACGGAAAGTTTCCCGCAGATTACTTCTCCTTTGATGTGTGCTTTTGATTTGACATTCAAAATTTCCTGAACCTGAATTTTGCCTTCGAAAACGCCTTCAATATCTGCATTTTTACAAATGATATCGCCTTTCACACTAGCGGCCGGACCAATCACAATTTTCCCTTTGGATTGGAAATTACCCATCAAATGACCATCCAAACGAAAATCTGCAGGAGAATTAATATCTCCGGTAATGGTGGTTCCTTCTACAATTCTATTGGTTTTACCCAAAAGATCGGTGTATGATTTTGGACTTTTTTCAAACATGATTTTATCCTTTTTTACCTGCTTTCTCGATTTGTGGAGATGGTGGCAAACCAAATTCCTTGGTTCCTTCTTTTGCTCCTTTATCTTCTGACTCTTTAGTATCCTCACCAGATGATGGGTCTTGTTGCTCGCTTTTCTGCTGCTGTTTTTGTTGTTGTGGCTCAACTGTTTTTTCAAGAGTTCCGTCCCAATCCGGTTGTTTAGGATTGGCTTCCAATTTACCGGCTACAAAATCATCTAAATTCTTTTTGATTTGAACAACTGTGTAGTTTTCGGCAGAAATAATTATCGGCGTTTCTTGCACTTTATATTCTTTGAATTCTTTTAATATCGAAGTAATTCCTATGGCTAAGTCCTGAGAAGTCACACCGTGAATTACGACAAAATTATCCGTCATAGTATAAATATCGTTGGATAACGAAAGCCTCTTAAGGTCTCTGTCGGTAATGAATTTTTTGATTTTTTCTATCAGTGCTTTTGTATTCTTATCTTCAAAATCTTTAGTGGCATATAATATTTTCCAGTTTTTTGAATCATTTTTCGATAGTGATAACGCTGCTAATTTTGGCAAATCAACCGACAATAATTTTTCTGCTTTTTTGCCTTCTTCACTATTTGGATAATTAAGTGCTACAAAATTTAAAGCTTTACTATACTCCTCAAGGCCAGCTAATTTTCCTGTAATTTGGGCTTTGAGCAATTCAAATTTCGGGATGATTTCCTCTCCTGTAAAGCGGTCAATAGCTTTTTCCGTGGCCGTTAAAACAGTTTTATATTCTCCGTTTTGATATTGTTTATAAATGCTTTCATAAACCGCATTGGGCGAATCACTGGATTCTTCAGCTGCACTGGCCGGGTTCGTTAAAATTTGAGCGTATCTGGAATTTGGATATTGTGCAATGATATCCGTTTTCATCGCTTCGGCTTTATTTTTATCTAAAATTTCGTAAAGCTTATACAAGTTGTACATCGATGGTAGAACCAGTCTTTCTTCGGGATTGTTATTTAACAATTGCTCTAATCGATCAATAGCCAATTGGTATTCTTTGAATTTCTCTTTGTAAATAACTCCCAATTGATAATACGCAAAATTTCTTTCTTTGCTTAAACTGTCAATCAAGGTTTGTGAGGTAGGGATTTGTTTGATGTAAAAATTCGGGTCTAATTTTTCATCTACTTTTTCAGCGGCTTTCGCGGCCTCATCTGCATCACTTTTTTCGGTATCAATCGTGTCTTTCTTAGTGTTGTTTTTTTCTGAAAGAGAAGCTACCCGCCAATTGTCTTGCAGGGTTCTTTTGCCCCAGTTTTTTAAAAAAGTTGTTTTCCCGAAAGCCACCATCGTAGGATTATAAAAATAAAAAGAGCTTTCTCCTGCCGAGGCTGTTGCATTCGCCAAGGCTGGCAGTGCATTACCGATATTTTTAGTTCCCGGTTGATCGGGAGAATCTATTTTTCCATCCGTTCTGTTTTCATTCTCTTTTATTCTTGCTTGCTTTTCAGCTAATTTTTTGTTGGCTTCTTCTGCCTTTTTTAACTTCGCAATAAACTTTTCAAAATAGGCTGTTCTTTCAGCACCCGACATTTTATACAATGAAATAATGCTATCATTGCGTTGTGCAATTCCTTCATATTTAATTACGTCTTCGAGGTTTTCTCTTTTCTTTTTAATAAAATTGAATTCGCGGGTTCTTGGTTTTAAGTTAACCAATGTACTGTCATAGTATTTGCCTGCCGTAGAGAATTTAGAATCTATAAAATACAAATCGGCCAAATTTCTATAGTTAGATGCAATAAGATATGTGTCTTGCGTTTTCTTTTTTAAGGAAGCATTATAGTATTTTTTAGCCGTTTCTCTATTGCCTCTTTTTTCATAAAACAAAGCCATTTGATGATTTAACACATCCAAATAAGGTCTGTTTTCCCTGTCTGCTAACAAGTCATTGTATTTTTTAAGAAATGCAATGGTATCTCCTTTGGTATAATCAAACTGACTGGCTTGTCTGGCGTGGGCGTGAATTACATATTGACGAGCCGCTTGCCTGTGCATATCAATCACCGATTGGTAGGTGGCAAAAGCACTGTCTTTATAGCCTAATTGCTCATAGATTTGAGCCAGTATGAATCGGTACCGCGCTTTTTCTTCTTTCGATTTTGTAAATTCTGTAGCGATTTTTATCTTGGCAACGGCACTGTCTTTTTCTTCTAAATTTAAAAAAGCCTGTGCTAAAGTTGCGTTGGCATCGGCAAAAATCTGATCTTTAAACTTAATTTCTTTGAGTAATTTTCGAAGATTGTTAACGGCTAAGGCGTCGTTTTCCAAACGCATATTGGTTTTTTCTCTCCAAATTTTTACTTCGTAAATTTTATCACTGTTTGGATATTTATACAACACATAATTAAAGGCTTCTAAAGCCGGAACAAAACGTTGGTCGTAGTAACGCGCTTTTCCCAGCATTAAATGAGCTTCATCCATTTGTGGGTTTTTTTCCGAACCCTGAATATTCATAGAGTGTTTTTGAATCGCTTTGGTGGCTTTGGTTTCGGCTCTTTCAAAATTGGCGTTTTTAGTGTCGCCTGGCATCATTTTTTCATCAGCAACTTGCATTCTTTCCACCGGAAGGATATCCCAAAAATTGTCTTTGTTTTGCAACACAACTTCCTGAATGCCTTTGTCTAAAGCAATTCCTCCGTTATACAAAATATTGTATTTGGTACTTAATGCGTGTGAATTTCTGGAAAGGAAAGTGTTTCTTTTGGTAGAACAAGCTATCAAAAAAACCAACAATCCCGAGAAGATAAAATATTTAATAGTACTGGTTTTCAAAGCAAAACGTTTTTTAATATAACGTGAAAAAGTCATAAATAGTATAACTAACTGGTAAAAATACGTTTCTTTTTGATATAGCAAAAAATTAGACCGCAAAAAATGCCTCCAGCTCTTTTAAAGTTTCCGGAGAGGTTTGAATATCTTTGACCACTTCCCCTAAATGCAAAGCAACAATCCTATTACAAACCTCAACAGTATGCACTAAATCATGGCTGGAAACCAAAACAGTAACCGTAGGATCTTCAGCTAATTCTTTGATGATTTTCTTCAATCGATTCACCGTGGTCGGATCCAAATTAGCAAATGGTTCATCCAAAATAATCACTTCCGGACTCCCAATTAAAGTAGCAATGATGCCCACTTTTTTCATATTCCCTTTGGATAAATCTCTTAGGTATTTTTTACTGTTCAGAATTTCTCCGTTGAAAAATTCTTCGTGTTTGTTGAGTAACGCATCTACATCGGCTTTGTTTTGTCCACGCAAATCGCCAATGAAATAGAAATATTCTTCGGCCGTTAAATACCCAATCAAAAAGCTTTCGTCAATAAAGGCAGCCGTAAAAGGCTTCCAGGCTTCACTGGCATTAACCTGCACCTCATTGTTTTTAATAAATCCGGAACTTGGTTGAATTAAGTCTAAAAGCAAGCTGAAAAAGGTGGTCTTCCCAGCGCCATTATTCCCCACTAAGCCGAAACTTTGTCCTTTTGGAATCTCAAGATTATTGATGTTTAAAACGGTTACTCCTGAATTATATCTTTTGGTTAAATTGGTAACTTGTATCATGGTGAAAAATATTTTTTGTGTTGATTTTAGTTTTTTTGTTTGTATGCCTCTATGGTAGCGTATTTTTCGGTTTTGTAGATTTTTTCGATGATGGCAAACATTTTGTCTCTGAAGGCAAAGCCTAAAACACCTGCCAAACCAACGAATAAACACCCAATTTCCGGACTGAAGATAAAATATCCCAAGGCATATAGCAACATCGGCACTAGCAGTTTGGGCAAGGCCAGTAATACGTTTTTAAAACTAAAGGCCTGCTTTTGTCCAAAGGCTTTTCCGGCAGTTAAATCGATAGCGGTTTTATTGTAAGCCCCTCCCAATAAAACCAAATGCGAATTGACGCCAATGTTATAGATGGCCCCAACCACAATTAACAAGTAAATTTTCCAACCGAAATAAATATAGAAAGAGGCCACTACCGTTGAAATCACTGTGGCAATAACCATCAGCCACCATTTTGAATTTAAATATTCGCGGTAACTGATATTTTGACTCATCATTAATTGGTAATAAGCACTGTCCCAACTCGGCACAAACTGCCCAAAATTCAACAAGAAACCACCCGAAACAAAGATGCCGCCAAAAACCTGCATCGCCGGGTTGTTATAAGCTTCAATGCTATTGGTAAAAAACAGCAATCCGTAAAAAATAAAAACAATGCTGGCAATGACCGTTCCTCTTGGTCGCTTGTTTCTTTTAATCAATTTAATGTCATTTTTAAGAAACGTTCCCAATGTCCCGAATTGGTTCAGCCAAGTGAAGTTTTCGGTTTTGGCTTCATCGCTTTTTTTGGCCAAACCAGTATCTAAATTCAAATTGTTTTTGAAATAGGTAAAGGTGAAATAATACAAAACCACCGCCAAAACTATCGGGAGTAAAAACATAAATCCGGTGCTGTACATGCCCTGGAAAAATGGCTGTGTGTAATTGGTAACATCAAAATAGTTAAAATACTGTGCCGCTCCCAAACCAGCCACTACTGCCAATAACGGATAAAAAATACTGTCTTTATTATTAATTAAAACATTGATGAAATTATTAGAATAAATCAAGGCTGCAATGCCCAAATGCCAAAGAATAACCTGAAAACCATAACCGTGCATCAGCAAGACAATCGTAAACGGCAGAAAGAAAAAAACATGCAACACATTGAAGAAAGAAATGACCGTTTTTCCTAAAGTAAAATGAACAACGGTGTTTCTTTTAATCGGTAAAGTCAATAATGGTTTGATATTCGTAACCGGCATTTTTTGAAAAAAATACCGAACCACTAAATCGCCAACCAAATAATAGATTAAAAATTTATTTACAGTGGCTAAAGGCTCCATGTGCAAATCTTCTTTTAACAAAAAGAAAATTAAAATTCCCATGGCGACAAAAATGGTGATGAAATAAGCGGCAACAAAACCCATGATGATTTTCAACGCCAAATTAGTAGCAAAAGAGGCCGAACGAAAAAAGGATTTCCATTCCAGCGTAATAAAATGTTTGAACATGTGTGTTGGTTTAGGTTTTCGAAATTAGTTTCTAAATGTAGAAAAAAGTTACAAACTTTCAAATTTTCTTTACTTTCCAAATCCCCGCTATTTCTTTACCTTTGCAAAAACAATTTTCATGTCAGCCTTTTATAAATTACATATCAAAGAAGTAAAACACGAAACACCACATGCCGTTTCGGTAGCTTTTACGATTCCCAATGAATTAAAATCCGTTTACCAATTCACCGCCGGTCAATACGTAAATCTGAAATTAACGCTGGACGGACACGAAGTTCGTCGTGCCTATTCGGTTTGTTCTTCGCCTAATAGTGGAGAATTGCGCATCGCCATTAAATCGGTGAAAAGTGGTCATTTTTCCAAATTTGCCAATGACAATCTGAAAGCCGGTGACATTTTGGAAGTCAGCCAGCCCGAAGGTAGATTCACGTTTGAGCCTTCTTTTTCCAACCTTAAAAATTACGCAGCCTTTGCTGCCGGAAGTGGAATCACACCGGTTATGTCTATCTTAAAATCGGTTTTAGAAAGCGAACCTAAAAGCACTTTTGTGTTGGTTTACGGAAACAAAACGCCCGAAGAAACCATCTTCCACAACGAATTGCACGAGTTGCAACTGAAATATGTGGGCCGTTTTTTTGTGCATTATGTGTTTAGCCAAGCCCGTGCTGAAGGCGAGCATTTTGGTCGTATCGACAAATCGATTGTCAATTTTGTACTCAACAACAAACACAAAGAAAAAGAGTTTGACAAATTCTATTTATGCGGTCCGGAAGAGATGATTACTTTGGTTTCCAATGTCTTGAAAGAACACAGCATTCCTGAGAAAAATATCAAATTTGAATTATTCTCCACGTCAACAGCCGGCGAAAACAAGGAAGCTGCCAGTCATACCGGTCATACCAAAATCACGGTGATGGTAGACGATGAAGAAACGACTTTCGAAATGTCGCAAAAACAAACCGTTTTGGAAGCCGCATTAAAACAAGGAATTGATGCTCCGTATTCCTGCCAAGGAGGCATTTGCAGTTCTTGTTTGGCGCGAATCACTAATGGTTCTGCCGAGATGAAAAAGAACTCCATACTTACTGATGGCGAAATTGCCGAAGGATTAATACTAACGTGTCAAGCGCATCCGACATCTGCAGAAATTTATGTGGATTACGATGATGTTTAAAATATAAATGAAACGAAAAAGCTTCTCAAATTGAGGAGCTTTTTTTATGCTAAAGAAGTGTTGATTTTATCTAAAACCGATTCCACTGAAATGGTTCGCATGGCCTCTTCGTAGCCTGCTACTTTCTTATTTCCATAAATGGAGGTTGGCAGCAACGGATATTTTTCACGGTCTGCTGTCAAACAATTTTCCATCGGTTGATTAAACGGTTTGAATCCGGCAAACGGATGCGTGGCGCCCCAAAGCGTAATCACATTCACACCCAGCATTGCCGCAATGTGCGAGTTCCCACTATCCATGGAAAGCATGAGATCAAGATTGGAAATCAGCTGCAGTTCCTGTTGTAAATTTAGCTTTCCGGCCACGACAATTGTGTTGTTTTTATTTTGGGCTAATGTCTTTAATTGCTCAATTTCTTTATTTCCACCACCAAAAAGGAAGAGTTTGTACTTCGGATTTGTTGCCAAATCATCCATCACTTGTTGCATCAAATCCATCGGATACATTTTGCCTTCGTATTGTGCAAACGGGGCAATGCCAATCCACTTTTGAGTTTCTTTTTCGCCGGAAATTTTTAAAATTTCATTGGCTAAAACTGCTTTCGCCGGAAACTTTGGATTCGAAATAGCAACTGTAAAACCAAGCTGCTGAAAAGTATCCACGTGTCTATCCACCATGGCCTTTACCGGTTGAAAGATTTTATTTTCGGCACGAGTGAGTGCTTTCTTTTCCGCTCTGCCTTTATCGGTAAACGCTACTTTCTTTCCGCTTAAAGCAAATAAAGTACGGACAACTTTAGAACGCAAAACGTTATGCAAATCGGCCACCGCATCGATATTGAATTGCTTCAAATCAGCATACAATTTCAGCAAACCCAAGAACCCTTTGTGCCTTCCTTTAACATCTACGGCAAAGAAATTTACATTGGGAATTCCGTCAAAAAAAGGTTGAAAAAATGGTCGCGAAACTACCGTGATTTTCACCTCCGGATGCTGCTGTACCAATGCTCTGATAACAGGAACCGTCATCGCAACGTCGCCCATGGCTGACAGTCGGATGACGGCTATATGTTGGATTTTGTTTGACAAAAGGTTGTCGGGAATTATTTCTTGTTTTGGTACAACACCGGATTCAAATCGTCGTCGTTGTACATTTTCATTTGCTTGTACACTTTCATGAATTTGTCGCCGTTTTCAATATCGGTCAACAAGTCGTTGATGGAAATAAACATATCGCTTTTTTGGTCTAACAAGACGTTTAATTTTTCCTGACATTTGGCTCTGTGCTCTGCTGTAGCTTCAGCACGATTGGCTTCTTCGCTCATGTGGTAAATTTTCAAAGCCAAAATCGACAAACGGTCAATCGCCCAAGCCGGACTTTCAGTATTGATTTTAGCATTCGGTTTTACCTGAACATCTTTGTGTTTTTGCAGAAAATAACTGTCGATATATTCCACCATATCCGTACGAACCTGGTTCGACGCGTCGATTTTTCGCTTCAAAACTAAAGCTGCTACCGGATCAATATTCGGGTCACGGATGATGTCTTCATAATGCCATTGCACGGTGTCAACCCAGTTTTTGGCATACAATAAATACTCGATAGTTCCTTTGGTATAAGGATTTAGAGTTGGTTGGTATACATCATCAATCACATGGTAATCTTTAATGCTTTGTTCGAAAATTGGAAAGGCAAATTGTGAAAACATAACGGTAAAATTTATTTGCAAAGATAGTTTTTATACTTTTACCCAAACATACAAATTTTAGTCGTCCATGCATATTCATTATATTTCCGAAAAGAACAGTATTCTCAATCATTTTTTGGCCCAAATTCGCGATGTTACCATCCAAAAAGACAGCATGCGTTTCCGGAAAAACATTGAACGCATTGGTGAAATCATGGCGTATGAATTGAGTAAAACGTTGGAGTATAAAGCGGTGGATGTACAGACTCCATTGGGCATTAAACACACCACTACCGTTGCTGAACCGGTGGTTTTATGTTCTATTCTTAGAGCGGGATTGGCTTTACACATGGGTTTCATGAATATTTTTGACAATGCCGAAAACGGTTTTGTTTCCGCTTACCGCCATCATTACGATAACGACGATAAGTTTGATATTTTAGTCGAATACCAAGCGGCACCTTCTTTTGAAAATAAAAACCTGATTTTGATTGATCCGATGTTAGCAACAGGACAATCGATAGTAGCGGTTTTGCAGAAATTGCATTTGGAACAAAAACCAAAAGAAATTCACATTGCGGTTGTTATTGCGGCACCAGAAGGAATAGAATATCTGCAGAAAAATCTTCCCGAAAACTGTCATCTTTGGGTGGCGGCTCTGGACGAAAAACTCAACGAGAAAAACTACATTGTTCCCGGTCTTGGCGATGCCGGTGATTTGGCTTACGGCAACAAATTATAGTTGCGCAAAGAAGGCAAAAAAGCTTCCAACAATTAGTAACAACAATACGATTTCCTGATACATTTTGTTTTGGGAATATTCGATATTATTGGTCCCCATTACGGATAACGGCATAAAGGTAAAAAGTAACATGGCATTATTTTTTTCGGGCGAAAGTGCAAAAACTATCGCGCCGATTAAAAAACCGAATATCATTTTCTTATAAGAAGCCTGAAGAATTAAGGGTCTATTGGTTAAAGAAACTATCATTGAAAACACAAAGTACAAAGCAATGACCACATAAAAAGACAGCGCCGCATTTTGGTAATTATTGACGAAATAATTTAATTCAAAATTCATTTGCGTTTGGCTCAGGATATGATCAATCCAAGTTTTGTCAAAAACCAAGGCAGCTAAAACAAATACAACTGCTGTAGCAAAAAAAGCTACAAATGGTAACAGCCAGTTTCTGTAATCCCGGGAAGCGTGAAAAATGATGGAAATGTAGACCAAGACAATGAAAAGAATGCACCAAAAGTGAAACAAACTGGCGATAAAAATCCACATAGACGCATCGAAAATTTTCTCTTTTGGAGCTTTTAACGTTTGCAATGAAATCAATCTTCGCATGGAAAGCAGCAGAAAAAAGTTGGCAAACAATAAATTTGAATTATTAAAAACACTCGGAAAAAGCAATAAAAATAGCAGGAAAAACAGAATCGTGTAGCTGCTGTCTTTGGTCAATCCGTTCTTCTTCACCATGAAATTGACCAGAAAAAAAGAAGCTAACAATAAGACAATCAACAGACTATTTTTTGACAATCCGTTGGCGGCCGCTGTGATGTACAAATCACTGGTTTGGTATATAAAAAAGAAAAATAACAACAGTACTACAATCAGCGAATAATTGAGAATTGTAGATTTTTTAAAAACGCTTGTTATCATGTGGATATTTTATACATTTGTGCTGTAAATATAACATTTTATAAAATGAAAGCATTTTTTGAAGGCATTCAAACCGTATTTGTAGACTTTTTATTCAAACCATGGGATTGGTTACGAACTTTGGAATTAAGCAACTGGTGGTTGGCTAATATCGTTAGCTGGGCATTAATGTTGATTTGTGCCAAATACATCGTATACTGGTGTATGGAATTAAAAAAACATCAAGACAACAACGAAGAAAACCAAGATACAACGGCTCATTCTTTCTTAAAGTAAGTCGAACCCAATATCTTTTCTAAAATACATCTTATCAAAATGTAGCTGGTCTATGTTTTGGTAAGATTTTTTTATGGCCTCCTGGAAGTTATCTCCAAAAGAGGTCACGGCCAAAACTCTTCCGCCATTAGTGACAACTTTTCCGTTTTCTGTTTTTGTTCCGGCATGGAAAACAATGGAATCTTGAACACTTTCAAGACCTGAAATTTCAAAGCCTTTTTCATATTCTTCCGGATAACCGCCCGAAACAATCATAATCGTAGTGGCGCTTCTTTCGTCAATTTCCAAGGCAACCTCATCTAGTTTTTGATGGGCAACAGCCTGAAACAATTCCACCAAATCCGATTTGATTCTAGGCATTACGACTTCGGTTTCCGGATCGCCCATTCTGACGTTATACTCGATGACCATTGGCTCGCCTTTGACCACAATAAGCCCTATGAAAACGAAACCTTTATACTCTATTCCATCCTTTTGTAAACCGTCAATGGTTGGTTTTACAATTCGATTTTCTATTTTTTCCAACAAAACCGCATCGGCAAAAGGAACTGGAGAAACCGCTCCCATCCCGCCGGTATTTAAACCCGTATCGCCCTCGCCAATTCGTTTGTAATCTTTGGCGGTTGGCAGTACTTTGTAATTTTTACCATCGGTCAAAACAAAACAACTTAGTTCAATCCCGTCCAGAAATTCTTCAATGACCACTTTGGAACTAGCGGTTCCGAATTTGGCATACACCAACATGTTACGCAATTCCGTTTTGGCTTCTTGTAAATTCTGAAGAATCAGAACGCCTTTCCCGGCGGCTAATCCATCGGCTTTTAATACATAAGGCGGTTGTAAAGTTTCCAAAAAACGACAGCCTTTTTCAACGGTATCCGAAGTAAAACTATCATAGGCCGCTGTTGGAATTTTATGTTTGATGAGAAACTCTTTGGCAAACTCTTTACTTCCTTCCAGTTGTGCGCCAACTTTTGAAGGCCCAATTACCGGAATGTGTTGTAATGCACCATCATTTTTGAAGAAATCATAAATCCCAAGTACCAAAGGATCCTCAGGACCTACGACAACCATGTCAATCTTTTCCTGAACAGCAAACGCTTTTACGGCCTCAAAATCGTTGGGATTAATTGAAACATTGGTGGCTATTAAATCCGTTCCGGCATTCCCGGGTGCTACAAATAATTTAGTGCATTTAGAACTTTGAAGTAGTTTAAAGGCTAAAGCGTGTTCTCTTCCGCCCGAACCCAGTAGTAAGATTGTCATTGTGTGTTGTGTTAAAGGTATGCAAAAATAACACGTTTATTTTTTTATTGTATAAATTTTACTAATTTAGTACTCTTAAAAATTATAAAACTACAAACTATGAAAAAACTTTTACTTTCTTTATCCTTATTTTCAATAGGATTTGCCGCTAATGCTCAGTGGGTTGCTCAAGCCTCAGGTTTTACGGATGTAAATCGAGGAATCGACGAAATTCACGTTATTGATGCTAACACTGTTTGGTGTACTGCTTATGACGGAGTAACAACTTCAAATAATGTACAAGAATTTACAAAAACTATTGACGGAGGAACTACATGGGTTCCGGGTCTTATTGATATTGGAGATACTACTTTAAAAATTGGAAACTTAACAGCCGTTAATGGAACTACTGCTTGGGTTAGTGCCTTTGACAACTCTCTAGGTCTTGGTGGTGTTTGGAATACAACTGATAGTGGAGTAACATGGACACAACAAAACACTACTGCTTTTACAGGAGCTACTTCTTGGTGTGATGGGGTTCACTTCTTTGATGCAAACAATGGTGTGGCATTTGGAGACCCTGCCTCAAGTTCCGCTAATGACCTTGAAGCCTACAGAACTACTGATGGTGGTGCCACTTGGACTTCATTAGCCGCAGCAATGACAAACATTATCCCTGGAGATTTCGGTTACGCCGGTAGTTTTGCTGCCGTTGGAAATGCGATGTGGATTACTACTGCAAAAGGAAAAGTATACAGAACCCTTGACAAAGGAGCTACATGGACAAGACTAAACTCTCCAATTGCTGATTTTGGTGGTGGTGACACTGCTACTTCATCAGGAAGACTTTATTTTAGTGATGCCAACAATGGAATTCTAATTGGAAACACCCTTTCCGGAACAACTATTACTGCTCGTAAATTATACAAAACTACTGATGGTGGTTCTACTTGGAGTGCAGGTGTTGCTTACACTCAACCTTATAACTACAACATTTGTTATGTTCCTGGAACAACTATGTTAGTAGGAACTGGTGTTGCATCTAGTGTGTATTCATCAGCGCTTAGTTTAGATAATGGTACAACTTGGACTGTTATTGAATCAGGAACTCAAAGAACAACTGTTGGTTTTGCAAGCACAACTACAGGATGGGCTGGTGGTTTTAATTCTGATGCTTTTACAGGTGGTATTTTTAAATTCAGCGGAAACTTAGCTAATCAACAATTTGCTAACAACTCCTTTAAAGTATATCCAAATCCATCTTCTTCTTTTGTAACCATTTCATCAGAACAATTAGATTCTTTCAAATTGAAAGTTACTGATTTAACTGGTAAAGTAATGCTAACACAAGAATTCAGTGGTATTGAAAACACTGTTGATGTTTCTAGTTTTGCAACTGGTCTTTACTTCTTCGAAATTAATTCAGGAAGCAAATCAGAAACTATCAAAATAATGAAAAATTAATACTGAATAAATAGTATTTTTAAGGGCTGACTTTGTTAGCCCTTTTTTTATGTTCCATTTTTTCAATTTATCGTTGCGTTTAAATGGTTTCCCGATGCGGGAAGCCTCTATTGAATTGGAGAAAACCATAGCAGTTCCTGAAACCACTTATGAAAATTGGGTGAGCGAAAAAAGAAAAGCCATTGTCGAGTATCATTTGAAAAACAATGCATCTTATCAGGAATTCGTTGGCACACCTTCTTTTAATCATTGGGAAGAACTTCCGGTTATGACCAAAAAAGAATTTCAAAAACCTTTGACAGAAAGGCTTTCTGGAGGATTTACTGCAAAAAAAGTTTATGTTAATAAAACTTCAGGTTCCAGTGGTGATCCTTTCATTTTTGCCAAAGACAAATTTAGTCATGCGCTGACTTGGGCCAATATTATCCATCGTTTTGGTTGGTATGGCATTGATTTCAACACTTCCCTACAAGCTCGTTTTTATGGTATTCCCCTTGATTTCATCGGAAATAAAAAAGAACGCATCAAAGACCTTTTAAGCCATCGGTATCGCTTTACTATCTTTGATTTATCGGATGCTGTTTTGGAAAAAGTCCTGGCAAAATTCCAACAAAAGAAATTTGATTACATCAATGGCTATACCAGCTCTATTGTTTTGTTTGCTAAATTTCTACAGAAGAAAAACATCGTTTTGACTACTGTTTGCCCAACCCTGAAATGCTGCATCGTTACTTCCGAAATGTTGTTTGAAGATGATAAACTTTTGATGGAAAAACAATTTGGTGTCCCGGTAATCAATGAATACGGAGCTTCCGAATTGGATTTGATTGCTTTTCAAAACCCAAGCGGAGAATGGCAGGTCAATTCCGAAACCTTATTTGTAGAAATTTTAGACGAAAACAATACTGTTTTGCCCAATGGTCAGGAAGGACGAATTGTAATTACATCGCTTTATAACAAAGCGCATCCTTTCATTCGTTATGACATTGGTGATGTTGGGATTTTAGATGAAAAAAGTACTTTCAAAAAACCAATTTTAAAAAAACTAATTGGACGAACTAACGATATTGCCATCTTGCCCAGCGGAAAAAAATCGCCCGGATTAACCTTTTATTACGTTACCAAAAGCATCATTGAAGATGATGGAAATGTGAAAGAATTTGTGATAAAACAAACCAAAATCGATACTTTTGACATTGAATATGTAAGCCAAAAAGAAGTAACCGAAAGCCAAATTCAAAACATTGAAAAAGCCATTACAACCTATTTAGAAACTGGTTTGACATTCTCATTCACCCGAAAAGAAAAACTCGAACGCAGTAAAAGTGGAAAGTTAAAACAGTTTGTTTCATTAGTAAAATAATATGAGAATCACCATAGTAGCAGGCGCCAGACCCAATTTTATCAAAATCGCTCCCATCATTAAAGCGATTGAAAAAAAGCAATCCGAAGGAGCTACTGTTTCCTATCGATTGGTGCATACAGGCCAGCACTATGATAAAAACCTCAGCGATACGTTTTTTGAAGAGCTGAACATTCCCCATCCCAATGCCAATTTAGAAGTAAAAAGCGGTTCCCAATCAGTGCAAACTGCCGCAATAATGATTGCCTTTGAACAAGAATTGCTGCAAAATCCATGTGATTTGGTTTTGGTAGTTGGCGATGTCAATTCAACCATGGCCTGTGCGATTGTGGCCAAAAAGCTAAACCTAAAAGTCACCCATGTTGAGGCCGGAATTCGTTCCGGAGACATGACCATGCCCGAAGAAATCAATAGAATTGTCACCGATAGTATTACCGATTATTTTTTCACTACCTCGACTTGGGCTAGTGAAAATCTTTTAAAATATGGCGCGGAACCTTCAGCAATTCATTTTGTCGGAAATGTGATGATTGATACTTTATACCAAAATCTGCATAGAATTTCTGCTCCCGTTTTTTGGAACAAATTTGGATTGGAGACCGGAAATTATATCATCCTCACATTACATCGCCCAGCCAATGTGGATGAAGAACAATCGTTACTACATTTGCTTGAAGGCATTGATAAAATGGTTGGCGATAAAAAAATAATTTTCCCGGTGCATCCCAGAACCAAAGCAATTTTGGGCGAAACGAATTTAGATTTAAAAAACATCCATTTTGTGGAGCCACAGAGCTATTTGAATTTTATGTTTTTAATCAAAAACAGTTTTGCGGTGATTACCGATTCTGGCGGAATTTCAGAAGAAACTACGGTTTTGGGGATTCCTTGTTTTACTATGCGCAACAACACCGAAAGACCTGAAACCCAAACCATAGGCACCAATACTTTGGTAGGCACTTCGGTAGAAAATTTGAAAAAAATATTTGCGGAATTCCTTCAAAACGGACCTCGAAAAGCCGGAATTCCTGAGCTTTGGGACGGCAAAGCCTCGGAGCGAATCATTGCCATTTTGCTTTCCAAAAAATAATGGAAGACATTCTCATCATATCCAACTATTATCCGCCGGAAAAAGGGGCTGCTGCCAATAGAATTGAGCAGTTGGCCTTGAAATTACATCAAAACAATTACAACGTTTCTGTAGTTTGTCCGTTAGGAAATTATCCGAAAGGCGAATTGTTTCCCGAATACAAAGGTAAATTTTCGGTAACTGAAAACCGGGAAAACATTACTGTGAAAAGGCTTTGGATTTATCCGAGCAACAGTCATACTATATTAAAACGGGTACTTTCGATCCTCTCCTTTTCGGTTGGGTTGTTTTGCTATTTATTATTCAAAAAAACGCCTAAAAAAGTAGTCGTGCAATCGCCACCGTTATTGCTTTCTTTTATTGCTGTTTTTGTACTGTCCTTAAAAAACAAAAAAATTATTTTGAATGTTTCTGATTTGTGGCCTTTGGCAGCTATCGAACTAAATGCCTTGAAAAAAGATTCGCTTTCGCATAAATTCTCCTTGTTTTTGGAACGCTATATTTATAAAAAAGCAACGATGATTTTAGGCCAATCCAATGAAATTATAGCGCATATTCATTCTGTATTTCCGGAAAAGAACTGTTTTTTGTACCGCAATTTCCCTGACCATGGTGCCAGAGTAATGGAATTAACAACAGAAGACAATCAGCCTATAAAAATCTTTTATGCCGGACTTTTAGGCGTAGCCCAAGGCGTTTATGAATTGTGTCAAAAAATCGATTTAAAGGGGCTGAATATTGAGTTACATGTATTTGGTGATGGTGCGGAAAAAAAGCAACTGGAGCAACTTATTGCTTCTGCTAAGGAAAAGACAATCTTCTTTCATGGAATGTTGGATAGAAAAGAACTGCATGAAAGGTTAAAAACGTTTGATATTGCTATCGTTCCCTTGAAAGTCAGGATTTATGGTTCCGTTCCTTCTAAGATTTTTGAGTATGGTGCTTTAGGTTTTCCGATTCTCTATTTTGGCGGTGGTGAAGGCGAAACCATCGTGGCTGAGAATAATTTGGGCTGGGTGGCTTCTGTAGAAAATTATAATGATTTAAATGAAACATTAAATCAAATTTCTAAGTACAGTAAGTCGGATTTAGCTACTATGAAAAAAAGAATATTTACAACCGCTCAAAACACTTTCGATTTAGACACTCAAATGAAGGATTTAATTGAGAAGGGCGTATTCTAATAAGCTTTGTCTTCTCCTTTGATAGCGTTGTAAATTGTTAAAAAGACAATCTTAATATCTAGCAATAAAGACCAATTTTCCAAGTAAAAAATATCATACTTCACTCGGTAAATAATATCCTTATCTGTTTCCACCTCTCCGCGGAAACCTTTGGTCTGGGCTAATCCTGTAATTCCTGGTTTAATGAAATGTCTAACCATGAACTTGTCAATTTTTCGGGCGTACATTTCGGTGTGACTCACCATATGTGGTCTTGGTCCTACTACCGACATATCGCCCAGAAAAACATTGAAAAATTGCGGCAACTCATCAATACTGGTTTTTCGGATAAACCTTCCTATTTTGGTTATACGTGGATCGTTTTTGGAAACCTGATACAAATCGGCGATGTCATTTAACGTCATCGAACGGAACTTATAACACTCAAATTCGCGGTAATTTAATCCGTTTCTTTTTTGTTTAAAAAAGATGGATCCTCTGGATTCCAATCTGATTAAAATGGCCAAAATTGGTGTTAACCAAGATAACAATCCTACAATGATTATTAATGAAAAAACAATGTCAAACAGTCGTTTTATGATTTTGTTTGCCGTTTCGTCCAGCGGAATGTTTCGTAAAGAAATCACCGGAATGTAATCGTAATAATCAAAGATTAAATTTCGGGAAAGTACCTCTTTATTGTCGGGAAGGAATTTTAATATTTTTAAATTGTTGTCGGTGAAATCAATGAATTTATTAATATCGGTATTGGTTAAATCCGAAAGAGAACAATATATTTCATCAATTTTTTGTTCCATTACGAAATCCATGCAGGTCTCTATTTGGGCTTTTTTATTGTCAACCAAATCAAATACATGTATTAATTTATAACCATAATCCGGATTTTCGTTAAAGAAATTGGATAATTGTTCGACTGATTTTCCGTCTCCAACAATTACGACTCTTCTGAAATTTCCACCAAAAACAACCCTGAATTTTCTAAGGAAATAATAAATAAAGAGCTTGGTAAACGAAATAATTAAAACCGAATAAGAAACAAATTGAAGGATTACCTGGGCATCCGAAAATTTAGAAAAATAACCAACGTAAGCAAAGTTTAATACGATAAATATAAAATATTGCTTGATAATCTTTCCGAAGATTTCGATTACTTTGGTGTAGCGATACACTTCATAGAAACCGGTATTATAGGCAATAGAAACCCAAGCAATTAACAGAAAAAAGTAAAAAGATAAGTTGTGTAAATTCTCAGGTATCAACTTAACCGATAAAATAATGATTACGGTTAAATCTAATATATACGAGAAAGGCCTTATATAGCCTGAATATCTTCCTGTTTTTTTTCTCATTAAAAAATGTATTTGGAGAAATCTTTATGCTCTTCTTTTAGAAGTTCTTCTGAGGATAGTGATCTGAAATAGTCATAGGTCAATTTCATTCCCTCTTCGCGATTTACTTTGGCGCTCCAGCCTAAGATTTCCTTGGCTTTTGTGGTGTCCGGTTGGCGTTGCAATGGATCGTTTATTGGCAACGGATGATACACCACTTTTTGTTTGGTGCCGGTTAGTTTAATGATTTCATCGGCAAAATCTTTAATCGTAATTTCATCAGGATTACCAATGTTTACCGGATATACATAATCAGAATGCAGCAATCTGAAGATTCCTTCCACCTGATCGGTTACATAACAAAAAGAACGCGTTTGACTTCCGTCTCCAAAAATGGTTAAATCTTCACCACGCAGCGCTTGACCGATAAAAGCCGGAATTACGCGGCCATCATTAAGTCGCATTCTAGGGCCATAGGTGTTGAAAATTCTAACGATTCTGGTCTCGACACCGTGAAAAGTATGATAAGCCATCGTGATGGATTCCTGAAACCTTTTGGCCTCGTCGTAAACCCCTCTTGGTCCTATGGTATTTACATTCCCGTAATACTCTTCTGTTTGCGGATGCACTAAGGGATCTCCATAAACTTCAGATGTGGAAGCAATTAAAATTCTGGCTTTTTTCACTCTGGCCAAACCTAGCAAATTGTGGGTTCCAAGGGAGCCTACTTTTAGCGTTTGAATAGGAATTTTTAAATAATCAATAGGGCTTGCTGGTGAAGCAAAATGAAGAATATAATCTAAATTACCCGGAACGTGGACAAATTTTGTGACATCGTGATGGTAAAATTCAAAGTTTTTATTTTTGAAAAGATGCTCAATGTTTTTTAAATCACCCGTTATCAGATTATCCATTCCAATAACAAAATAGCCTTCGGCTATAAAACGATCACAAAGATGTGAGCCCAAAAAACCAGCCGCACCTGTAATTAATATTCTTTTCATATAATTTTATTCTGCTTTGGAATTATATTGAACAATTCCTGAATTAAAAAGACAATACATCATCGTAAAAAAAACAATCCCTCTTTGTCTCCATAAAAATGATTCCGTCAAAAATAAACTTATCATTAGAAATGCGAAAGCAAAATGCATAAAATCTTTTGATTTAAAAGCATTTTTAACGTTAGTAAACAATAGAATTATCAAGAGTAAAAATCCAAACAACCCTAATTCAGCGAAATTCTGAATGTATTGGTTGTGGAAATTCTTTTTTTGATAGCCTTCTGAATTGCCATTGCCCAGATAAACATGATACTTTACTCCTTTGGCTTCAATTTTGGGATAGGAGGCATTTAACCCGTAGCCTTTCCAAAAGATAGCATCTTCGGACAGCATTTCTAAAAATATTCTAAACTGATAAACTCTAAAGGCTGTCCCTGGGAAAAAATCGTTTTGGTTGAAGGTTTTATTGGTCCAGGCTTGTTTGATACTCACATTATAAAAAGTGTTATTTTCTTTTGAAATGACATCATTTACCGTGCTGTCGGTCATAATGGTTTCGTATTCCTGACGCAGTTTGTCTTTTAGTTTTCCTATAAAAGCAAAGGAAAACAGCAGCAAAAGAATGACCATTAAATTCTTCAAACGCATTTGCTTAGACAGCTTGGAATAAAACAAATGGTAAACTACAATTAATCCGATAAAAACTATAGTTATGTTTCTGGAAGACAGCAAGAAAACCATTACCAGTAAAATAAGGATACTGATAAAATCAAAGATTTTTTTGAACGGTTTGGTAAAAAAATAAAAAAACGAAAGCGCCATATACACCGAAACATGTATGGCATTAACATCTTTTGTGACTAATTCATGATAGAAAAAAACAGAGCTGTCATTTGTCAAATAATATCTGATGGTCGCTTTAATCAAATAATAGATGGCATAAACCAAAATGCCATAACTGTAGTATTTCAGAATGAATTGTTTCTGATGATTATTAACTCCGCCAAAAAGAAAAAAACAAAGCGGAATAATCAGTAACGAAAGTTCTTTTGACAAAGCCGGAACCGTCAAATCTTTGTCTATGGTCCAAAAATAAGACAGCACCATAAGCAAATAAAGCGCCATTGGAAAAAGCAAATCAGTCTCTACCCGGAAATTGTTTTTTTTAAAATAAAGTAAGCTTGAAATCACTAACAACCCCAAACAGATGCTGTTAACGGCATGTGATAGCGGAATAGAAAGCAAGACAAGGAGCAATGCAAAAACAGGCGTTTTATTGTCAATTTCTTGCCGTATTCCCTGAGAAAATGTCTTTAAAAAAGTATAGCTATTCTTCATTTATTGGATGCCAATCAAAATCAGTAACAAGGGTATTGTTATTGTTTTGTATCAATGGCAAGTTATGATTTTTTATTTTGTAATTAAAATATTTACAAAACAAATCACAGGCAATAAAAATAGGGATTTTGTAGCGTGGTAAAAAATCTGTTTCAAATAAAAAACCTCAAAACGGTTGGCGCTTTGAGGTTTTTAGATGTTATACTTTCACTTTGACTTGGGCTTCCACCCAATCGTAGGTTTTTTTCATTCCTTCCAACAATGGTAAGGAAGGCGCCCAGTTGAGCTTTTCAAACAACAATTTATTATCCGAATTTCTTCCTCTTACGCCCGTTGGTCCCGGTATATTTTTAATTTCTAATTTTTTCTCCGAAATATCAATTGCCATTTGCGCAAAATCATTGATGGAAATCATTTCCTCCGAACCAATGTTAACAGGGCCGGTAAAATCAGAATTCATTAATCGGATTACGGCTTCTACACATTCATCTATGTATAAGAAAGAACGGGTTTGTTTTCCGTCTCCCCATACTTCGATAGAAGTTCCGTCATTAGCTTCCGCGGCTTTTCTGCACATGGCTGCCGGTGCTTTTTCTTTACCACCGTTCCAGGTTCCCTGAGGGCCAAAAATATTGTGAAATCTTGCGATTCTTACTTCAATGCCGTAATTTCTGTAATAGGATAAATACAGTCTTTCGCTAAATAGTTTTTCCCAGCCATATTCGCTGTCCGGTGCTGCCGGATAAGCTGAATCTTCCGAACATTTTGGGTTATCGGGATCCATTTGATTGTACTCAGGATACATACAGGCTGAAGAAGAATAAAATATTTTTTTCACGCCTTCTTTTTGTGCGGCTCCTAGTACATTAAGATTGCATAATGCTGAGTTATTCATCACATCCGCATCGTGGTCTCCGGTAAAAATATAACCCGCACCACCCATATCGGCAGCCAGTTGGTATACTTCATCGATTCCTTTTACTGCTTTTTGAGCAACAATCGGATCACGTAAATCCCCTAAAATAAACTCATCAGAATTGTTATTACCGTATTCGTTTTCTTTTAAATCAACTCCTCTTACCCAATATCCTTCCGATTTTAGTCTATTTACAAGGTGTCCTCCTATAAAGCCCCCTGCACCACATACCAGTATTTTTTTCATTTTAATAGAACTCTGTGAAATTTATTCTTTTTTATAACGCGTATTCTTTTTTGTTTTTTAAAGGTGCGAATTTATGAATTATTTTTATTAGGTGCTACCTTATTGGACTTATTAACTAAAATCAAAGGTAAAAGTTTAAACCCGCTAAAGTATCTGGGCACAAAAACCTTAGGATTAGAAAGGCATCGCATAAGCCAACCCATATAGATATAATCTGCCCAAACCGGCACATTGGCTTGCCTTCCGGTTTTAAATGCCAATGCTGCTCCTGTACACAATATCGCCGGTGAGTAGGAAAGATTATTTTTTAAAAACAATCCTAATTTTTCTTGGGTTCCCCCACCTATATTGATGAAAATCCATTTTGGTTTTTGGCTTTCTATCAACTCTAACAGCTTGTTATCATTCACATTGCCGTTGTAAAATGGCGCTGTGTAAATAGCCGAATCACTTATCTTTACTCCTCTTTCGTTAAAAAAATCTTTGTTGATTTTTCCGTCTACATCTGAAGGGTTTACCAGAAAAATGGCATCTTCTTTAACCTCTTCCATATTGGCTATGAAAAAATTGATGAATTCGAGCCCTGAAATCTTATTGATTTTATTTTTAAAAAAAATATTCCAAACCAATACCATATAGCCACTATCCGGAATCACTATGTCTGATTCGAGCAATGCGCTGTAATACTTTGTGTCGCTTGAAACGGTCACTAATGCTGGTGCGGCGGGTACGGTAAGGAGTCCTCCTTTATTTTTTAAAAAATGGAATACCTCATCGACTTTTCCTTTGAAAAATTGTATTCCTAAAATTTGAATTGTCATCTAAAAAAAATGGATTTTTTATCGAAAGCACAATATTATAATTTTTCTGTTAGAATATAGAATAGGCAGTCATAAAAGTTTGGAAAAAGAAGCAGAATTCATTTAAAAAAAATCGGTTTTTAAAGGTTTCCGTTATCTTTGCCATATCTCGATTAAGATGTTATTTTTGCCGTTAAGGCAATTATACTCTTACGCACTAAAAAACCATTTAACTATTGACGACTTTACTTCAAAAAATAACGCAGAACCATCTTATCATGAGTGGGATGTACAAAGGAATTTCTGGCCTTTCTCTGTTTGTATCCATCCCCATTTTAATTCGTTATTTAGGCGATACCGATTATGGCCTTTGGGTGTTGGTTTTTGCGCTTTTCCAGTGGGTTTTATTAATGGATTTTGGATTAGCCAGTGTTTTAAAAACCAAAGTGCCCATTCTGATTCATGAAAACAAACAGGATTTGCTCAAGAGTTATTTAAAATCAACCTACAAGATAACCGCTTACATTGCTCTTTTTTTGTTTTTGCTTTTTTTATGTCTGATATTCTTTATCGACTTAAAAGCCGTTTTAAAGATTCCTGTTCATTCCTCACTATTTGTTAAAAAATTGTTTGTGATAAACATGTTTTTCTTTAGTCTGAACTTTTTGTTTAATGTTCATAAATCGTTGTTTGTGGCTTTTTTAAAAGGTAAATATGCCGAGCAGTCTATTGCCTTAAATCAAATTTTATTCCTTTCATCGCTTGGCGTTTTAATGCTGGTGGCTCCAAAGGTGGCCAGTGAAGACAAACTCTTATATATTACGCTGTTAAATGGTATTGTTTGCTTTTTAGTCAATGCAGCTTACACCTTATTTTTCTTTTACCGAGAAAAACTAAACCTGAAAACAACCGAAAAAACCTCTAAAGAATTTTTAAGGGAAATCATTATTTTGGGAACAAAATACATGGTAATTCAAGTCGGGTTGTTAGTTGTTTTTTCGTCCGACAATTATATACTTTCCAGTGTTTTTGGTCCCAAAGACATCGTTCCGTATGAGGTGGTGAATAAGTATTTTCAGTTTCCGATTATGATACTGTTTGCCACGCTGTCTCCGTTGTGGTCTATGTTTGCCAAAAATTACATCCAGAATAAAAAATCGGTGCTGTTGGCCTCATTCAAAAGATTTAATCTTTTATTTATGCTGATGTTGCTCTTTATCATTTTCATTTCGGCCATCTGTCCGTTTGTGATTTCTATTTGGATAAAAGATCCTGTAAATGTACCCGACGGATTAATCCTGTATACCGCCACGGTAACTGTCTTTAGAGTCTTTGTAACCTTTTACACGTTCTTTTTAAATGGAATAGGGAAATTAAATAAATATATAATACTTTTGCTCGTAAGTGTCGTCTTGAAAATACCCCTGTCCTATTATTTTATAAAATTAGGATTTGGAATAAATAGTGTAGTCATTTCGACACTGCTAATACTATTGATTTGGATAGTGTACATTCCTTTTGAATGTTACAACATCGTTTACAAAATAAAATCAGATGAATAATTTCATATACAAAAACAAGCGTTTTCTGTTACAAATTAAACGCAAATTTAATGCTATTACCGGATTAGAAATTGTTAAATACCCAACGCCAGAATTAGATCGTAGAATAAAACTTTTACAGCATTATAACATTGATGTTATTATTGACGTGGGTGCCAATATTGGTCAGTATGGTACTGAAATGCGAAATATTGGTTATAAAGGCAGAATCATTTCGTTTGAACCCACTTCAGAAGCTTTCGAAAAACTGAGCAAATCAGTCAAAAATGATTCGCTTTGGGAGATATATCATTCTTCTTTGGGCGAACGTGACGGAAAAACTACTATCAATATTTCGAAAAACTCCGTAAGCAGTTCATTATTGGAGAGTTTACCCGAATTAACTGAAAATGCTCCTGATGCTTCTTTTGTGAAAAAAGAAGAAATTGACATCAAAAAACTGGACACTCTTTTTGATTCTTTAAACATTAAGGATAAAAACATTTATTTAAAAATTGATACTCAGGGATATGAAAGTCAGGTGCTGGAAGGCGCTAAAGAGTCCTTAAAAAACATCTTGGGAATTCAATTGGAAATGGCTCTGATTCCTTCCTATCAGGGCGCGATTCCTTTTCAGGAGATGACCGAAAAACTTAATGGCTTTGGTTTTCATCTCATGACAGTAGAGAGTGGTTTTTATGATAAAGTTTCCGGAAAATTAATGGAAGTTGATGGTGTATTTTATAAATAAGTTTTAGACATGATAAAAAAATTATCGGTTATTATACCGGCTTACAACGAAGGAGGAACTATTCATTTCATATTAGACAAACTCAAAAATGTGACTTTATTAAATGGCATAGAAAAAGAAATTATCATCGTAAACGATTTTTCTAAAGATAATACCGAAGAAGCAATTCTAAACTATATGAAGACTAATTCTGAATTAAACATTCAGTATTTCAAGCACGAAATTAATAAAGGAAAAGGAGCTGCGTTACATACCGGAATTCAAAAAGCCACCGGTGACTATTTAATTATACAGGATGCCGATTTAGAATACGATCCGGAGGAATACAACTTGTTGTTAAAACCAATACTCGCCGGTTTTGCCGATGTGGTATATGGCTCTCGCTTTATGGGCGGGAATCCGCATAGAGTCTCCTTTTTTTGGCACACTATCGGAAATAAACTCTTGACTTTTTTATCTAACATGTTTACCAATCTCAACTTGTCAGATATGGAAACCTGTTATAAAATGTTTAATACTAAGGTTATTCAAGGCATTTCCTTAAAAGAAAATCGTTTTGGTTTTGAACCTGAAATTACTGCTAAAATTTCTAGGGTCCCTAAAATCAGAATCTATGAAGTTGGTATTTCCTATTATGGCAGAACCTACGAAGAAGGGAAAAAAATTGGTTGGAAAGATGGTTTCAGAGCTATTTACTGCATTTTAAAATACGGATTATTTAAATTATAATGGAAATCAAAGAAATCGATTTAGAAGGACTCACCACCTTATCAGTAATAGAAAAAGCGGATAAGTTTAATGGGTGGATGTACCACACAATTGCTCCTTATTGCAGTGGAAGAATACTTGAAATAGGAAGTGGCATCGGAAATATTTCTCAGTTTTTTATTGCCCATAAACAAGAAATTGTTTTAAGCGATTTACGCGATAATTACATCGAAATTTTAAAAAACAAGTTTCCCAACGAAGTGGTTAAAATCGATTTGGTTGATCCTGATTTTGATGTAAAATACGGTCCCTTTTTAGAAACTTTTGATACCGTATTTGCTTTAAATGTTGTGGAGCACATTAAAGACGATGTTCAAGCCATTGCCAATTGTAAAAAACTACTAAAAAAAGGCGGTACTTTAATTATCCTGGTTCCGGCTTATCAAGGGTTATACAACACCTTTGACACGGAGTTGGAACACTTCAGACGCTACACGAAAAGCACGTTGGAACCCATTATAATTAAGAATGATTTAAAAGTAAGCCAACAGTTTTATTTTAATCTGATAGGTATTTTAGGTTGGTATTTTTCTGGTAATATTCTCAAGAAAAAGACGATTCCGGAAGGACAAATGGGCTTGTTTAATTTATTGGTACCCATTTTTAAATTGGCTGACAAGCTGACATTCAACAAGATTGGTTTATCTGTTATTAATGTCTCCAAAAAATAAATTAAAAATATGTTTGTTTACTTATGCTATACCTTATTGTTGATAGTCTTTTTAAGACTTAATGGTAAACAAAGTTTTATAGGCACACTAATACAAACAACATTAGCATTCAGCGTTTTAGTGTTTTTAGTAACTGAAACCCTGTCACTGTTTAATAAATTGAATCTTATCAGTTTATGTCTTAGTTGGGGAGCTATCTTTTTTTTTCTAATAGTATTGTTGGCAAAAGACAAAACAAAAACTATTTCAACCGGAAATGCCATTAAGGTTAAACTGTCTTTTTACTTCAAATCACTGCCTGTAAAAGAAAAATTAATTCTGGGAGTAGTAGTTTTATTTGTTTTCCTATTGTGTATCCAAGGGATTATATATCCGCCTAACAACTGGGATTCATTAACATACCACATGTCTCGAATAATGTATTGGTTAGGTAATGAATCTGTCGCCTTTTTTCCAACACACATAATACGGGAATTATATCAACCACCTCTTACAGAGTATTATATTTTAAATATTAATGTATTAAACGGGAATGATTATTTGGCGAATAGTGTTCAGCTTTTCTTTTTAATTCAAATTCTTTTTGTTGTTTATGCATTGCTGGGTTTCTTGGGCATTTCTCGTTTTTGGAAGTTGTTAGCTTTATTATTAATCATCACTATTCCAGCTGTTGAACTTCAATCGACAACTACAAAGAATGATATTGTTTGTGCCTTTTATATTCTTGCCACTATTTATTTTGGGATAAAGATTGTCCAATCAAATTCATTAAGAGATTACTTTTTTATAGGGCTTGCTATTGGTTTGGGGCTTTTAACCAAAGGCACTGCTTATCTGTTTTTAGCGCCAGTTTTGCTTTGTTTTGCTGTTATTCAACTGTATAAAATAATAGTTCGAAAAGAGTTTAAAATCATCCCGTACAACTTGTTTTTAATAGTTATAATCATTGCGCTTAATGTCACTCATTATTCCAGAAATTATGCGGTAAATCATTCTATATTAAATATTGATGATGCTGAAGCTAAGGCCTTTACCAATGAGGTTATGGATGGTAAATTTTTGTTTTCTAATTTAATCAAAAATGCCGGTTTGCATCTTGGGTTTCCAATTGACAAACCATCAGATGATTTCATTAGAAAAATCCATAAATCCATAAATGTTTCTATAGATGATAAAAGACTGAACTACTATGGTCAGGCTTATGAAGGAGCACGAGGCGGCACAACAAATGAAGATTACGTGCCTAATACCCTGGCTTTTTTATTAAGTAGCCTATCTTTTTTTGTGATACTCATTCACTTTTTCAAAAACAGCCACCAGGATAAAAAACCTTTACTCCTCATTTCTGTCCTTAGTCTTCAAATACTGTTTTTTGCAGGCTATTTAAAATGGCAACCTTGGCATACCCGCTTGCATATCCCCATTTTTATTCTGGCTACTATCTCCATAATCCTTGCTGTTCAGGTATCTAAATGGTATAGAAAAGTAGTGCTCATTTGTGTTCCTATATTGGTTTTTAGTTTTTTATATTATTATATATTCAATAACCTGAGACCCATTATTCAAAATCACAAATACACCAAAAATATTAGTATTACAGACAATCGGTTTAAAAAATATTTTCCCAACCAACCACAGCTGTATCTGGAATATTCAGATATTTTAAATATTCTTTATACTGTTAATCCATCAAAAGTTGGCTTGAATCTTAATGATTGGGAGTACCCACTGTTCAACTCATTTTATTATGATCATATAAAAATAGTTGCCATAAACGTCAATAATTCTACTAAAGAAATTCCCCAAAATACAGATAACATTGATGTCATTATTTCCAATTACAACAATCCGGTTATTGTTTATAACGGGATGACATATTCCAACCAAAACAACAATCATTCGTATATTTGGTGTTATAAAAAGACAAGTCTGTGAAAATAGCCATAAAAGATTACCTTCTGTATTCCTCTGTATTTGCGATATTTACGGAAGCTTTCTTTTTTCATTTTATTATCGATTGGAAGTTATTGTATCTGATTATTTTAACGAATTATATTTTATTAATCAGAATAAAAAAACTTACCGTCAACAAGTATTTTCTTGGCCTTTTATTTTTCTTTTTAGTGCATGGTATTATAACTTATACCATCATTTGGATTCCCTATAATTATATGCTTGCCCAAATAATAGGCATTGGAATAACAGGCATCTATTATTACAATTTTACTGCTTTGTATAAACCCATTGAGCTCATCAGAGTGTATGGCAAAATGTGTGTTTTGGTAGCCATTATAGGATATCTATTTTACTTCGGCGGATTAAATTATGTGGATGGAAGACTGAACAGCATTTTTAAAGAGCCTGCTCATTATGTGGTAGTGGTATTACCGGCTTGTTATTATTATTTTAAAACTAAAAAATATTTGAGTTTTGCTGTAATATTTGGCACGCTTATTTTATCCAATTCTTCTATTGGTTACATTGGTTGCGGCCTTATTTTTCTTGTCCCGAATTTAACCTTAAAAAGAATGGGGTATTTAGCCGCTTTGCTTCCATTGGTGTGTGTAGTCTTTTATTTTGCCTACAAAGATCTTCCTTTCTTTAAAATGCGCGTGGATGATACATATAACTCCTTGAATGTCATCAATACGGGGAAATTTGAAGAAAATACCAATTTGAGTTCCTATGTATTGATCAGCAATCTTTTTATCACGAAAAAAAATATGGCCGATCATCCTTTCGGGAGCGGAATAGGGAGTCACCATTATATGCATACCGAAATTTATTCCAAAGGAATGAGACCGCCCGAATACATCAAAATCCAACATAAAGAACACGATAATTCGTTTGATGCCAATTCCTTGTTTGCCCGCATCTGTTCTGATTTTGGCATTATTGGTATTTTCCTTGTGTTTTTTATAATGTATAAAGCTTCCGTATGCTTTTCTAGTAAAGACTATGTTTTTGCACAGGGTGTCTACATTTACTTTTTATTAAAACTCTTTAGGGATGGACATTATTTTCCGCCTGAATTCTTTTTCTTTGTGTGGTTGTTTTATTTTTCTTTGAGAGAAATAAAGGTTCTCAACGATGAGAACGCGGCCTAATCGCTGTAAATTTCTTGGTAGAAATCATGCGTTTCCCGACAGCACTTTTCCCAACTGAATTTGGAGGATTGCTCGAAGCCTTTGTTGATTATATCTGCTCTGAAAGTGTCTTCCTCTAACTGCCGCAACCCTTTTTTGAAAGCTTCAAGATTTAAATTGTTCTCTAAAATGGCCGCATTTCCGGAAACTTCAATGATAGAAGAATTTTTCAATGCCAAAACCGGACAGCCAGCCTTCATGGCTTCTATAATTGGAATGCCGAATCCCTCATAACTTGAGGGATAGACAAGGGCATGAGCATAATTATAAAGCACATTTAACGCCGCATTCTCCACATTGGAGATAATCTTTACCCTATTGATTGTTTCTTTGTCGAAAAGCCTTATTTCAGCTTTACTAAGGCTTCCGCCAACAATAACAAGATGTAGCTCTTTTTGTTCTTTCAGCAGCTGAACTACAAAATTAAAATTTTTGTAATTGACCCTTCCTCCCACAAACAGTATATAAGGTTTGTTCAAGTCGTGTAATTGTATGTATTGATTTGCCGAAGAATTGTTTGTTTTGTCAATGACATGATATTCATCACTAACTCCGTTATGGATAACGGCCACTTTTTGATTTTTGTTGGCGGGACAAAACTTTTTTAAATCCGTATAGGTGCTTTCCGAAATACAAATAATCCCTTTGGATCTTTTGATACAGCTATACTTCAACTTATTGTGAACTACTCTTTTGAGAAAACTCGAATAATAGTTATGTGTAAAATCATGAACGGTTGTTACTTCAGCAAAAATTTTACTCCCAACGAGCGGTCTGTAATAACTGGAATGATATAAAAAATAATCCTCTGTTGCTATTTTAACCTTCGATAGTCTTGCTTTTATAGATGACTCTATTGATGATGTGTTGACTATGAGCTTAGCTTCCGGGATGCTTAGTTGCTTTCTGTGAAAGTTAGACATAGCGTTTTTCTCTTCATAAAAAGAGAGATCATCTGATTTTTGATTCATCAAAAAATTGGAAAGTTCATACCAATAGTTAGACACACCGCCTTGAGTGACGTGAGAATAAATGATATTGTCGAGTATAATTTTCATAAGGAATGATTAAATAAATTATACTGTTCCCATGATGTTTTTGGAATAAATAAAAAAAGAAGTTGTACAACTTCTTTTTTTATTCTCTATTTTGTTAGAAGGCCTAATAATTTATCATTCCCCACTATGGATGGTGGATATTTGTTGCTGTGATTTAAATTAAATCTGGCATTTTTTAAATCCCATGAAAAAGAAGGATCAGTTGCAAAATATTCATTGTATTTGTTGTTATCCCCATCTAAAACCAGATTGGCTCCATTTTTAACAGTTACATTTTTAATTGTGATATAACTTTGGTCTTTATTCTTGCTAACACAAATCGATAAGTTTTCCACTTTTTGACCTTCCGGAATATCAAATGTAATTCTCTGTGCCATAGCAGAACCTTTTACCGCTTGCCAAATTGGTTTGTCGTACAAAAAGAAATTATCTTTTTGGTACACAACAGAAATACTATCGTCTTTTTCATAGATACCATCAATGATAACGGAATATTTATCGCTTACTGCTACTGGCTCTTGGGTAGCTTCAACTTCATTCTTTTTATCTTTTCCGCAAGAAGTTAATAATAAACCTGTAAAAAGCACTAAAATTAGTTTTCTCATTTTTATATTTTTTTTGATGAGCAAATATATTATATTTTCCATTAAACCATATATTTGTTAACTGAAATTAATAGAAAAAGTGGCCTGTTTTTATCATTTATTATGACTGCAAGAACCATTTTTAAATCCAAAGCATGAAAAAAATCTCCTTAAAACTATTCCCTTTTTTGATTTCTTTTTTGTTTATTTTTCCAATCCTGAAAGAGAGTTTGTCAAGTTTTATAGTCATTCTTATTTGCCTTAACACCATCATTTATAAAATAGCCGCCAAGGATTACACATTCCCAAAACCCAAAACACTACTACTTACCATTCCTTTTTGGATTATTCTGATTCGGTCTTTATTTACCAGCCATTTTAGTGTTAATGCGACTCACATTCAGCACGCATTGTTTTTTCTTTTACTCCCTGTATTTTTTCTATTAATTCCCAAAGAGTTTTTCAGAAAGGAGAAGCTAAATTTGTATTTTGAAATTCTGAAAAATGCCTGTTTTGTGATTGCCTTTGGTTATGTAATTGCTTTTTTGTGTGTCTATAATTTCTCCGATTTCTTTGTGTTCAAGTACGACATTCCTAAGTTTCGCGATTTTGTTTACAGCGAAGTTCCCTTTTTTAAAATCCATCCAACGTATTACACCTCGATTGTTTTTTTATGCACGGCCTACTCTTTTGAAAAAGTTTTAAAAGAAAAAAAATATATGGAGCTGATTTATATTGCAGTTTTCATCATGATTACCTTTATGCTTTTGGCCAAAATTAACATCATCATGATTGTAGGACTCTTGTTGTTTATGCTGGTGTTCCGCTCTCAAATTTCGGTAAAACAAAAAATAGCTTCTTCCGCGTTTTTTTTAGTTACGACTATGGTGCTTGTTTTGGCTATTCCCGGAATTAAACTTCGTTTTATCGAAGTCTTTAAAAGCTATAATAAACCTCCTGTTGGCGTTGCCTATGATTCGACAAACATCCGGGTGTCTATCTATAATTGCTGCTGGAATATTGCTAAAGACAATTATCTTTTAGGGGTTGGTTTTGAAAATTTGCAAACCGAATTGAATACCTGTTATAAATCAAATTACGATTCAAGTTTCTATGCATCGCACGATTATATGACGCATAATTATTATTTCTACCTATTACTTTCAAGTGGTATAATTGGTCTGTTATGCTATTTCTTTTACTTGCTTACTGTTATCCGAATTTGTTGGAAAACCAACCTTTTCCTTTTCAAAGTATTACTTTTTAATGTCTTAATAATCTGTTGTGTTGAAGATTATCTTTACAGACATTACGGCATTTTATACTTTAATTTAATGCTGGTTTGTTTTCTTCAATACTCGAAGAATAAGGAATCAGATGTTTTAGAAGTTAGGTAGTTTTTATCAGGCTTTCTTCCCAGTTCCTGATTGCAATTCCAAAAGCATTTTTAATTTTAGATTTGTCCAACACGCTGAATTTAGGTCTTTGGGCTGGCGTTGGATAACTGGTTGTGGGAATTGGCGTTACAGCTATAGCAATCTTATTGATTTCAAATATCTTTTGGGCAAAATCAAACCAACTGCATTGTCCTTCGTTACTGAAATTATAAATCCCGTAGTTATCATTCTTTGGGTTCAGAACCGTAGTTTTGATAATTGACACTAATGCTTCTGCTAAATCAACGGCATGCGTTGGCGTTCCAATTTGGTCATCAACCACCGAAAGGGAATCTCTTTCCGAAGCTAATCGCAACATGGTTTTCATGAAATTAGCTCCAAATTGCGAATAAACCCACGAGGTTCTCACAATAAAATAGTTCTCAAAAACAGCTTGAATTGCCTTTTCGCCATCCCATTTTGTTTGCCCGTAAACCCCGGTCGGATTGGGAATGTCACTTTCGGTATAAGGTGTGGTTTTGTTTCCGTCAAAAACAAAATCGGTAGAAATATGCAGTAAAATGGCAGAATACTTTTGGCAAGCTTCAGCTAAATTTTTGGTGCCAATAACGTTGATTAAATAAGCTTTCTCGGGCTCGCTTTCTGCTTTATCAACTGCTGTGTAGGCAGCTGCGTTAATACAATAATCCGGGTTAATCTCAGAAAAAACAGCTTCGCAATTGGCTTTGTTAGTGATGTCTAATTCGGAAGAAGAACGAAAAACAAAATGAACATCCGGATAATTTCCTGCTATGAATTGCAAACTTTGCCCCAATTGTCCTGAGCTTCCGGTAACTAAGACTACCATACTTTTTTGGCGTTTTCTAAAGTCGGTAAAAACTGGTCTTTTTCAGAAATCAACAAGGCTGATGTTGGGAAATTCCAATCAATATTGATACTGCTATCGCTATATAGGATGCCACCTTCGCTTTCTTTGTTATAAAAATTATCACACTTATAAAAGAACGTTGCGGTCTCACTTAACACCAAAAATCCGTGGGCAAATCCTCTCGGTACAAAAAACTGTTTTTGATTTTCTGCAGATAAAAGTATCGATTCGTATTGACCATAAGTTGGTGACTCGGGTCTGATGTCAACGGCTATATCAAGGACTTCGCCTTGTAAAACTCGAACTAGTTTAGCTTGAGCATGGGCTCCGGTTTGATAATGCAATCCACGAAGCACCCCTTTAGAGGAATACGATTGATTGTCCTGAACAAAATGCACTTTCTGGCCTGTCCCAATTTGAAATGTTTTCTCATTGAAACTTTCCATAAAATAACCCCGAGCATCTGTAATGATTTTGGGTTCAATTATATAGCAGCCTTCCAGTTTTGTTGCAATAAAATTCATGATTTAAATCAAACTTAATAAATGTGTCCCATAGCCACTTTTCAATAAGGGTTGGGCTAATTTTTTTAATTGTTCTGAGTCGATAAATCCCATTCGGTAAGCCGCTTCTTCTATAGCGCCTATTTTTAGTCCTTGTCGTTCTTCTATCACCTGAACAAATTGGCTGGCCTGCATCAACGAATTAAAGGTTCCCGTGTCTAACCAAGCGGTTCCTCTGTCGAGTATGCTTACGGTAAGCTTTCCTCTTTTTAAATATTCTTTATTAATATCGGTGATTTCAAGTTCTCCTCTATGGCTTGGTTTAATATTGGCGGCAATTTCTACAACATCATTATCATAGAAATAAATTCCGGGAACTGCAAAATTGGATTTCGGTTTCTCGGGTTTTTCTTCAATTGACAAAACTTTGCCGCTTTGATCAAAATCTACTACGCCATAACGTTCCGGATCATGAACATGATAGGCATAAATGATACCACCGTCCGGATTATTATTTGTTAACAGTAAATCGGATAAACCGGTTCCGTAAAAAATATTGTCTCCGAGCACTAAGGCTACTTTATCGTTTCCAATGAATTCTTTGCCAATGATAAAGGCTTCTGCCAGTCCGTTTGGATGTTCCTGAACGGCATATTCAAAACGACAGCCCAAACTTTTACCATCGCCTAAAAGCTGACGGAATAACGGTAAATCGTGTGGTGTGGAAATGATTAAAATCTCTCTGATTCCAGACCACATCAGGGTTGACAACGGATAGTAAATCATCGGTTTGTCATAAATAGGCATTAGTTGTTTGCTAACCGCTAATGTTAAAGGATGTAGTCTTGTTCCTGAGCCGCCGGCTAAAATGATTCCTTTCATAGCAAATTAATTTAAGGCTAATTTTGCTGATTGTCTTCTGTAAAAGTTTCTGAATAAATTCAACCCTATAAAACCTAAAATCAGTACTAATGGTAAAACAAGTTTCATTCTTCCGTTCAGTCCTTTAGTGTTTTTGACATTGATAACACTGCTGTTTTTCATTATGAAATGTTGATTGTTGATCAAGTCCATTCGTTCACCTCCCAATTCACCTACAAGATAATTTTTGGTTTTAATGATTTCATTCAATTGAGTGTTTTCATTATAATACACCAGCTTGTCACTTTTTTGGTTATTGGTTGTTGTTGCCGAAAATTCATTTAACAAAGCGTCTATTTGTGCGATTACAATTTCGTTTTGCTTCATTTTTACCTTAATGTTGTTTATCATTACCTTTCGAATATTTTCATAATAGTCGTTTTGGTTCAGGTAAGCCATTATAGGGTCAATCGTGCTTTTGCTGGTCACAAAACCTCTGGTGGAGATATGAATAATATGGCGTCCGTAATTTTTACTGGTCGTCTTATCTTTAATTACTTTATTGATATCCCCATCTTCAGAAAGCAACTTAACCAACTCGAAATTTTGAGTGTTTTGAGCATTATTGGCCATGCTGGTGTTGCTATTCACAAAGTTATAAATATCAATAATGGGTTCTATTTCTATTTGTCCTATACTACTTGGCTTTTGAATTCCGATTGATTTTAAGAAAACCGTATCTCTTTCTTTAATCTTAGATTCCAATAGGTCAATTTTGTCATATAAATAATCGGTACTTCCCAAATTGGGAGCCACTATGATTTCGTGGTCATAGGTATTGGATGTTTTATCAAGATAATACCCTCCTACTGCACCAATAACAAACAAGGAAATAAAAATGATTATGTTTCTTTTTATAAATAAAATTCCTCTGAATATAGAATTGGAAATACCTTCAAAAAAACTTCCTATTTTCTTGGAAATCTTTGATAAATCTATTTCTTGATCATCTGTATTATTTTGAGATTTTGCACTCATAAAAAATTATTTAATGTTAAAGATTTGTTCTAATATTTTAATGGTAATCAAATAGGTTGGTTTCACACCAGTAGTTCCCAATCCTCCCGAAGCTAAGGTGCTTCCGGTTTCCAAAGGATTATCCGAAGCGTAATAAGCATATCTCACTTTCACATTCGGGTGAATGCTTTTTCTGATTTTGGAGGCCGATTGAATCGCTTTTTGATAGTAAGCCCCTTCCATTTCCAATCCGATAACTTCCCAGGTTGACTCGTGGAAAAACTTCAACAAATCTTTATTCTGAAGTGATGTTCCCAGCACCGTGACCATAGGTCCTGAGCATACCGGAATGCCATTACCTTCAAACATTTTTGCCGTTAATTCATTCTCAAACGGATAATTGTCTGCCGTGCCTTCATTGATATGCGCCGAAGGAATCATGATATCTCCTTTACCGCCTTCCAAAATTCCGGCTTTACCCATAATCGAAACCGATTCTACGTTGAGTAAGGTTTTGTTTTTGCCTTCTTTATATGGTTTCAAAAGTTCGTCAATAGTTTCAAAAGCCTGCTCACCAAAAGCATAATCCATTACGATAAGTACCGGACTTTCTTTCCCGATTTTCGCTTTTGGAAAACTCGATTTAGCCCAGTCAATTTTAGCGGTATCAAAGATTTGAACATCAATATTGGTTCCCGATTGATCCGGAAGTGAAATCATACCGTGTTTAACAGCAAATTCTTCCACTTTATTTCTAACAGGATCGGCTCCCGATTTACTCAATTCCTCATAAATAAAGAAATCCGATTTGTCTTTGAATTTGGTTTTTAAAACCGTCGTGGCAAAAATAGAATTCATCACACTGTGCATGTTGGCACTGATGATGTGAATTGGTCTTTCTAATAAATTATTGGCTTTCAACGTTTCTTTGATGTTGTTCGCCCAAATTTCACCATGGATATGATGTCCTAATCTTTCTCTCAAAATCGGACTAAACGTAATAGTTCTTTTGTTGTTGTCCACGATTTCTTCGATGGCCAATTTGCCTAACCAGTAAATGACGTGTAAAAAACGATCCGGTTTTTCTTTGGTAGCAAAGGAATCATAGATGTCCAAAACCTCTGAAAAACTTCTTCCCAATACATTCGAAGCATGAGATAACGCTCTTTCTTTTTCAATCTGAGTTAACTTGGTATTTTGTTTTACCACTTCTTCCAGTTTTTCCCAATCCCGGGTCAACTCCACATTGGTTTCGTCTAATAAAACTCTGTCTTTTATTTTATGCGATTCGATAAAAATAAAAGTCAAATGCGTCAAAATATCATAAATATCCGAACGCCCGCGGGTGATTTCCACGTTCATTTGTTCGTCATCAATGCGATAACAATTACGTCTTCTCTTTGGTGGAACGATCGCCTGAAAATGCGATTTAGAATACCCTTCGTCAGAAGTTAAGTTGATAAAACGACATTCTTCAATGCCTACCGGAAGCCTCTCAATTACATAAAGTAACCCATTGAGCTCTACTTTTTCTTCGGCTATACTGCCGTAAATTTCCGGTCTTAGAGATAGCAAAGCTTCTCTTAACGTTTCTCCTGAAACACCCATTGGCTTATAAAAACCTCTGTTAAATAAATGTCTCATGGTAATGTACAATCGTTCGATAGCTGCCGACGATTCTTGCGCTCTTGAGCGCGAAATGTTTTTAATTTCTTTCATTAAATTGTTTTTTCTAACCTGCAAAGATAGGGTTTTTATGGTTTAGTTGGTCAGTACTATATTTATTGCGGGTTCATATATCATCATTTTCTCGGTAGAACTGCCATTCGCAGGTTTGGTTTCCCTGTTCCATTTTCCGCCATAGTATGTGTAATAGTAGTCACTTGGCACAAAATTATAAAGCACAAAAGGGTAGTAAGTTTTTTCTACACGGGTCGTATTGGAATTGTAATCGGTAATGGTGTTTTCGACTTTGTTTTTTTCGATAATTAATTTCTCAAATCCGACAAACATACCCTTTTTCGGCATTTTTAAATTAAAATCACTCACGTTGAAATACGATTTTTTTACGCCTTTTTTAACCGTCACTATAAAGTCTTTTTCCAGTAATTCATCGCTTGGAAAACCAAAATCATCCACGGTGTAAAAATGAATTCGGATAGTGGCATTTTCAATACTACTGTCTGTATAAATAGAAACCTGCTTCAGGTATCTTGTTTTTTTATATTTCGGAACGTAAGGAAAATATTTAACATCAATCCTCGGGCCGTTGTCAAAGGCCTGGGCAATTTCGTTTTTAGTACTGCCTATTTCCTGAGTTTTGGTTCCAAATCGCTTGGCAATTACAACCTCATCCAACTGAAATGTCTTTGGAATCAACTTCACTTCGCTCGCACGAGTGGCTTTTATTTTTAGCTTTTCATAGCCCAAAGCTGAAAAAATTAAATTCCTGCCTTCTCCTTTAATATTGATGCTAAACTCTCCGTTTTCTTCTGAAGTGGTGCCTTTGTTTTCGTTTTCAACGGCTATATTCACATACGAAATCGGCTTGCCGGTAAGGCTGTCTTTCACCACGCCTTTAATCTGAGCTGACAAGGAAAAACCTATCAGCAGCACCAACCACAACACTCTTTTTTCTTGCATCTTTTCTATCTTGTTTTTAATAAATCGGCTATTTTTCTATCATTGCTCAGCCTTGGCAATTTGTTTTGTCCGCCTAGTTTCCCGATGGATTTCATATATTCCTGGAACCCATTTTTCTGAACTTTAGTAACAACAAGCGTTCGCAGCACATTCCCTACAATCAAATCGTCATAGTATGCATTTTGTTGGCGCATGGCTTGGTCAATTTTCAAGGCAAAATCATTCAGGTTTTCGGGTTCATTTTCAAATTCAATAAACCATTCATGATAAGGCATTCCTTCGTTTGGATTGATTTGTGGTGCAACCGTAAATTCGTTGACGCGAATAGTCGATCCTTCCATTGCTTCCTGCAGAGCGCTTTCCACTTCTTTGCCAATGACGTGTTCGCCAAAAGCCGAAATGTAATGCTTAATTCGTCCGGAAACTATCACGCGATAGGGTTTCAAACTCGTAAATTGAACTGTGTCGCCAATGTTGTACGCCCACAGTCCGGCATTCGTGGAAATGATTAAAACGTAGTTGGTGTTTAGTTCAACTTCGCCAATGGTATACCGTTTAGGATTTTCAGTAAAAAACTCATCCGCTTTTACAAATTCATAGAAAATACCTGAGTTCAACAGCAGTAACATTCCTTTTTCTTTTTGAGAATCCTGGTAGGCAAAAAAACCTTCCGAAGCCGGAAATAATTCAATCGAATCTACTTTCCGACCAATAAGATTTTCAAATTTGGCCCGATACGGTTCATAATTCACGCCGCCATAAATGAACAAGTTGAAGTTCTTGAAAATGTCGCCAACGGGTTTGTTTCCTTTTTGCTGTAGTTTCTCAAAATACATCTGCACCCAGCTCGGAATACCAGAAATTACAGCCATGTCTTCCTTAAAAGTTTCTTCCACTATCGCATCGACTTTGGTTTCCCAATCCTCAATGCAATTGGTTTCCCAACTCGGCATTCGGTTTTTCTGCAAATATTTTGGAACAAAATGAGCCACTATGCCGGACAATCTTCCCAATTTGATTCCGTTTTTTTCTTCTAAAACCGGGCTACCTTGCAGGAAAATCATTTTTCCATCCACAAAATCAGCTTTACCCGTTTCATGGATGTAGCTTAAAATGGCATTGCGGGCCGCTTCAATATGAAAAGGCATCGATTCCTTCGTTAAAGGGATATATTTGGCGCCCGAAGTCGTGCCTGAAGTTTTAGCAAAATAAATCGGTTTTCCTTTCCAAAGAATGTCTGCTTCGCCTTTGACCACTCGGTCTACATAAGGTCGCAATTCCTCATAATCTCTGATGGGAACTTGTTGGGCAAAATGGTCAAATGTTTTGATTTCAGCAAAATGATGGTCTTTCCCAAACTGAGTGTCTTTGGCTGTAGCCAATAAATCGCGGAAAACTTTCTGCTGGGTTTCAATAGGATTTTGAACCCATTTTTGAGTTTTGTTGTGAATGCTTTTAGCAAATAATTTGGCAGCAAAGGACTTTATCGACATAGTTATTCGAATTCAATAAAAATACTCGGATCAATCGGGTAGCCGTCTTTCCACAATTCAAAATGCAAATGCACTCCGGTGGATTCCTGTCCGGTGGAACCAGCCAGGGCAATCACTTCTCCGGTTTTCACCACATCGCCCTGCTGTTTGGTTACGGAAGCCGCGTGTTTATAAACCGATATAAATCCATTGTTATGTCTGATGATGACTACGTTTCCGGTGTTCGGTGTCCAATCAGCAAAAATTACCGTTCCACTCAAAATGGATTTTATCGGAGTGTTTTTCGCCAAAGCGATATCCACTGCATAGTGCTTGTTTTTCGGATTGAATTTGTCAGTTATCATACCCTTTACCGGGGGGAAAAGCACCACACTAACTTTTGGTTTTGCCTTTTCAAAAAGATTGTATTTGTCTTCCCGAGCCACTTCTTCGCGCAATTGTAAATCGGCTTTGCTGGGTTTCAAATCATCTTCTGAAATAGGTTCGGAAGTAGCCGGTGTTATGGAATCTTTGCTGAATTTGGCATAATCCAAATCGCCGGTCAAAATCTTTTTAATCGAGGCAATATAGGCTTCATTCTTTTTCAAAGCATTGGTCAGCGAATCCGATTTTAGAGCTAATTCAGTGGCGTCTCTTTTCAATTTTGAGGAAGCATAACCGGGAATGTATTCGCGCAAAGGCGTAAAAGCAATGATATAAGTGGTCACAAAAATAATCAGTAAAGCCCCAATAGTTGCCACGACAAAGACATTCATCAAGGTCAGCCGCAACGAGAAAACTTCGGCAAAAGTATCTTCATTCAGAATCACCAAACGGTTTTTCGTGAATAACTTTTTCTTTAATATTTTACGCTTGAGTCGTTTCTCCGACATGGGTTTTGATTATAGCACAAATATAGAAAAAAAGGGGCGCTTTAGATTTTTTAAACTTTAACGTTCTTTAACGCTAAAAGCTTCCCCGCTATTAATTTATTTTCTACATTTGCAGAGTATTAAAAATCTCAATAACATGAACGCTTTATTTATATCATTAGAATTAACACCAGGACATATTTTTTTAATTTTAGCCGTAGTTTTATTGCTGTTTGGAGGTAAAAAAATTCCGGAACTAATGAAAGGATTAGGAACCGGTGTGAAAGAATTCAAAAATGCCGCTAAAGACGATACTACGCCTCCAGCCAAAAAAGAAGAAGAAACTAAGGAATAATCATTCTTTACCCCAAAATAAATCCCAAATTCTACTGTTAGAGTTTGGGATTTTTTATTTTATAAAACCATTGTCAGCTGAATGCGTTTGCGTTCTTCGTCTACCTCAACAACTTTGACCTGAACATGTTGGTGTAGTTTTACCACTTCATTCACATCGCTCACAAAACCTTCTTTGAGTTGTGAAATATGAACTAATCCGCTTTCTTTTATACCGATATCGACAAAGCAACCGAAGGCGGTAATGTTATTCACAATGCCTGGCAAAATCATACCGCTACGCACATCTTTCATCGATTTCACATTAGCATCAAATTCGAAAACTTTAGCTGCTTTTCTTGGATCGAGCCCTGGTTTTTCGAGTTCTTTTATAATGTCTTTGATTCCCAGAATTCCGATGTCAGCGGTACTGTAAAGCTCTGGTTTTATCAAGCTGATTTTGTCTTTTTTGCCAATCAATTCATTGGTTTTTAATCCCAAATCTTTGGCCATTTTTTCCACAATCGGATAAGCCTCCGGATGTACTGCTGAATTGTCTAACGGATTTTTTCCTTCTTTAATTCGAATAAATGCAGCCGCTTGTTGATAAGCCTTATCGCCCAATCTCGGTACTTTTTTCAATTGCTTTCTGTCTTCAAACGGGCCATTTTCACTGCGGAAAGCCACAATGTTTTCCGCCATTTTTTCACCAATTCCGGAAACATAACTCAACAACGATTTACTCGCCGTATTGATATTAATGCCAACCGAATTCACACACCGCACTACAACTGTATCCAATTCTTCTTTGAGTTTTACTTGGTCAACATCGTGTTGGTATTGCCCCACTCCTATGGATTTAGCATCAATTTTCACCAATTCCGCCAAAGGATCTGAAAGACGTCTTCCGATGGAAACCGAGCCACGAACCGTCACATCATAATTGGGAAATTCATCTCGGGCAATTTTACTGGCCGAATAAACCGAAGCTCCGGCTTCTGAAACCACAAACACCTGCACCGGTTTGTCAAAAGCAATCTTCTTAATAAAGAATTCCGTCTCGCGTGAAGCCGTGCCGTTACCAATGGAAATCGCCTCGATATTATAAGCATTCACCATCGATTTGATTTTCTTCATCGCCATCGCGGTTTCGTTCTGCGGCTGATGAGGGTATATGGTTTCATTATATAACAAATCCCCTTTTTCATCCAAACACACGATTTTGCAGCCACTTCTATAACCCGGATCAATCGCTAAAATTCGCTTCTCTCCTAATGGTGGCGCCAACAAAAGTTGTCCGAGATTCCCAGCAAAAACTTCTATGGCTTTGGCATCTGCTTTGGCTTTAGCTTCTTGCAATGTTTCGTTGGAAATGGCTGGTTCGAGCAATCTTTTGTAACTGTCTTTAATCGCTAAACGCAATTGGTCAGCGGTTTCCCGGTTATTTTTTATCGTGTTGTTTTCGATGAATTCTATAGCTTCTTCGTTTTCAATTTCGACATTTAGCTTGACAAAACCTTCAGCTTCGGCGCGCAACATGGCTAATAATCGGTGCGATGGTGCTTTGACAATAGGCTCTGCCCATTCAAAATATTGAGAAAATTTTTGAGCAGCTTCATCATCTTTTTTGGATTTCACCACTTTTGTTTCGACTATCGCTTTGCGTTGAAATAAACGTCGTAACGTTTTCCGGATGTAGATATTCTCGTTAATCCATTCGGCTATAATGTCGCGCGCACCTTGCAAAGCGTCATCTTCATTGGCAACTTTGGCATTTAAATATTTGGAAGCGATGAACTCGATGTCATCACTGTTTTGCCCCATAATGATTTTGGCTAAAGGCTCTAAACCGTTTTCACGAGCGACATCGGCTCTGGTTTTTTTCTTCTTTTTATATGGTAAATACAAATCTTCAATCTCCTGCAACTCGAAACTTTCCCGGATTTTTTTAGCCAATTCGGGCGTCAATTGTCCTTGCTCGTCAATAGTTTTGAGGATGCTGTCTTTTCGTTTTACAATTTCATCGTATTGCTTTGATAACTTGGCAATTTGCTCAATTACTACTTCGTCTAAATTCCCGGTTTGGTCCTTTCGGTAACGGGAAATAAAAGGAATAGTGCAGTCTTCAGAAAGCAATTTTAGCGTCGCTTCGATATTTTTGGGCGTAGTATTGACTTGGTTTTGAATGAATTGTATGCTGGTCATTTTGCGAATTTATGGTTGAATATGCTGGAAAGCGTTGCCAAGATCATCAATAACATCCGTTATCAACATGCTTTCCGGGCTTTGTTTTTTTAAGGTAATATCGGCTGCCAATCCGTGAAGATAGACGCCGAGAATGGCTACATTTATGGGTTCGTATCCCTGTGCCAAAAAAGCGGTGATAATTCCGGTCAACGCATCGCCGGAACCTCCTTTGGCCAAGCCTGAATTTCCGGTGGTGTTTTGATAACTTTCTTTTCCGTCAGTGATGAACGTTTGCGGTCCTTTCAGCACTATAATGCTGTTTAGTTCTTTTGCTTTGGCGATTGCTTTTTCAATTCTTTCTTCATCAGTAGTATGATTTCCGAATACTCTATCGAACTCTTTGACGTGTGGCGTCAGGATAGATTTGGCCGGAAGTTTGTTTAATAAATCTTGATTTTTGGCCAAAACCGTTAAAGCATCGGCATCAAAAACTATCGGAAGTTTTACATTTTCAATTAAGAATTCTACTTTTCTTTCGGCTGTTTTATCGGTTCCGAAGCCAGGTCCTATAGCGAAAGCATTGTACTTTTCAATAGCATTCTTTTCTTCCCGAAATTCAATCATCGCTTCAGGTATGGAAGTGAAAATAGCCAAGCGTTCTTTCTTTGGAATGTTTAGCGTGACCAATCCGGCTCCGGCTCGCAAACAGGCTTTGGCGGCAATAATAGCAGCACCCATTTTGGCTTGACTTCCGGCTATAATCAAAGCATGGCCGTGATTGCCTTTGTGGGAATCAGACAATCGTTTTTTGAAAATTTTTTGGATGCTATTTAAATCAAGAATAGTCATATTAATCCTGAACAATGAAATCTTTGGTCTCTTCTTCTTTCTTAAACTCGGGTTGGATATTGATATGATTGATGTGGAATTTTTCGAAAAGAATCCGTTCAATTTGATTTAGTAATTCGTTGAATTCACTCATTTTTATATCTTCCGAACAATCCAGATGGGCTTCGAGATGCAGCTCTTCGTCATTCAGATGCCACACATGAATGTGATGTAGTTTCCCAACTCCGGGAACTTTATGTACTTCGCGCACTAGTTCTTTGATATCAATAAAATCGGGTGTGAACAACATCAGCATTTTGGTAGATTCTAATAACAATTTGCCACCAACCACTATTAAATAAATGGCAATAGCAATCGTCATTACGCTATCCACCCAAAACCAACCATAGAATTTCATCAGCAATCCTCCTATCAAAACCGCTACTGAGGCCATCATATCGGTGAGTAAATGCAAATAAGCCGATTTCATATTGATATTGTGATTGGCATCTTTTTGTAATAACAAAACGGAAAGTCCGTTGACCACAATCCCTAAAAGTGCTAACCAAATCACTAATCCGGATTGAATCGGATGCGGATTAAAAAAACGTTCGATGGCTCCGTATATCAAAATAAAAGCCACTATAACCAAAGTCGCGGCATTGACAAAAGCAGCAATCAGTTCGGCTCTTTTAAAACCGAAAGTATTGTTAATCGAGGCTTTTCTTCTAGAGAGTTTATGGGCGATTAAACTAAAAACCAATGATAATACATCGGAAAAATTATGAAGTGCATCCGAGAGTAGCGCCAAGCTTCCGGAAATGATACCGCCTATAAGTTGGGCTACCGTTATTAAAAGATTCAGTAAAATGGAATAGATTAAATTCTTTCCTTGTACTTCATGTTTGTGGATATGCACGTGGTTTTGACACATAATCTATTGACAAGCGATTTTATTCACTCTGTTGGCATGTCTTCCACCTTCGAACGAAGTGTTTAAAAAAGTGTCTACCATTTCAACGGCTTGTTGTATAGAGGTGAATCGCGCCGGAATGCTGATAATATTAGCATCGTTATGTTGGCGCGCCAAAGCAGCAATTTCTTTAGTCCAGCACAAAGCCGAACGAATGCCTTGATGCTTGTTCACTGTCATGTTAATTCCGTTTCCGGAACCGCAAATCACAATACCAAAATCTGCTTTAGTTGTTTCCACATCAATGGCAACAGGATGTCCAAAATCAGGAAAGTCAACACTATCAAAAGTATCGGTTCCGTGGTTCAATACTTGATGTCCTTTTTGTTCTAAAAAGGTTACTATGGCTTTTTTATAATCGGGTCCGGCGTGGTCGTTTCCAATCGAGATTTTCATGGTGAATTGTTTGTAGTTATGCCTACAAATTTACGGAAACTATCGGTTGTTTTTTTACTTTATTGTAACTACTTGATTTTTAAAACACAAGGTTTTTTGGCAACTGAGATATTTTTATAACTATTTGAAAATCATTGAAATTTACACAGCATAATTGTTAAAATTATACATTGTTAATAGCATTTTGCAATTCGTTGATACTCAGTTAACCTTAAGTTAACAACAAATGTTAACAACTTTGGATAGAAAATTAGAAGTTTTTTGAGGTCGTGACGCTTTTTTTTCTAATCAAAAACAGCATCGAGAAAATCAAATTTAGTTTCGTCTTTTTTTGGAAAATTTATCAGCACAAATAAGAAGGTTGTCAACAAAAAGGAACAACTAAACTTATTAAAGAAATGGTTGTTATTTCACATGTTAACAACTGTTAACAAAAACTAAAAATTTGCTCATTTCAAGAACTTTAGCTACAAACTACATTGTTAATTTCTCTGTATAAGTTACGATAACTTTTAAAGATTCTCTTTTTAGAAAAAGTTATTGTCACTATTAACACGCTATAATAACCATCATAAATTTAAATTTAATTAAATCTTTTTTTTGATGTTTTTAATATGTGTTGACAACTTTCAGATTTATACAATTTTTAAATTATTGTTTAGGTCATCTAAAATTTGTTGCACGACTTCTTTATCGTTTGGATGAATTTTAAGTAGGATGCCGCCGTAAGCAAAACTGGCCAGCGGATCGGTAGAAACTAAGTTTTCGTTTTGAAACAAATAAGGGATTCCTTCGCGGTCTAAAATAGTTTTTAAAACCATGATTTCATGAGCAAAATTAAAAGTTGCAATCGTGATAAACTCAGTCATTAGTGAAGTTTTTATAAAGATACAAAAGTTATTTTTTCTATAAATCTTAATACTTGGTACTAAAATCTTAATACTTCTTCGTAATTTTCAGCATTAATAGAAAAGATACAATGAGTAAGAAACCCAAAAAGTTCGGGAAAAACGAAAAGACATTTTCCGAGAAGATTTTTAAAATATTATCCAAGAATGCCAATAAACCATTCAACTACAAACAAATAGCTGCTATCCTTGAGTTGGATGATACCAAAAGCAGAAACGAAATTATCAAAGATTTAAAGATACTCGCTGCTCAAAAACTGATTGTAGAATCTGAACCGGGGAAGTATTTAGTCAAAGCTACCAGTCAAAAATATTACGAGGGGAAAATAGATATGACTAGCAGAAAAGCCGGTTATTTTGTTTGTGACGAATTAGAAAATGATGTTTTTGTTCCGTTTGTTAATCTGAATCACGCTTTAGATGGCGATACGGTCAAAGCTTATGTGTACGATAGAAGAAGTTCCAGAAAACCGGAAGCGGAAGTATTGGAAATTTTAGAAAGACACAAAGAAGAATTTGTAGGTGTAGTTGATATTCAAAAGAATTTTGGCTTTGTAACTACAGCCAATGCCAAAATGTACACTGACATTTTTATTCCAAAAAATAAATTAGGCGATGCCCAACATGGCGATGTGGTTTTAGTAAAACTGGAAGATTGGCCTGCCAAAGCGGATTCTCCTTTTGGTTCTGTTATCAAAGTTTTAGGAAAACCAGGAGAACACGATACCGAAATTCATGCCATTTTAGCCGAATATGGTTTGCCTTATGATTTCCCGATTGAAGTGGAAGCATATGCCAATAAACTAGATACTTCGATTACACAAGAAGAAATTTCGAAGCGTCGTGACATGCGTAAAGTGTTGACTTTTACCATCGATCCAAAAGATGCTAAAGATTTTGATGATGCGTTGTCGTTTCAGGTTTTAGACAATGGAAATTTTGAAATTGGTGTTCACATTGCCGATGTTTCCCATTATTTGAAAGAAGGAACTATTTTGGATGATGAAGCCTATAAAAGAGCCACTTCAGTTTATCTGGTTGACAGAGTGGTACCCATGTTACCGGAAGTGTTATCCAATTTTGCTTGTTCATTACGACCTCACGAAGAGAAATATACCTTCTCCGCTATTTTTCAATTGAACCAAAAGGCCGAAGTTTTAGATTCCTGGTTTGGAAGAACCGTTATTTATTCTGACCAGCGTTTTGCGTATGAAGAAGCACAGCAGATTATCGAAACCAAATCGGATGTGATTCCAGCTGAAATTTCTTTAACCGGAAAAGAATACAAAGCGCCAAAAGAAATAATGGAAGCTACTTTAAAAATGGATGATTTGGCTAAAATTCTACGCCGAAAAAGAATGGCTGAAGGAGCGATTTCGTTTGACAAAGTAGAAGTGAAATTCAATTTGAATGAAGAGTCAGAACCAATTGGTGTTTTCTTTAAAATTTCGAAAGATGCTAACCATCTGATAGAAGAATTTATGTTGTTGGCAAATAGAAAAGTAGCCGAATTCATTGGCAAACAAAAGAAAACCTTTGTCTACAGAATTCACGATGAACCGAATGAAGACAAGTTGATAAACCTTCAGACAGTAATTTCAAAATTTGGATATTCGATTAATATGAAATCCAAACAGGATATTTCTAAATCGTTGAATAATTTATTGAATGAAGTCAATGGAAAAAAAGAGCAGAATTTGGTAGATACTTTGACGATTCGAAGTATGAGCAAAGCCAAATATTCTACCGAAAACATTGGTCATTATGGTTTGGCTTTTGATTTTTACAGTCATTTTACATCGCCAATTCGAAGATATCCTGATGTGATGGCACATCGATTATTACAATATTATTTGGATGGTGGCAAAAGCGTCAACCAGGAAGAATACGAAGAAAAATGTGCCCATTCCAGCGATATGGAAGGATTGGCTGCACAAGCTGAAAGAGATTCGGTGAAATACATGCAGGTAAAATACATGCAGGATCACAAAGATCAGGAATTCTTGGGTGTAATTTCAGGCGTTACCGAATGGGGAATTTATGTCGAAATCATCGAAAACAAATGCGAAGGCATGGTGCGTATTCGCGAAATCAAAGAAGATTATTATACGTTTGATGAGAAGCAATATGCTTTAGTTGGTCAAGCCACCAATAGTATTTTACAGCTTGGTGACGAAGTTTATGTTAAAGTGAAAAATGCCGATTTAGTAAAAAAACAATTAGATTTCCATTTTATCAGAAGAAAAGAATAGCATGAAAAAGTTAGTTTTTAGTTTAGGATTAATCAGTTCCATAGCGTTTGGACAAGTGGAGAAAAAGGTCGGCGATTTTACCAAAGTCACCTCCTTTGATCAGATTGATGTTTTCTTAATTCCAAGTACGGAAAACAAAGTGGTTTTGGATGGAAAAGAAGCTGCTGAAGTAGAATTGGTCAATAAAAATGGCGAATTAAAAATAAGAATGCCGTTGACAAAAATGCTCGAAGGTGATAATATTTCAGTAACGGTTTATTTCAAAAACATCACGGCGGTCGAAGCCAATGAAGGGTCCCGAATAGCTTGTGGCGATAAGATAAAATCTACTGCTTTTGACATTATTGCCAAAGAAGGTTCTGAAATAAAACTGATTCTTGAAGTTGATAAATTAAATGCCAGAGCAGCTAATGGTTCCAAAATTTCATTGGAAGGAAAAGCTAAAGTTCAGGAAGTTATAGTCAACTCGGGTGGAATTTATGAAGCGGAAAGTTTCAAAACCGAACAAACCACCATTACCGGAAATGCAGGAGGTGAAGCCGCTATTTATGCTAGTGATTTGGTTGAAGCCAAAGTAAGAGCTGGCGGGAACATTACCATATATGGAAAACCAAAACAAATCAACCAAAAAGTTGTTGCCGGCGGCAGTATTAAAGAAGCAAAATAGAAATACTTGAAATTGTTAAAATTTAATTCTAAATTGCAGTGTCAAAATCCTAACCCATTATGTTGCTCAACGATATTTTATCTGCCATTCCGCTTGGTTTTTTTCTAAGTTTTATGATTGGACCTGTTTTCTTTGTTTTATTGGAAACCAGTGTCGTCAAAGGATTTAGAGCCGCCGTAATGTTTGATTTAGGTGTTGTATTAGCGGATGTTATTTTTATTCTGATCGCCTTCTTCAGTAGTTACCGTTTGATTCAAAGTATCAAAAACGATCCGGCTTTGTTTATTTTTGGCGGTTTGGTAATGCTCACTTATGGCATTATTTCATTTGTAAAAAACAAAAAAGAATCCAAAAAAAGCATAGACGAAATCGACCCGAAAGAGTTAGCCAAAACCAATTATTTATCCTTGTTTATCAAAGGCTTTTTTCTGAATTTCATCAACATTGGAGTGCTGGGATTTTGGTTAGCAATCTTAATTACCATTGGTCCTCAACTTGAATTGAAAGCGTCCAGAATGATTACTTTTTTCTGTACTTTAATTCTCAGTTATTTTGTTACCGATATTTTCAAAATACTTTTAGCCAAACAATTACGCAACCAACTCAATCCGAAAAACATCCTTTTAATCAAGAAATTCATTAGTATAGTTTTGATTATTTGTGGTGTCGTTTTACTTTCTCAAGCCTGGTTTCCAAAAGAACAAAAAATGGTAAACAAAGCCTTTGAAAAACTTGAGAAAGACAAGTAAACTTCAAATTTTTATAAAAATTTACCACAAAAAAAAGAGACACAATACTGTATCTCTTTTAGAGGCATCGTCCGGATTCGAACCGGAGTAGGAGCTTTTGCAGAGCCCAGCCTAGCCACTCGGCCACGACGCCATTGTTGAATGGATGGCAAATATAGAATTTTTTTTGAAAGTTCCAAAGTTTAAGAGTTACAGAGTAACAAAGTTTTTAATTTCGGTATTCTTCCATTTCTATAGTAACCGCTTCCACATCGCCACCAATGGGCGGATTCAATTTTGAAACGGCTAAAAGTATTCTGGAAACGGCTGGTATTTCTCTGAAAATTCTAGTGATGATGCGGTGGGCTACATGTTCTAATAATTTGGAACGAATGGCCATTTCCTGTGTTACAATTTGATTTAAAAGTACATAATCTACAGTATCTTTCAACTCATCAGTAGTGGAAGATTTTCTCAAATCCGTCTTAATTTCAAGATCAACACGGTAATCAGAACCAATGCGCGCTTCTTCTTCCAAGCAGCCATGAAACGAAAAGGTTCTTATATTTTGTAATTTAATAGTTCCCATTTTTGCTGTTAATTTGTGGATTTGGTAATTTATTTATTGGATAAAAGTACTAAATATTTGCATTTCTGCTTTCAAAAAGTCAAATAACCAAATTAACGAATAACCAAATAACCAACATTTTTGATAACTTTGCGACTCAAAATTTTGAATATGTCAACAGAAGAGAAGTCGCTTAATTTCATTGAACAAATCATAGAGAAAGATTTGGAAAACGGTTTGGCTAATAACAAGCTGCGTTTTCGTTTCCCACCGGAACCTAATGGGTATCTACACGTGGGGCATGCCAGTGCTATTTGTTTAAATTTCGGTTTAGGAATTGATTATCAGGCTCCGGTAAATTTGCGCTTTGATGATACCAATCCGGCCAAAGAAGAGCAGGAATATGTTGACGCCATCAAAAGAGATATTGAATGGTTAGGATATTCATGGGCTAACGAATGTTACGCTTCGGATTATTTCCAACAATTATACGATTGGGCGGTGGAGTTTGTCAAAAAAGGAAAAGCTTATGTTGACAGTCAATCTTCGGAAGAAATGGCCAAGCAAAAAGGAACGCCTACGCAAGTGGGTACCAATTCTCCTTATAGAAACCGTTCTGTTGAAGAAAATTTAGATTTATTGGAGCGTATGAAAAACGGAGAATTTCCGAATGGAACTCATATTCTACGTGCCAAAATTGATATGGAGCATACCAATATGTTAATGCGCGACCCGATTATGTATCGTATTTTACATTCGCACCACCACAGAACCGGTGATAAATGGTGCATTTATCCAATGTACGATTGGGCCCATGGCGAAAGTGATTATTTGGAACAAATTTCACATTCCTTTTGTACGCTTGAATTTTTACCGCACCGTGAATTGTACGATTGGTTTTTGGACCAAGTGTATGATGACACCAAAGTGCGTCCAAAGCAAAGAGAATTTGCCCGAAGAAATCTATCACACACTGTAGTTTCTAAAAGAAAACTGCTGCAATTGGTCGAAGAAAAACACGTCACTGGTTGGGATGATCCAAGAATGAGCACCATTTCAGGAATGCGAAGACGTGGGTATCCACCTATGGCGATTCGTAATTTTGCTAATACTATTGGTATTGCCAAACGTACGAACCTGATTGATGTTTCGCTTTTAGAATTTTGTGTTCGCGAAGAATTGAATAAAACAACACATCGTGTTATGGCGGTTTTGAGCCCAGTGAAATTGGTGATTACCAATTATCCTGATGGAAACGAAGAATGGTTAGAAGCCGAAAACAATCCCGAAGAAGAAGTGATGACTTATAGAAAAGTCCCTTTTTCCAAAGAATTGTATATCGAAAGAGAAGATTTTCAGGAAGAAGCCAATAAGAAATTTTTCCGATTGACTTTAGGAACTGAAGTGCGTTTGAAAAATGCTTATATCATTAAAGGTGAGAGTGTTATTAAAGATGCTGACGGGAATATTACCGAAATTCATTGTACGTATGATACCGATTCCCGCAGTGGTAGCGGTACCGAAGCTTCACAAAGAAAAGTAAAAGGAACGATTCATTGGGTTTCTATTGCTCATGCAGTTCCGGCTGAAGTTCGTATTTACGACCGTTTGTTTTCACATGAAAATCCGGATGGCAATAAGGAAATCGACTTTAAAGAATTCATCAATCCAAATTCTTTAGAAGTCATTACCGGTTATGTAGAACCAAGTTTGCAATCGGCTAAAAACTTAGACCAATTTCAATTTCAACGCTTAGGCTATTTTTGTGTGGATAAAGATTCTTCTGCTCAAAAACTGGTTTTTAACAAAACAGTTGGCTTGAGAGATACTTGGGCAAAAGTGGAAGCTAAAGAATAAAAATAAGAATAGATTTTATAAATGAAAAGCCTGCTGTTTAGTGGGCTTTTCTTATTATATGTTTTTTCTATTAAAATCAAATTTTTTATTTTTTTAAGCTATTAAAACCGACCTCCATACTTGATTTTTATTCCACTTTCAGAATTCCAAATACTCAAATTATGGCTCTCCTGACGAACGCTGTTCATTTCGCTTTAAAATAAGTTTTTGTGGTTTAACCGGAATTTAACGTAAACGACAGGTAAAATTTTGTAATTTTATTAAAATTAAATTTTTGAAATTATGGCAACACGAAATAATGGCCTCATAGCACTTTTGGCCGGAGCAGCAGTTGGATTAGGATTGGGAATTTTATTTGCTCCTGATAAAGGTTCGAAAACAAGGGAAAAAATAAAAGACGGTTTTGATGATTTGAAAGACGAAGTGAAAACCAAATTCAATTCGATGGAAGGTGAGGCAAAAGAAAAATTTTCCAAATCAAAAGACGAGTTGAAAGACACTATCGATGAGTTGCTTTCCAAATCAAGTCATAAAGCTGAGGATGCTATTACCTATCTGGAAGAAAAACTTGCGGAGCTTAAAAAGCAAAACGCCAAATTGCAGAAATAATGGCCTTGGAAGACATCAGAGAAAATGTAGAAGACATTCAGGAAAATACGAAAGCCTACATAGACACAAGCTTGGCGTATTATAAACTTTGGGGTTTTAAGGTGGCGATGAAATCGACCACTTTGGCTCTCAAATTTTTTCTGATTGCCATTTGTTTAGTGATAGTATTGCTGTTTGTTTCCGTAGCTGGTTCTTTGGCTCTTGGCCAAATTTTCCACAGTTATCCATTAGGTTTTTTGTGCGTGGCGGGAGTATATTTGGTACTGGCATTGCTATTATTTTTAGTGAAAGACAAAATAGTGGAAGGCCCAATTCTGGAGAAATTCTCCGAAATATTTTTTAATGACTAGCCATGGAAACTAAAAAATATTCATCCTACGCCGAGATCGAAAGAGATTTAGAAATTCTAAAAATCGAAAAAGAAATTCATTATCAAAAGATAGTATTGAGCATTGAAAAAACTAAGGAAAGTATAGTGCCTTCCAAATCCATTTCCTTTGTGGCCGATGTATATGACAAAGTATTCTCAGGTACTTACGGCACGATTTTAAAGATTTTGATTCCTTATGCAATCAATTGGTTTATAAACAGAAAAAGAGGCGATTAAGCCTCTTTTTTTTATGGATTTTTGTTTTATTATTTTGCCGGCTCTTCCGGATTGGAAGTGTCTGAAGGATTATAATCCATAGAGGTTTTATTGCTTCTGTCTTTTACTCTTTTCGGCTGATTTTTCATTTGTTCGCCCATGATGCTTGACGCGGTAAAACTGGTTACCATATTGTTTAGCATGTCGCTGGCAGCTTGTGGAGAGTTTGGCAATAGAATCAAATTCGAATTGGTATCGGCACCAATGGCTTGTAAAGTATCATAGTGCTGCGTAATTACAATTAAAGCTGAAGCTTCTTGTGAATTGATACCCACATTGTTCAAAACTTCTACACTTTCTACCAAACCTTTAGCAATTTCTCTTCGCTGATCAGCAATCCCTTGCCCTTGTAATTTTTTGCTTTCCGCTTCGGCTTTGGCTTTGGCTACAATTCTAATTCTTTGCGCATCCGATTCAAACATGGCCGCTGTTTTTTCTCTTTCGGCAGCATTGATACGGTTCATAGCGTTTTTTACCTGAATATCAGGATCGATATCAGTAACCAAAGTATTGATAATGTCATAACCATAAGCCATCATCGCTTCATTTAATTCCCGTTTTACCGCGATAGCAATGTCATCTTTACGAACAAAAACGTCATCCAGAATCAATTTTGGCACTTCGGCACGAACCACGTCAAAAACATAAGCCGTGATTTGGTCATGAGGATATTCCAATTTGTAAAAGGCTTCGTAAACGTGTTCCTGTATCACTTTAAACTGAACCGAAACTTTCATTTTGATGAACACATTGTCTTTGGTTTGTGTTTCGATGATAACATCCAATTGTTGGATTCTCAAATTTACGCGACCGGCAATTCTGTCAATGATAGGCAATTTAAGCTGCAGACCGGAATTTCGAATGCTTTCAAATTTCCCGAAACGCTCAATAACTACGGCACTTTGTTGCTTTACCGTAAAAAAAGAAGAGAAAAGAATAATGAGTCCAAAGAATAAAATAACAGAAATAAATACCATGATTTTTTTAAATTAAATTGTTAGTACAGTGTTTATACGAAATATATGTATGTTTGTTACAAATTATTAGTTACTACTTCATGAATAAAAAAATAATATTCCTTTTGTTGTTAACAACAACTTTTGGATTTGCACAATACGGTTACCGGGATTCCAATATGATTGGCATTACTTTAGGATTAAATCAATTCAATGTTAACACTTCGGATATAGAAACCAAACCCGGGAATGGTTGGAATATTGGACTTTCGATGCGAGGCAATTTTTATGACGATTGGGATGCTATTTACGGCTTACAGTTTAGTGAATACAATTATAAAGTGGTAACCAAAAAAGGAGTACTGGGCGATAAAGATGTGAATTACAAATTACCTTGTGCCAACGTCACTTTTCAGTTGAGCTATAAGTTTATTGAAAACCATTTGAGTGCCGAATTTGGTCCAATGATTCAGATAAACGGGAATGCCCAGATTGATAAAGACGATGAAACTAATTTAGTAAAAGGAACAGCCCTTACGGCTAAGGATTTTACAAAAATGGGCAACGTTGGCGTTTATCCGGTTATAGGAATAACAGCCGGAGTGCGAAATGCCAGACTCAATGTATCGTATCAATACGGCGTTATGAATATGCTGGGTAAGGTGGAAGGCAATTTCAAAGGAAACGCTTCCATTATTAGTGGCAATGTGATTTTCTACTTCTAATAAAAAAGTCCCGAGTTATCGGGACTTTTCTTTTTTATAAACTTGTTATAGCTGTTTCCAATCGTTTGATGGTTTCTGCTTTTCCAATTAGTTCAACGATGTCGAAAAGATGAGGGCCTTTTAGCGCTCCAACCAAACTCAAACGGAAGGGTTGCATTACTTTTCCCATGCCAATTTCGTTTTGTGTCATCCAGTCTTTTACTATGGTTTCTATGTTTACTGAAGTGAAATCTTCAATGGTTGTTAGCACAGAAATTAATTGTTTTAATAAATCAGGTGTGTCTTCTTTCCAGTTTTTAGCTGCTTTTTCATCATAAGACGTCGGCGCTACAAAGAAATAGTCTGATAAATCCCAAAATTCGGAAACAAAATTAGCACGTTCTTTTATCAAAGAAACTATGGTTACCAATTTGTCATGTTCAACAGCAATTCCTTTTTCTGCCAAAATAGGAGCAAAGGATTTTGCCAAACTTTCATCACTCTGCTTTTGCAAATATTGATGATTGAACCATTTGTTTTTGTCCGGATCAAATTTGGCTCCGGCTTTGTGCACTCTATTTAAATCAAATTTGGCTACCAGTTCTTCCAATGAAAACAACTCCTGGTCTGTGCCGTCATTCCAGCCTAATAATGCCAAAAAATTAATCACCGCTTCCGGGAAAAATCCTTTTTCTCTGTATCCTGAGGAGATGCCTTCTTCGCTTTTCCATTCCAATGGAAATACCGGGAATCCCATTTTGTCACCATCGCGTTTGGATAATTTTCCGTTGCCAATAGGTTTTAAAATCAATGGAAGATGCGCAAATTCCGGTGCTTCCCAACCAAAGGCTTTGTACAATAAACAATGCAACGGCATGGATGGTAACCATTCTTCACCACGAATCACATGTGAGGTTTCCATCAAATGGTCATCTACAATATTGGCTAAATGGTACGTTGGCATTCCGTCACTTTTGAACAAAACTTTATCGTCTAATAAATTAGTTTCAAAAGTAATAGCACCACGAATGATGTCATGCAAATGCAACGTTTCATTAACAGGCGTTTTAAAACGAATTACATAAGCTTCACCGTCGGCAATTCTTTTCTCTGTTTCCTCATTTGAAATCACTAAAGAAGTATCCAGTTTTTCACGATTGTGCCAGTTGTAGATAAAGGTTTTCCCTTGCTCTTCGTGTTGTTTTCTGTGTGCATCCAAAGCTTCCGCTGTATCAAAAGCATAGTAAGCCCAACCCGAATTCACCAATTGGTCAGCGTATTGTTTGTACAAAGGCTTTCTTTCGGATTGACGGTAAGGACCGAATTTTTCATGCTTCCCAACGGTTTCGCTTGGTGCGATACCTAGCCATTCCAAAGCTTCAAAGATGTAGGCTTCGGCTCCGGGAACGAAACGATTTTGGTCGGTATCTTCTATTCGCAAATAGAAAACACCGTTATGTTTTTTGGCAAATAAATAATTGAACAAGGCAGTACGAACACCACCAATGTGTAAAGGTCCGGTTGGACTGGGAGCAAAACGAACTCTAACAGGTCTTGACATTGTATTGAAATTTGGTGCAAAGATAAAATTTAATTAGCCACGAATTGCTGAATTTTGATTGGCAAATTTTTAACGTTGGTTATTCACCAAAAATTGTACATTTATCGGTTATAAAAAAGAATTGCGAAAATTGGAGAATTCAAACATCATATATCAAAAGCTGGAAAGCTTTATTAAGAAGTTTTACACCAACGAATTACTACGCGGAACCATTTTCTTCGTAGGCTTGGGCTTGCTGTATTTTATTTTCACGCTTTTTGTGGAGTATTTCCTTTGGTTGAAACCAACGGCGCGAACTGTTTTGTTTTTGGTTTTTGTTGTCGTTGAACTGTTCCTTTTACTCCGCTTTATTTTGTTCCCGATTTTTAAACTTTTTAAGCTTCAAAAAGGGATTGATTACAAAGAAGCTTCGGCCATTATTGGAGAGCATTTTAATGAAGTAGGGGATAAACTGACTAATTTTTTACAACTATCCCAAGACCAAAACAAGTCGGAATTACTGTTGGCCTCGATTGATCAAAAGGCCAACACTTTGCAGCCTGTTCCTTTTGGAAATGCTATTAATTTGGGCAAAAACAAAAAATATTTACCGCTGGCCGTTATTCCCATTCTGTTCTTTTTGTTTTTCCTGATTTCAGGGAAAAGTGATATTCTTTCCCAAAGTTTGAATCGTGTGGTTCACTTTAAGCAACAGTTTTTGCCGCCGGCACCTTTTGAATTTGTGGTGTTGAATAACAATTTGCAAACCGAACAAAACAAAGACTTTTTATTGAAAGTAAAGACAGTTGGTAATGTAGTTCCGGAAAACGCTATGATTTTCATAGGAGACGAAAGCTATTTTATGGAAAGTACTAAAGCCGGTGAATTCGAATTTGTCATTCCGAAACCTGCCGAAGATTTAGAGTTTCATATTGAATCTAATGATGTTTCTTCACACGATTATGAATTGAAAGTAGTTACGGTGCCATCGATTGCCAATTTTGAGATGGTGTTGAATTTCCCGGGTTATTTAAACAAGAAATCAGAAGTCATCAAAGGAACCGGAAACGCTATTATTCCGGAAGGGACCAGAGTTACCTGGAGAATGAGCACTTTGGCTACACAAAAAGTGGATTGGGTGAATGAGAATAATCATTTTGCTTTCGCCAAAGAGGAGAACATGTTTTCGCTTTCCAAAAGTATACTTCAAAACACTGATTATCAAATTTTAACTTCGAATGCTAAGGTTCAGAATTATGAGAAGTTGAATTACCAGATTTCGGTCATCAAAGATCAGTTTCCAACGATCACCGTTAACAATGCACCGGATAGTTTGAAGGTAAATAAAAATTACGTTCTCGGTCAGGTTTCTGATGATTACGGATTGTCAAAACTGCAAATTGTTTATTATCCAAAAGACAAACCTACTGCTGCTAAACATGCCGCCATTACTGTTAAGAGAGATGTTTATGACCAGTTTGTTTTTTCGTTTCCAAGTAATCTCCCAGTAGAAGAAGGCGTTTCGTATGAGTATTATTTTGAGATTTTTGACAACGATGCTATTCATAATTTCAAAAGCACCAAATCATCCGTTTTCAGCAATAGGATTGCCACGGAAACAGAGAAACAAGATGAAATGCTGCAACAGCAAAACGAGAATATCAATTCATTAGCTAAATCATTAAAAGCTCAGGACAAGCAACTATCCGAAATGGATAAGTTGCAAAAAATGGGGAAAGAGAAAGATAATTTAGAATACAAAGAACAGCAAAAAGTGGATGATTTTATTCAGCGTCAGAAACAGCAAGACGAACTCATGAAAGAGTTCTCCGAGAAGATGAAAGACAATTTGGAGCAATTCAAAGCGGATAAGAAAGACGAGAAAAAAGACTTGCTTCAGGATCGGTTAGAGAAAACCAAAGAAGATTTAGAAAAGAATCAAAAACTTCTGGATGAGCTTAAAAAACTGAACGACAAAATCAGCAAAGAAGAGTTGTTCGAAAAGATGGAAAAATTCCAACAAGCCAGTAAAAATCAAACCAAAAGTTTGGAACAATTGGTCGAATTAACCAAGCGGTATTATGTGGAGAAAAAAGCGGAACAAATTGCAGATAAGTTAAACAAATTGGCCGACAAGCAAGATAAATTAGCGGACAAAACGGATGAGAATAATGCTGAGAAGCAAGATGAAATCAATAAAGAATTTGATAAGCTTCAAGAGGAGCTAAAGGATTTGGATAAAGACAATAAGGAGCTAAAAGCCCCAATGGATTTACCAAAAACAGCAGAGAAAGAGAAAAGCATAGACGAAGATTTAAAAGATGCTAAAGATCAATTGCAAAAGCAACAAAAAAGCAAGGCCAAGCCCAAACAAAAAAGCGCTTCCAAAAAAATGAAGCAAATGGGGCAGCAGATGCAAGAGCAAATGGAATCGGGTGAGGCAGAACAAATGGAGGAAGATGTAGCTATGTTGCGTCAGATTTTAGACAATCTTTTAGCCTATTCATTCTCGCAGGAAGATGTGATGAAGCAGTTTAAAAATTTGAAGCGTGGCGCTCCATCTTTCAATAAAAATTTAAAAATTCAGCAGGATTTAAAACAACAATTTAAACATGTTGATGATAGTCTTTTTGCCATGTCTTTACGAAATCCAAAAATTGCCGAAGACATTACTAAAGAAATTGGCAATGTTCAATACAATGTTGATAAAGCTATAGAAACCTTAGTTGAAGCTAATGTTCCAAAGGGAAATTCTCATCAGCAATATGCGGTTTCTTCTTCTAATAAATTAGCAGATATGTTGAGCGATATTTTGACTGGTATGCAAATGCAGATGCAAATGCAGGGTTCAGGTCAAGGAAAACCTAAGCCGGGTCAAGGGCAAGGAGAAGGAATGCAATTACCGGATATTATTAAGAAGCAAGAAGGCCTAGGTGAAAAAATGAAAAAGGGTATGAAGAAAGGCGATAAACCAGGCGAGGGTCAGGAAGGTAAACAAGGTGAAAAACCGGGTGAGGGCCAACAAGGCAGCAAAGGAAATAAAGGCCAAAAAGGAGGAGATTCCGGGCAAGGACAAGGAGGTAATCAAAAAGGAGGAGAAGAAGGACAAGATGGAGAGGGAGATGCAAAAGCAATTATGGAAATTTATAAGGAACAACAGCAATTGCGGGAAGCCTTAGAAAAAGAATTAAAGAAACAGGGTGTAGGCGGTAATGGGCAGAACACCTTAGATCAAATGAAACAAGTTGAGAAGCAATTATTGAATAAAGGTTTCAATAATGAGACTCTTCAAAAGATATTGAATGTGAAATATGAGTTGTTGAAACTTGAAAAGGCATTGCAGCAACAAGGCGAAGATAAGAAGCGTCAATCAGAAACCAATAAGAAAGAATTTAATAATCAAGCCACTGCATTGCCGAGTAAGCTTCAAGAATATTTAAATAGTATTGAAATTTTAAATAGACAAAGCTTACCTTTGCGCTCCAATTTTAACCAAAAGGTTCAAGAATACTTTAAAACCAATGATTAGTTTTAATTACGAGACAGATTTCAAACTAGAAGACGAAACAACTTATTCAGATTGGCTTTCCAAAGTCATTAGCTCTGAAATAAAGAACGAAGGTGAGATTAATTATATCTTCTGTGACGATGATTACTTATTGGAAATAAACCAACAATATCTTGATCATGACACCTTAACAGACATCATTAGCTTTGATTATTCTATAGGAAACGAACTACACGGAGATATTTTCATTTCGATTGAGAGAGTTCTTGAAAACGCATTAGATTTTAATGTTGATTTTGAGGAAGAATTGAAAAGAGTAATGGCTCACGGAGTTTTGCACTATTGCGGATACAAGGATAAAAGCGAGGAAGACGAAAAAGTAATGCGTCAAAAAGAGGAAGAAAAAATGAAGATGTTCCACGTGAAACACAATTAAAATGTTTTTAGAAAAATACGATACAATAGTAGTGGGAGCTGGTCATGCTGGTTGCGAAGCGGCGGCGGCATCAGCCAATATGGGATGCAAAACTTTATTGGTTACCATGAGTTTGCAAAACATTGCGCAAATGTCATGTAATCCTGCTATGGGAGGGATTGCCAAAGGACAAATTGTTCGTGAGATTGATGCATTGGGTGGTTATTCGGGGATTGTTTCGGATAAGACCGCAGTGCAATTCAAAATGCTTAATAAATCAAAAGGACCAGCGATGTGGTCTCCAAGAGTTCAAAGTGACCGGATGCGTTTTTCTGAAGAATGGCGATTAATGCTGGAACGAACTCCGAATTTAGACTTTTATCAGGAAATGGTAAAAGGCCTTTTGATTGTAAATAATAAAATTGAAGGAGTCATTACATCATTGGGAATTGAAATTAAATCTAAAACGGTTGTTTTGACCAATGGAACGTTTCTTAATGGATTAATTCATATCGGTGAAAAGCAATTCGGAGGAGGAAGAGCTGGTGAAAGTGCGGCTTATGGAATTACAGAAGATTTGATTAAGGTCGGATTTGAAGCCGGTAGAATGAAGACCGGAACACCTCCGCGGGTGGATGGTCGTTCATTGGATTATTCTAAAATGAGAGAAGAGCCTGGTGATAAAATTCCAGACAAGTTCTCTTATTCTGACGAAACCAAACCGTTGACTCTTCAAAAATTATGTCATATGACCTATACTTCTAATGAAGTTCATAACATACTCAGAGAAGGATTTGATCGATCCCCAATGTTTAACGGAAGAATTAAAAGCATCGGGCCAAGATACTGTCCATCTATTGAAGATAAAATTAATCGTTTTGCTGATAAAGAAAGACACCAGCTTTTTGTTGAGCCGGAAGGATGGAATACCGTTGAGGTTTATGTAAACGGATTTTCTACATCTTTGCCTGAAGACATTCAATTCAAAGCTTTGCGATCTGTTGAAGGATTTGAAAAAGTTAAGTTTTTCCGTCCCGGTTATGCCATCGAGTATGATTATTTTCCACCAACACAATTAAAACACACTTTAGAAACTAAGTTAGTAGAAGGGTTGTATTTTGCAGGTCAAATAAACGGTACTACCGGATATGAAGAAGCCGCTTCTCAGGGACTAATGGCCGGCATTAATGCTGCCTTAAAAGTTAAGGAACAAGAGCCAATGATTTTAAGAAGAGATGAAGCTTATATTGGTGTTTTGATTGATGATTTGATTACAAAGGGAACAGAAGAGCCTTATCGTATGTTTACTTCACGTGCTGAATACAGAACGTTATTGCGTCAAGATAATGCAGATTTTCGTTTAACGGCAAAATCCTATGAAATTGGTTTAGCTTCAGAAAAGCGATTAAAACGTATGGAATATAAATTCAATGAAAGTGAAAAAATGGTTGCTTTCTTCAAAGAAACAAGCGTTACTCAAGAAGAAGCTAATCCTATTTTAACTGAAAAGGAAAGCGCACCAATGGTACAATCGGATAAAATGTTTAAAGTTTTTTCCCGTCCTCAAATTGAATTAGAAGATATTTTAAAGTTTGAGAAAGTTCAAAATTATATACAAGAGAATGACCTGGATAAAGAAATTATTGAGCAGGCTGAAATTCAAGTTAAATATTCAGGATATATAGAGAAAGAAAGAAACAATGCGGAAAAATTAATCCGATTAGAAGATATTAAAATCCCGGAGAATTTCGACTACAACAAAATAAAATCAATGTCAATTGAAGCTAAACAAAAACTTAGCACCATTCGTCCGGTAACTATTTCACAAGCATCCAGAATTAGTGGTGTTTCACCTGCTGATGTTTCAGTCTTATTAATTTACATGGGAAGATAATTTTGCGTTCCACGTGAAACTAGTTTCTTTAAGCCTTACCAATACAGCCTTTATATGAGTTTTCAAAATAATATTTTTTTTCAAAAAGTTAGAGATTATTCTGTTTCCAAAGAAATATTCGAATTGCATCACAATCCGGAATATGATATGTTAATTACATTTCCAAAACCAAGTTTGGAAAAACTACCGAGTTATTATGAAAGTGATGACTATATTTCCCATACTGATGGGAAGCGTTCTTTGTTTGAAAGAATGTATCAATTGATAAAAAGTGTAGCACTAAAAAATAAATTAAAACTAATCAATACACAATCTCAAAAAGGAAAACTTTTAGACATTGGTGCAGGAACAGGTGATTTTTTAGTAGTAGCAAAAAATGACGGTTGGCATATTACAGGAATTGAACCAAGTGAAAAAGCAAAAACAATTGCTATAAATAAAGGAGTGAAATTTGCCGAAAGCTTAGCGGTTTTAGAAAGTAATTCTTTTGATATAATTACCATGTGGCACGTATTAGAACACGTTCCAAATCTTGAAGAATATATCTTGGAATTGAAAAGATTACTAAAACCATCCGGAACCATTGTAATTGCCGTTCCTAATTTTAAATCTTTTGATGCTACGTATTATGGTAAATTTTGGGCAGCTTATGATGTTCCGAGACATATTTGGCATTTTTCAAAAACAGCTATTGGGAAATTGTTTGCTGAAAAAGAGATGAAACTAACGGAAGTGCTTCCAATGAAATTTGATAGTTTTTATGTGAGTTTGCTTTCTGAAAAATACAAAACCGGAAGAATGAATTTTTTTAGAGCTTTTTTTGTGGGTTGGAAGTCAAATCTCAACGGAAATAAAACAAAAGAGTTTTCATCGCACATTTATATCATAAAAAACAACTAAAAAGCCAATAGAGCGCTTGTTTTCAAGTCAATCAATGTGAGTTGTGTCTTTTGTTGCCTGAAAAGGGAAAGTTGCTTTAAGAGCCTTGTTTTAAACCAAAACCTATAATTTAGAACTATCATTAGTTAGACAGCAATAACTAATAATTATACTGACTAAACGATCAAAAATCATAAGTTTTAAGCTTTAGATTGGTGTCGTTTATTTTTATACTTTTGAAACCGAAAATAAATTTTATAAAACAGAATGAAAAAAACTATTATCCTTTTTGCAGTGGCTATTTCAATTATGGCTTGCAACAAAAACGCTACAACGACAAAAGAATTTAAAACAGCATACATTGATACATCAAAATTGATGGAAGAATCAACAGAAGCAAAAGATATTGAAGCCAAATACAAAGACAAATCTAAAGTAATGGGAAGTCAGTTAGAAGCTGAAGTGAATCGTTTCAAATCGGAAGCTGCGAGTTTTAAGCAAAATGCTGCTTCTAACGGACAAGCTTGGGCACAACAAAAAGGAGCTGAATTGCAACAAAGAGAGCAACAATTAAATTATGCACAGCAAGCTATGTTGCAGCAATTGCAGCAAGAAAGCGGAGTTGAAATGGATTCTTTGGTAAAAACATATAAAAAAGTTATCAAAGAATACGGAAAAGAAAAGGGATATGATTATATCTATGGCACTGGTGATGCGCAATCTATTTTGTACGCAAAAGACAATTACGATATCACTAAAGAGCTTATAAAATTGGTTAACGACAAGTATAAATCTTCGGATAAAAAAGAAGTAAAAACAGAAACTAAAAAAGAAGAAAAGAAATAATTCTTTAGTTGGAACCATAAAAAAAGCCTCAAATTTTGAGGCTTTTTTGTTTTATATCAAATGGTTAACTCAACCAAAAAACAGCTAAGATGGAAGGCACAAAATAAATGGCAATGGTTCTGGCACCATCATAATCTTTTGCCAATCGCTGGCCTAACAATAACATTATCAGTGTAATACTTGAGAAAACTGCGCCATAAAAACCAAAATTTCTTCCGCCATTTACCAATAATTCAACACAACCAACAAGTGTAAAAACGCCGGTTATTAATTCTAAAATCAGAATGATAAACAAGGCTAGCGGCACATAATTTTTCAAAATAGTTTGAGCAAAATGACTTTTGAGCCAATCCACATTGCCTTGCCAGGCAAATACTTTGTCATAGGCTGATTGTATAAAAGTGACAGCCAAAAAAAGCAATACTAAAACGGAAGCAGTATTATTCATATCTATTCATTTTTATGGATTAAACGAGTAAGTTTTATAGATAAATCAGTTAAAATTATCTTGGCATTTCCATTCCTTTCAATGTGATAAATCGCATCCGAAAGTTCACTAAAAATAGGGTTTATATTATTTCCATTGACAAAAGGAGCAAATTTTTCCAAACTGAATTTGTCAACAGTCGGTTCCAAATAAACTAATTTATCAGTTTGATAGTTCAACAGCATCGCTTGTCGAAACATTACAATACAATAATTCAAAAATTGCTTTTGTCCTTCGCGTCCCAAACCTGCAATTTCTTCACTCCAGGAAATCAAATCCTGAATGGCAGCAGCATTTCCTTTGGCTCTAAAAGCAGCTCTTACCCAATCTACAAACCATTTTTCAAAAGGCAAATCATCACCATCATTCTGTAAAATATGAATTGCTTTATTGTAATTTCCTTGTGATTGATGCGCTACTTTGGTTGCCGATGCTTCATCTAAAAAATATTTTTCTCTCAAAGCTTTTATAATTACAGCTTCAGGCAAAGCGCCAAAATGCAATACTTGACAGCGCGAACGAATGGTTTGAATAATATCTTCTTCGTTTTCAGAAATTAAGAGAAACAGCGTTTTTTCAGGTGGTTCTTCTAACAGTTTTAACAATTTATTGGAAGCGGCAATATTCATTTTATCCGCCATCCAGACAATCATAATTTTATAACCGCCTTCATAGGATTTCAATGCTAAAGCTTTCAAAATATCCTGTGCGTCATCCACACGAATTTCGCCCTGTTTGTTTTGCACACCCAAATGTTTGTACCAATCAAACAAACTTCCATAAGGATTTGCCAAAACAAATTCGCGCCAATCCATAATAAAATCACCACTTTTTGGTTTAGATTTTACTTCGTCATTGGCCACATTCGGATATACAAAATGCAAATCGGGATGGGAAAGCGATTGGAATTTCAAATTACAACTTTCGTTGCCGCCATTGTTTTCATGGCCAACATTGTTGCACAAAACAAATTGAGCATATGCTACGGCCATCGCCAAAGTTCCACTGCCTTCCGGACCGATAAACAATTGTGCATGCGGAATCCTTCCCGACAAAGCGCTGGTTACGAGATGGTTTTTAATATAATCCTGACCGAGTATGTCTGAAAACTGCATAGAGCAAATATAGACGAAATATTTTGCTAAATGAAAAGGAATGTTTGGGTTTGCATACAGTTAAAAGGTAAAGTCCTCTTTGGTATGGGGAAGCATAAGGTAGCACTATTCTATTGAAAATAAACAGTTTATACCTTAAAATTTCCTTAAAAATCATCGATAAAAGCACAAAAAAGACCGATGAAATTAATTTTTATTATATTTGCAAGGATTCGAACCTACTAAAAAGCCAAATGAAAACACTTCAGGATTTTAATTTCAATGCTAAAAAAGCAATCATTCGCGTAGATTTCAACGTTCCTTTGGACGAGAGTTTTAACGTGACGGATGCTAACCGAATTGAAGCTGCAAAGCCCACCATTGATAAGATTCTTGCCGATGGAGGAAGTGTAATTTTGATGTCACATTTGGGCAGACCTAAAGGAAAAGAAGATCAGTTTTCCTTGCGTCATATAGTAGCCAAATGTTCAGAAGTTTTGGGAATAAAGGTTCAATTTGCATCAGATTGTCGTGGCGAAATAGCACAAAATGCAGCCAAAAATTTAAAGCAAGGTGAAGTTTTATTGTTAGAAAACCTTCGTTTTTATGCTGAAGAAGAAGCCGGCGACGAAAATTTTGCCAAAGAATTAGCATCCTTGGGAGATATTTATGTGAATGATGCTTTCGGTACAGCGCACCGAGCCCATGCTTCGACAACGATTATTGCCAAGTTTTTTCCGAATCATAAATGTTTTGGTATGCTTTTGGCTAAAGAAATAGAAAGTTTAAATCGCGTATTGAATAATTCAGTAAAACCAGTAACGGCAGTGCTTGGAGGTTCAAAAGTATCTTCCAAAATCACGGTTATTGAAAATATATTAGACAAAGTAGACCACATGATTATTGGCGGCGGAATGACGTTTACTTTTGTAAAAGCTTTGGGCGGCAAAATCGGAGATTCTATCTGCGAAGATGACAAACAGGAATTAGCATTAGAAATTTTGCGTTTGGCCAAACAGAAAAATGTTCAGATCCATATTCCGGTGGATGTGATTGCCGCAGATGCTTTTTCAAACGATGCCAACACGCAAGTAGTTGATGTTCGCGAAATTCCGGATGGATGGCAAGGTTTAGATGCCGGGCCAAAATCGTTAGCCAATTTTAAAGAAGTAATCATGAATTCAAAAACGATTCTTTGGAACGGACCATTGGGTGTTTTTGAAATGGAAACCTTTGCCAAAGGAACAATTACATTAGGAAATGATATAGCAGAATCAACTGCAAACGGAGCTTTCTCTCTTGTTGGTGGGGGCGATTCTGTGGCAGCCGTAAAACAATTCGGACTGGAAGAAAAAATGAGTTATGTTTCAACCGGCGGTGGCGCCATGTTGGAAATGTTAGAGGGAAGAGTTTTACCGGGAATTGCAGCGATTTTAAATTAATTTAAAAAAGTAACACAATAATAAACAAATATTTACGTTGTAAATGATATCATTTACAACTGAAATTTCTCAAATACCACTTTATAATATTGATTATGAATTTGAAAAAAATAACAACCTTAGCAGTATTTCTGGTTTCCACGGCAATTTTTGCTCAGGATGACTTAAGTATTACACCGTTTAAAAAAGACTTAACCAACAAACAAGTTCTAGATTCTATCAAAGCTACTTTTGTTCACGACAACATAGCATCCTGTATTGATAGCCTGTGGATGAAAGAGTTGGCCAGTTTAGACTTGTATAACGAATTGACACTTGACATCAAAAACATCAATGTGGATGAAAAAGTAGATTACGAATTGCCAACCGCATTGTTGAAAGAAAGATTAAAGAAAATGGACGAGAAATCGCCTTTCAATATCGAGTGGAATCAAGGTTTGGAAAACGTAATCAAATCGTTTTTAAAGAATAGAAAAAAATCTTTTGAAAGATTAATGGGTATTTCTCAGTTCTATTTCCCAATGTTTGAAGAGTCATTAGCCTCCCAAAATATTCCATTAGAAATTAAATATTTAGCCGTTGTAGAATCTGCTTTGAATCCAAGAGCAGTTTCCAGAGTAGGCGCAACAGGTTTGTGGCAATTTATGTACCAAACCGGAAAACAGTACAACCTGAACATCAATTCATATGTGGATGACAGAAACGATCCACTGAAATCAAGTAATGCTGCTACGCAATACATGACCAATATGTACAAAATTTTTGGCGATTGGGACTTGGTGTTAGCTTCTTATAATTCAGGACCGGGGAATGTGGCAAAAGCCATCAGACGTTCAGGAGGACAACAAAATTATTGGAATATTAGAAAATATTTACCAAAAGAAACACAAGGGTACTTGCCGGCATTTTTGGCTACTATGTACATCTTTGAATACCATAAAGAACACGGGATTAAACCAGACAGAGCCATTGCCAATCATTTCGCAACGGATACCATCATGATTAAAAACGCCATGACTTTCAAACAAATTTCAGAGTTGTTGGATGTTCCGGTTGCTGAATTGCAGTTCTTAAATCCGTCGTATAAAAGACAAGAAATTCCTTTTATCACTGGCGAACAACATTTTTTAAGATTACCAATCGATAAAATTGCGGTGTTTACTTCGAATGAAGATAAGATATACGCTTATGTGCAATACGAAGCCAGCAAAAGAGAAAGACCCTACGAAAGTATGTTAGCCACAAGAGATTCTATTGGTGGTGGTTCTTCGGTATCAAGAGTGAAATACCACAAAGTGAGGCGTGGTGACAGTTTGAGTGAGATTTCTTCTCAATATGGTGTTGCGATGTCGGATCTTAAAAAATGGAATCATCTGAGAAATAGCAAAGCTCCTGTAGGAAGAAAACTGAAGATTTACACCACAGAAGCTATTGCTTCCAACGATAAGAAAATGGTTAAGCCGGATACAATTTCGGTAAAGGAATCAACGGCTTTGGCTTCGAATACCTCAAAAATATTTAAAGAAGAAAAAGTAGTTTCGTTTAAAGATGTAGTGAAATACCACAAAGTTAAAAAAGGAGACAACCTTGGTGAAATCTCAGATAAATACGGAGTTGCTGTAGCCGATGTCAAAAAATGGAACCACTTAAAAGGAAGTAACATTCCGTTAGGAGCCAATATAAAAATCATCAAAAACGAAAGAGTAGTTACTGTAGTTAGAAAAGAAGTTAAAGGAAACAAACCGGCTTTAGATGCGAAAACCGAAACAGCTGTAGCATCTAACGATACAGATTCAGAGGCTACTGAAAACCCAAAAGACTACTACCAAGTACAAAGAGGTGATAATCTATTTAGCATTGCCAAAAAATTCAATGTTAGTTTAGAAGACTTGAAAAAGTGGAATAATCTGGATGATTTGAACGTGCAGCAAGGTTCTAAATTAGCATTGGCCAATACCGCTGAAGAAGCTAAAGAAGACGAGCCAAAAACCGAAACCAAAATCGTTGAATACAAAGTTAAAAAAGGAGACAATCTTGGAAGTATAGCCCGTAAATACAATGTGGCTGTTACCGATATCAAAGAATGGAACGATATGGAAGACAACAATGTTAAATTAGGAGCTTCGCTTATTGTTTCCAAAAAAGAAGTAGCAGTTAACGAACCAAAATCATCTAAAAAAGAAATCATAGCCGCTAACGAAAGAGACGAAGTAAAATTATACTACGTGAAAAAAGGAGACTCTTTGTTCAGCATAGCTAAAAAATATCCTGGCGTTACCATTTCTGATATCAAAAAATGGAACGGAATTAAAAACGAAAGTTTAAAACCGGGAATGAAATTAAAAATTAACGGTTAATCCGAAAATCTTCAATAAATTTGGGTTTTATTTCAGTTATGAATAAAACCCTTTTTTTATGGCTTTTAGGCTCAGTATGCCTGAGTTCTTGTACGTTTAAAAACAACAAGTTTCCCGACGAATCTTCCGCTGCCATCAATACTATTGCCGTAATCATAGATGACCAACTCTGGAATGGCGAAGTGGGCGACAGCATCCGGAATAAATTTGCCTCACCGGTTTTGGGCTTGCCACAGGAAGAACCTTTGTTTTCCATCAATCAATATCCGGTAAAACTTTTTGAAGGCTATTCTACCGACAGCCGCAACATCATCATCATCAAAAAAGACATCGAGAACAAATTCGAAATCAAAGAAAACGAATTTGCCTCGCCACAGAATGCCATTCACATCTCGGGCAGAACTGCTTTTGAAATATTGGAAATTTTAGAAAAGAATACGCCGGCCATCATTCAAAAAATGCGCGAAACGGAGATTCTACAGGAGCAAAAAACGTTCAAAGATTCGTTATTGGATACCAAAAAAATCCAGAAAAAATTCAACATCAATTTGCTGATTCCCAAAAAATACGAATATGTGATGCGCCGGAAAAATTTCATCTGGCTCAAAAAAGAAATCACCAGCGGTAACAACAGTCTGATCATCTATGAAATTCCATGGAAAAGCATTCGCCGCAGCAATGCTGTGAAAGACATTATTAAAATCAGAGATTCCGTAGGGAAACTTTACATTCACGGTTCGGCAAATAAAACGATAATGGTTACCGAAGAAGCTTATTCTCCTTACTTCTCAAAAATAACTTTGGATGGTAACAAAGCTTATGAAACCAAAGGAACCTGGCAAATGAAAAACGACTTCATGTCGGGACCGTTCATTAACTACGCAATTTTTGATAAAGCCAATAGGCGTATCTTGGTTTTAGAAGGATTTTGCTATGCACCTTCCAAAGAAAAACGCGATTTGATGTTTGAATTGGAAGCCATGATTAAGTCGATTCAAATCAAAAAATAAGAACTCATGAATTTAGAATGGAAAATAAAGCGATTTGAGGCACTTTCTGGTAAAGAGCTTTATGATTTGCTGCAATTGCGCAGTGAAGTCTTTGTGGTGGAGCAGGATTGCGTCTATCAGGATATTGACGGCAAAGATCAGAAAGCATTGCACTTGATTGGCGAAGATAATGGTCAAATTGTGGCGTATGCCCGTTTGTTTAAAGCTAATGATTATTTTGAACAGGCTTCCATTGGAAGAGTCGTGGTGAAAACAACGTACAGAGATAAAAAATTAGGGCACATCCTGATGCGCGAAGCGATTTACTTTATGAAGTCGCAGCTTGATGCCACAAAAATCACCATTTCGGCACAGTTGTATTTGAAGAAATTCTACGAAAGTCACGGATTTATTCAAACCAGCGAAATGTATCTCGAAGACGACATTCCACACATTGAAATGAAAAGAGGCTAATTATACTTTTGAGATAACCAATTCTACTCTTCGGTCATATTCGGCGCCTTTGCCAAGTGGCACGGTATTGCCATATCCTTTGAAAGTCATTCGGTCTTTTGCAATTTTCTTCCAAATCAAATATTTGTAAACGGCCTGAGCACGATTTACAGAAAGTTGTCGTTTCTTGGTGTCCATATCAATGGCTTCTTTCTGATAAGGAGGCGTGCAACACACATGGCCCTGAATTTCGAATTGCAGGTTTTTGTATTTCATTAATAATTTGGCAACTTTATCCAATTCTGTCTTGGTCTTATAAGTCAATTTACTGCTGCCTCGGTCAAATAAAACATTGTCAAGATAAATATGGTCGCCAACGATATGATGTTTTTGAATGCTGTTGTAGTAGCCCGGAATTTCTATTTTTGGTAAGGGTTTTAAATTCAACACCACATCCACCCGACGGTTTTTAGACCGTTTTTCCGGAAGATTCTCTACAATATCATCATCAATCAAGATCCTTCCTTTGCCTTCAATGGTGATAATGACTTTGTTGGTAATACCATTTTCAATAAATTTATTTTGAATGGCCGTGGCTCTTTTAGTGGAAAGTTTGTAGTTATAAGCATCTTTCCCGACATCATCAGTATAGCCAAAAATCTGAATGGATTCTATTCGGGTGGAATCAGTTTTTTTGATAAAATCAACCACTTCACCCACTTGTTTTTCGTTCAGAGCATACTTGTCGAAGTCAAAATAAACAGAGTGAACCACTTCTTCCTGTGCCTGAAGAAACCCAAAAAATAGTAAGGGCAGGTATTTTAATAACTTCATACTAAATTTTTAAAATCTTATTATAACCGGGCTTGTCATTTAATACCTCGACAGCCTTTTTGATTTCGAAATTATTTTTGATATAATACTGATATAATCCTTCCTTGTACTGGTATCTTTTGATGATTTCGTCTAAAAGCAAATTTTTAATTTCGGTTTTATTTTTATCAATCAGCGTTTCTTCACTTTTCTCTAAAGCCGAAAGCAGTTGTTGGTATTCCACCGTAATGGCTCCATCAACATTTTCTTTTTTGGCTTTTTCCAAAGTGTTTTTCAAAGCAATCTCGGTTTCCGTATCTAATGAGATTTTTTCGCGTTTCAGATACGCTTTAAAATCAGCAATGTCAGCATCGGTAATCGTTGGAATCTTATCACCCAAATTTGGATTTTTGTAATAGTAGTAAGTAGCGTAATTGAAGATTCCGTCATTTTTTTGCAGGGCTTCAGCTATGGCACTGGTTTTGGTGTTTTCTAAAACCACATCCGGCAAAATACCACCGCCGTCATAAACCGTTCTTCCTTTTTTGGTTTTAAACGCATTGTAATTTTTGGCATCGGTTCGGATGGCTTTTCCGCCGGCATCTTTATGGGCATAATCCAACGCCTGAATACATCTGCCCGAAGGTGTGTAATATTTGGCAATCGTAACCTTAACCTGAGTATTATAGACCATATCAAACGGACGTTGCACCAATCCTTTTCCATAACTTCTGCTGCCAATAATCACAGCGCGGTCTAAATCCTGTAATGCTCCCGAAACAATTTCCGAAGCCGAAGCACTCTTCCCATCTACGATTATAGTCAACGGAATCTCGGTGTCAACGGGTTCGCGAGTGGTTTTATTGGTGTTGTTGTATTTGTTGTTTTTCGATTTGGTGGTTACTATAGTCTCTCCTTTGGGCACAAATAAACCGCAAATATTTACCGCTTCGTTCAACAATCCTCCAGGGTTTCCGCGCAAATCTAATACGATTTGTGTGGCACCATCGGCTTTCAGTTTTTCAAGCGCTTCTTTAGTGTCCGAAAAAGCTTTGGCATTGAATTGCGACAAGACGATGTAACCGGTTTTATCATCAATTTTTCCATAAAACGGCACGGCTTTTACCTCTACTTCATCCAAGACTAATTGCGTTGTCATGGGTTTTCCCTGGCGAAAGTATTTGATGTCAATTTTAGTGTTTTTAGCCCCTTTCATCAGTTGGGAAGCATCGTCTTTAAAGTCGGCCAAAAGCACGTCGCCAATTTGTGTAATCTCATCTCCGGCTTTCAATCCGGCTTTGTCTGCCGGAAATCCTTTGTACGGTTCCTTGATAATGATTCGGTCGTCTTTGCGTGTAATCAAGGCGCCAATTCCGGTGTATTCTCCGGTGTTGTTAATTTTGAATCGGATGACGTCCTGCTCGTTGAAATAATTGGTATACGGATCTAAATCAGCCAGCATGCTTTTGATGGCTTTGTCCATCAACTCCGCCGGATTGGTTTCATCAACATAGTTTTGATTGATGGTTTTGTAAAGTGTGGTGAAGATTTCTATTTGTTTCGAAATTTCGAAGAAATCGTCTTTGAAACTTACGCCGATAAAGAGGAATACGCTCAGGATTACCGGTATATAATATCTTTTTTTGAGGGATGACAACATGGTTTTTTCTTTAAACAAGTTAACGAATATACTAATTTACTTCAAACGAATCGGATTCCGTTTTTAGTTAACATTTTTTTTCTTCCTGAAGCACTTTCACAAATTTTTCGAAAAGCTGAATGGTCTTGTCATTGATTTCCTGATAAGACAGTTTGTCTTTGGTTTGATAGAAAAACATCATACAATATTTGGCTTCTAAATTAGCCACCAAAAGCGACTTGTTCAACCGGTAACATTCTCTCAAAACGCGTTTGAAATAATTGCGGTCGACGGCATTTTTAAAATGCTTTTTGGAAACGGAAACGCCAATTTTGAGCGGAACATTTTCTTCAAAATCATGCTGCACATACACCAAACGCAATGGAAATTTGCTCACTGATTTGCCCTCGGAAAAGAGCAGATCAATGATTTTTTTGCTTTTGAGTTTTTCGGCTATCGGATAGGAATTATCCATGAATTATTTGTCGTTGTAGATGTTGTAAACGAATTTCACTTCGTTATAATTGACATAAATCTGCATTCGGTTGTTTTCCTTTTTCTTGGTGATTATAAAAATTTTGCACTTAGAAAACTTATTATCCACGCACTCAAAAGGAACAATATTGGTTTCTTCCGTATCTTCAATTTCTCCGTAAGCTTTGATTTTAAACGATTGAATTTCGGAAGAATTGATGGTAATCAAATCTTTTTTGGCATCAAGCGTTATCAGCACATTGGCAGCCACAAAATCAGACCATTCATTCCACGTTCCGTCATTTTTTTTATCGGTAAAACTAACGCTGCTGGTTTTGAATCGAATAGGTTGGGCATAACTTTTTTGAAAACCCAAGCCAATAACTAGCAAAAGAAATAGCATTTTTATGTTCTTCATAGTGACAAATATTTGTGGTAAATCTACAAATTCTATTCCAAAAAAAAAGCGAACCCAAAAGTTCGCCTTTTTATTTATTTCTGCTCAAAAACATTATTCTCTGGTTTAACATCAGCCATTAAACCACTTGGATCAATGGTTATTTTTTTAATCTCCGTTTTTGCTTTTGGAATTTCGAAAAAGTAATTTGGATAGGCCCAAGCCCAATCAGGTAAAACGGTTCTTTTACTTTCCGGTGTTGGATTTTCTTTTTCAAAACTCATCATGCGCAGCGGGATATAGAAGCTTTCTTTAGTACCATCGGTATATTCTACCAGGATATCCATCGGCATAGGAGTTCGCCCGATTCTTTCTAAAGTAACACCGGTTCTTTGTACGCCATCGGTGGCACTTTCTACATTTTTTATTCCGTAATCAATCGTATTGATGGTTGCTGTCCAATCGGTTAAATACCAATCGAGATTAGCTCCCGAAACGCGTTCGGCTGTGCGCTTAATGTCATTAGGCGTTGGGTGTTTGAATTTAAATTCGGAATAATAGCGTTTAAGGGTTTTTAGTACGTTGTCTTTACCGATCAGATATTCCAATTGGGTTAAGAAAAGCTCGCCTTTGGTATAAGAAGCTACACTATAACTTTTATTTTCATCATAACGGTCGCCATGCGTAGAAAGTGGTTGTTCTTTGCCCGAGTTGACTAATTTCACATAAGATTTATAAGAAGGCTCGAAAGGATTGGCTACTTTCTTTTCGGCAATTTCATTCAAGGCTAAATCTTCAATATAACTCGTAAATCCTTCATCCATCCATGGATGTTTGCTTTCGTTGGAAGCCAAAATATGTTGGAACCAAGAATGACCCAACTCATGGGTTGCTGTACCCACAATTCCTTTTAAAGTGCCGTTGCCCAGCATTAAAGTACACATGGCATACTCCATTCCGCCATCGCCACCCTGAATAAAGGAGTATTGTTTGTACGGATAATTACCTACTGTTTTATTGTAAAAATCCATTACTCCTGCCATAATAGGTTGCGCGTTTTTCCAATTGTCAATGATTTTGGAATTGTTGAGGTAAAGGAAATGCAAGTCCACATCATTAGGTCCTTTAATCACATCGTGAATGTAATTTTTATCGGCAGCCCAGGTAAAGTCATGTACATTGGGCGCATAGAAATGCCAGCTTAGTGTTTTTTGTTTTCTGGGAATGGTAACGGTTACTCCGGCATCTTGATAATTATAGCCAATTTCATTTTTGTTCAGTAAATAACCACTTCCGCCCAAAATATATTTTTTATCGATAGTGATAGTCACGTCAAAATTACCCCAAACACCATGAAATTCTCTTCCAATATAAGGGTCAGCATGCCATCCTTCAAAATCAAATTCGGCGATTTTCGGATACCATTGGGCCATTGAAAGCGCAACACCTTCCGAATTATTACGCCCGGAACGTCGAATCTGCACCGGCACTTGTCCGTCAAAATCTAAAGTAAAAGTGGTTGATTTTCCGGGAAAAATAGGTTGCGCCAAATCAACCTCTAAAATGGTGCTCACTTCTTTGGCTTGGGCCGTAACACCATCCTGCTTGAAGTTGGTAATCTTCAGATACCCAATTTCATCGGGTTGTAATTTAGCAATGCGACTTTCCTTAATTTCTTTGCCGTCCACTTTGGTTTTGGTAACCATTCGGGCATCGGGGTCGGCAATATTTTGTACCCGACTATCCATTTCGCTTCCCGGCTGAAAGGCATTGTTGTATAAATGATAAAACACCCGGCGCAAGGTATCGGGTGAGTTATTGGTATAAATTAATTCTTGTTTGCCTTTGTATTGAAAGGTTTTGACATCCATAGTCACATCCATTTTATAATCGACATGTTGTTGCCAATACCTATTGGATTGTGCTAAAGTGAGGGAAACATTCAGGAAAAGAAAACCAAATAAAAGGGGATGCTTCATAATTGAGAAAAAGTAAAAAAACGGAAAGTTTCGACTTCCAATACGTTTATAATTTAGGATCGTTTTTTGTTTTGTTCGACATTTCGTCTGCCAGTTTTAAGGCATTGTAGGCATTTACCAGTTTTCCGGAAACACAAGTTTTTGAGAATGGTATTTTTTCACCATTTTCACCAACTTCTACCTCAAAATTCAACGGTGTGCCGGATTGCAGGATAATTTGTTTTACCTGACCGGCTTTCAAATTTGGATAATAAGAACGGATTAAAGCAGCCACTCCGGCAGTGTTGGGCGATGCCATTGAGGTTCCTTGTTCGTATTTGAATTTGTTTTGCGGCACAGTAGCATAAATTTTGACACCCGGTGCAAATATATCAACGTTTTGGGCACCATAATTTGAAAAATCAGCCACAATTTTTTCGCCATAATTGTAGTTGATAGCACCAATAAACAATACGTTATCGGCTATTTCTGTTTTTCCATCTTCGGTATCTGCCGGGAAAGTAGGATTAACATCAATGTCTTTGCTGTCATTTCCGGCAGCAAGAACCACTAAAACATCTTTACTTTCGGCATACTTTATAGCATCCCAAACCCATTCTTTGTGCGGAGAATAATCTTTTCCGAAACTTCCGTTAATCACTTTGGCGCCGTTATCCACGGCATAACGAATGGCCAAGGCAATGTCTTTGTCGTATTCGTCTCCGTTGGGAACCGCTCTGACCGGCATGATTTGAACATTGTTGGCCACGCCATCACCACCAATACCGTTGTTTCTGATTTGAGCAATAATTCCGGCCACATGAGTTCCGTGCAGGGAGTCTTTTCGGTCTTTAGAATAGACCACATTGTTGCCGTATTTCTTGTTAGTAATGTCGTCCGGATTATCCCCAACTATTTTTCTGCCTTCAAAATCTTTGTTCAGATTGTAGTTGAGTTCGTCGTAAATGTAGTCTTTGTATTCCTGAAGTTCCTCTCTAAAGCCACTTCCCACATCAGAAGCATAAGCTAACAACATAGCTTTACTTTGGTACAAAGAAAATTTTACAGAAGCTACTTGTTTCAGTTCTTCCAATGTGTAGTCGTCTTTTTTTAGATACTCCCGAATGGTTTTATCGGCATTCCACAACAGGTCAACGATTTCTTTTTGCGACATGGTTTTTTGATATCGTATGTCATAATCTGCCAATGCCTTTTTATAAGTTTCAGAACCATCATCACCTTTTTTCAGAATACGAACCAACTCTAGGTTTTCATTGTTGGATTCACCGAGAAAATTCCAGCCGTGTACATCATCAACATAACCGTTTTTATCGTCGTCTTTTCCGTTGTTTGGAATTTCTTTTTTGTTGGTCCAAATAGCGCCTTTCAGATCGGGTTGCGTAATATCAACTCCGGAATCTATGATGCCGACGATTACTTTAGTGCCTTTTTTGTTTTTCAAAAGTTCGGCGTAAGCCTTGTCCACACTCATGCCGGGAATGCTGTCTTGTTGCAAATCAAGATGACTCCATCTTCGCAATTGCTGTTCCGTTAAGGGTGCTTTTTTGACAAACTTTTGATCGGGCGCTTGTGCTAATACCGACAAGGAGAACAAGGATACTAATAGAAATGGGAAAATTTTCATAGTAAATCATTTAATTTCAATACTTAGGCGTAAAATTAAATGCTTTTGTTACAGCTAAAGCCACTATTAACACTACTTTAATACATCTTCACAACTGAAAACCTTTTTCAAACGAATGCCTTTTTCGGTGTTTTCTACCGTGATGATTTGGTTGTGAGCATCATGCTCGAGCCAGAGGTAGTAATTGTTTGCAACAGCCGTATGTAGGAATTTAGATTTTTCCGGTAAAGTCAATAACGGTCTGGTGTCATAGCCCATTACATAAGGCAGCGGCAAATGTCCCGCCGTTGGAATTAAATCCGCACAGAAAACAATGGTTTTGCCTTCGTATTGAATGTGTGGTAACATCATTTTTTCGGTGTGACCATCCACATAAAAAATCCCGAATCCCAATTCTTCTGAAACGCCAAAATCACCTTCCGGTCTTTTGATAAAATTCAGCTGGCCGCTTTCCTGCATGGGTAAAATATTTTCGGAAAGAAAAGACGCTTTTTCACGCGCATTCGGCTTAGTAGCCCATTCCCAGTGATTGTCATTTGTCCAGAATTTGGCATTTTTGAAAGCCACTTCATAACCGGTTTTAGCGGCGTTCCAATTCACACTGCCGCCACAATGGTCAAAGTGCAGATGCGTCATAAAAACATCCGTCACATCATCGCGGTGGAAACCATATTTCGCCAAAGAACCATCCAACGAATGTGTGCCCCAAAGTGAATAATAACCAAAGAACTTCTCCGATTGTTTGTTGCCCATTCCGGTATCAATCAGGATTAAGCGGTTGCCGTCTTCTATCAGCAGGCATCTGGCTGCAATGTCAATTAAATTGTTGTCATCTGCCGGATTGGTTTTGTTCCAAATGGTTTTGGGCACTACGCCAAACATGGCACCGCCATCTAGCTTAAAATTTCCGGCTTCTATTGGGTATAGTTTCATTTTGAAATCTTTTTACAAATTTATTGAATTAAAAATCATTTTTTTCTATTTGCACATTAGTTATAAAAATGTTAGCCATAGTAGCAAAAACAGATATTTGTGTTAACTTTGCCTGTTATTTAGACAAAATTAAAATAAGCTATGATTAAAGTTTCAGATACAGCCAGCAAAAAAATCATCGATATGATGAAAGATGACGGTTTTGACGCTGCCCAGGATTACGTGCGAGTAGGCGTAAAGAGTGGAGGTTGCTCTGGTTTGTCGTATGAATTAAAATTCGACAAAGAGCTGGGCGAAAACGACAAAGTTTTTGAAGATAACCACGTGAAAATTGCCGTTGAAAAAAAATCATTTTTATACTTAGCCGGAACCATTTTGGAATTTTCGGGCGGATTGAACGGAAAAGGATTTGTATTTAACAATCCAAATGCTTCCAGAACTTGTGGTTGCGGAGAGTCGTTTTCACTATAACATTTAAACCAACAAAATGTCAAAATACACCGAAGACGATTTAAAAATTGAACTCGAAAACAAAGAATACGAGTACGGATTTTATACGAATATAGAGTCTGATACCTTTCCTATTGGCTTAAACGAAGACATTGTTCGCGCTATTTCTATGAAAAAAGAAGAGCCACAATGGATGACCGACTGGCGTATTGAAGCCTTTCGTGCCTGGCAGGAAATGATTGAACCGGAATGGGCGAACGTGCATTATGAAAAACCAAACTTTCAAGCCATTTCGTATTATTCAGCTCCCAAAAAAGTAGATCCAAGTAAAACCCTGGATGATGTTGATCCGGAGCTTTTGGCGATGTACAAAAAGTTGGGCATCTCCATCGACGAACAAAAAATGATGAACAATGTCGCTATGGATATTGTAGTCGATTCGGTTTCGGTAGCTACGACTTTCAAAAAAACATTAGCCGAAAAAGGGATTATTTTCTGCCCGATTTCGGAAGCGATTAAAGAACATCCCGAATTGGTTCAAAAATATTTAGGAACTGTTGTTCCTCAAAAAGATAATTTTTATGCAGCGTTGAACTCAGCCGTTTTCTCAGATGGTTCGTTCTGTTATATCCCGAAAGGCGTTCGTTGCCCAATGGAATTATCAACGTATTTCCGTATCAACCAAGCCGGCACCGGTCAGTTCGAAAGAACTTTGGTAATTGCCGATGAAGATAGTTACGTTTCGTATCTGGAAGGTTGTACCGCACCAAGTCGTGATGAAAATCAATTGCACGCAGCGGTGGTAGAACTTATCGCAATGGATAATGCCGAAATTAAATATTCTACCGTTCAAAACTGGTATCCCGGAAACAAAGAAGGGAAAGGCGGAGTTTTCAACTTCGTAACCAAAAGAGGCTTGTGCGAGAAAAACGCAAAAATCTCCTGGACACAAGTAGAAACCGGTTCTGCCGTAACTTGGAAATATCCTTCCTGTGTGCTGAAAGGCGATAATTCGGTGGGTGAATTTTATTCGATTGCCGTGACTAATAATTTCCAGCAGGCCGATACCGGAACCAAGATGGTGCATTTGGGTAAAAACACTAAATCGACTATCATTTCCAAAGGAATCTCAGCCGGAAAATCACAAAACAGTTATAGAGGTTTGGTGCAAATTGGCGCCCGCGCTGAAAACGCCCGTAACTTCTCGCAATGCGACTCGTTACTAATGGGAAATAACTGTGGAGCGCATACCTTTCCGTACATCGAAAGTAAAAATTCTTCAGCCAAAATAGAACACGAAGCTACGACTTCCAAAATTGGGGAAGACCAAGTTTTCTATTGCAACCAACGTGGTATTCCAACGGAAAAAGCCATCGCGTTAATCGTAAACGGTTTCAGTAAAGATGTATTGAACAAGCTGCCAATGGAATTTGCCGTAGAAGCTCAAAAATTATTGGAGATTTCGTTAGAAGGTTCAGTAGGATAATCATAAATCAGAATAAAACACATTTAAAAAATGTTACAAATAACAAACTTACACGCTTCTGTTGAAGACAAAGAGATATTAAAAGGCATCAACCTTGAAGTAAAAGCAGGAGAAGTGCACGCCATCATGGGACCAAACGGTGCCGGAAAAAGTACACTTTCTTCCATCATTGCCGGAAATGAAAATTATACGGTAACCGAAGGCGAAATCCTTTTGGAAGGGGAAGACATTTCCGAATTGGCACCAGAGGAAAGAGCGCACAAAGGAGTTTTCCTGTCGTTCCAATATCCGGTAGAAATTCCGGGTGTTTCGGTGACTAATTTTATGAAAACGGCCATCAACGAAAGCCGCAAAGCCAACGGAAAAGAAGAAATGCCGGCCAATGAAATGCTGAAACTCATCCGTGAAAAATCAGAATTATTGGAAATTGACCGCAAGTTTTTATCGCGTTCGTTAAATGAAGGTTTTTCAGGTGGTGAAAAGAAAAGGAATGAGATTTTCCAAATGGCCATGTTGGAACCAAAATTGGCCATCCTTGATGAAACCGATTCAGGATTAGATATCGATGCTTTGAGAATCGTAGCCAACGGCGTAAACAAATTGAAAAACGAAAACAACGCGGTGTTAGTAATCACCCACTACCAACGTTTGTTAGACTATATTATTCCTGATTTCGTTCACGTTTTAATGGACGGAAAGATTGTAAAATCGGGCGACGCTTCTTTGGCGCTTGAACTTGAGGAAAAAGGATACGATTGGATTAAACAAGAGCAAGAAGCTTAAAATAGTATTCAGTTCTCAGTAGTCAGTATTTTAAAGCTGGTAACTGCGACTGCGACTGTAAACTAAAAAAATGGAACTAAAAGAAAAACTTATATCTTCCTTTATGGCGTTTGAAGAGCAAATCGATGTTCATTCTGAACTTCACGATGTGCGTACTTCGGCCATCAAAAACTTTGAAAATAAAGGTTTTCCAACTAAAAAAGAGGAAGCCTGGAAATACACTTCGCTGAATGCTATTCTTAAAAATGATTATTCGGTTTTTCCAAAACATGAAAATGCTATTGAATTTGCTGATGTGAAGAAGTATTTCCTCCACGAAATTGACACCCACAAAGTGATTTTTGTGGACGGAAAATTTTCTTCGTTTTTATCGGCCACCACACACGATGGTTTGGATGTTTGCTTAATGGCCTCGGCCTTAAATAAACCCAAATACAAAATGGTGATTGATGAATATTTCAACAAAATTGCCAGCAAAGAAGAAAGTTTAACAACTTTGAATACGGCTTTCGCCAATGAAGGTGCCTACATCAATATTCCGAAAAGCAAAGTGGTGGAAAAACCAATCGAAATCATTTATTTTTCGACAGGACAGGAAGATGCCTTGATGGTTCAGCCAAGAAACTTGGTAATTGTTGGCGAAAATGCTCATGTACAAATTATTGAAAGACACCAATCGCTAAACGAGAATCCGGTGCTGACCAATTCGGTTACTGAGATTTTTGCCCAAAAACGCGCCATTGTTGATTATTATAAAATTCAAAACGATTTGCAATCGGCCAACCTGATTGACAACACATATATTTCGCAAAAACAGGAAAGTAGAGTTTCAGTACACACCTTTTCTTTTGGTGGCAACATCACCAGAAACAACCTGAATTTCTACCATTTTGGTGAAAGAATTGACTCAACCTTAAAAGGAATTACAATTATTGGTGATAAGCAACATGTGGATCATTATACTTTGGTAAACCACTCAACCCCAAATTGCGAAAGCCATCAGAACTACAAAACCATTTTGGCCGATAGTTCAACAGGTGTTTTCAATGGTAAAATTTACGTAGAAAAAGAAGCGCAAAAAACCGATGCTTTCCAACAAAACAACAACATTTTATTGGGCGACAAAGCCACCATCAACGCCAAACCACAATTAGAAATCTTTGCTGATGATGTAAAATGTTCCCACGGGTGTACCATTGGACAATTAGACGAAACGGCTATGTTTTATATGCAATCCCGAGGCATTCCAAAGAAAGAAGCCAAAGCGTTGTTGATGTATGCCTTCTCTAACGAAGTGATAGAAAGCATCAAAATCCCGGAATTGAAACAGCGAATTACCAAAATCATCGCCATGAAATTAGGTGTGAATTTAGGATTCAATTTATAATAAAAAAGGGTGTCAAATGGCACCCTTTTTTATTGCAATATTAATGCAGTTCATAACTGGTTAAATACCTTGTTTTTGTTATATTATCAACCGTGCTTGTTTCGGTTTCTTTAATTAGGCCAATGTCTTTTGCAAGCCAATAGTCACTATGAATAGTATTAATTTGTCCATTTGAATTTACCACTATGTCCATTTTCATTTTGATGATGTTATTATACGGAACACCGCCTAATGTTTCACTCACGTCTCTTGCTGTTATGGTACCCTCATAGGTGATTTGTGCGTTAAAACTCCCCGAACCACTACCGCCCGAATAAGTTACTTTCGGTGATGCCGCACCATGCCAGCTTTCACCAACAGCAAGATCGTCCCTGAAAACCTTCACTTCATAAGGCTCTATCACAATGGTAGTGGAACCCTGATTTTCAGTAGTAGTGCCTGCTTTTTGATAATAACTAGCTCCTTTTTTAGTCATCCAATTTGGGATGGATAAATCGCTATTGGTATCAGTCATTTCATAATAAGTCACTCCGCCAAAGGTTGTAGTTCCTATTATTGTCGCTACGGTATTGGTAGTACCATCGGTATAATTCCATTTGTTGTTTACCGCCATTGGGAAATAATTTCCGGTTGTTGTCCCGTTGGAATCTCCCGAAGAATCACTGCTGCAAGATGAAACAACTAATCCAGTTACAACCAGCATAACTACTCTGATTAAATTGATTTTTTTCATGGTTCTAGTTTAATTGGTTTATTCAAAAGTAAGATTTTTTTCTAATTTGTCAAATTTCTTTTTTGGCGGTTTTTGTTTTCATTGAATTCTGTATATATTTGGTTCTCATTAAAATAGCATGACAGTTGGAAAAACAGACGGAATTACTCACCGAAGAACTCGTTTCTAAAGGCTTTGTTACCAAAGATCAAAATAACGAAATCAGACAATACAGACAACTTGGAATTTTCTCCCTAAACAGTGAGCTTCTTTTTTTTGTATACCTGTCGGTGCTTCTTTTTACTACCGGCATTGGAATATTGGTGTATAAAAATATCGACAGCATTGGGCATCTTGCCATCTTGGCGGTCAATTTTATAGCGATGCTGGTTTGCTTTTATTTCAGTTTCAAAAAAGCCAAAGGATTCTCCAAAGAAGAAGTACTTTTTGATAATTCTATGTATGACTATTTGGTTTTGACCGGTAGTATTTTGGCCTGTATTTTCATTGGTTACGTTCAATTTCAATACGCCGTTTTTGGTCAAGATTTTAGTTTGGTTTCTTTGTTTTCGGCCGCTTTGTGTTTTGGCGTTGCCTATTATTTTGACAATAAAAGTGTGCTTTCTATTGCTATTACTGCTTTGGCCACTTTTATCGGAATCACTATAACGCCACAGACTTTATTGGAAAACGATGTTTATTCGAATCCGAATCTAAGCTATTCCGGATTGGGATTGGGCTTGGTTTTGATTCTTTGGATGGAATATTCTTCCAGAGAAAATATTAAAAAACATTTCCACATTGTCTATGCCACTTTTGCCTTGAATTTGGTTGGCATTTGTTGTATTGCCGGACTGTTGGAGGATTATTGGCCTGTTTTTGTTCCGATAACAGCAGCTGCTATTTACTATTTCTATAAGAGAAGCTACCAAATAACATCCACGTTTATGTTTGTTCTTTCGCTGCTTTACGGGTATGTCGGAATCAACATTGCGTTGGGAAGAATAATCGATTTGCTGAACGGCAGTGATTTTATACAATTTATCCTCTTCTGTTCCCCATTCTACGTTATAGGTTCTATATTCCTATTTATAAAATTAGTTCAAAAATTCAATAAAGAAAAACATGAAGGCATACAGTAGTGAGAAATTAGAAAATGGCCTTCTGGTAGCGGAAGCCAAGCGATTGTTCAAAATGAAATTCATTTCAAAAGAACAACTGATGACCGCTATTGCCGAATTGCCATTGTTGCAGTCCAGTAGTATTTTTATCCGGTTTGGATTTTTTCTGCTGGGTGTTTTTCTGTTTTCTTCTATAGCGGGTTTTTTGTCTTTAATTTTCGGACAGCTTTTGGATTCGCATTTTAACATAATGGTTTATTTCTATGCTTTTATAGGATTTATTGGGATTGAAATTTTGGTTAAAAACGAGTACTATCGGCATGGTTGGGATGATGCTTTTATTGTGTTAACGCAAGCGAGTTTTTGTGGCGCCGTTGGGATACATTCGGAATCATTGGTTTCTGTTTTTGCCGTTATGTTTGTGATGGGTTTCTTGAGTTGCATCCGATACGTGAATACGCTTTCGGCCTTGCTTTCCTGTGTTGGATTGGTTGGTTTTTTCTTTACGCTAATCACCGAATTCAAAGTAATCAGCAGCCTGTACCTGCCTTTTGTCGGATTGGTTTTAGCCGCCGTGATTTATTATGTTTTTTATAGTTTCAGTACCAATGCTAAGTTTTTCATTTATCGAAATGCCTTGCAGTTCACTAAAATTTTCAGTTTAGTCTTGGCCTATGCTTCGGTAAATTATATGGTCGTTCGCGAACTTTCCGAAAGTTTGATGGGTATCGTAGTAGAAAAAGGAAACGATATTCCGTTGGCATTTTTGTTTTACGGACTCACCTTTCTCATTCCGTTGACCTATATCTACTATTCATTGCAAAAGAAAGACAGAACGGTGTTGACCATTGGTTTGTTGACGCTGGGCTATTCGTTTTTCACCATTCGATATTATTACAGCCTGATGCCGCCTGAAATGGCTCTGGTACTAGCGGGATTGCTACTTTTCGCTATTTCCTTTTTTGCCATAAAAAAACTGCAACACAAAGAAACCGGAATTACCTTCCAGCCTGATAGGGATTCCAACAGCAATCTGATGCTAAATGCTCAGGCACTGATTATCAATTCCCAAATCAGCACAAAAGCTCATGTCGCTCCGGAGAGTAAAATGCCGTTTGGTGGCGGAGGCTTTAGTGGCGGAGGCGCCGGGGAAAGTTTCTGATAAAAGCACTATTTTGGAATTCTGATTGCTATTTCCCAATGAAATAAAAAATCCTCCCGTGAGCAACGAGAGGATTTTTTATTAAAAGCAAGCATTAGCGTTGTTATTTCTCGGTTAGAGCTTATTGGCGTCCTTAAAAATAATACCCGAATTGGCAAAAGCTTGTAACATTGCTGGCAAAGCTTCATTTGCTTTTGGGTGGATATCATGAAAAAGGATAACGCCTTTACGCCACAAGAGCATCAGGGTTTCTACCCTATCGGTTACTTCAGGAGCCGAAATTTTCGAATTCCAATCTTGTGAATCTATGTTCCAAAGCATTACTGTTGCGTTGATTGAATTAAGATATTGTGATACTTTTTCAGTTCGTTGTCCGTAGGGAGGACGGAAATATTTTCTTTGATTAGAAAACGGCGTAACGGATTCAATCGTATTGAAAGTATAATCAATCGACTCTTGCCAGGATTCTAAATATTGATGTGACTTGTGAATTTTTCCGTGCGATTCTAACTTATTGCCTTGATAGAGTTCAGCTAATTTAGCTGTAGAAGAAGCAGCAATTCTGTTTTGCAATGATTCTCCCAGAACGAAAAACATTCCGTTGAGGTGCAATTTTTTTAATGTGGCAACCAATTTATCCGTCGTTCCGTTAGCGGGTGTCGGACCATCATCAAAAGTCAACAGAAACTCTTTGTCGGCATATTCGTTTCCGATAACTTCATTGGGTGAAAGAGTGAGGGCTTCGCTAGTCGTTTTCGGAAATAAGAAAACCAAACGAGCCAGTTCATTGGCGTAACCTCTATTAAAATCAGTGGCATTGGCATACCAGGATTTCAAATTCTCTGGCATTTTTGAATCTAATTCACCAGTAGTTTTAATAACATCTTGCCAGGTACAGTTTTTATTTATGACTACAGTCTTATCAAGAGTGCTTTTGTTTTTAATAGCGTGTAGATTTTGCAGAATAAGTTCCGTTTGTTTCTTTTTCCAGGTTTCAAACGAGGCCAAATTAGCCGATTTGATGTTGTATTTTGCTTTGATTTCATCAACATTGTTGAGCCCTTGAAGTTCAAGAAAACATTTGGCATAAACCAAGATTTCCATTTTTGAAGCATAGTCAAAATTGTCAACAGAATTTAAATCATAAGGCCAAAGGGTTCGGTCAATTTTAGCCACTTTAACCTGACCATTTATGACCGCTAAATTGCACAATAAAAGTGCAATAATAATAACTCTTAGCCTTGTCATTATTGTATTCCCAGTTTTTGTTTCATTCGTTCAATCCCTTTCGTATAAGCAGGGTTTTCTTTGAGCGTCAATGCCTTTTTAAAGTTGTCGAGTGCATCCTGCCATTGTCCTTTGTTTTCATAAATCTTGGCAATATTATAATACGAGCTGGCTTTTATGGTATTTGTGTTTGGTCCATTGGCTAAATCGATGGCCTTTCGGTTGGCCCAAATAGCTTCCGCTTCACGATTTAACTTTTGGAAAGACAATCCCAAATTACTATAGGCTTGTCCGTTGTTTGCGTTTAATTCAATGGCTCTTTGATATAAACTAACCGATTGCTCCAATTGTTTAGCATGATAAGCATCTTCACCTCTTTTGTTCACTTCGTTAGATTCCGCAACATCGGTTTGGCTAGTGGTTGCAACTTCAGTCAGGTCATTTTTTCCTCTAAGGATTTCCAGTTTTGCCTTTACCGCTTGCCACTCATCAGAATCATAAAATTTATTGATATCCTGGAAGGAACCATTTTCATCAATCATAAAGACTACCCAGGTATTTCCAACTTCATTTCGAGGAACGTTATAAGACCGTATGAGTGTATTGCCGATATAAACAAAAACACGGGCATCACTTACCTGTGAAAGGCGGGTTCCGGAATGAACATCTCTATCGCTATAATCATGAACGGCATAAATATATTTTTGACCCGGTTGTTTGCGGTCAATGGTGATGGTTTCCGGGCCATAGCTGTCTACGTCATCTACATCAAGATTGGCCATGCTGCCCGTCTTGTGGTAGAAACAAATGTGATTTCCAGGATAGGATATATGCGAATCAATGTCGTGGGGATCTGCACCCCAGGTAAGCACGATTCGCAGTCCGTCCAATTGCTCCATAACCGGACTTAAGGCATAGGTGAGATTATTAACCGGCCCTTTGGTAACCAACGTAGAGTAGCCTGGTTTTTTTATGATTAAAGTAATGTTGTTGTCGTCAATTCCGTTAAAAACTTTAGGAATGCTGATTCTTCCACCAGCATCAGTTGTTGCCGTTACAGAGGTTTCTCCGTTTTTTTGAAAAATGACTTCTGCCCCTTGGATTTTTTGGTCTTTGACTACAGCACTTAAAACCTGAATCTGGGTTTTTTCTTGTGCAAAAACCGTCGCGGCCGAAAAAAGCAAAGCCACAATTGAAAATTTGAATGCGTTTGATTTCATGTTTTGGTTTTTATTAAAAGTATTACAATAGTAGTAAACAAATTCTATTCCAAATAATTAAATTTTAAAGCGATGCCCGATTATTTTTTTATGGCACCAACCACATCCCTCAAAAACCCATTAAAGTCAAAATCAGGTTCTTCGGTCAAGCCCATCCGCACAATTACTAAATCATGACTTGGAAAAATGGTCACCATTTGCCCTTGATAGCCGCTGCAATAAAACATATCGCGTGGCACATCGGGGAAATAACCACCGGCATTGAGCCAAAATTGCGCACCGTACCGGCCATTGGAAGTGTTCGTTGGCGTGGATACATATTTTACCCAACTTGGATCAAATAATTGTGTTCCGTTCCAATTGCCTTTATGTAAATACAGCAATCCAAATTTCGCCCAATCGCGCGTATTGGCCCAGCCATAAGAAGAACCCACATAATTTCCGGCCATATCCGTTTCGACCAACGCGGAATGCATTCCTATTTTATCTAACAAATCACGATACCAAAAATCCAAATAGTCCTGATGGGTTTTGAATTGTTTTCTCAAAATTCCGGATAACAAATTCGTTGTTCCCGAAGAGTAATTCCAATGCGTATTGGGTTTGTATTGAGCAGGTTTTTCTATTTGAGACTTACTCATATCTTCTGCCTGAAAAAGCATTTTGGTCACATCGGAAATCTTACCATAATCTTCTTCCCATTCCAAACCGGAATTCATGTGCAGCAAATCGTTGATGGTGATGTTTTTACGTTCATCATGTTGCCATTCGGCAATCGGAGCCGGTTTCATAATGTCTATTTTGCCTTGCTTTTGCAGGATTCCGAAACAAGTTGCCGTGATACTTTTGGTCATAGACCAGCCCAGAATTTTAGATTTCTGATTGAAGCCCTCAGCATATTTTTCGGCTATGATTTGGTCTTTGTAAATCACAATGACTGATCGTGTTCTTTTTTTCTTTTCGCCTTTCTTGTCAAAAGCATTTTCAACAGCTCTGTTTAATTTGACATAATCAATAGAAGCGAAAGAGGTGTCAACTTCGCCCGTGTCGCCATACGGGAAAAGATAAGGTTCCGTGCTGGCAGGCATTAACCTATGCGGAACGTCATAGGGTTTAGTCACATCAAAATCATCGTTGATTAAGGTCGCGCCCAACCCTTCGCGGTAAATGGCTTTCCGTTCTTTCAAACCATGAACATTTGAAGTAACCAATTTTTCAGCATCATTAATTGTATTGGTAGCCCAATCTACTTTTGGGATGTCATTATCGCCTTGTTCAATAGTTTCCAAACTTCTATCGTCAATAAAATGTCCGGAAGCCACACTCTTGGCCGAAAAACCCGAAATCAAATCGAGCTGCGGATAAATGGCAAGACGCAAATAAACAAGGACAATCAGGACTAAAACAGCGAAGATTTTGAGAAATTTTTTCATAGCAGCAAAGGAAAAATAGCAGTTTAGTAAATGTAAAAAAATAAAGTAATTATTAACAAGGGTTTGGTAAAATACCAGTTCCAATTTTATTACTTTTGTATTTAGAATTTTTCTAAATAATACAATGTTAGACATCCAAAAAATCAGAGCTGATTTCCCGATACTTTCTCAAAAAGTCAATGGCAAACCACTCGTCTATTTTGATAACGGCGCTACTTCGCAAAAACCCCAAGTGGTTATTGATGCGATTTCGAAATACTATCAGGAAATTAATGCCAACATTCACCGTGGCGTGCATACGTTAAGCCAATTGGCAACAGATGCCTATGAGGTTTCCCGTGCTAAAATCCAAAATCATATCAATGCTAAACACGCTCACGAAGTGATTTTCACCTCGGGAACTACGCATGGTATTAATGCAGTAGCCCATGGTTTTGCTTCGTTGTTGAAAACGGGCGATGAGGTTTTGGTTTCGGCTTTGGAACACCACAGCAATATAGTGCCGTGGCAAATGCTATGCGAAAGAACTGGCGCGACGTTGAAAGTGATTCCGATGAATGAAAAAGGAGAATTGATTCCGTCAGAATACGACAAATTGCTTTCGCCTAAAACAAAAATTGTAACAGTCAATCATATTTCCAACGCGTTGGGAACCATCAATCCGATTAAGGAAATGATTGACAAAGCCCATCAAGTGGGAGCGGCTGTTTTAATTGATGGCGCACAGGCAACCCCACATATAAAACCCGATGTTCAGGCACTGGATTGTGATTTTTATGTGTTTTCGGGACATAAAATTTGTGGCCCAACCGGTATTGGAATTCTTTACGGAAAAGAAGAGTGGCTTAGAAAATTACCGCCGTATCAAGGTGGTGGCGAAATGATTGCTACAGTAACTTTTGAAAAAACTACGTATGCCGATTTGCCACACAAGTTTGAAGCCGGAACACCCAATATTGAAGGAGGAATTGTTCTTGGAACTGCGATTGATTATTTGAACGCAGTTGGTTTTGACAACATTGCACAATACGAACATGAATTGCTGGAATATGCGACTGAAAAGCTATTAGAAATTGAAGGCTTGAGAATTTATGGGACATCAAAACAAAAAACTTCCGTAATTTCGTTTAACATTGACGGCATTCATCCGTATGACATTGGCACGATTATCGATAAATTAGGAATAGCGGTAAGAACAGGCCACCATTGTGCCCAACCGATTATGGATTTCTATCAGATTCCGGGAACGATAAGAGCAAGTTTTGCTTTTTATAATACCAAAGAAGAAATCGATGCGATGGTCGAAGCCGTCAAAAAAGCACAAATGATGTTATCTTAAACTAAAGAATATGAAAGCCATAAGCATGATTTTATTGACCCTTTTCCTGGGAAAAAGTTGCACCAACGAAGCGCAAAACGATATCGTCAACAGCACTTTACAATACACCGCAAACTCCAGAGGTCTTTACGAAAAGATTGTTATAATCAATCAGAAAGCCACGATTTCAAGAGATAGAAATGAAAATACACCACCCGAACAAATAACGATTTCGGATAAAGACTGGAATGAGATGATTGGTTATTTTGAGAAAATCAATCTGGAGAAAATGCAGGAGTTCAAAGATCCAACACAGAAGCGTTTCTTTGACGGCGCTGCCATTGCCAATTTAAAAATCCGTTACCAAGATAAAACGTATGAAACTATGGATTTTGACCACGGTCATCCGCCGGTTGAAATTGAAAAACTGGTCAACAAAATAGTTTCCTTAGCCAAAACAAAAGAATGACAATACAAGAAATACAACACGAAATCGTTGACGAATTTTCGATGTTTGACGATTGGATGCAACGCTACGAATACATCATCGATTTAGGAAAAGGATTGCCCTTAATTGAAGAGCAATACAAAACCGAAGACAACATCATCAAAGGCTGCCAATCCAAAGTTTGGGTGCATGCCGAAGAACAAGGCGATAACATTGTATTCACAGCCGATAGCGATGCGATTTTAACCAAAGGCATTATCGCCATTTTAATCAGAGCTTTTTCCAACCAAAAAGCAACCGATATTTTAGAAGCTAACACTAATTTTATTGACGAAATTGGGTTGAAAGAACACTTATCACCAACGCGTGCCAACGGCTTGGTTTCGATGATAAAACAAATAAAAATGTATGCTTTGGCATTCAATTCAAAAAAATAAAAAAGATGGAAGAATTTAAAGATGATATCAATTTAGGCGAAAATGTGGTGAAAACCTTAAAAGGCATTTACGACCCGGAAATCCCTGTAGATATCTACGAATTAGGATTAATCTACGATGTGATGATTAACGAAGACAACGAAGTAAAAGTGTTGATGACGTTAACTTCACCCAATTGCCCGGTAGCGGAAACGTTGCCACGCGAAGTAGAAGAAAAAATCAAAAAAATTGACACCGTAAAAGCGTGTGAAGTCGAAATTACTTTCGACCCGCCCTGGAGCAAAGATTTGATGAGCGAAGAAGCCAAATTAGAACTCGGAATGCTTTAAAATCAGTATTCAGTAACAGTCGCAGCATTCAGTTCCTGCGATTGTAACTGCGACTGTAAACTATAACAATGGACGAAATCATTAATAGAGTAGCAAACTCCGTGCTCGAAGTGTTTGATTTGGAAGATTATTATCCAAGCGGCATTCGGACACAAATTGACATTTCACAATGGTTGCTGGAAGGTTTTCTGTTAAAAGAAAAAGACTTTCGGGAAGCCTTGAAAAATCACAATTGGGCACAATATCAAAATCATTTAGTGGCGATTCATTGCGCAACAGATGCCATTGTTCCGGCCTGGGCGACGATTTTGGTTACGACTTATCTTTCGCCTTTTGCCCAAAAAATAGTTTCCGGAAACCTTTCTGATTTGGAAACGGCATTGTATCAGGAAATTTTACCCACTTTGGATTACTCGCAATACCAAGACAAGCCGGTCATTATAAAGGGTTGTTCCAAAAAACCCGTTCCCGAAAGCGCTTACATTATGGCAGTGCAAAAACTGCAACCTTTTGCCAAAAGCATCATGTATGGCGAAGCCTGCTCTGCCGTTCCTTTATTTAAAAAAGGAAAATAGTTTTCTATAACTTCAATGGATTAGTATCTTTGCTCTCGAAATTTAAAATTCGAAGGAAATGAAAAAGATTCTATTGGTTATGGCTCTTGGACTTTCAATGAACACCGCTTTTTCTCAGGTTAGCGAAAAAGAATTATTGAAAAAAACTGAAGAAACCGTTGCCAAAATAGCACAGGAAAAACCAAACGGTTGGGAGAAAAAAGGGTTGGCCACTATTTTGTTAAACCAAGCGAGTTTCAATAACTGGCTGGCCGGTGGACAAAGCAGTATCTCAGGAAACGCCGGATTCAAGTATGATTTCAATTATAAAAGTGATACCTGGACCTGGGATAACAAGCTGAACGCAAACTATGGTTTGACCAAAATCAACGGACAGACGCTTCAAAAAACTGACGACCGCTTTGAGTTCAACTCGCTTCTTGGTAAAAAAGCTTCCGGCGAATGGTACTACTCAGCGTTCTTTAATTTTAAAACTCAATTCGATTCGGGTTTTGATCCTGCCGATAACACTGTGAAAATATCGCATTTCTTTTCACCGGCTTATTTCCAGTTTGGTCCCGGGATGATGTGGAAAAAAAGCGATAACCTGAAAGTCAACATTGCGCCAGCCACGTCAAAAGTAATCATGGTGCACAAGCATTTTACCGAGCTGGGACCATCTTTCGGGGTGCGTCAGGGCGAATCTTCGCGCTATGAGTTTGGAGCGGCTGTAAACGGCTATTACAAGTTCAATTTGATGGAAAATGTAACGGCCGAGAACATCCTGAATTTATACACCAATTATTTAGAAGATGCACAGAATGTAGATTTAGATTATACTCTGAATATTGTAATGAAGGTGAATAAATACTTAACCACCAATTTCGCTTTCCAAACCATTTATGACGACAACGCATTCAGCGGATTTCAAACCCGTCAGGTTATTGGAATTGGCGTGAATTACGGATTCTAAATAAATCAACCCATAAAAAAAGTCCCGAATTTCTCGGGACTTTTTTGTTTATTTATGTTTGTTAAAGTATTAAACTTTGGCAGTGGCCAAATGAGCATCTACAAAACTAAAAGCTTGTTCAATATCGGAAATCAAATCTTCGATATCTTCAACCCCAACGCTCAAACGCACTAAGTCATCCGTAATCCCGATTTCTTTTCGTTTGTCTTCCGGAATGGAAGCATGCGTCATCAACGCTGGATGATTCGCCAACGATTCAACACCACCAAGGGATTCGGCCAAAGTGAAAACTTTTAGATTTTCTAAAAATGCAATGGCATCTTCTTTTCTTCCTGATTTGAAAGTAAAAGAAACCATGCCGCCAAAACCATTCATTTGTTTTTTGGCAATATCATGAAACGGATGACTCGGCAATCCAGGATAATATACCGTTTCAATTTTTGGATGATTGGCTAAAAATGCTGCTACTTTCTCCCCGTTTTCGCAATGACGTTGTACACGCAAATGCAAGGTTTTAATTCCTCTTAACACCAAGAAACTATCCATCGGTCCAAGAGTGGCACCGGTGGCGAATTGTTTGAAATGCAACTCATCGCCTAACTCTTTGTCTTTGATAATCAAAGCTCCGGCAATCACATCACTGTGACCACCAAGGTATTTGGTAGCGGAATGCATAACGATATCTGCTCCTAAATCCAGAGGCTTTTGCAAATAAGGCGTAGCAAACGTATTGTCAACAGCAAAAAGAATATTGTGCTTTTTAGTAATCTTCGCGATTTCAGCAATATCAGCCAATTTCATCAACGGATTGGTTGGTGTTTCCACCCAAACCAACTTCGTGTTTTCGTTGATTAACGATTGAAATTTGGCAATATCATTCATATCCACAAAATGGAATTTGATGCCGCTGTCTTTGTAAATGCGCGTAAACATTCGGTACGTTCCGCCGTATAAATCGTCCATCGCGATGATTTCGTCACCGGCTTTGAACATGCGCAATAAACAATCCGTTGCCGCTAATCCCGAAGAAAAAGCTAAACCACGGGCACCGTTTTCAATGCTCGCCAAAGCATCTTCCAAAGCCTGACGCGTTGGATTTGCCGCTCTTGAATATTCGTAATCGCCCACAGGTTTTCCCGGAGAAACCTGAGCATAAGTTGAGGTTTGAAATACCGGTGGCATCACTGCTCCGGTAACTTCTTCATGGTGTTGATTCCCATGTATGACTTTGGTATTGAATTTCATCTTAATTAAATATTTGTTTTTTTATTGGTAAGATGGAACGCAAAGCGTTTCATTTCGATTAAATTTAAAGTACAAATTTACTGTTTATTCTTTGTTTGAAAAGACACTTTTCGATTTTATTAACGCTACACAAATTTTCGAATCTGCATCATGATTCCGGTGTGAACCGCTTCGTGGTAGTTATTGAATTCCATAGCGGCTTTGGCATTCTTAACCGTGAAACCGGACATGGTCGTAAATTCATTATAGGTTTTGAAAATGTCATCAGCGAAATCTTTTTTGGTTTTTTCCAAGGTGGAAAATAACAACGATTTGATTTCATCCACTTCTTGTTGTGTTACGCTGTGTTCGGGTTTAGTGCCTTTTTTGTAACGCTCTACCATGTCAGCAGAAACCATCATGGGCAAGCCCGACAGGTTGTAAACTAACATTTGCTGCACCACAACAATGTGCGTAATATTCCAAATGAGATTATTACTGAACCCTTCCGGAATGGTGTTGAGTTGTTCGAGAGTATAGTTTTCGAGGAATTTTAAAAGTACCGTTCGACTGCTTTGATTGATGTCAAAAGTTGTAGTCATTATTTATATAAATTTTCGAATGTTCATCATAAAACCCATGTGCAATGCTTCGTGATAGTTGTTAAAATTCATGGCTTCCATGGTGGATGCCAAATGAAATCCGGTGCCTGTCGTGTATTCGGTATAGGTAACAAATTTGCCGTTGGCGTAATCTTCTTTGGTTTTGGTTATCAATGAAAAAAGAAGTTCTTTTAATTCATCAATTTCTGCCTGCGTTGTCGTTCCGGTTGGCTTGGTTCCGCTTTTATAGGTGTTGGTTATTGCTTCTGAAACATGGGTTGGCAAGCCCGATAGACGATAGACTAAGCCTTGTTGCGCGACAATGATATGGCCTAAATTCCAGGCCAGATTGTTGCTGAAACCCTCCGGAATTTTGTTCAATTGTTCCAAAGAATAGCTTTCGATAAGTTTGAGGTAGTGTTTTCTGTTGGTTTCCCAAATTTTGAAAGTTGCGTCCATGATTTTAAATTTTTATCAAAAATACAGATTATAAGTTTCAAATGATTTTCCTTTGTAAAAAGAAATTTCATGGTCAATAAAATATACTATCTCGCCTCTTGTGACACTTGTCGCAAAATTATAAAATCGCTTCCCAATGCTGATAGATTGCAGTTTCACGACATTCGTCAAAACCCAATAACCGAACAGGAATTGGAAGAAATGTACCAACTTTCGGGGAGTTACGAAGCGCTTTTCAGCAAAAAAGCACAGTTGTATAAGTCGATGGATTTGAAAAATAAAACCTTGACCGAAGCCGATTTCAAAAAATATCTGCTGGAACATTACACCTTTTTGAGTCGGCCGGTTTTCATCATTGATGACAAAATTTACATTGGCAACGGGCAAAAAAACATCATCGAAGTTATAAAAGCTTTGAGCTAATGTCAAAAAGAGCCTGGGCACTACTGGCGGCCATGATGGTTTCGCTGATTTATGGCGTTTCGTTTACGATTGCCAAAGACGTGATGCCCTTTTATGTCAAACCGTTCGGGTTTATTTTGCTCAGAGTTTTGGGCACAACAATTTTGTTTTGGCTGGTTTCTTTTTTGGGGCCAAAAGAAAAAATTCAACTACAGGATTTTCCGCGAATTGTTGCTGCCGCTTTGTTTGGCGTGGCTATCAACATGCTGACTTTCTTCAAAGGATTGAGTTTTACTTCGCCGATTTCTGCCGCAGTGATTATGGTGACCACTCCGATTATTGTGTTGATTTTGTCGGCCATTATCATGAAAGAAAAAATAAAAGCCCGCAAGATAATCGGGATTTTACTGGGACTTTTTGGCACCGGATTTTTAATTCTGTATGGAAAATCCACAGGAAATGCTAGTAATGCAATGCTCGGCAACTTTCTGGTTTTCATCAACGCAATTTCCTATGGTCTGTATCTGATTGTCGTTAAAAAGCTGATGGACAAATACAACGCGTTTACGTTTGTCAAATGGATTTACACTTTTGGTTTACTGATGGTGATTCCTTTTGGTTGGAGCGAATGTCGGGAAATTCAGTGGCAGGCGATTCCACCATTCATTATGTGGGAAATTGGTTTTGTAGTGGTGTTTACCACCTTTTTGACTTACCTGTTTAACTTAGTTTCCATGCGCGAATTGAAACCAACTACGGTGGCGGTTTTTATTTATCTGCAGCCACTTTTCGCTACCGTTTTTGCGATGAGTTTGGGCAAAGATCATCTGACCTGGGTAAAAATAGCATCGGCGGTTTTGATATTTGTCGGCGTTTATTTGGTTACCAAAAAAAAGAGTTTTCAGTCTCCGTAAACAGTCACAGGAGAAAACTGTAAACTGCGACTGCGACTGCAAACTTTTATTTATCTTTGAGAACATTTTTGACCACTTATGATACAATCGATGACCGGTTTTGGGAAAGCAAGTTTGCAATTACCGACCAAAAAAATTACCGTAGAAATCAAGTCGCTTAACAGCAAAGGATTGGATTTGAACACACGCATGCCTTCTGTTTTCAGGGAAATGGAATTGGGATTGCGCAACCAGCTTTCGCAACGATTAGAGCGCGGGAAGATTGATTTTTCCTTATACGTTGAGGTTACCGGAGAAGAAACGTCATCCAAAATAAATGTGCCGATTGTCAAAGGCTACATCAACCAAATGAAAGTGGTAATTCCGAATGCGGATGAAACCGAATTGATGAAAATGGCCGTTCGTATGCCAGATGCTTTAAAAACCGAGCGCGACGAAATTGATGAAAACGAATGGAAGAAAATCCAAACGGTAATTGACGAAGCCTTGGAAAACATGGTGCAGTTCCGAAAAGACGAGGGCGTGTCGTTAGAAAAAGAATTTTTACACCGAATTGCCAATATCATGACGTTGATGAACAATGCCGTGGCCTATGATGCAGAGCGTGTAGAAACCGTAAAAACCCGATTGAGAACAGCGCTGGATGAATTAAAAGCCAATGTAGATGAAAACCGTTTCGAACAGGAATTGATTTTCTATCTCGAAAAATATGACATCACCGAAGAAAAAGTGCGTTTGGAAAATCATTTAAACTATTTCATCGAAACGCTTGCCGGCACTGAAGCCAACGGAAGAAAGCTTGGTTTTATCACGCAGGAAATGGGAAGGGAAATCAACACCATGGGTTCTAAATCGAACCATTCTGAAATGCAGAAGCTGGTCGTGATGATGAAAGACGAACTGGAGAAAATCAAAGAACAGGTATTGAACGTATTGTAGATTATAACAATGAACAAAGGAAAATTATTAGTATTCTCGGCGCCATCCGGTTCGGGAAAAACCACCATAGTAAGGCATTTATTAGCACAACCCGAGTTGAATCTGGAGTTCTCCATTTCGGCAGCCACACGCGAACCACGAGGCGAAGAAGTCAACGGAAAAGATTACTATTTCATCTCTATAGAAGCATTCAAAAAACACATCAAAGCGGAGGATTTTATCGAATGGGAAGAAGTGTACCGCGATAATTTTTATGGCACACTGAAAAGCGAAGTAGAACGCATTTGGGCCAAAGGAAAAAATGTGATTTTTGATATTGACGTGGCCGGAGGCTTGCGAATCAAGCATAAATTTCCGGAAGAAACCTTAGCTGTTTTTGTAAAACCACCAAGCGTGGATGAATTGAAACGAAGATTAAAAGAACGCTCTACCGAAACCGACGATAAAATCAACATGCGCATCGCCAAAGCACACGTAGAACTAGCTACTGCTCCTCAATTTGACACAATCATTAAAAATTATGATTTAGATGTGGCCAAAGCGGAAGCTTACGAATTGGTAGCAGCATTCATTAAAAGTTAGGAAGCCAATGAAAATCGGATTGTATTTCGGCACCTTCAACCCTATTCACGTGGGGCATTTGATTATTGCCAATCATTTGGCCGAGCACACCGATTTGGAACAAATTTGGATGGTCGTTACACCACACAATCCGCTGAAACAAAAGAATACTTTGCTCGATGATTACCATCGCCTGCATTTAGTGCGATTGGCTACCGAAGACTATCCGAAAATCAAACCGTCTGATATTGAATTTAAATTGCCACAACCGAATTATACGGTAACTACTTTGGCCCATTTAATTGAAAAATACCCGCAACATGAGTTTTCTTTAATCATGGGCGAAGACAATCTGAAGTCTTTTCACAAGTGGAAAAACTACGAGTACATTCTGCAACATCACGACATTTATATTTATCCACGCGTTTCGGAAGAAGCCGAAAACCTGGAGTTTAAAGACCATCCGCGCATTCACATCGTTGACGCACCCATAGTGGAAATCTCTTCTACATTCATTCGGGAGAATATCAAAAACAAAAAAAATATTCGCCCGCTATTGCCGCACAACGTTTGGGAATATGTAGATCACAACAATTTTTATAAAAAGTAATCAGTTCAATTTATAGCCTCGGGCTAATTTTTGTCTGATCAGGCTTTCCATTTCCCGCGTTGCCGTTGCATCGGTATCAAATGATTTTATAAGCTTTTGGCCTTTGGTTCCAATTCGGCCATATTGAATCACCAGTTCAGTACCTACCACAGAAGCTTCCCAAAACTTATTGCTGCCATTTTCGGTATTTGTCAATTGGATTGCATTCGGATTTGAACTTATGCTTTCTGTTATTTCTTCTGATCTATTTTCAACTTCAGGTTCTTCAATTGGGACAGGCGCCGTTTTTTCAATAACTGTTTTTTCGAAAAAAGGTTCGTTATTCAAGGCGCTTTTCAGCATTTTCAAGACTCGGTTTTGATTGTCAATCCAATCTTTGGTATAAATTTGACAGAGCTTCCAGCCGTTGTGTTTTAAGAGTTCAGGCTTTAAAAAGTATTGTTCCAAAACATCGTCATTGCCGTAATGATTGTCGTCATCAATGCTTATTCCCAAAACAAACTCAACATCATCCGCTGATTTTTTAACACCAAGACTGCATTTGAAACTACTTTGTCCGATGTTTTCCGTCACGAAATAACCAAGCTTTTCCAGCTCGATTTTAACCGCAATAGCTGTTGGCGAAGGCGTAACTTCAAGCAAAGCATTCGAAATGCTGTTCAGGACATTGTTAGCCGCTTCCAGGTTTCCAAGACTTACCAATTCGGCGTATTGAAGGTATTTTCTAAAATAATTGGCCCCATCGTTATACTCATTTTTGATGTCGGTATATTTGATGGAACTAACCACGCACATGCTTTTCTTGGCTCTTGAAAACAAAACATTCAAGCGTTTTTCACCGCCTCGTTTGTTTATCGGCCCAAAGTTCATCAGCATTTTTCCTCTCGGATCATAGCCATAACAGGTACTCATGATAATAATATCGCGTTCATCACCCTGCACGTTTTCCAGGTTTTTGACAAATAAGCCAACAAATTGATTGTCTTCAATGCGTTTGTATTCTTCTTCCAATAGATTTTCAAAAACTTTATCGGCCACGCACAAATCCTGAAGTGCCATTTCTATTTCATTCTGTTGCTCCATCGAAAAAGCCACTATGCCGATGCTGTAGCCATTGTTTTCAAAAAGCAATGTCTTTGTTAGCTCCGCAATGTATTTTGCTTCTAAAACGTTGCTACGGGCTTCGTAAACTCCTTTGGCAACATAATGATAGGAAATAGGTTTTTCATAAATGTGCTTGCTGTTGGCAACAGCATTGGTTTCGTTTTCGACTAAAATTTCACCCGATTGGTTTTGGTGGTCTTTTACATCCGGAATGGTTAACAACTGGTTGTTGTAAAACGAAGCATTCGAGAATCCAATTAAGGCTTCATGCTTGCTTCGGTAATGCCAACCCAGCATTATAGACGGAAACTTGCGCGCACCCTGAGTTAAAAAACTGTCGGCATCAATGGTAAACGATTCGTTTTCGGCACCGGCTTCAAACCATAAATCGTCTTCATTTCCGGAAGCGCTGCCAAAGAAATTACTCGGCGGCATCTGCATTTCATCGCCCACAATAATCGTTTGCTTGGCTCTGTAAATAGGCGGCAATCCTTCTTCTAACGTAATTTGACTGGCTTCATCAAAAATCACCACATCAAAGTAATTTTCATCCAAAGGCAAGGTGTCAGAAACGCTCAACGGGCTCATCAGCCAAATCGGTTTTAATTCGCGAATGATTTTCCCCGAATCGGAAGTTGATAATTCCCGAATGGATTTATAGCGCATCGATTTCCCGAATTCATTTTCCAGAATTTTGCGTCCTTCAAAAATGGATTTCTTTTCCAATTTAGCCGCTTCGCCCATTCCGGCCACGGATAAATCTGATTTTTTGAGGATTTCAGCAAAAGCGTTTTGCTGTTTTTGGATGATGTATTTTCCGTTTAGGGCTAAAAGCTCTTTGTTTAATAAGCCAATTTTTTGAATCGTGTGGTGCAGCAAATCCAAATTGAATTTCTGATGATTAAAATGAGCCGCATAATAGTTTTGCAGCGTTTTTTCGGCCAGTAATTTTTGCAGTTTATCCAATGAAACCGGCTCTTTTCTCAGTAAGGAAATAATAGAACCGTTCATTCCTGCCAAACCTTCAAACTGATTAGCATACAACTGGAAATAGTGCTGATTCTCGATTATTTTTTTGATTTTTTCATCCAATTGCAGCAACGACAAATCCTCAAATTGTACCAAGTAGGTTTTTAAGGTTGTGTTCAGTTGCTCTCCCAGCGAATCTATTTTTCTGATTTCATCAAAAACATCTTGATTCTGGTTGTTTAAAAACGATAAAATTTCAGAATCAATAGTCTCGTGCAGGGTTTTTAAATTGATTTTTATAAACGGAATTTCGCCTAAATTGTATTTCTTTTTGATGCGGATTTCCAGCTCATTTTTAGCATTCAACAACTCGTGTTGCTGCAATACATTTTTAATGACCAAGCTCAATTTAGGTTTGATGGTATGTTTGGAAATGTCATACAATCGTATAATTTGAGTTCGGACATTTTTGTAATTTCCGTTTAAAAACTTAAAGAAACTGTCTTCGCTTTTTTCCAGCACCGGCAAGGCATTTTGCGCATCGATTTCTGAAATTTTTTCACTCCAATACGGATATTGTTTTTCCAGTTTGTTTATCTCGGTGGTATATTTTTCCAATTGCTGCAATTCATCGTCCAAGGCAGCAATGGCCGTTTTTTTATCGGTTAAAATGGCTTCCTGATGGTTTTCATAAAACGGAATAGCTTGACGGCATTTGTTCAAAAAGAGCTGTACCTTTTGAAACTCAGAATCTGCATTTACCAAAAACCCGGCAGTATCCAGAATTTCAGTCAAATCGTCTATTTTGTCATTGAGTGCTTGCAAATTGGCCAAAATTTCGGCAACATTGGTAAGCTGACTTAAAGCGGTAACCGAAAAATATTTGAAAGGATGCTGACTTAAATATTCGTTTTTATTAGTCTCTAAATTAATTTGATACAAGGCATTCAACTTTTCGTTGTAAACTTCCCAATCATGATAACCGGCTCTTTCATCAATAGCGATTAGCTCGGCTGGCGAAACGATTTCGGTATTAAACACCAAAATTTCCAGAATGTCTTTAATAGAACTGCCCGAATTGTTGCTTTTGAATTTCATAAACTGATGAAACTCATTCAGGATGCCAATCTCGGTTTCTAAGGCAAGGGCAATGGCATCGCGTTCTTTTTGGGTAGCTTCAAATGTTTTTTTGGCTTTGGAAAAGGTTTCGTAAGTGCCTTTTAAGTTTAAAACAAACTCTTTCTTATCCGATTGCGAATCGTGAATTAAGCAGCACAATTCGTCCAATCCCTGATTTTTTAATCGATAAAAAACAACATCCAAAGCCGCTCTCTTTTCACACACAAACAGCACTTTCTTGCCATTGGCCACAAAATTGGCCACTAAGTTGGCGATAGTTTGCGACTTTCCGGTTCCGGGTGGCCCCTGAATAATATAATTTTCACCGGCTTCCGACAGCAGCACCGCTTTGTTTTGCGTTGGATCAGAAGCCACCACGTTATACGTTTTGGTAAACGCATTGACGCCATTGGTTTCCGATTTGAATTCGCGTTGGGACAGGTCGGCAAATAAATGGTTGAAGACTTGGCTTTTCAATTCGTTTTCAATCACAAAATTATAGTCGCGAACCAAAGACATTTTCTTGTAATTGAAATTGCCAATGACCATGTTGCAAGTATCGAATTCCCAAGTAAACGGGTTGACATTGCCTTCATCTATGGTGTAAAATTCGCGGTCAATGGTTTTGTTTTCGTGGAATTGTTTGGGTTTTAATTTGATGTCGCTATCAATCAAAAACTCAAGACTCGAAGCTTCCTCTTCGACATATTGCTTGAACAATTGCAAACCAAAAGGCTGAAAATCATCCTGCGAATACGAGTACGCTATATTTTTAATATCGGCAACGGCTTTCCGTTTGCTGTTGCGTTTGTTAAACTGATTTAAAGTGCTTTGCGCCTGTGTGTGAATCAGTTTTATTCGGGGTTTATCAATGTTTTCAAGGGTTATGCCCGAATTGTTGCTTTCGATTTGGTGTTTCAAAAGCGCAAAAACATCTGCAATACTGGTTTCCGAAAGCTGAATGGTTTCCGGCAATCGGATGCCATACAATTCCTTTAGCATATTAGACAAGATCGGATTTATTTCGACTTCATCTTCGACAAAATCAATCGTAAATTGGTCTTTTACGCCTTTCTTTTTCGTTAAAGTAATAGGCGTTAAAAGCAACGGCGTTTCAATTTTTTCGGTGGCATTTTCTTTGGTATTGTACCAATTTAAAAAACACAACACCAACTTCAACTGGCTAAAACCATACTCATTGATGTCTTTGTTGGACTCTAATCGTATTTTATCTAAGGTCGGATTGATATAAGGATTGTCCTCAAACCGCAGATATTTGTTAAGCGAAATGGAGCTGTTATTGCTTATTTTTTTGGAGATTTCCTGATTCCAGTAAAACAAAGAATTGGGATCAATATTTTTATAGTTTAGTACCTGCGGCACCGAAGCTATGGTAAGATTCAAAAATTTTAAATTGGGTTTGTAGTACAGCAATCGGTTTCGGCGGCTGTTATCAAATAAGCGGTTTCGCAGCTTTTCGTGAATGAATTGCTGTTTGCTGGTTTTCTTCGATGGAATAATTTTCGAAATATCATACTCCGTTTCCGGATTGTATTCGCGATAGTTTTTGAGCTTTTCGATGATTTCATCTAGGTCTTTCCAACGCTTTTTTCTATCGAGTTCGGTCATTCCAAAGATGATATTGGCAATAGCCGGATGAATTTTCGGATTGACAAAAACCATGCTTTTGCGATGGGCTACAAATTCATTCAAATCGTCAAGATCAGTAAAATCAAGGTTTAACGCCTGACTTGCCAAAATCATTCCCAAAATATAGACATCCGTCAACGGATCATGATGGTTCAATGCCAATTCAAAACAACCGTAATCTTTCAAATACATTGGTTTTGAAACGACTTCAGTAGCTTCATTTTGAACCAGAGAATCATAAAATTCCTCAGTGGTGTTTTCTTCGTCTATCGCCACTTTTTTAAACACTTCCTCACTAATGGTAAAGGTTTTGCTCTGATTTGAAAAGAAATGAGAAAAGCGCGAAGCATTATTTTGGCTTGAAAATCCTTCCGGACTGATGTTTAATTTTTCATCTTCAACAAATAGGGTTTCCAGGTTTTCTAAACTGGCCACTTTGCCCAAATGGTGTATTTTGGCCACCGTTTGCAACAGCGGAAGCATGATGGCCACCACATCGTCGTTGGCAAAAAGGCCTTTGTCAAAATGCGAATCCAGAAAAGTATAAAATGCAGTGTCTTTTATTGGTGTGTTCATAATCTTAATAGCTACTTTCTGATTCCGATTCTAAAATTTGATTCAAGGCGGTGGTGCATTTTTTACAAAAATCTTTCAAGGATTTTTCGGTAAGTTTGAGTTCTTTTTTGAGAATGACTTTTAGAAATGATTCCAGTTCTAACTGCTCGGCAACATCCAAAGCATGGCCAATAGCCGTTTCCTTGATGTCAGCATCACACATGGCAAAATCGAACAACACATAGGCGTAATAATTTTTCAGATTGTCTTTGCTGTTATTGATTTTTGCTTTAAAATCAGCATCTGCCAGCAATTCCCGATTCGGATTGTACTGGGCAAAATATTGTTTGTAGAGCACCAAATTGTGTTCGGATTGCATCCATTTGGGTTTGGTGAAAAGGTCAATCAGGTTTTTGGTTAAGCCGTAAACTTCTTTTTTGCTGAAAATGGTCAGCAACTGCAAATCGAGTTTGCCTTTGACGATTTGTTCTGTTTTGGCTATGTTTTCTTCATTGTAAGTGCTTAAAAGTGCTAACGATTTGGCACGAATAAAAATTTCAGGATGTGATTCGCCCGAAGAACCGGCTTCAATTCTTTCCAAAATTTCATCGGCTTGTTTGAGATAACTTTCCCCGGAAACTTTTTCTAAACCGGTTTCGATTTTTACTAAAGTGGTGATTACGGTTTCCAGGTTTTCAGTAACTTTTAAAGCGCCATAATCACAATACAACTCGGTAAACAATTGAAAAATCCGGGCCGTTTCATGGTAAAACAATTCGCTTTTATAATCGTTGGCAATGGCATTTATGATGCGGTTGGTTATTTCAAAATCGCCGTTTTCAATAGCATTTAAATGAATGTGACTTAATTCATGTCCAAACAAAGCCAAGAGTTCATCAGCGTTCAAAAGTTTTAGGATAGAGCCGGAAAGGATTAAGTGCGCTTCATTTTCAAAAGCCACTATAGCGCCATTATTGTGATCCACTTGTTGCGATTGATACAGCGTAACCGGAAGCGAAAGATTTAGTTTTTCTTTTGCTTTTTCTAAAATAGCATACCATTCGGCCTCGGTTTCCGGGTCAATTCGGTAAGCATTTTTGAGCAAATCGGTTTTAAAACTTTCAATTTGTTCTTTTTGAATATTTTTATCAGAAAACCAGGACCAGGTTTTGGTTTGTTTTTTAAAATAATCTCTTAATTGGTATTGAAATGGAAATGGCTTCAAAATGTAATTTTTATTGTTTTAAAATTGTAACGGTCTTTACTGAATTGCCAACGGTTGTTTTTACCAGATACGAACCTTTTGTTAAATGCGAAAGATTTATATTTTCCTGAGAAGACAGATTGCTTTTTGTGATGATTTCCTGTCCAAGAAGATTCGAGATTTTAATTTCCGCAATAGCTGTCGGAGCTTTAATCGTCAAGATGTCCTTTGCCGGATTGGGATAAACTTCAATAGTGGTTGTGTTGAAATTTGGCAATCCAAGTCCGCTAACGGTAATGTTAATCACGAAGGATCCAGCACCATCCGGATTGCTGGCCGTAACGGTAAAATCGGTGGCCGCCATGGCGGTGGTTGGCGTTCCGCTGATGACTCCGGTGGCCTTATCCAAGGTTAGACCCTCCGGTAAATTCGGAGAAACTGTATAACCGTATTCGTTTATTTTCCGAATTTTGTTGTTGGCATAATCACAAACATAAACAATCTGAGTTCCGTCAACGGCCACGCCGGTTGGTGTATTGAATTCAGCGCTATCAGCCGGGCCATCGGTTGCGCCTGCTGTTCCGGTTCCGGCAAAAGTGGTTACGTTTCCAGCGGTATCAATTTTTCGGATTTTATTGTTTTCTTCGTCCGTTACAAACAAGTTATTGTTGGCATCCACAGCTACAATTGCCGGATAATAGAAACTGGCGTTGGTTCCCAATCCATCTGCGGAACCAATACTACCAGTTCCTGCCCAAGTAGTAACATTGCCCGAAGTATCAATTTTTCTGATTTTATTGTTGTAATAATCGGCCACAAAAACGTTTCCGAAACTGTCTAAACAAACACCGGTCGGTCCATTGAATTGGGCCGTAGCAACATCACCTTCCGCCGAACCCGCTGTGCCGATTCCTGCAAAAGTAGAAACGGTTCCATCGGGCGTGATTTTCCGGATTTTGTTATTACCGTATTCAGCGATGTATAAATTGTCATACGCATCAATGGCCATTCCGGCCGGATAGTAAAAACTTGCGGTGAGTCCCGGACCATTAGCAGAACCAATAGTCCCGGTTCCGGCAAAGGTTGAAACGGTTCCGTCAGGCGCAATTTTCCGAATTTTATGATTGCTTTGATCAGAGATAAACACATTGTTTTGTGAATCACAAACAGCGCCGTCAGGAAAGTGAAAATTTGCCATATACCATGGTCCGTCAGTGGAACCAATAGCACCCGAACCTGCAAAAGTAGTAACATCTCCATTGGGAGTTATTTTCCTGATTTTGTTATTCATTCGGTCTACCACAAAAATATTTCCAAGATGATCTAAGGCAACCACTGTCGGCAGATTAAAACTTGCTGCTGTTCCGTTGCCATTTCCGCCACCGGTAAATCCGGAACCGGCAAAGGACGAAACAATTCTTCCGTAAACGACAGCTCCTCCGCTAGTGGTAGGTGTTAAGTCGGGAATCGCATCTCCCGCATTGAAAACAAGGGGAGTTGTGTAACTAATAGTAGGCGGTTGGGCGTGAACCAAGCTTGCAGTCAGCAAAAGGCAAATCAACGTTTTAGTCATGTCTTTGAAGTATTTACAACAAATGTAAATTAAAAAACAAAACCGCTCAAGAAATTCATCTCAAACGGTTTTATACCACAATTTTTAACCTAACCCAATTTTTATATTTTATTATTAACCAAGATTTATGCCAAAATTTACTTTTGTTCTTTTTATTCTTTCAAAAAGCGAATCATATCTGCTAAAATGAGTATTTTTGAGAGGTAAATAAATTTTTTAATTCATGAATAAATCTCCAAAATTTGCAGTGATTGGTGGCGGAAGTTGGGCCACGGCCATTGCAAAAATGCTTTGCGTTAATCTTTCCGAAATTGCTTGGTATATGCGAAATGAATCGGCGATTGAACATATCAAAGCGCACAAGCACAATCCAAATTATTTGAGTTCTGTTGAGTTTGATACCACTAAATTAAAACTTACCAGCGATATTAATGAAGCTGTGGCTTATGCGGATTATATCATTTTTGCAATTCCGTCGGCTTTCTTAAGTTCGGAATTGGAAAAATTAACCGAAAGCCTGAAAGACAAAGTTATTTTTTCTGCGATAAAAGGAATTGTTCCCGAAACATTCCTGATTGTGGGCGAACATTTTCACAACCAATTTGATATTCCATACGATAATATCGGAGTGATTACCGGTCCGTGTCATGCGGAAGAAGTAGCGTTGGAAAGACTTTCCTATCTTACGATTGCTTGCGGCGATTCGGATAAAGCTAAAATTGTGGCTACTGTTTTGGCCGGAAATTATATCAAAACCAAAATTTCAGACGACATCATCGGAACAGAATATGCGGCGATGCTGAAAAACATTTACGCTATTGCTGCCGGAATTGCGCATGGTTTGGGCTATGGCGACAACTTCCAATCGGTGATTATGAGCAATGCCATCCGCGAGATGAAAAAGTTTATCCGCAAAGTGCATAAAATGAAACGGAACATCAACAATTCGGCTTACCTGGGCGATTTATTGGTAACGGGGTATTCGGTATTTTCAAGAAATCGTATGTTTGGAAACATGATAGGGAAAGGTTATACCGTGAAGTCTGCTATGATGGAGATGAGCATGGTGGCTGAAGGCTATTATGCCGTGAAAAGTGCTTACAAATTAAATCAGGAATACAAAGCCAAAACGCCTATCATTGATGCTGTGTATGAGATTTTGTATGAAGGCAAAGAAGCCAAAAAAGTATTCAAAAAACTAACCGAAAAATTAGATTAAGCATGAGTGAAAGATGGAAATTTCAACTGAAAGTGGGGATCTTTTGGGGACTCTTTATGATAGTCTTTATGACTTTAATGGATTGGAAAGAAAAACCAATCCTAACCGAAGTTACTTTGCCAAAGTTTTATGTAAAATTGGCTATTTACTTGCTGGTCGGGATTTTTGGTTTGGGTTATTTCAATTGGAAAGAAAAGGAAAAACAAGAGAAAAAGAATCAATAGTCTATCTCACAATCACGCCGTCCACAAACAATATCGGTACTTCTTCCACATAATCCGGTGTGATGGATTGGGCTTTGAAGATGAATTTCTTGTCGTATAAAGTGCTTCCGATAAAGTAAGTCACCATAAACTCGTTGTTCAAACGCAAGACGTTGTTTTCAATCATTTCTATTTTCACTACAGAAACCGCCGGCACTTGCAGGAAGGCGTGGCGTAAGAGCGCCGTTTTTTTCATTTCCCCATCCAGAGTGCCAAAAGCATTGGAAACCACCATTACGCCGTCTAAATCATAGTCAGAATCGTTAATGAGATAAACATACCAAACCTTTTCCATAAACTCATCGCTCCATTCCTGAACGGCGGCAAGGAAAACATTTTCTACGGTTGGGATGGTGATATCGGATTTCATGGTTTTAGTAAAAAGAGATTAGAGATAAGGGATAAGAAATTAGCGTTTGACTTTTTCCTTATCCCTTTCAACTTATTTTAAATACTCGACTTGAACTGCTCTAAGAAACGAACGTCGTTTTCGTAAAACATTCGGATGTCGCCGATTTGGTATAATAACATGGCAATACGCTCAATGCCCATTCCAAAAGCGAAACCATTGTATTCTTCGGGATTGATGCCACAGTTTTTCAAAACGTTAGGATCTACCATTCCGCAACCCATGATTTCCAGCCAGCCGGTTCCTTTGGTGATGCGGTAATCGGTTTCCGTTTTCAAGCCCCAGTAAATATCTACCTCAGCACTTGGCTCAGTAAATGGGAAATAACTCGGGCGCAAACGGATTTTAGATTTGCCAAACATTTCTTTGGTGAAATATAATAGGGTTTGCTTTAAGTCGGCAAACGATACATCTTTGTCAATATACAAACCTTCCACTTGGTGGAAAATACAGTGCGAACGCGACGAAACAGCCTCGTTTCTAAAAACTCTTCCCGGAGAAATGGTTCGGATTGGCGGCTTGTTGTTTTCCATGTATCTAACCTGTACCGATGAGGTGTGAGTGCGCAACAATACATCCGGATTGGTTTGGATGAAAAACGTATCCTGCATGTCTCTCGCCGGATGGTATTCCGGAAGGTTTAATGCAGTGAAATTATGCCAGTCGTCTTCTATTTCCGGACCTTCAGACACGTTGAATCCGATGGTAGAGAAGATATCGATGATTTGATTTTTTACTAACGAAATAGGATGACGCGACCCAATAGTTAAAGGCTCGGCAGGACGCGATAAATCGCCGTAAACCCCAACACTTTCCACCTTGCTCTCAAGGGCATCTTGTATGGTTTTTACTTTGTCTTCGCAAGTAGTTTTAAGCGTATTGATGACTTGTCCAAATTCCTTTTTTTGGTCGTTGGGCACGTTTTTGAATTCGGCAAACAAATCTTTTAGCAAGCCTTTGCTTCCTAAATATTTGATACGGAATTGTTCTAAAGTTTCCTTATTGTCGGTTTGAAACGCATCGGCTTCGGCAATATATTCTTTAATCTTATCTATCATCGTTCTTGCAATAAAGGCGCAAATTTAAGGTTTTTTAGTTGAAAGTAGACAGTCTCAGTCTCAGTTTTCAGTAAAAACAAACTGCCTACTGTGACTGCGACTGAAAACTATTAGTCAATCACTTCTCTTTCTATAAAATAATTCACAATCGCTTCTTTCATCAAAACGGATTGTTCTCCGGCTTTCAGCGGCGGTAATTCTTCTTTGACTTTGTAATGCGGCCAGCCCTCTTTATCCACATAATCAAATTCATAGAAACCATAAGGCTCCAACAATCGACAAATGGCGATGTGCATCAGGTTGAGTTTCTCGTCTTTTTTGAAAGTTTGGTGCACTTTTCCCAATTCCTGCACTCCGATTAAATATATGATAGCGTCCAAATCCAGCACATCTCCTTCCGCAAATTGATTGGAAAGAAGGGCAACGACTTTGTCCCAGCGGTTTTTTAATTGTTCGTCTCTTGACACGTAAATTTTAGATTTTAGATTTTAAGTACTAGATGCAATACTCAAATCGTAATTAGGTTGGCAAAGATACTACTTGAAATGCTTAAAGTTTACTATTTAATTTCCTTAATGGCACTTTCTTCAATCCAACCGGTGGTTTCGTCAGTGAGTTCGACTTTTTTCCAGTTGGCAATGCTTTCTAAGATGTACACTTTTGTTCCTTCGTGCAATACAAACGCATCAGCGCTTGTGGCTTTAGGTTCGCTTTTTACCGAAGCGATTTCGGCAAAAACAATGGCCGGTTTTTCGCTATCCATGCGGTTTTTTTCATAAAATCCGGAAGCTGCACTCAGACAAATGCCAAGTATCCAAAGAAACATTCCAAAAAAGAAGATACGTTTCAGCAAGGTTTTATGCGAAAAATAATAGCCCACAAAAAACAACAAAAACAGGAAGGCAAACCCAACGGCAATCCAAGCCCAAGTGTCGTAATAATAGTTCGAAGTAAAGTCGGATAGCAACTTGCTGAAACCTACTTTCGGAATCACTTTGATGTCGTCAATGGCCATTTTTCGGGCAAATTCCAGGTTGGTTTTGATTTCAGTATCATTCGGACTCAACAATAATGCTTTCTCATAATTGTAAACCGCCGGTGCCACTTTGTGTAATTTGTAATAGCAATTGCCCAAATTGAAATACACTTCAGCCGATTGTTTGCCGGAGTTTGTAATGCTTTCAAAACTCGAAATCGCCGCCTGGTAGTTTTCTTTTTGATAGTATTGGTTGCCTTGTTCAAAAGCAGTTTGCGCCCATGAAATTTGCGAAAGGAACAACAATAAAAAAAGTATCTTCTTCATGATTCTCGTTATTTAAGTTGTTTTTCTAATGCTGAAATAATGATTACCGCTTTGTCATAATCCTGCTGAATGACTGTTTCCGAAGCCGGTGCATAACGGGCAAATTCACAGTTTTCTGTCAATTGGATGAATTCCGAAATCGTATTGGTTTCGGCACTTCTGGTGTGGAGAATTTCGGCAATTTTATCTTTGCTCATTTCCGAAGTTTCGATGTGCAATTTGGCTTTCAGGAAATTGTGCAGCGCTTTTTCCAAAGCAATGTAAAACGGTTCTTTGTTGCCCAAATGCTGTTTCGCTTCCGATAAATATTTCTTAGCCAAAGCATTTGATTTTTTGATTTTGTTACCAACGACATCATTGTCTGAAGCCTCTTTTCTTCGTTTCCCGATAATCAATAACGGAATTGCCAAAAATGGCAGCATCACTAAAGAATAGAACAAACCGGAACCTAAGAAATCGTCTTTTTGCATCGGCTGCAGTTTGGTTTCCTGCTTGTTATAAGCAAAAGTTTTGGCCACTTCTATTTTGGTTTTAGCCACCTCATTCGGATTGACTTTTTCTGAACTCGCTACCGTTGGCCCATCCAAAACAGTGATGGTTATCGGCTGGGAAGCAAGGGTTTTATAACTGTTGGAACCCAAATCGAAATACGTAAAACGCAACGGTTTGATTTGATAATTGCCTTTGTATTGCGGAATGATGGTGTATTTGTCGGCAATTTTTCCGGTCATTCCGGTTAAAGGCGTGGTTACATTTTCATCGTGTACCGGATCGTACATTTCTAAAGCTGATGGCAATACCGGTTTTGGCAACGTAAACAATTTTAAGTTTCCGGTTCCGGCTACGCTTACATTTAAATCTAACGATTCGCCGCTTTTCAAAGTAGTTTTGGATGGTGTAACTTTAAAATCAAAACGACCCACAGCTCCCGAAAAATCTTCCGGTTTTCCGGCTTCCGGCAATGGTCTTACGGTGATGACTTTGCTTCCGGCAGAAACGCGTTTGCTGTCTTCGGTCATGAGTGGTTGTCCCCAAAAGTTTCTTCGGCTGGTGGGTACTTGACAGTCAATATCCAGCGAAAGCGGTTCGATTTCCAGTTTCCCTGATTTTTGTGGATAAAGCACTGTTTTTCGCAATACTACATACCGAAAACGCTCGCCTTTGAACATACCGTCTTGTGCCACGAGTTGTTTGATGTCAATATTCTGGCTCCAAAAATCATTGTATTTCGGCTTGTTTAATTCTTTCCAATTCGTAATCCCGATGTTGTAACTGAAATACAATTTATAAACCACCGTAATCGGTTCGTTGAGATAAGGATTGGTTTTTGAAATATCGGCCACTAAGTACAAATTATCGTCAGCGCTGATGGCTGGCATCTCGTTGGGATCTTTCGGAATCTCTACAGCATTCGTCACATTGATTCTAATCGGGGAAGTTTTGTAAACCTGGCCGTTGATTTCAATAGAAGCCTGTTTGATGGTCAGTGCGCCTTTTTGCGTTGGCAATAAAATGTAGATATACGACTTGTTGAACGAGCTTTTGCCGTTAATCCAGGATTGACTTACGGACTGACTCGGGCCGCCAACCACTCTGAAACCAGAGGATTCAAAACTTGGTGGCTGAAAATTATCGCCATCGGCGTTCATGGTAAATTCAATGCGGAGGCGTTCGTTGATCCCCAACGAATTTTTGCTCACTTTGGCTTCAAATTGTACTTGAGCCCAAAGCGAACTTCCGAATGTTAGCAGCAGTAAAACAATTACTTTTTTCATGACTTCATTTTCAAATTGTTTAACAATTACCAATCTTTTTCTGCTTTTTTAGGATTGGTTTGTACTTTTTGTTTGTTGACTTTATCCTGAACTTTTTTCTCCTCATTATTCACGGCATCCAACAAATTCTCTAACCGTTGTTTGGAAATGCCACCCGGTTGTGGTTGTGGTTTTCCCTGATTTGGGTCTTTTTGATCTTTCTGATCTTTATCGTTTTTGCCGTCTTTTTTGTCTTGGTTTTTTTGATCTTTATTCTTGTCCTTGTCTTTGTCTTTCGGATCTTTTTTATCGTCCTTTTTGTTATTGCCTTTGTCTTTGTTCTTGTTGCCGTCCTTTTTTGGCGGATTGTTTTTCAGATACAATTTGGCCAAAGCATAATTATAACGCGTTTCCTCGTCGGACGGATTGTTGCGCAAGGCATTCTTATAAGCTTCTACAGCATTCGAATAATCTTTCTCTTTCATCAAAGCATTTCCTAAATTGTGAAACGCCTGGTGTTTTTCTGCGCGTGTTTTGGCATTTTTCAACGCTTTGACATAATGATAACTCGCTTCTGCCGATTGATTTTGGCGGTAAACGGAATTTCCTAAGTTATACGAAGCAATCGCTTTCTTAGGATGCTTCGATTCCGAAATTCGGTAGTCCGCTTCGGCATCGGTGTATTTTTTTTCGACAAAAGAATCGTTTCCTTTGGGCAAATCTTTATCCTTTTCCTTTTCTTGGGCTTTTGCCAAAAAAGAAATCAGAACCAAACTATATAAAAGCAACTTTTTCATTTATTCTTTTTCGTTAAATAAATTCATCTTTTTCACCCATCTCGTTCTTTTCTCCAACAAGAAAACATCTAAGAACAACAAGAAAAAGCCAAACCCTAAAAACCATTGAAACTGCGATTTGAAGTCAGCCATTTGCGTACTTTCAAATTCGGTTTTCTGAATGTTGTCTAAAGCATTTTTCACATAATCCAACACCGCTTTGGTCGAATCGCCGTCAACATAACCGCCACCGGTGGCTTTGGCAATGTTTTTCAAAACCTCAGCATCTCTTTTCGTGATAACCACTTCGCCGTTATTGTCTCGTTTAAAACTTTCTACCACGCCGTTTTCCTTTAACGGAATGGGACCGCCTTTTTCGGTTCCTACACCAACGGTGATGATTTTGATGCCGGCCTTTTTAGCTTCTTCGGCAGCATCAACCGCTTCATTCGAATGGTCTTCACCATCCGTGATGATGATCAGCAATTTGTTGGTTTTATCTTTTTTGTCCACGAAAGTGGTGGCTAAATTAATCGCTTGGTCAATCGAAGTTCCTTGTGCCGAAATAATTCCGGGATTCATACCTTGCAGGAACATTTTGGCCACACTGTAATCAGTTGTAATCGGCAATACCGGGAAAGCGCTTCCGGAATACGCGATGATTCCGATGCGGTCGTTGCCCAAATTGTTGATGATTTGTGAAACGAGTTGCTTGCTTTTTTCCAAACGACTTGGCGCAACGTCTTCGGCCAGCATACTTTTGGAAACGTCAATGGCAAAAACAATGTCGATGCCTTCGCGTTTTACGGTTTCCATTTTGGTGCCGATTTTCGGATTCACTAGGCCAATGATTAAACAAGTCAGCGCTAACAGTATTACCACCAATTTCAACACCGGTTTAAAAACGGATTTCTCCGGACTTAGTTTTTTGATTAAATCCAAATCACCAAACTCGCGTTGTTTTTTTCTTTTCCAGAATTGAATATACAAGAAAAGTAGCGCCATCACGGGAATGATGCCCAAACAATACAAATACCATTTTTCTTCTAACTCGTACATACTTTTTATATAAAACTTCTGTAAATCGTGTTTCGCAATCCAAATTCTATCAGCACCAAAAGACAGGCAATCCAAACAAACGGTCTGTATTTTTCGTCATAATCATAGAATTTTAGTTCTTGGATTTCGGTGGTTTCCAGCTTGTTGATTTCGCTGTAAATTGCTTCCAGTTTGCTATTACTGTTGGCGCGGAAATATTTACCGCCCGTATTTCGGGCAATAGCCTGTAGCAAAGTCACATCAATTTCCACCGGCATCATTCGGAACAAAAAGCCACCGTTTGGCGCATAAGCGTATGGGAACATCGCATCGCCATTGGTTCCGATACCTATTGTATATACTTTGATTCCGTATTCTTTGGCAATTTGCGAAGCCGTTTCCGGCTCGATAAATCCGGCGTTGTTCACACCATCGGTCATCAAAATGATTACTTTGCTTTTGGCTTTGCTGTCTTTCAAACGATTCACGGCGGTGGTCAATCCCATCCCGATTCCGGTTCCGTCTTGCAATACATTGTCGTATCGGATGCTTCGGATAGCGTCCTGCACAATGGCTTTGTCGCTGGTCACGGGTGTTTTCGTATACGCTTCGGAAGCATAGACTACGATTCCGATTCGGTCATTGGGTCTTCCCTGCACAAAGTTGGTAGCCACTCTTTTCAGGGCTTCCATACGATTGGGTTTCAAATCTTTGGCCAACATACTTCCCGAAACGTCAATTGCCATCACAATGTCGATTCCTTTGGTGGATTTGGTTTGGCTGCTGATGTCTACTTTTCGCGGTCGCGCCATCGCTATAATCAAAGAACTTAAGGCTAATAATCGCAATACAAATAGGAACGGTTTTAATTTGGCTAATAAAGATTTTTGCGCTTTAAAGCCTTTTACCGAACTTATTTTCAAGGTAGCGACTTGCTGTTTTCTTTTCCAGATTTGCCATACAATAGCCGCCGGAAGTAGTAAAAACAACCAGAAAAATTCAGGATTTAAAAAACTCACTTCTTTCATTACTGTGCTGTTGTTTGTAATTCTACCGAGTTCAGCATTCTTTCGGCAATTTGTTGTCCGTATTTGTCGTCTTCTCTATGCAATATCAAGATTGTTTGCAAACCACCATTTTGGCTGAAAAGCAATAACTCGTAATACATTTTGGTCGATTTGCCTTTTATTTTATCGATAACCGTCATCGTTCCATAGGCTTTTTTGCCGGTAATGCCTTTTTGTGTATCAAAATCTTCTGTTTTCACGATGATGTTTTGAGCACCTTGGGCTTCCATGATGTTCAGATAATTTTCGGCAGTTTTATCCAAATCCATTTTCATTTCCTGTTTGTAGGTCACCGTCGAAACCGTGATGTAGAAATCTTCCAGGATGCTTCCGTAGCCAAACATTTGCATGTCTTTAATCAATGCCGCAGCGTCTTTTGGCAACGATTTTGAGGCATCCATTCTTTTCAGCACTTTGGGTGTTTCCACTTTTACGCCCGGATTTCCGTATTCGCTGTACACCCATTCGCCTTCGACTAAATCTTTGGTCGGATGCCCGAGAATATTATCTCTCAAATATTCTGTTCCTTTGAAATAAGCCACGCCTAAAACAAAAATCAGCAACATTCCCACCACGATTCCGATGGTTGTGATGATTCTGACGCGTTTTTGTTTTTTCAGTTTTTGCAAACGGGCCAATTCTTTTTGCTGTTCGTTCCAAAGAGCCAATTCATCGTTTTCTTCGACTACTTCCGGAATTGATTTGTGAATGGTTACGATGGAACTCGAGATACGTTTTTTATCTTCTTCGATTTCAAAATCGAGCGGTTTTACTTTGGCAAATTTCACCAAATCGGCTTGTTTTAAAACCTTTTCCAGATTCTCAACCGTTTCGTTGGAGAGTTTCAGTTTCTTTTGCTTGGCGGCTTTTCGCAATCCTTCAATCAGTTCCGAAGTGGTGCTTTCCATCGCCGGAATGTGAATTTCTTCTTCAATATAATTCCGCGCAATGTCTGTCAATTCCGAATAATAGTTTTTGATTTCGCCTTTTTGCCAAAGCTCTTTGGATTCCAATTGCAACAATAAAGTTGTGGCTTTTTCGATAGGCGATTTGAAAACGATTTCTTCTACTTTGGGCTGGTTCTGTCTTTTTTTGATGAATTTGTAAATGAAAAATCCAAGAACGCCAATCGCCAAAAGAATCAAAAGATAAATCCACCAAGTACCCAGCGGACTTTCGGCTTGTGCAATGTCTTTGATGTCGTACATTTTTTGCTTCAGCGTATCAACTTTCACATCGTTCACCTCCACTTTGATGCTGTCCGAAAAGACCGGTTTGCCATTGATTAAAACCGGAATTCTAGGAATGACATATTTCCCGGAATCGAATTGGGTTAGGCCGTATTTTTTGATTAATTCATAGCGGGCACCATTTTTAACCGTATCAACTTTATAGGATTGAATCACTTCCAAAGCCCCGAAATTCTTGGCTTCCGGGAATTTTACTTTGGATAAGGTATCGACATCCGTTTTCAAAGTCAGTTTGAATTCGGCACCGATTTTGTTTTTAGTCACGTTCACAGAAGTGGTTACCTTTTTCGTTTGAGCGAAAACAGCCATCGACAGTAAGCATAAAAACAGAACAAATTTACTTTTCATGATTTCTTATCTCGATTTAAAATAACCCAATAATTTGGTAACATAACTTTCGTCAACGCGAGTATTCACGGTTCCTGAACCGCATTTGGAAAAGATATCTTTGAAGTAATTTACTTTGTCCTGGTATTGTTTTTCGTAACTCAAACGCGCTTTTTTGGAACCCGTATTGACGACTAAAATTTCGCCGGTTTCAGCATCTTCCATTTCCACCATGCCAATGTTTGGCATTTTGGCTTCGCGGATGTCGTACACGCGGACACCGGTGATGTCGTGTTTCTTTCCGGCAATCTTCAACGTTTTTTCGTAATCGTCTTCCACCATAAAATCAGAAATAACGAAAACAATGGCTTTCTTTTTCTGAGTTCCCGACAGGAATTTCAGGGCTTGCGACAAATCCGTCTTTTTGCTTTTCGGTTGGAATTCAATCAGTTCGCGAATGATGCGCAGCACGTGTGATTTTCCTTTTTTGGGCGGAATGTATAATTCGATTTGGTCGGAGAATAAAATCAAACCAATTTTATCATTGTTTTGTGTGGCCGAAAATGCCATGGTGGCAGCAATCTCGGTAACAATTTCGCTTTTCAGTTGGTTTTGCGTACCAAAATTTTCCGAACCCGAAATATCCACCATCAGCATCATGGTCAGTTCGCGTTCTTCTTCAAAAACTTTGACATACGGTTCGTTGTAGCGCGCAGTCACATTCCAGTCGATGGCACGAATATCATCGCCAAACTGGTACTGACGCACTTCCGAAAAGGTCATCCCACGGCCTTTGAACGACGTGTGGTATTCGCCCGAGAAGATATGATCACTCAATCTTCGGGTTTTGATTTCGATTTTACGAACTTTTTTGAGTAAGTCTTTTGTTTCCATTTCGCAAACAGTTATGAGTTTCTACTAAGGAACTTCGATTTCGTTTACGATTTTGTTGATGATGTCCACCGAGGTGATGTTTTCCGCTTCCGCTTCGTAAGTAACACCGATTCTGTGGCGCAATACATCATGTACTACGGCGCGAACATCTTCCGGAATTACATAACCACGACGTTTGATGAAAGCGTAACATTTGGCAGCAGTAGCCAGATTGATACTTCCACGAGGCGATGCTCCGAAACCGATAAGCGGTTTTAAACTTTCTAATTTATATTTCTCTGGATAACGAGTAGCAAAGATGATATCCAGGATGTATTTCTCGATTTTTTCGTCCATGTACACTTCACGAACGGCTTCTTGTGCTTTTAGAATTTGCTCAACCGTAACTACGGCATTTACTTTTTCATTGGCACCTTTGAGGTTTTGGCGAATTACCAGGCGCTCTTCATCCATTTTCGGATAATCGATAACGGTTTTTAGCATGAAACGATCCACCTGAGCTTCCGGTAAAGGATAAGTTCCTTCCTGTTCAATCGGATTTTGTGTGGCTAAAACCAAAAACGGTCTTTCCAGTTTGAAAGTAGTATCGCCAATGGTCACTTGTTTTTCCTGCATCGCTTCCAGCAAAGCGGATTGTACTTTGGCCGGCGCACGGTTTATCTCATCGGCTAAAACGAAATTGGCGAAAATTGGTCCTTTTTTTATCGAAAACTCGTTAGCCTTAATATTGTAAATCATGGTTCCTACTACATCGGCAGGAAGCAAATCCGGCGTGAACTGAATACGACTGAAACTTCCGTGAACGGCTTGCGACAAGGTGTTTATCGCTAAGGTTTTTGCCAAACCCGGCACTCCTTCCAAAAGAATATGTCCTTGTCCTAAAAGTCCAATTAACAATCGCTCTACCATGTGCTTTTGTCCTACGATGACCTTGTTCATTTCCATGGTCAGTAAGTCAATAAAAGCGCTTTCTCTTTCAATTTTTTCATTAATTGCTCTGATATCTAAAGCAGTACCATTTTCTTCCATAATTATCTTTTTATTCTACTATGTGACAGTTATAATTTTAACATTTCAAAAGTGAAAATTTAATCCCATCCGAGATGTTAATAATGCGTTAAAACTTTACAAAACATCCCAATTTTAAGGATGATTTATGATTTTCTTTTTATAATTTTAAGACCGAATCTGTTTTAGCATTTTTTGGGAAGCAAAATAATAAAATTTTCAAAAAACGCAAAAATCAGAAAACCGACTTTAAACACATCTTAACAATCATAAAATGCAAACAAAACTTTCACCGATTATTGCCGGAACCATGAACTGGGGCATTTGGGATAAAAACCTCAATACATCCGAAATGGAGCATCTGATACATCTTTGTATCGAAAATCAAATCACCACTTTTGACCATGCCGATATTTATGGCGATTACACCACCGAAGCCGCTTTTGGCAAGGCTTTTGGCCAAAGTAACATCGATAGAAAAAGTCTGCAGCTGATTTCGAAATGCGGGATTCAGCATGTGAAAGGAAGGACTAATAAAATCAAGCATTACGATTATTCCAAAGACTATATCATCTGGTCGGTTGAGAATTCGTTGAAAAATCTCCAAACCGATTATCTGGATGTCTTGCTGCTGCACCGTCCGAGTCCTTTGATGGTGGCGGATGAAATTGCGGAAGCGGTGGCTAAATTAAAACAAGAAGGCAAGATTATTGACTTTGGCGTTTCCAATTTTACGGCTTCGCAAACCGAATTGATTCGACAAAAAACGGAAATCAGTTATAACCAGGTGCAGTTTTCGGCCACACATCATGAGGCGATGCTCGACGGCAGTTTTGATTACATGCAATTGCATGGCATTCGTCCTATGAGCTGGAATCCGCTGGGAACCGTTTTCAGAGAAGACATTGAACAAACGAGAAGGCTGAAAAAATTATTGGCACAATTGGTAGATAAATATCATTTGGGCGCCGACACTATTTTGTTAGCGTGGATTTTAAAACATCCGGCTCAAGTGATTCCGGTGGCAGGTACGGTAAATATTGCCCGAATTCAAGCCTTACAGAAAGCCGCAGCATTACAACTGGAACAAGAAGACTGGTTTGCGATTTGGACCGAAAGCATGGGGAATAAAGTGCCATAAAAAGCTCACAGTCTCGGTCACAGTTTACAGTTGTTATACAGCTCAAAACTGCGACTGCGACTGCGACTGAAAACTTAAACTATGATCAACAAACGGCTTCTCATAAAAAACCTATTAGCTCACAATGATGAGAGCAGTTTTTATGATAAGAAGCGGCAGTTAAATTTGCATACCAAGGAAGGGAAAGCCAAGTTTTTGAAGCATATTTGCGCGTTGTCCAACTCCAATCCTTCGAATAATTCCTATATCGTTGTGGGTGTGGAAGATCAGGATAATGAAATTCTGGGCGATGACTTTTTTGACGACAGCCGGATTCAGAATTTAGTGAATGCCTATCTGGAGAATCCGCCCAAAATTCAATATGAAAATGTGCCGTTCCCCAATTTGCCCAAAGACCGGGTGGTGGGTTTGGTTACGATAAAACCGAAACACAAAACGTCTTTTTTTAAGAAGAACATCCACACTATTTTGGCCAATACGGTTTTTGTCAGAGTGGGAAGCAATTCGATGCCGACGGAAGAAAAAATTCCGTATTCGAAACAAAATATTGAGACCGTCATCAGCATTGAAAACAGCTCGCGCAACAGCATTGCGTATACGCTTGATGGTGTGATCGACTTTATGAATAACCGGCACAAAGACATGACGCCCAAGTATAAAGTTTTCAAAGAATTGTTTGTAATTTGTTGGGCCGGGATTCCGAAAAAAATCAGAGATACCACTTATCTCTCGCGGGTAGATATTGAATTGATTAATGAACAGGTAAAGTTGTTTTATTCGGCACTCGATGTGGTTACGATTAGCTATGACCGACAAAGTTTTACCATAGTAGAGCATGTGGCTTTGGGACTGAATGATAAAACGAGTTATTATCCATTGGAACAAGTGACGATTCATTTTTTTGACAATGGCTATTACAAAATGGAAACCCAGATGTTATTTGAACCACCGGCTTTCAACAAAAAAATGCTGCATCATATCTACAATTCCAATGTGTCGTTGTTGCATAAATTACAAAAGGGATTGTCTATTACTGAAAGAGAGGAAAAAGATTTGGAGAATTTACCCTCTACCTTTATGATTTGTTATTTGAACGGATTTGATGATGCCAAACAGAAATTAATTGAGGCCAAACCGTTGTTGAAAGCGCAGGCCAATGCCACCGTTTATTTGAGTTTTAAAGAAGCGATGCGCATTTTAAGAAAAATGAAATACGATAAAAAGGATGAATAGAAAACTAGTAATCGGCGACATACACGGTGGCTTGCGGGCGCTGCATCAGATTATGGAACGAGCCAAAGTCACTACAGATGACACGCTTGTTTTCCTGGGGGATTATGTGGACGGTTGGAGTGAATCGCCACAAGTAATTGATTATTTAATTGCTTTAGCCAAAAAGGTAAACTGCATTTTCATTCGCGGGAATCATGACGAATTACTTTTGGATTGGCTAACGGGAAACACTAAAAATTTTGACGAATTGATGTGGTACAAACACGGAGGAGAAGCCACGGTTTTGGCTTATAAATCGGTTCCAAGAGAAACCAAAAACAAGCATATTAAATTCTTAAAAGAGCTGAAGAATTATTACCACGACAGCAGAAACCGATTGTTCATTCACGCCGGATTTACCAATATGAACGGCATACACTATGAATATTTTCCCAAGCTGTTTTATTGGGACAGAACCCTTTGGGAAACCGCTTTGAGCTTGAATCCGACCATTTCGAAAGACAGCATACTCTATCCCAGAAGACTGACGCTTTATGATGAGGTTTATATAGGACACACTCCGGTAACCCGGATTGGAGAGACCGTTCCGATTCAGAGAGCCTGCGTTTGGAATGTAGATACCGGAGCCGCTTTTCAAGGACCGTTGACCATTATGGATGTGAATACCAAAGAATTTTGGCAAAGCGAACCGTTGAACGTTTTGTACTTTAACGAGAAAGGGAGAAATTAATTTATATACTTTTGCAGCAAAATAAATAATATGAAAAAAGCAATCACAATACTAGCAATAGCTATCGTAAGTTTGGCCCATGCTCAAGCTTACAAAGGAAAAGGTGACATCAAAGGACAAGTAGGGGTGAATATTCAAGACCATGGAACCGGAATCAACACTTCGGCAGATTTTGGCATTGGCGAAAACATGTCGTATGGTTTTGTAGCATCCTATTTGCTTTCAGTGGATGAAGTGGCCGGATACAAACCCAAGTTTGAAGACAGAGCCGATTTTAAAGTGCGTTTCAATGCCAATTTGGGCAATGTTTTTGGCTTAGATAAAAAAATGGATATCTATCCGGGATTGAGTTTAGGAACCCGAAACTTCGGTGGCCATTTAGGGTTTCGTTATTTCTTCACCAGCGGTTTCGGAATTTATGCCGAAGGCGGAGCACCCATAGCCAAATATGATACTAATACAGAAGGTTTCGAACATTACAACAATCAGTTTGTGTTTAATATCGGCGCTTCATTCAACTTATAAATAAAGTAAAACAAACCCAGCATGAGTGTTATCGAAAAAAGATTAAACGACAGAAGCGGTTCCCAATGTGAATTGTGTGGAGCCACCGATGACTTAAGAATACATTTAACAAAGGAAGAAGCCATATCCGTAGACAACTCGGTATTGGTCTGTACCACTTGCAAAAACCAAATAGAAAACACCACCCCAACCGATCCCAATCATTGGAGATGTCTTAGCGACAGCATGTGGAATGAAAACAAACCCGTTCAGGTAGTAGCATGGCGAATGCTCAACCGATTGCGCGCTGAAGGATGGCCACAGGATTTGTTAGACATGATGTACTTGGATGACGAGACCTTGGTTTGGGCTTCGGCTACTGGAGAAGGAGAAGATGAGGATGGTAAAATTGTTCACAAAGATGGAAATGGCAACATTTTGTTCGACGGTGATTCTGTGGTTTTGATTAAAGATTTGGATGTAAAAGGGGCCAACTTCACTGCCAAAAGAGGAGCAGCCGTTCACAATATCAAATTAGTTTGGGACAATGCCGAACAAATTGAAGGCAGAGTCGAAGGACAACACATTGTGATTTTAACCCAATATGTAAAGAAAACGAAGTAATTCAATTTTACTATAAACAAAAAAGCGTCCCAATTTGGGACGCTTTTTTATGAATTTTAGTTTGATTACAAGTCAAACTTGATCCCTTGTGCCAAGGGTAAACTAGTTGTGTAATTGATGGTATTGGTTTGTCTTCTCATATACACTTTCCAAGCGTCAGAACCTGATTCGCGGCCACCGCCGGTTTCTTTTTCACCACCAAAAGCGCCACCAATTTCAGCACCGGAAGTTCCGATGTTTACGTTAGCAATTCCGCAATCTGAACCGGCTACCGATAAGAAAGCTTCAGCTTCACGAAGATTGTTGGTCATAATGGCTGAAGATAACCCTTGCGCTACGCCGTTTTGAATTTCAAGCGCGTTCATTACATCGCCTGAATATTTTAGTAAATATAACACTGGTGCAAACGTTTCGTGTTGTACGATTCCGAATGAATTGTCGGCTTCGGCAATGGCTGGTTTTACGTAGCAACCGCTTTCGTAACCTTCACCGGAAAGTACGCCACCTTCTACAAGAATTTTTCCGCCTTCAGCAACCACTTGGGTTAAGGCTTTGTTGTACATTTCTACAGCATGCGTATCGATAAGTGGTCCCACGTGATTGTTTTGGTCTAATGGGTTTCCGATTCTAAGTTGTTTGTAAGCTGAAGTTACGGCATCTTTCACTTTGTCATAAATACTTTCGTGGATGATTAAACGACGGGTTGAAGTACAACGTTGACCGGCCGTTCCAACAGCACCAAATACAGCACCAATTACGGTCATTTTGATATCGGCATCCGGAGTTACGATGATAGCATTGTTTCCGCCTAATTCTAAAAGTGAATTTCCTAAACGAGCGGCACAAGCCTGCGCTACGATTTTACCCATACGAGTAGAACCTGTAGCTGAAACCAAAGGAACTCTTTTGTCATGCGTCATTAGTTCCCCTACTTTGTAATCTCCGTTAATCAAACAAGAGATTCCTTCCGGAAGGTTGTTTTCTTTTAATACTTCGGCGATGATATTTTGACAAGCGATACCACAAAGAGGTGTTTTTTCAGATGGTTTCCAAACACACACGTCTCCACAAATCCAGGCTAAAGCGGTATTCCAAGACCAAACAGCTACCGGGAAGTTGAACGCCGAAATGATTCCAACGATTCCCAGCGGATGGTATTGCTCATACATACGGTGTCCAGGACGTTCGGAGTGCATGGTTAACCCGTGCAATTGTCTTGATAAACCAACAGCAAAGTCGCAAATGTCAATCATTTCCTGAACTTCTCCGTACCCTTCCTGCAATGATTTCCCCATTTCGTAGGAAACTAATTTCCCTAGAGGTTCTTTGTATTTTCTTAGTTTTTCACCAAACTGACGTACGATTTCGCCACGTTTGGGTGCCGGCATTAAGCGGAACGTTTTGAATGCTTCGCTGGCCGTTTGCATTACTTTTTCGTAATCGGCAGCGGTAGTGGTTTTTACTTTTCCGATTAATTGGCCGTCTACCGGTGAGTAACTTTCCAGGATATCTCCGTTGGAGAAATGATTGTTTCCGGTTGAGGTTCCTTCATTGATGGCTTTTACACCCAGTATTTCTAAGGCTTCGGTCATGCCGAATTGTTGTGCAATTGTTGACATTGTATTATCTATTTGTTTGTTTTTTATAAATGTGACTGCAAAAGTAAAGGTTTATTTTTAATTATGGATAACTAGCCCGGATAGGAACGGCATCCTTTTTAGGATTGTCAAATCCTAAAAAGATAGAGTGGATAGCCGGAAATAGCTTCTAATTTTTATTTAGCAGTAAATCTGGGATCCGTTTCCATAACAGTACCACAGTTTTTGCAGGTAAGCAAGTCTTTAGAATTGTAGAAATGTTCAAAATGATGCAGAAAATCTTTTTCAATATCGGTGAGTGGAAAATAAACTTCATATAATTTGTGATTGCACGTATCGCAGAACCATAACAATCCGTCTTTCGCATTTAATTCAGCACGCTTTCTTTCAATGACCAAACCGATGGAACCTTCTGTTCTGTTAGGGGAATGCGGTACTTTGGCAGGATGCAAATACATGTCGCCGGCACCAAGCGTCATGGCTTTCTTTTGGCCATTATCCTGAACGTAAACTGTGATTTCGCCTTCGAGCTGGTAGAACAATTCCTCCGTTTCGTTATAATGGTAATCTTTGCGTGCATTGGGACCGGCTACAATCATTACGATATAATCATCAGAGTCAATATAGAGATTTTTATTGCCAACGGGTGGTTTTAAAAGGTGGCGGTTTTCGGCTATCCAGTTATGGAGGTTGAACGGTTTTGCTATAGACATGGCTGTAATTTTGAGTAAAGTTATAAAATAAAAAAGTCCCGATATCATCGGGACTTTAAAATATTATTTCACTTCTTTTATCAGATAAATATAAGGTGGGAAGTGGTCACTGAATCCGACACCGGTCATGGAATGTCGCAGCGGATAGCCTTTATACTGTCCGGTAGTTTGAATCATAAACGGTTTGTTCCAGATACCGGCTTTCCAGTAGCGGAACGAAGAATAGTCTTTTTGAATGAAGGTTTCAGACACCATGATTTGGTCAAAAATATCTCCGGCATCTCTATAGAATAAAGTAGCGTTTCCTTTGTAGAACATTTCTTCAAACGGATTGTATACGCCAAATTGTTTTACTTCTTCTTGTTTGCGTTTGGCGCCCACACCTTCTTTTACACTTTTGTTATAGGTTCCGTCATTCAAATCACCCATGTTGATGATTTTGGCATTAGGGTTGATTTTGTAGATAGAATCCATTATTTTTCGGTCTAATCTACCGGCAGCTTCACGGAAAGGAGAGCTTTTCTTTTCTCCACCGGAACGCGATGGCCAGTGATTTACCATAACGTTGATTTCCTCACCATCAAGAAAACCGGTTACTAGCAATACATCACGCGTGTATACTCTATCTAAATTTTTATCAATCTCTGATTTATCATCGGAAGCATCATCCTTATCGCTTTTTTCTTTGGCTGAAGCGTTTAATTGATTTTTATAGATTAACAGCGGAATATTTTTGTAGCTGGTAGGTTTGAAATGCTTTTTTTGGTACAACAATGCCACATCAATTCCTCTTTTATCAGGAGAATCAAAATGAACAATACCATAATCATTCACCAACATTTCAGGTTGTTTGATTAAGTCCTCTAATACGCCTCTATTTTCAATTTCGGCACCGCCTATTAATACCGGTGCTTCTTTTTGTTGCTCGTTAGTTCCTATTTGAGATAATACTACTGCTAGGTTGTGCAGTTTTTGGTGGTATTTTTTAGAAGTCCAGTTTTGCACTCCGTTTGGCAGCCATTCTTCGTCGTTGTTTGGCCCGTTGATGGTGTCAAACAAGTTTTCCAAATTGTAAAATGCTACCGTATGCACGATGTATTTTTTTGCTTGTGCATTTGCCCCAGATATTGCGAAAAAAACAAAGAAAAGAGCTATTAATTTTCTAATTCTCATAAAAGGTATATTAATTTTTTATTAAGTTATAACAAACTTTGCGCCAAAAGTATATAATATTATTAAAAGATGTACATTTGTCGGCTGTTAAGTTTTCAACCCGACTTAACATAATGGAAAATTAATTTAATTTATTTATGAAAAAACTTGTTATTAGTACTTTATTTGTAATGCAGGTATTTTTTGTTTTTGCTCAAAACAATACTGGATTTACTGGTAAAGTGTTAGATTCGAAGACACAAAAACCATTACAAAATGTAGTTGCTACTATTCAAAACACCACCTTAACAACCGTAACCGATGCTAGTGGTGTTTTTACATTTAATGATGTAGCCGTAGGTAGCCAATTATTGCAAATTAGAACAGCTGGCTATAAAGATCAGTTGCTTTCTGTTGACGTAGTCGCAGGAAAAATTTTAGATTTAGGTGTTATTGTTCTGGAAGAGGATATTACTCAGGAGCAGCAAGCCAGCCTAATTACCATCACCGATAATGATTTGAGTGATGATAACAGCGGTTCTGAAAGTACTTCAGGATTGTTGCAAGCCTCGAGAGATGCGTTTCAACAAGCAGCAGCTTTTAACTGGGGTCAAGCTCGTTTTAGAGTTAGAGGATTGGATAACGAGTATGGAAGAATAATGATTAGTGGAATTACCATGAACAAGTTGTATGATGGAAGACCACAATTCAGCAACTGGGGTGGATTGAATGATGCTACCAGAAATCAGGAGTTTACTTCGGGTTCAGCACCCTCTGATTATACTTTTGGTGGAATTCTTGGAACACAGGAAATCAACACCAGAGCTTCAGTTTACAGAAAAGGATCAAGAGTGTCTTTCTCTGGAACTAATACAAACTATAGCTGGAGAGCCATGGGAACTCACGCTTCCGGTATGAGTACTGATGGTTGGGCTTTTGTGATTTCAGCTTCAAGAAGATGGGCAGAAGAAGGCTATTTTGAAGGAACTGACTACAGTGCCAATTCCCTATTTGCCAGTGTTGAAAAAAGAATTAACGACAAGCATTCCTTAAACTTTACTTCTATTTGGGCACAAAACAAAAGAGGAAAAAATTCTCCAAACACGGATGAGGTAACTCGTATCGCCGGAGAAAAATACAACTCTTACTGGGGCTACCAAAACGGAGAGAAAAGAAATTCAAGAGTTAAATCGGTAGATGAGCCTATTAACATCTTGACACATTATTGGAAACTTACTGAAAAAACGAACTTGAACACAAGTGTAGCATATCAATTAGGTTCTATAAGAAACAGCAGATTAGATTACCACAATGTGGATAACCCGGATCCGACGTATTACAGAAAGTTACCAAGTTATTATACTTCAACTTATGTGAATGATGTTTACACAGGAGATAGCCCACAGAATATCTTTAATGCAGCAAACGCTATCTTTTTAAATAACAGACAATTGGATTGGGATGGTATCATTACTTCTAATGCTAATCCAAATAACTTGCAACCAGGATTAAGTCATATAGTATTGTATGAAGACAGAGTTGATGACAGACAGTTCTCTGCCAGTTCAATTTTGGATTCTCAATTAGCTGATAATATTGTGCTTAATGCCGGAATCGGATTTAAAAAATTAAAATCACACAACTATAAATATTTAGTAGATTTATTGGGAGGAACTTATTTTGATGATACAGATCCTTTTGGAACTAACGCGCAACAAAATGTTACCGATTTAAACAATCCAAACAGAAATGTTGTAGCAGGTGATACATACGGATACAACTATAATTTATTTGCTACTGAATTTAATGGTTTTGCTCAATTTAAATTTACATATAAAAAAGTAGATTTCTATTTAGGACAAACATTCTCTCGTTCAGAATACAGCAGAGAAGGATTATACAAAAATGGATATTATCCAACTAATTCATTAGGAAAAAGCAAAAGCATTGTTTTTGAAAACTTTGGTTTCAAAGGTGGTTTAACGTATAAAATTACTGGAAAACAATTCTTAAACTTCAATGGAGCTTATATGACACAAGCACCAACATTGAAAAATACGTTTCCAAATGTTCGTATCAACAACAACATTGTAAAAGACATACAAAGCGAAAACATCAGCAGTTTTGATGCTAGTTACATTATCAAAGCGCCAAAATTCAAAACAAGATTAACGGCTTATTTCTCTAAAATCCAAAACGCAACCGAAACGTCATTCTTCTTTGCGGATGGTGTATCAGTAGATGATGGAGATCCAACCACTGAAGACCCTTCTAATGCTTTTGTTGCTGAAACAGTAACTAATATTGACAAAAGACAAATGGGATTGGAGTTTGGTGCTGAATATCAAATTACATCAACAATTAAGGCAACACTTACTGCCGGTTATGGTGAATTTATCTATGCTAACAATCCAAACGTATCTGTAAATATTGATGCTTTAGCTTCAGCAACTAATACTTACCCAGAAGTAAGTTATGGTACGGCTAGTTTGAAAAACTACAAACAACCAGGTATGCCTCAAACTGCGGCTTCTTTTGGTTTAGAGTATAGAGATCCAAAATTCTGGTGGGTAGGTGCTAATGTCAACTATTTAGCTAACAACTATATAGATGTTGCTCCAATTACAAGAACAACACACTTCATTTATGACTCTCAAGATCCATGGGGATTGCCTTTCTCTGGAGAAACTCCGGAAAGAGTTAGAGAGCTTTTGAAACAAGAAAAGTTTGATGATTTCTACTTGCTTAACTTAACAGGTGGAAAATCCTGGAAAGTCGGGAAAGAAACTTTTGGTTTCTTTGCTAGTGTAAATAACGTTTTAGATGTTACATATAAAACAGGTGGTTTTGAACAGGCAAGAAATTCTACCTTTAAAGAAATGAATCAGGATGTCTCAAGTGGTACTCCCGCTTTTGCACCAAAATATTTTTATGGATACGGAAGAACTTACTTCCTAAATCTTTATGTTAACTTTTAATAGTAAATAGTTATGAGAAAAAATATGTTTAAAGTTACTCTATTGACGGCAGTATTGGCATTTGCTTTTACCGGCTGTACGAAAGATGATGATTATGAAGTGAAATCTTTTAATCCTTTGGTTTTTGCTGAAGACTTTACAGGTGTTGGTGACAATACAGTATTAAATATTGCTAATTGGACCAATTATGCGGAAGTGGGAACTACCAAGTGGAAACAACAAATCTATAGTGGTAATGGCTATGCAGAATTTTCAAGCTACCAATCTGGTAATTTAACAGATATTGCTTGGTTAATTTCTCCAGCTATTAATATGGATGCTCATGAAGGGGAAAAATTAGTTTTCCAATCTTCACAAGCTTATGTTTCTTCTTCAGCTAACAGTCTTCAGGTTTTAATCTCAACTGATTTTGACGGAACGAATGTTACTGCTGCGACTTGGACTCCGCTTAACGCGACACTTCCAACCACTAGTGCTACCTATTTTGAATTTATTAAATCAGGAGAAATCGATTTATCAGGTTATACTGGAAATATTTATTTAGCATTCAAATGTAAAGGTTCCGGAACAAATACAGCTTTGGATGGTTCATACCAAATAGATAACATCAGAATTTTTTATTAAAATAAATTTATAAAATAGTTATGAAATCATTATTATCAAAATCAGCACTCATAATTGCTTTATCGGCTGGGATGTTATTTTCTAGCTGTGTAAATGACAGTTATACTAATCCTACAACAGGATTTACTACGTATGAGTTGACGCCAAACAAAACGGTACAACAAATTTTGACAGCGACAACTCCAACAGTTACGCAGTACACTACAGATGATATTATTGAAGCCTACGTTACTTCAAGTGACGAAACAGGAAACTTCTATAATTCAATCTCATTTCAAACGATTCCAACGGACGGTTCTCAACCTATTGGGTTCAGTGTTCCTGTTAATTTAAGATCGTTTGCCAAAGGATTTACACCAGGAAGAAAAGTGTATATCAAACTTAACGGTTTATACAGAGCGATTGTTGACGGGTCTATGCAAATAGGAACGTTGTATCAACCAAATCCAACGGATACACCTAAAATCGGAAGACTTTCTGAATTAGAATGGCAAAACTATTTATTCATTTCGGGAACAGAAGTTGCTCAAAGCTCTTTTGTGAGAACCGTAACTTTGGCTCAGGCAGCTACTGATGCTAATTTGAATACTTTAGTTGAAATTAGCAATGTACAGTTTGCTGATGCCGATTTAAACAGAACGTACTATGATGTTGATTCAGGTGGTGGAGCTACCAACCACAATATGATTGATGTGGCAACCGGAACTACAAAATATTTCAGAGTAAGCAGCTATGCTTCTTTTGCACACCATGATGTTCCTTCAGGAAGTGGAAGAATCAGAGGGGTGATGACAAAATACTCAACAGATTATCAGTTTTTAGCCAGAGTTGAAAGCGATGTGATGTTGGATGGTCCAAGATTAGACTCAGCGCCACCAATCGGAGGAACAGCTTTAGTTTACGCAGGAACATTATCAGAGCCATTTACATCTTATACTACAAACGCATCTGTTTTCCCTAAATACATCAATGATGCTGTAGTAGGAAGCAGATATTGGCAAGTAAAAACTTTTGGAGGAAATAAATACATCCAAATGAGCTCATTTGGTGGTACTCCTGAAGTAAACAAAACAGCCTTTATTGTACCGGTTGATTTTACAGCGGCAAACACTATGTCGTTCAAAACCGTTTCAGGATACGATAATGGTTCGCCATTGAAAGTATATTATACTACAAATTATGTCCCTGGTGGAAATTTAGCTGATGCTACTTTGGTTGACATCACCGCTAGTTTCAACATTCCAAACGGCCCATCCACAGGTTATGCTACTACATTCACAAGTAGTGGAGCTTATGCCATTCCGGTAGGAGTTACAGGTCAGGGATTCTTTGTTTTCCAATACAACGGTAATGGTAACGGAGGCGTTACAACTACTATGGAAGTAGATGATATTACTATAAACTAGTATCACTCTATCCGCAAGAATATAAAAGCCACACGTTTAGTGTGGCTTTTTTTATGAATATAATTTACTACTTTTAGCCTTTCAATAAAACCATTAACACCAATGAAGAAAATACTTTTTATAATCGTTAGTACCATGAGTATAACCGCATCAGCACAAGAAGTACTCACTCCTGAGACGCTATGGAAATTAGGCAGAGTGACGGCTTTGGGCATTTCAAAAGACAAGAAATCAATTGTCTATAAAGTGGCCACTCCAGCTATGGAAGAGAACAAATTAAACAGTAAATTTTACACCATTCCACTAGCAGGAGGAATGACAACCGAAGTAAAAGACACTAAAGAGATTTTGGCCGATAAGAACGTTTCCGCTGATGGGAAATACATCTTATCTACACAAGAAGTAAAAACTGAAAATGTGCTGGGAAAAGATGTGCATCCCGATTTACAAAAAGCCGATGCCCAAATCTACAACGGTTTGGATTACCGTCATTGGGACACCTGGAACAATGGTTCACACAACCATGTTTTCTATGCTGAAAACAAAGACAAAGCCGCGCCAATTGATATCATGAAAGATGAGCCGTATGATAGCCCGCAAAAACCATTTGGAGGCGATGAGGACTATGTTTGGTCGCCCAACGGGAAAAGCATCATCTACGTGTCAAAAAAGAAATTCGGAACGGCTTATGCGCTTACCACGAATACCGATTTATACGAATACAATCTGGATACCAAAACCACCAAAAACCTAACGGAAACTAATCCGGGTTACGATACCAATCCGGCTTTTTCTCCAAATGGCGATTTAACCTGGTTGCAAATGAAACGCGATGGTTATGAAGCCGATAAAAACGACATTATTGTTCGTTTCAAAGGATTAGATATCAACCTGACTGGCGGCTGGGATGGTTCGGTAGAAAGCTTCAAATGGAGTGTTGATGGCAAGAAAGTGTATTTCTTAGCAGCGGTTGATGGAACCCAACAAGTATTTGAAGTTAACTTTCCGGGGTTAACCAAAATTGCGGTAACTGTAAAACAAGTTACTGCAGGTGATTTTGATGTACACGACATCGTGGATGTTTCAGGCGAAAATTTCATTCTAACCAGAAATGATATGAACCATGCTTTGGAAATCTATTCCTATAACACTAAGAAAAAAACTTGGTTGCAGTTAACCAAAACCAATGAAGATATCTATGCCAAATTGGCCATGCCAAAATTCGAAAGACGTTATGTAACTACGACTGACAATAAAAAAATGTTGGTGTGGGTAATCCTTCCTCCAAATTTTGATAAAACCAAAAAATACCCAACGTTATTATATTGCCAAGGCGGACCACAATCTCCGTTGACACAATTTTATTCTTTCCGTTGGAATTTCTCTTTAATGGCTTCGCAAGGCTACGTTGTTGTAGCACCTAATCGTCGCGGAATGTATGGCCACGGCAGGGAATGGAATGAGAAAATCTCGGGAGACTGGGGCGGACAAGTAATGGATGATTACCTTTCAGCCATTGATGATGTGTCTAAAGAAAGTTATGTTGACAAGTCACGTTTAGGGTGTGTTGGAGCCAGTTATGGTGGCTATTCCGTGTATTATTTGGCTGGAATTCACAACAACCGTTTCAAAACTTTTATCGCCCATGATGGTGTTTTCAACTTGGTAAGCATGTATGGCACTACTGAAGAATTATTCTTTGACAATTGGGAACATGGCGGAGCGTATTGGGAGAAAAATGAAATTGCTAAAAAAACCTATAACCAATTCAATCCAATCAATTTTATTGACAAATGGAATACGCCAATTCTTGTTATTCAAGGTGGAATTGACTTCCGTGTGCCAATCGGACAAGGCCAGGAAGCTTTTCAGGCGGCTCAGTTAAAAGGAATAAAAAGCCGATTCCTGTATTTCCCCGAAGAAAACCACTGGGTGTTGAAACCTCAAAATGGTTTAGTATGGCAACGTGAATTTTACAAATGGTTAAAGGAGACTTTATAAGAACAAAAAACCCAACTTGAAGAAGTTGGGTTTTTTTATTTTTGGTTTATTCCGGATCGTTCATTTTAAAACTTTCCATAAACTTCGTAGTATAATTTCCGGCTACATAATCCGGTTCATCCATCAACTGACGGTGGAACGGGATGGTAGTTTTCACGCCTTCGATATAAAACTCGTCCAAAGCACGCTTCATCTTGTTGATCGCTTCTTCTCTGGTTTGTGCCGTCGTAATCAACTTGGCAATCATCGAGTCATAATTTGGTGGAATGGTATACCCAGCGTAAACGTGCGTATCCAAACGGACTCCGTGGCCTCCCGGCGCGTGTAAAACGGTAATTTTACCTGGCGAAGGGCGGAAGTCATTATAAGGATCTTCAGCGTTGATACGGCATTCTATAGAGTGCAATTGTGGTAAATAGTTTTTACCCGAAATCGGCACACCGGCAGCCACTAATATTTGCTCACGAATCAGGTCATAATCAATAACCTGTTCGGTAATTGGATGCTCTACCTGGATACGCGTATTCATCTCCATAAAATAGAAATTTCTATGCTTATCCACTAAGAACTCAACCGTTCCGGCACCTTCGTATTTAATGAACTCAGCCGCTTTTACAGCTGCTTCCCCCATCTTGTGACGCAATTCATCAGTCATAAAAGGTGACGGAGTTTCCTCCGTCAGTTTTTGATGGCGACGTTGTACCGAACAATCTCTTTCCGATAAGTGACAGGCTTTTCCATAGGAATCACCAACCACCTGAATCTCGATATGACGTGGTTCTTCAATTAATTTTTCCAAATACATTCCGTCATTGCCAAAAGCGGCAGCCGACTCTTGACGAGCGCCTTCCCAAGCTTTTAGTAAATCTTCTTCTTTCCAAACGGCACGCATCCCTTTTCCACCACCACCGGCAGTAGCTTTCAACATCACGGGATAGCCCATTTCTTTAGATAATTTTTTGGCTTGCTCAAATGATTCTAACAGTCCGTCAGAACCAGGTACACAAGGAACTCCGGCAGCTTTCATAGTCGCTTTGGCCGAAGCTTTATCTCCCATACGGTCAATCATTTCAGGAGAAGCTCCAATAAATTTGATACCGTGTTCCTGGCAAATTTTAGAAAACTTAGCATTTTCCGAAAGGAAACCATAACCGGGATGAATCGCATCAGCATTGGTAATCTCTGCTGCTGCAATGATATTGGACATTTTTAAGTAGGATAAATTACTTGGAGGAGGGCCAATACAAACCGCTTCGTCAGCAAACTTTACGTGTAAACTTTCCGCATCTGCAGTAGAGTAAACCGCTACTGTTTTGATGCCCATCTCCTTACAGGTTCTGATGACACGAAGCGCAATTTCGCCTCTATTGGCAATTAATATTTTTTTAAACATTTTTCTTAATTTGAAAATTAAACAATTTGAGAATTTGAGAATTGGTGAAGTGTGATAATCATTTTCAAATTATTACATCTTCAAATCTTCAAATTAAGATGGATCAACTAAGAATAAAGGTTGGTCAAATTCAACTGGAGACATATCATCCACAAGAATCTTAACGATTTTACCTGTGATTTCGGCTTCGATTTCGTTGAATAATTTCATCGCTTCCACCACACAAAGTACATCGCCTTTCGAAATAGTGCTTCCTACTTCAACAAAAACCGGTTTGTCCGGAGAAGGTTTGCGGTAGAAAGTTCCAATCATTGGCGACTTTATAGTAACATACTTTGAATTATCATCAGAAGCAGCAGCAACCGGAGCAGCAGGTGCAACGGCAGCAGGTGCAGCAGCCACCGGAGCAGCAATAGCTTGTTGCATTGGCGCTTGCTGTACATAAGTTATATCAGGAGTGTTTCCTTCTAAGGTCGTTCTGATTGTAATTTTTATATCACCTGTCTCTAACTTTACTTCGGCAACACCAGAATTGGATACAAATTTGATTAGGTTTTGAATTTCTTTTAAATCCATAATTAGTTAGTTTTAGAATTAGTTTTATTGTTTGTTGTATGCCCATTTTAGGTAGATGGAACCCCAAGTGAATCCACCACCAAATGCTGCAAAAATTAAATTATCTCCTTTTTTTAGTTTGTCTTCAAAATCACTCAAAAGCAACGGTAAGGTAGCAGAAGTGGTATTACCATATCGGTGGATATTGACCAATACTTTATCTTCATCTAATCCCATTCTGCTGGCTGTAGCATCTATGATTCGTTTGTTGGCTTGGTGTGCAATCAACCAGTTGACATCGTCTTTGGTTAAGTTGTTGCGCTCCATGATTTTTTCGCTAACATCAGCCATGCCGGAAACGGCATATTTGAAAACGGTTTTACCATCCTGAAAAACAAAATGTTGGCCATTGGCAACTGTCTCAGCTGACGGAGGAAGTATTGAACCACCGGCATCAATTTTAAGATAGTCTCTTCCGATACCGTCGCTTTTCAAAAACTCATCCTGAAGGCCTAAACCTTCATAATTCGGTTCAAACAAAACGGCTCCGGCGCCATCACCAAAGATGATACATGTAGCTCTATCGGTATAGTCAATGATAGAAGACATTTTATCGGCACCAATTAAGAGCACTTTTTTGTATCTGCCGGATTGAATGTAGGCAGCAGCACTCGACATTCCGAAAAGGAAACTCGAACATGCGGCTTGTAAATCATAAGCAAAAGCATTTACAGCACCAATCTGACTGGCCACAAAAACTCCGGTTGAAGCTACAGGCATATCAGGTGTTGTGGTTGCCATGATGACTAAGTCTATGTCGGCAGGATTGATATTGGCTTTAGAAATTAAATCTTGAGCGGCTTTGATGGCCATGAACGAAGTGCCTTTTCCTTTTTCTTTTAAAAGTCTTCTTTCTTTGATTCCGGTACGAGTGGTAATCCATTCGTCATTGGTATCAACCATGGTTTCCAGTACTTGATTTGAGAGTACAAATTCCGGAACATAAGCTCCAACTGCGGTAATTGCGGCTGTTATTGTAGTCATAAAAATGGTATTTTTCCTGACGATTTTTTGAAATCGAAAAGTTGTGGAAATTACAAAAAAAAATTATACCGAACCCAAATAGGATTGGATATTTCTTAAAATTAAGTAAAACAAAAAACTCCCACAAAGTGAGAGTTTGTTTTGTAAAAAAAACTTACTTAAGCAACAGCTACTGATTTATCAATAACTACTTGTCCTCTGTAATACATTTTACCTTCATGCCAGTAAGCTCTGTGGTATAAATGTGCTTCACCTGTTACAGGACAAGTTGCGATTTGAGCAACAGTTGCTTTATAATGAGTTCTTCTTTTATCTCTTCTTGTTTTGGAGATTTTTCTCTTAGGATGTGCCATTGTACTATATTATTTATCCGTTAATAGTTGTTTTAATTTGTCCCAACGTGGGTCAATATCATCTTCTTTTTTTGCTTCTTCTTTTATTTCTTTGACTTGTAATTCGTTTAGTTTTTGCAATGCTTCGGTTTGTAACGTTCCGTCTTTTACTCCTGGATGTATCCTTTTGTGCGGAACCGACAATACAATCATTTCATAAATGTATTGTGATAAATCAATCTGATGTTCGCCGTGTGGCAATATCAGCAATTCATCATTGTCATTGTTGAATTCGTCTCCAAACTGAACCACCAATTTAATTTTTCCTTTAATAGGTAAATCAAATGGCTCTCCGGTTAAATCACAGGGAACATTAACGGTTCCTTTGTGTTTGAAATTGATTTCCAGCATGGTAGCTTTTTTTTCTAACACTACATCTGCTTTTATATCACAACTTTCGAATTCATCAAAACTAAATTCGTCAAAGAACTTTTTGTTTATTGTAAACTCAAACTGATGCTTTCCTATTTTTAATCCTATAAAAGGAATTAAATATTCATTTGTACTTTTCATCTAAACAACAATTTGACCCGAAGTTTCGGGAGTGCAAAGATATAAAATTATTGCAATTCCAATAACCTTATGAACATTTTTTTGTTTATAACTGTTTTTCCTTTGTTTTCAAGGGATTTTTACTGATTTCCTGATGCTGATTTCTCGAATTATAGATATCAATAGCAGTATAAACCGCTTCTTTGAATGAATTATAATCTGCTACTCCTTTTCCGGCGATTTCATAAGCGGTGCCGTGATCGGGTGACGTTCTTATTTTATTCAAACCAGCCGTGTAGTTTACACCATTCCCAAACGACAATGTTTTAAACGGAATTAATCCTTGGTCGTGATAGGTTGCAATAACGGCGTCGTATTTTTCATATTGATTACTGCCAAAAAAACCATCCGCAGCATAAGGACCAAAAACCAACGTTCCTTTTTCAAACAATTTCTTCAGTGCTGGTTTTATAATTTCATCATCTTCTTTGCCAATAACACCATTGTCTCCGGCATGCGGATTCAAAGCCAATACGGCAATTTTAGGTTTGTTAATGCCAAAATCCTGAATCAATGATTGTTTAACGGTTTCTATTTTTTGATGGATTAACTTTTCTGTTAAATGTTTAGCTACTTCATTTACCGGAATATGATCGGTAAGTAAGCCCACTCTCAGAGTGTCCTGAACCATCAGCATCAATGCGTTGCCCTCCAATTCCTGCCCTAAATAATCAGTATGCCCAGGAAACTTAAATTCTTCGGATTGGATGTTGTACTTATTAATTGGTGCCGTTACCAGAACGTCGATTTGATTTTCTTTCAAGGCTTTGGTGGCGGCAACAAATGATTTTATAGCATATTTTCCAATATTTTCATCATTGGTTCCAAAATTCAAATCAACGCCTTCTCTCCAAATGTTTAACACATTTATTTTTCCAACCACCAGTTGCTCTATTTTATCAATGCCATGCAACGGAGCGGTAAGCTCTAATGTTTTTTTGATAAACGATAAAACCTTTACATTAGCAAAAATAACCGGCGTGCAAAGCTCCAGCATTCTGGAATCTTCAAAAGTCTTAAGGATTACTTCGCTTCCAATACCGTTTAAATCTCCAATGGATATTCCAACGATGATATTTTCTGCTTTTTTCATAAGAAGTGCTTGTTATTTATTGCTAATTTTGAAGTGCAAATTTAGTAAAATAAAACTATAATGTTTACAGGAATAATTGAAACCCTTGGAATAATAAAAGAAATCCAAAAAGACAACGACAATCTTCATGTTACGGTTTCTTCAGCCATAACCCACGAATTAAAAATAGACCAAAGTGTGGCGCACAACGGAGTTTGCCTGACGGTCGTTGCCATAAACAATGATGAATATACAGTAACTGCTATCAGAGAGACTATTGAGAAAACAAATCTGGGAGCATGGAAAGTTGGAGATTTAATCAATATGGAACGCGCCATGAAACTGGGTGATCGCCTTGACGGGCACATCGTTCAAGGTCATGTAGATCAAACGGCTGTTTGCACCGCTGTGGAAGAAGCTAACGGGAGTTGGTATTTTACTTTTGAATATGATAGTAAATTAAATAACATTACTATCGAAAAAGGCTCTATAACGGTAAACGGAGTAAGTTTGACTGTGGTCAATTCTAAAGCTAATTCATTTAGCGTGGCTATTATTCCGTATACCTATGAACACACCAATTTTAAAACCTTTAAAAAAGGGACAAAAATAAATCTGGAGTTTGATGTTGTGGGAAAATACGTGGCGAGATTGTACGCTTTAAAGCAATAAAGGCAATTCCTTTTCCTTAAAACTAAAAAAAGCTTCCAAATTAATTGGAAGCTTTTTTGTTGTTTATCTGTACTATTTTGTATAACCCATAGGTTAAAGATATTAATGCTAATAACACGATACCCCCATCCAAAGGCAAGCCTGGCGGCGGCGGCGGTGATGATGGTGGCGGTGGATCGGAAGGCGCAGCGTAGGAAGCTAGGCACACCAAAAACACAGCCAAAGAAGTAAAAATTCTATTCGGGACAATTTTCATAGTGCGTAAAAGTAAAAAAAAATTCTATTCACCAAAATAAATTACTTTCTAAATTCAATTAATTAATTGAAACATAAGCTAGCAATAGCATTGATTTTAAAGCTAATTCAACTTTCAATTAACATAATTCTTCAAAATCTCACTCTTTATTAACGAGATTTTTCAGGGCTCGGTTTTTCTGTCTTCCTGAAAAAATAAAAGCCTCAATTTGAGGCCTTTATTTTGTGGTCCCACTTGGGCTCGAACCAAGGACCACCTGATTATGAGTCAGGTGCTCTAACCAACTGAGCTATAGGACCGGAATTGAGGTTGCAATATTAGCACTATTTTTTATTCAGTGCAACATTTTTACTGGATTTCTTGGCAAAGTTCAATCAATACACCATTGGTTCCTTTGGGATGTAAAAACGCGACTAACTTATTATCGGCTCCTTTTTTAGGTGTTTCATTTAAAACGACAAACCCTTCCTTTTTTAAACGCTCGATTTCAGCAACAATATCAGCAACATCAAAAGCGATGTGGTGAATGCCTTCGCCTTTCTTTTCCAGAAATTTAGCGATGGGACTTTCCGGATTTGTGGCTTCCAGTAGTTCAATTTTGTTAGGACCATTCATAAAGAAAGAAGTTTTCACGCCTTCGCTGGCCACCTCTTCTTGTTTGTAAGGAGGATTGCCGAATAGTTTTTCGAAAAGCAGGTTGGAGGTTTCCAAATGGGCTACGGCTATTCCGATATGTTCTATTTTTCTCATAAGTTTTAATTGAAAGACAAAGGTAACAAAAATTCAAAAGGTTTCTTCTCTAGCCCTGATGGGAGCGGCACCGAAGTAAAGCGGACAGCGGATTTGATAGTAAGAGGAGGACTGCCAGTGGCAGTCAGGTATTTTCAATTGTCCTAAAAAAGCTAAACGCGAATTCTAGCCCCGATTGCAGCAAACTACCAAGTAGTGCGGAAAGCGGGACAGCATTTCCTAAACAAGACAAAAGTTATGCTACTAAAAAACTCAGCAACTCAGCAACTCAGCAACTTTCTAACTTAAAAGTTGTATTTTTGCAGCATGGAAACGAACAGACAGAAAAAAATTGGCAGTGTATTGCAAAAGGATTTGGTGGATATTCTTCAGGGGGAAGTGCGTAAAAACGGACTGACGAACTTGGTGATATCGGTTTCAAAAGTGAGCGTTACTACCGATTTGGGCGTGGCTCGCGTGTATTTGAGCGTTTTTCCGCAAGACAGAGCTCCGGAAATTTTGGCCGCTGTGAAGTCGAATATGCCTTTGATTAAGCATGATTTGTCGCAACGGGTAAAACTGCAATTGCGCAAAGTGCCGAATCTGGCGTTCTATATTGACGATTCGTTGGATTATATTGAAAAGATTGACAATGCTTTGGCCGGCAAAGAAAATCCGATTGAAAACCGTGACCTTTTAGACAAACGCAAGAAATTTTAATTTCATTTGAACTTCCCGCTTTACATAGCCAAACGCTACCTTTTTAGCAAAAGCAATAACAATGCTATTAATATTATTACGGGTATTGCTTCGGTGGGAATTATAGTGGGAGCGATGGCGCTTTTTGTGGTGCTTTCGGTATTTAGCGGTTTGCGCGATTTTAGTTTGTCGTTCTCCAATGACTTTGATCCCGATTTAAAAGTCAATCCCATCTCCGGAAAGACTTTTTTTATTTCTCCCTATCAGGAAAACCAGCTTACCCATGTTGACGGCATTGCTTCCTATAGTAAAGTAGTGGAAGAGCGCGTGCTTTTCTTTTTTAAAGGAAAAGAAATGGTAACCTATTTAAAAGGTGTGGATGTCAATTTTACCAAAACGAATATCCTCTCTAAAAACAATATTTTTAACGGACAATGGTTGAAGCCCAATACCTATCAGGTGGTTGTGGGTTATGGTATTTCGGAAAAATTATCGTTGGGCCTTTTTGATTTCAATAATCCGTTTGAAGTTTATGTGCCGCGGAAAGGTAAAGGTGTTATTGAAAGTGAAGACGAGGCTTTTACCAAAACCAGTTTAATTCCGGTGGGTATTTATGCGGTTAGCGAAGATTTAGACAGTAAATATGTGTTTTGTGATTTGGCTTTGGCACAGGAATTATTGGAATTAAAATCCAATCAGCTTTCGGGCATTGAAATTAAATTGAAACCCAATGCCGACGAAGCAGCGGTAATCGAAGAAATAAATACCATTTTCCCCAAAAAAACGGAAGTTAAAAACCGGGCACAACTCAATGCTACGCTTTATAAAATGCTGAATACCGAGAATATTGCAGTATATCTTATTTTTACTTTAGTGATTATCATTGCGCTTTTCAATTTAATTGGCGCGTTGATTATGATGGTTTTGGATAAGAAAAGCAACTTGAAAACGCTTTTTAATTTGGGTTCCGAAATCAAAGATTTGAAGAAGATATTCTTGTTGCAAGGTAGCTTGTTGAGTGTTTTGGGAGGAATTGTTGGTTTGATTTTAGGGATAATTATTGTTGTAATTCAGCAACAGTTCAAACTAGTCATGATTACCGATTCTTTAGCCTATCCGGTGGTTTTCAGTATACAGAATGTGTTGATTGTTTTCGCAACGATAGTGTCGCTTGGTATTATTTCCAGTTGGATTGCGAGTAGTCGCGTTAGCAAAAAGTTGCTGGATTAAACAAACTGGTAATTAGCATACACTTCTTCGATTTCATTCAAAATCCTGAACAATCCTTCAGCATCATCCGTAGTTACCAAGCGTTGTTTGTATTCTTTAAACGAATGTACGTTTTTGAAGTAATTGGTGTAATGACGGCGCATCTCTACAATCCCAACGCGTTCGCCTTTCCAGTCCATTGACCAAGTTAGATGGTTTCTAGCGGCTTCCACACGGTCAATCATAGTAGGTTGTGGCAAATGTTCTCCGGTTTTGAAGTAATGTTTAATCTCGTTAAAAATCCACGGGTATCCAATGGCCGCGCGGCCAATCATCATACCGTCTAAGCCGTATTTGTTTTTGTATTCCAATGCTTTTTCGGGTGAATCAATATCACCGTTTCCGAAAATCGGCATGGTAATTCTCGGATTGTTTTTTACCCGGGCAATGTGCGACCAATCCGAATGGCCTTTATACATTTGGGCACGAGTTCTGGCGTGAACAGTTAAAGCTTGTACACCAATATCCTGCAAGCGTTCGGCCACTTCATCAATATTGATGGAATTTTCGTCCCAGCCTAAACGCGTTTTTACCGTTACCGGAAGATTCGTTCCTTTGATAACCGCTTTGGTTAAACGCACCATCAAATCCACATCTTTCAAAACTCCGGCACCAGCGCCTTTGCAGACTACTTTTTTTACAGGACAACCAAAATTAATATCGACCAAATCAGGCTGAACGGTATCTACAATTTTAGCGGACATTTCCATCGCTTCCTCATCTCCACCAAAAATCTGAATGCCGACCGGTCTTTCATAATCGAAAATATCCAGCTTCATGCGGCTTTTCATCGCATCGCGAATCAGTCCTTCGGAAGAGATAAATTCCGAGTACATCAAGTCGGCCCCGTGCAACTTACACAATCTGCGGAACGGCGGATCGCTCACGTCTTCCATGGGTGCAAGTAACAAAGGGGAATCCGGTAATATGATGTTGCCGATTTTTGGCATGCTGTAATTTTTTGGCAAAAATACTAAATTTTGTTGGTTTGAGCTTCCAATCCTTTTAAATCAAAACTTTGCCTTATATTTGCCGATTAAACGCACGCGCGTTTTTGCCCAAAAATTGACAGACACAGAAGATGAAGCATATTAGAAATTTTTGCATTATTGCACACATTGACCACGGAAAAAGTACGCTTGCGGACCGATTGCTTGGTGCCACTCAAACCGTTACCGCTCGTGAAGAAAAAGCCCAATTGCTTGACAATATGGACTTGGAGCGTGAGCGTGGGATTACGATTAAGAGTCACGCCATTCAGATGGAATACAAATACAAAGGCGAAGATTATATCCTAAACCTTATTGATACTCCCGGGCACGTGGATTTTTCATATGAAGTTTCCCGTTCTATTGCGGCTTGCGAAGGGGCTTTGTTGATTGTAGATGCGGCGCAAAGCATACAAGCACAAACGATTTCTAACTTGTATTTGGCTTTAGAAAATGACTTGGAAATCATTCCGGTATTGAATAAAGTGGATTTGCCAAGTGCCAATCCGGAAGAAGTTAGTGACGATATCATTGATTTATTAGGATGCAAATTAGAAGATATCATTCATGCTTCGGGGAAAACCGGTTTTGGTGTGGAAAATATTTTGGCAGCCATTATTGAAAAAATTCCGGCACCAAAAGGCATTAAAGACGAACCTTTACAGGCATTAATTTTCGATTCCCATTACAATCCTTTCCGAGGGATTGAAGTTATTTTCCGTGTGAAAAACGGCGAAATCAAAAAAGGGCAAAAAATCAAGTTTATGGCTACCGGCAATGAATATTTTGCGGATGAAGTCGGAACGTTGAAGTTAAACCAAGTGCCAAAGAATGTTATTTCTACAGGCGATGTTGGCTATTTAATATCAGGAATTAAAGAGGCGAAAGAAGTAAAAGTAGGTGACACAATTACTGATGCTAAAACGCCGACAACGAATATGATTACAGGATTTGAAGATGTAAAACCCATGGTTTTCGCCGGAATTTATCCTGTTGACACCGAAGATTATGAAGATTTGCGTTCTTCCATGGAGAAACTGCAGTTGAATGATGCTTCTTTGGTGTTTTTACCCGAGAGTTCAGCCGCTTTAGGTTTTGGTTTCCGTTGCGGATTCTTAGGAATGTTGCACATGGAGATTATTCAGGAGCGATTAGAGCGAGAGTTCGATATGACTGTAATTACTACGGTTCCGAACGTTTCTTATTTGGCGTATACCAAAAAAGAACCGGAAGTGGGGTTAGTGGTCAACAATCCGTCTGATTTGCCGGAACCATCCAAATTGGATCGAGTTGAAGAGCCTTATATCAAAGCCACCATCATTACCAAAGCGGATTATGTTGGAAATGTAATGAGTTTGTGTATTGAAAAAAGAGGTGTTATTACCAATCAAACCTATTTGACAACAGAAAGAGTAGAATTGAACTTTGATATGCCTTTGGCGGAAATTGTATTCGATTTTTACGATAGATTGAAAACAGTTTCTAAGGGTTATGCGTCTTTTGACTATTCCCCAATTGGAATGCGAGCGTCTAAATTAGTAAAATTAGATGTTTTATTAAATGCCCAATCGGTAGATGCGCTTTCGGCTTTGATTCATGAGAGTAATGCGTATCATATTGGTAAAAAAATGTGTGAAAAACTGCGTGAATTAATTCCAAGACAGCAATTTGACATTCCGATTCAGGCGGCTATTGGTGCGAAAATCATTGCGCGTGAAACGATAAAAGCGTTACGAAAAGACGTTACCGCCAAATGTTATGGTGGTGATATTTCGCGTAAAAGAAAATTGTTGGAAAAACAGAAAAAAGGAAAGAAACGTATGCGTTTAGTTGGGAATGTAGAAATTCCGCAGGAAGCGTTTATGGCGGTTCTTAAGCTGAACGATTAAAAGTACGAAGTTTAAAGAGATAGAGAAACCCAATGGCGAAAGTTGTTGGGTTTTTTTGTTGGAATAAACCTTAGAACCTTAGTATCTTTGCGCCTTAGAACCTTAGAAAAAATGTTAGAAGATAAAACTCCGCAGCGCACTTCACTTTCTCAATTGGGCGAATTTGGTTTGATTGACCATTTGACCAAAAACTTTGATGTCAAACAGCCATCGACTTTAAAAAGTATAGGTGATGATGCCGCTGTTTTGGATTTTAAAGACAAAAAAGTAGTGGTTTCAACCGACTTGTTGATTGAAGGAGTTCACTTTGATTTGTCGTATATGCCGTTGCGTCATTTGGGCTATAAAGCCGTTGTGGTGAATGTTTCGGATATTTGTGCTATGAATGCCAAAGCCACGCAAATAACGGTTTCTGTGGCGGTTTCTAATCGTTTTCCGCTGGAAGCTTTGGAAGAACTGTTTGACGGGATTGCCTTGGCAGCCAAATTTTATAATGTGGATGTCATTGGTGGTGATACTACTTCTTCGCAAAAAGGATTGATAATTTCAATAACCGCTATTGGTGAAGCCAATGAAGAGGAGATTATATACAGAAATGGCGCTAAAGATGGGGATTTATTAGTGGTTACCGGCGATTTAGGTTCGGCGTATATGGGATTGCAGGTTTTGGAGCGCGAAAAGCAAGTGTTTCAGGTGAATCCGAATAATCAACCTGATTTGGATGCCTACACTTATTTAATTGAAAGACAATTAAAGCCGGAAGCGCGTCATGATATCAAGACTTTGTTAGAAAAACTGGAAGTAAAACCGACTTCGATGATTGATATATCGGATGGATTGTCTTCGGAGATTATTCATATTTGCAAACAAAGTAAAGTGGGTTGTAATTTATACGAAGAAAAAATTCCGGTAGATCCTCAGTTTATCAATGTTTGCGAAGAATTTAATATAGATTCTACCACTGTTGCCATCAATGGTGGCGAAGATTATGAGTTGCTGTTTACCATTGCTTTAGAAGACTTTGATAAGATAAAAGCCAATCCAAATTTTACCGTTATTGGGCATTTAACGCAAGAAAGCGAAGGTGTTCACCTGATAACCCGAGCGAATACTAAAATTCCTTTGAAAGCCCGTGGCTGGGATGCTTTAGAGGCATAAAAAAAGCGATACCCGAAAGTATCGCTTCCCCCTAAGTCTTGTAAATCAAGTGGTAATTTTTGAGTTGTACTACCTCTTTTTGAATCTACAAATACTAACCCTGAAATCATTCAGCTAAATTAGTCATTGTAGGTAAGCATGCAATTACGGTTTCCCGCATATTTCGTTACGGTTTCCCGTAAAATCGTTAAATGACACCTTTATTCTTGGCTTCATTGATTAAATCGATGTCGCTTCCGCCTTTTACTTCCAATATTTCACGGATGTTTAGTTTGCGTTTTTCGACAGCGCTCAAAGAAAGCGGAATGTATTGTGGTAAATCTTTGGTTTTCACGCCTTTGGATAAATGGAACAAGATTTGTTTGTCGAAAACATCTAGTTCAATGTTGTTGTATTGTGCCTGACCCACTAATTTGATTACGGTTTGACTGTAGTAGCTTTCGTTTTTGATGATTTTATCGAAAGCAAAAAGCAGTTCGTCAAAGGTCAAATCGTTTTTGATGATTAATCCGCTTGGATTAATATTCTTGATGATATTATTGATTTTGAGTAATTCGGTATGCATGGTAAGCAAAATCACTTTGCAATTGGGCATTTCCGTTTTTATGAGCATGGCCAAATCTTCGCCGGAATAGATTCCTTTTTCAGCATATTCGGGCATGCTGATGTCAAAAAAAGCAATGTCAAAGGGTTTGGGTTGGTCAACAATATTTTCATAACCGCTTTTGCAGTTGTTGGCTTGCGTTATAGTAAATTCAATGCCTTGTTGGCTGTACTTATTGATAGCATTTTTGTAGGCTTCGATGATAAAAGGATGATCATCTACGATTAAAATGTTGATTGGGCTTGTCATTCGTGTTCTACAATTAGTTGTTTTGATTCAATTGGTAATGTGATTACAATTTTTGTTCCTTCGTTTTTCTTAGAGCTGATGTCGATGATTCCCAGGCAATCGTGCGTTCGGGATATCATGTTTTGCATACCAATGCCTTTGCTTTTTCGGGTAACATCAAATCCAATTCCGTCGTCTTGGATTTTCAAATATACATTTTCTTTATCACCTTTTATTTCTACGCTAATGTTTTTGGCGTTAGCATATTTGTTGATGTTTTGCAAACCTTCCTGCAAAATGCGATACATGTTGATTTTAATGGCATTGGCTACTTTATCCCAGACTACATCATTGTCAATAGAATAGTTCAAATTAGCTTCGTGGGATGTTTTTTGCTCTTCGAGTAAATTATGAACGATGGAAACAAAGTTATTAATTAAAACTTGTTTTTCTCTATTCAAATCATGGGAAATTTCACGAATGTCCTGCTCGATGGTTTTTAATTCATTGAGCAGCTCAAGTCTTCTTTGAGCCGATTCGGTATCGGTATTTGAGTTTAAGCTATCTAGATTTAATCGAAGGCCAAACATTCTGCCTAATACCCCATCGTGAAGGTCTTGTGCCAAGCGTTTCTTTTCTTTGTTTCGGCTTTCGTCTATAATGGCCTGTTGTGACATCATGAGGTTATAGATGTCTTCATTGGCTTTTTGTTGGGCCTGTTTGTATAACAACTCTCTTGTTCTGGCGCGCTGGGCTCTTACCACAAATAATAATACCACTACTATAAACGAGACGACAAAGACATAGAGCAGGGTTCTGTTTTTTTCGACCAGATCGTCTTTTTCCTGAATGATTTCGTCGGTTTCGAGTTTAATACGATTAAAACGATCTCTAGATTTTCTTTCGGCTAATTGGAGACTGTCACTTAATGTTATATATTTTCTTGTATAATTTGAAGAGTTTTTTCTATCAACATTTGATAATTGTTGTAAGGACAATAATACTGCCGAAGGGGTTTTCGATTGTGTAGAAAGATTATAAGCTAGTTTAGCAAATTTTTGAGATTTTAAGGTATCTCTTTGAATAAAATAAAATTCAGAAAGATGGATTTGACTTAGAACTATTGGAGAAGCAGTTTTTATACTGTCTCTAATTTTTAAAGCTTCAAAAAATTTCTTGGGTAACTCTTTATAATTTCTAATTTTAAAATTAGAATATGCAAGATTATCGGTTAAGTTGGCATAAAGTTCAGGGAAGGAGTTTCTGATTTCTTTATCTTTTAAACCATTTTTGAAATTGATAATAGCTTGCTTGTGGTTGTTTAGGTTTTGGTAAGTATATCCTAAATTATTATATAGAATTGATTTTCTATGTGTGTTTTCATTTAAATTATATTCATTAACAATGTTTAGAGCTTCATTATAATAATAAATTGCTTTGTCGTGATCTTTTAGTTCATCTGAAACATTTCCTAATGAATTTAAAACTTCATAGATTTTCGTTTTGTCAGTGGAATTTCTCAAAATATTTAAAGCTGTCCTAAATGCTAATTCAGCTCCTAAATAATCACCGGTATTATAAAGGACATTTCCTTTATTAAGTAAAACATTGGCATAATTTAAATTATCTTTTGTTTTAAAATAAAGTTTTTCGGCCTTTGAATAATAGTAAAAAGAACTATCAAAAATCCTTTCGTTTTTATAATAATATGCTTTAAACCTAAAACCGATTCCCAAATTAACACTGTCTTTGGCTTTACTAGATTTTTCGATTAAAGTATTAGAGGATGTTCTAAGGTATTCAAAGTCATTTATATAAAAATATTCAAAAATTATACTTGAAATATTATCTCTATTCTTCTTTGTGTTTGCTTGAGATTTTGATATATCAAAGGCTTTGTCTAGTAGGGCTTTTTTTTTATACGTTGTAAGTTTGTTGTTTTTTAAAGTGGATAAAATAATTTCGAGGTCTTGATTGTTTTTTTTTCTAGGAATATTATCCGACTTCTCCCGCTTGTTGCAGGAATAAGAAATAAACAATAATATATAAAATAGGTATTTCAATGAAGATTGAGTTTTTTCAAAAATACTAAATTTTTTATAAAAAAAAACTACCGATATTATCGGTAGTTTTTTAGATATGGTTTAAATGTTTTTTATGGTTGAATAGGATCTTGTTGTCTTCCACCAATTGAGAAAGGTTGAATAGGATCTTGTTGT